>Ga0207890_1000133_pt1 | contig 28868 bp, 36 predicted proteins | sample LinPmetageLP48_FD_184059 | JGI IMG/M metagenome (GOLD analysis project Ga0207890, IMG submission 184059) | Marine viral communities from the Pacific Ocean - LP-48 (SPAdes) | ecosystem: Environmental > Aquatic > Marine > Oceanic | place: Pacific Ocean | collected 2011-06-13 | reverse complement strand
CATCAAAGCAATTAACGCCGTGACTTTGATGGCAACGAAAAGGCCAAAAAAAACATAAGTGATAACAGGACGGACACTACCTCGTAGTGCGTTAATAAAGCCTCCTGCATCCATGCTATCATGTTTATATAGACCCTCTGTTTCTTTAATCTCAGCTTGCTTGTCTATGATATTTAGCTTTAATTCATTACGCTTAGTCATCATATCCATCTCAAGCGTCATACGCTCAAGGTTATGCTTATGCTCCTGTCCAGCCCTAAAAAAGTTAAGAACTTCTGGTAAAAACGAAGTGCCAAAGCCAAGCAAACTACCTAGTAATGTAATCATTTCTTTTTCCTATCAGTCCCAGAACTTGATTTCTTTTGGGAGGAATTTTGGGACGCACCACGCTTGGATTTTGTTTTGGTGGTAGACCCTTTTGGACGTCCACGTTTCGTTGCCGGTTTGCTCAATCCATCGGGCGTATTCCCCGCAAGATATGATGGAACGGAAGGCTGGGATTCCTCCTGTTTCGTGAGGTAGCCCATCAATGTAGACCACCAAGATAAAGGCAAGAACCATTTCATTTCACATTTCCTCCATCAGTCTTGACTTCTTTATTCATCCAGATTCCAAAGCAACCTGTCAATGCTCCCATGCATACAGACACTAGGCCAGCTTGGGAAGGGCTGGGTGCTTCAAGCGACATAAACCAATGAACTGATTGATAGGTAAGTATTGTAACTACAAGCATCATAGCTCTAGGAAAAAGTTTGTATTCATCTATGATTGTACTTGTCATTTAACTCTCCATGTTTGCCAACCAAATGAATCCAATTAAAGCACCAATAAGAATAGCAAACAATCCAATGCCAGCAGTCCATTCTGTTATCTTTTGTTTTAATTCAATCCTAGCATATTCGTTCTCTCTTTTTTGCTGTCGTATATCAGCTTCTATAGATAACAATTCTTCCCAATGGCTAGGTCCATACATAACTGAAATGTAATCCTTTAATTCAGCGCGCATTGAATCTCTTTTTTTTTAGCACTAAACACTTCCATTGCTTGCTGCTCTACGCCACCACCTAATATCTGAAACACACTAGGCTTTTGAGTTTGCTTATCTGCATAATCCAAATCACTCATAGCACCAGCCCATTGAGAAAGTTGACTGCCCATATCTTGCAAATCTTTACCTACTTGCATGCCTTTCTTCAGCGCAGAAAACGCACTAGACGCAATAGCTATTGTAGACACAGGATCAATCATAACATAATTACTAAACGCAATAAGAGTATAATAATAAAAGCACTTGTGCCTATAACAACAGCTTCTAATCTTTTTACTCTGTTAAATAGATCACGAAATTGAATGTCCATTTCAGTTTGCATTGCTACAATTTGTTTTTCTAATCCATCAATCCTATCGTGAGCATCACCTACTGTACGTTTATTCATATTCTATTCCTTACGGCTTGGTAGGCCAGTCACTATTAGCTAGATTAGGCCAATTAGAATGAGCCGTAATATCGCGCAAAGCCTGTCTGTAAGTAGTCATATCAGCACTAAGAGTAGTGTCTGACAAAGCAAGATAGTCTGTAGATGCAAGCAGAGCGTCACGTTTGGCGCGTTCAGTTGTGGCGAGGGCTGCGTCTAATCCAGCTTGATAGGCTGCTTCATGTTGCGCTTTGGTAGTTGTTTTACCGTCTACTGTTGTGTCAACAAACATGTCTCTGGCTACATATTTTTCTACCCAATTACCTTTAGCATCTTGTTTAACACCATCACGCACTGATCTTTGATACTGGCTAGTAGTAGCCGCTGGACTTGCAAATACAGGATCGACGTTGAGGAATGTTAATGTGTCGGCTGTCCAAACGCGAGGGAGAGAAGTGTTAGGATGTTGCGCTCTGACTTGACCTTGGCTCAAGACTTTGCCGCTAGTTTTGTTTCGATATTCAGACATTAGTTGATAATCCTCTCTGTCTGCTGATTAAGCGATTGCATAAAAAATATAGTCACCATCAGTGAAGTCACCTGAGATTTGAAAACCTGATGACAGTGGGTCTATTAAGTCTGTGTTAGTGACCTGTGCTGCATTTGTATTAAATAGTAGATAAGGATCATTTCCTGAAACTATACCTCTAACACTATCCCAAAAGTACCAATCTCCAGTAGCATCAACACGTTTAAGCATCACAAATCTAGCACCTGCTGAAAATCCACAGGCTACATCTGTTGAACTTCCTGAGTGTGTTACTGTACCTATTTTAGATACACCTGCTAATGTTGCAAATAGGTAGGCTATAATAGTAGCACCATTTTCATTTACATTAGCAATATCTCCAACTGTAAATACACTGCTTGTAGGTGAAGTATCTTGCCACGGGTAATTAGAATCTACAGTTGCAGCAGTAGTATTTAAAACTAAATAATCTGTGTTATCTCCATAATATACCCACCACGCATTTGCAGTACTACGTGTTTTTACCCAAATCATTTCTGGTACAACACCAAGACCATGAGCTATAGTTCTTGCAGTATCATTACCAGTGTAAGCAACTACATCAAAATAACCTTTGGCACGTTTCCACATCCAACTGTATTGGTTTGCGTCTGCTCCGTCAAAATTAAAGAAACCATCGTTGTGTCCAAAATTTGCAACTTGGCCAGAAGCCGTTTCAGCACCTGTGGTGTTGCCTCTTAAATAACCATCCGAAATTAACCTAGTCTTAATTTCATTATTATCAGAACCGTTTATCGTTCTTGGACCAATGCAAAAATCTACAGGAAAACCACTTGCAAAGCTTGGAATTGTATTCGTTCTAGGAGCAACAGCAAACACCTTAGTAGCATCTGTATGGGTTTTCATGTTAGGTCTTCTGATTGCTACGTAAATATAAGTCTCACCGTTACCATTGACCAATGTTTCGACTGAAGATGGCGAAAAACCAGTGGCGTTAATATTAAAATGCTGATTGTCGTTTGTTGTTTCTGCGCCAGTTGTGTTTGGCCTGAGATATTCGTCACCGCCGCCAACTGGCAGACCTCGCATCGTGTCAAAAATAGCCCAGTTTCTTGTGTTCGTAATTGACTTTACCAAAATCCACTGAGGCTCCCACCCAAGTGTAATAGTAGGATACGTGCTTTCGTTTCCGTCATATGAACCACACTGAATCATAGAGTCAGACTCTGTTTCGTGGGCAAAGATGTAGGCTACATATGTTCTACCAAAGCCAGCATTAGTACCTGCATTATCACCTAGAGTAAACTGAGTTGCGGTAGGAGCAGTATCATTAAAATAGGAAGTATTATCTGCAGCAGCAGCATTAGTATCTAAAAATAATGCTTGGTCTTCAGGATCACCTGAAATACCCCTATGATAAATATACCAGTTATCAGCATGGCTAGTGCATTTAACAAATATGCTACCTGGCACACTACCTAGACTGTGATCTATAGCAAGCCCTGCTGTTCCAGTTGACGTATATGTAACTACATCAAAAAACTTAGGGGCTTTTCGGAATGTCCAAGAGACAAAGCTATCGTTGTTGGCATTTAAAATAAAACTACTGTTTAGAATAAAACCAGTTGAAGTAAACTGGTCAAAGTTTGTGCCTATCCCTGTCGTTTCTGCGTCCGATCTATTTGACGAAATTCTACTGTCATCACCACGCTCCGTGTCCAGCAAATAATGATTACCATCGTCATCTCTGTTTTTTATCCAAATCATTCCACCTTCGCCAGCAAGGTCAATGTTGTTAACAATTGCATGACTATTCGATGCATTTCCCTCGTACAAATAAGTGCTGAAAACATCCTCTACGTTTAGCGCATCGCCACCAGCAGCGCCAGCCGCAGCCATTAACATCTTCTTAGATACATTGCTCATTGATTATGCCCCTGCATCTACTGCTTGCGCACCTTCGTATCGACTACCACCATCAACCGTTACAAAAACATATGTGTTATATTCTCCGCTTGCTGGTGCATCGGGCGCAGTACCGCCAGCCCACTTAACGCTTGAGGGCCAAGTTAATGAATGCCCACCGCCAGCAAGAACTCTGAGAGTAAATGCGTATGCGTCACCTGTTGTCAGTTGAATGTTGCCATAGTTAAACACAAAGGTCGTGTTTTGATCTGTCGTAAGCGTAAAGACATTAGCTGTAGATAGATCAGGCGTGACAGTAGCCGCAGCCGATAAAGCAACCACAGTTTCTAAATATGCCTTGGCTTGGATTTCTTCACTAATCTTTATGTTGCCGTTGGCATCAGCCGTGACAGTCTTGGATGCCGCAGAGGTTCCAAGAGTTGCAATGTCGTTGTAGTTTAGCTCTGCCGCCGTTGCCGTTACATCGCTGATCTGACTTGCATTAACGCTGGTAGCTACTGGCGCAACGTCTTGCCAAGCCGACCCATTATAAACCCTAACCTTATCTGAGGTTGTATTGAATACCAGATCGCCCTCGGTTAAACTGGAACTGGGATCAGAGCTTGCAATTCTGTACTGCGCTGCAAAGTTATTCACAGAGCTTAGATTAGACGCAACTGTATTAACATTTGCAATTGAGCCAGACACGTTAGACATAGCCGTTACATTTGCAGATGTTCCAAGCGTGTTCATCGCAGTTACGTTGGCTGATGTTCCGAGAACATTCATGTCAGTTACAACATCTGATGTACCTAAAACATTCATGTCTGTGACAACATCAGAAGTGGCTAAAATAGCCATGTCAGCAACGACATCAGACGTACCTAATATTGCCATATCTGCAACAATTGCAGTAGTACCCAAAATTGCTAGATCAGCAACAACATCAGAAGTTGCCAGTATTGCTAGATCAGCAACTACATCTGATGTACCTAATATTGCCATGTCAGCTACTACATCAGAAGTACCAAGAATCCCCATGTCCTCAATAACACTAGCTACAGCTAGAGTATTCATGTCAGATATAATGTCAGCAGCAGCAAGAGCATTAAGGTCACTTACAATGTCAGATGTAGCAAGAGTATTAAGATCAGCTATAATATCAGACGTTAAAGTATTAAGATCAGATACAAAATCAGAAGTAAGCAAAGAAGCTTTTGAAGCTACAGAAGCAACTTCACTAGCTTTACCAGCAACAGTAGTAACATTTGCCGATATGCCAGCAACCGTAGTTACATTTGCTGATATACCAGCAACGGTAGTAACATTAGAAGATACACCAGCAACAGTAGTAACATTAGAATTATTAGTAGCCACTGTAGTAATTGCATTAGTTGCTGTTGTTCCATCTTGAATATGAGCAAGCGTTTGAATGTCGGCAGATGCAGCAGATACAGTTTGAACATCACCAATAGTAGGGCCAGCTTCAGCGGCTCCACTAGATGCATTAAACGCAAGAGTCTTACCTTTGCGTCCATCTACATCAGGAAGAACCAAAGAAGCAGCAGCGTCAAAATCAGTAAGTTGTAATGATCTATTGGCTTTATCATCAAGATCAGCAGCAATAGCAACAAAACGATCTAACTCGGTATTAAGCGATACAATGTTAAATGCGCCAGATGTAGGAAAATCAGTTGTTCTTTCAAGAGCAATGTCTCTAGTTATAACTACAGTGCTGCCACCAGTTGCACCAGTAACGGACATAGCAACAGTACCAGTAGAGCCATCCCCACCTGATACAGAGTAATGCGTTGTAATAGTTTTTAAAGTACCATCAATATACACATTAAGGTCTGCGTCATTAAAAAACTCAAAAGGTACAGCAAAGCTAGTTGTTGTAGCACCCTGAGATACTGAATAAGATATACGAGGGGAATTATCAGCAATGTTAATTGTCATAGGTTACTCCTTTAAACGCAACCTACAAAAAGAACTAGAATGCATCAACGCACAAACTGTACTTAGTAACGCCCAAATCCTGAAGGTTCGTCTATTTCAGTTTCTAACATTCTAGTAAGCTCATTCATCTTACCTTTCCAAAACCACATTCTAGCAAAAGGTAAACTTCTAGCTATTTCTTTAGTACCTTCCCCAACATTACCAGTAACTAAATCGTGCATACCTCTAATATAATCATCAGCTATAGAAGGGCCAGCACCAAGAATGCCAGTAGCAGCATCTATGTTATCTTTTTGTTGTGGGTATCTAGGTTGTAAGAATCCGTTTGTAATATTAGGACCACCAAGAGCTAAAGAAGTAGTCATGCCAGTATACATTAAATCAGTGTATAATGCCGCTGTTCCTGAGTAATCAAATGATCTTGCAAACTTATCTTGAAAACTAAGATCAACAAAGTCTGGTGTTTTGTAATCAAGCACCATGTAACCCAAGCCCATTGATAATGCAATTCCAACAAACTGATTCTTTAATTGGCCATGAGCATGAGCAGCTGTAATTTTATTTACTGCCGCTAAACTATAACTGTAAAACTGGAATGGTAATCCAAGCAATCCATTTTCTACTCTAGCATAACCGCGATACTTAGAATCCTCTTTCATTCCAAACTGTTTAGCAACTCGCATAGGAATATAGGCAATACCATCTGTAATTATAGGTTTATCAGCAGGGGTTCCCATTAAAATTGTATTTGCAGCACCAGAAGATAAAGCAGTGCGAAACCTTCTAACAGTATTTTCTTCTACTCTAGGCTGTTTTTTAATTTCAACTATAGCTAAATCATTAATTGCATTTTCGTATGCAGCAACATGAGCTTTTTTTCTGCCATCATATTTTTGTAGTTTAACACCATCGACAAATAAATCTAAATCTTCTGGCCTATTAAGTGAATGCATAATTTCATGCATCTTAATGAAAGAAACTAAATCATTTGGAGAGTTTATAATGCCATCTTCTATAGGTTTAACACCTTTCATTCTAGGATTTTTCCAGCCTTTAGCATCCCACATAACATCACGAATATATTCCTCATCTATATATATTTTCCCTTCCTTATGAGTGTAAAATGCTGGTTTATATCTATCATCAGGTAGGCCCGTCTGACCGTGCGTGTAAGCATTTGTTGGGCCACTTACAATCTCAGCTTTTGTAGAAGGAAACTCTATAGTATCAGACCAAGCTTTAGTATTAGCAAGATACAAACCAGATTTACCACGTTGCCAAGGAGCATTAGCAATCTTTTTTGCAACTTCAGCATCTATGCCGTAACGAGATAGATACTCCATTTCCATACGAGTTGCTTTGTCATTAGCTAATCTTACAGAATAATCAATAAGTGTATGACTACGCATCATACCGTCAAAGTCTTTAAATATTCTAGTTATTGGAGCAAGTCCGTTAGCTAAATAAAAGTAATTCTTAGCCCTATCAAATACTGTAGATTTAAGAGGATTATTATTAACATCATCCACAAGGCGCATGTGAGAGCTACCATGCAATATTTCTAACGCCTCACCAGCAATGCGAAGTTCTTTAGCCCCCATTTTTAATTGGCTGTCAGACAAAATATTAAACAAACCTCGGAATGTAGGCCCAAGACCATGCTCCATAAGAATCTTAGCTGGCTCTGTAATCGTAGATATACCAGCCGAACCAAGATAATTTAATTGAGCAAGATCACGCAAGATTTGAGCAGTCTTAAAGTCCCAAGTATTAGTATCACGAACAACACTGCCAGCTACACGCTCATATAAATGACGCATATCCTTCATGTGAGCATGTGTTTTATCTATAGATATACCAGCTTCAAGCATTTCTATTTTCTTGGTATCCATTAACTCATCAATAGTTTTGCCACCAAACTGCCTAGAAAACTCATAACGAGAACCTACCCGAGTTGCATACGCTTTCATTACTTGAATTGGATTTGTATTTATAAATTTAAGAACACGATCATTAGGTATATCAACAACCCTGTGTTTCATATGCTTTGACTTGCCCATGCCGAAATAACCAGCATCAAACTCAAGAGGATCACCATCACCAAGAAGATCATCAGTCATTCTTGTAACTCTTAATTGAATATCAACAGGGTTTTTTGATAATTGTATTTCTTCTATAGAACCGTTTTTAGCTTTAGCTACAGTTGCAGGGTTGTCTCTAAACCAATTAAATAAAACTTGTTCAAACTCTTCTCTGTTTGCTCTAATTACATCCCTATCCCAATATCTAGGACGAAAAAGATTTTCTCCTTTAGGCATCGTCTTACCAAGCATAGATTCATGATGTTTAATTTCTACCTCATGCCTAGCAATAGAAGCTTTTAATGTGTCAATGTAATCTGCATTCTTAGCTTTATCTAACTTTTGTTTAAGAAGAGTTATTTCCTCCTGTCTTTTTAATATGTTTTTTGCGTAGAAAGTATCGTTGCCAATCATGCCTTGTTTAGTTAATCTTGTTTCCCATTTGTCATAGTAGTTATTAATAATTGACATAGCATTAGATTCAAAGTCATCGGCTGGCTTTATGCCTTGTATTGCTTTTTGGTCTACAGACTCTACCCAATTTTCAAAGTCAGAGCGCTTATAAAGGTAATCCATAGGATTAGTAACGCCTTGCTTAGTAGAATCTCCCCAGATTCTTACTAGATCATCGTAGGATTGCACCCACTCACCTTCTAATAATTTTGCATTTTGAAATACAGATGGCCTTAAAGCCTTACCAGCTTTGTTAGCAGCTAATAAAATACCAGCGTCATTAGCTATTTCTAATGTAGTTAATTTTACACTATCAGGAAGGTCTTTATCCTGTAGAATCCTTTTCATTGGCGTTGTTACAGACTTATACAACCAAGAATCAGTAAACAAACTAGGAGCTATAGAAAGATCATCAGGATCAATCGCTTTTCGCAACTCTCCTATTTCTATTTCAGCATCCCTTATTGCCACTACTTTTCTAGTATTAGTAATCCTAGACAAACCACCAAGTATAGAGCCAAATGCAAACGCAGTACCTACATTAGCAGCTACTTCTCCTTTTGTTGCAAAGGGATCAAATGGATACCTAATTGATTCTTGAGCAGCAACTATAGCGCCAGTGCCAGTACCAACACGCAAGGCAGCACGACCAGCGCTTAAACCTCTGGCTAAAGGAAATCCAACCCAATTAATAGGATCAAAAATTTCTGAAAGAAATAAAGAGCCAAGACCTGAGTTGTCTAATGTTTCTCTTACATCTAGCTTTTTTCTTAAAGACGTAGATAAAAAATCCATATGTTTTTGATTGTTAGCGCGAAGCAATGAAGTAGTGTATTGCTCTAAATCTTTTGGAATATGATCTACAGCAGCATAACCTTCTTCTGGCTCATAGTCGTAACCAAATTGATTTACTTCCCTAGTATAATCTATTAATGGCATATACCTATGTGAAAGTGTTGCACTGGCAGTTTCGGCAAATGTAGGAGAATCAGCTGGAAGTTCAGGACTTAATCTATTTTGAATATCTTGTACTGCAGTAAGACCATTCTTCATTATCTTAACCTTAGCTGATATTTACTTGCTAATGTAGATGCTTTTGAAAAGTCCTCTGTACTTATTCTTGATTGTAGTTTTTTAAGTTCAGCATCTATATCTCTTTGTTTAATCATATCTCTATAATTAGACATAGTATCTTTATCAAACATAGGCCAATAAGGTTGACCTTCTTTTACTATAAGTAACCCTTTATCATCTGTAATATCTTTGTCAGCTATAAGAACAAGATGCCTTAATTCTCCTGATCTTTTTTCTTTGTAATAAGCATAATATTGATATTCGTCAGTATTGCCATATGGCATTAAATATATTTGAGTTTCTTCTTTAACTTCAGAAACCCCAGCTTCAATAGATAAAACTGTATCAGATTTAAGAATTTCTTGACCGCCAAATTGTTTTCTATGTTCTTCTATTGAGCTTAATTTTGGACCACTCGATTTTCCAAGAGAATATCCATCTGGAAGTTTTGAGTTTACCCTTTTAATAAACTCTTGCCTTTCATCAAAGTCAGGAAAGATAGCCTTTAAAGACATTCTTGATCTAAACGGAGTTCCTAAAGGTAAACTAGGATCAACAACATATTCAGATTCCCGATAATGACCATCAACAATATCATTTAATAAAGATATAATTGTTTCTTTATCATTGCCTGTTCTTGCTAGATATTCTGCTGTTGCACTTAACTCAGATACAATCATAGGATCATCTTTATAATGCTCACCAACAAATTGAGAAGGGCTTTTATCACCAAACACATTGTCATAGTTTGTCTGCGCAAGATTACTTGTTGCTTGATTTTTTAAATCAAGAATAATTTCACTGCCATTTTTTGCCTGACCTCCAAGAGAGGTTCTAATTTCAGCAGCATCTTTTAATATTGCAAAATCTTCATTACTTAAAAGGCTTCCAATCCTATTTACAAATTCTCCCCTTCCATCTGGATCATTTGAAAGTCTAATAAAATGATTTAAAATAACATCAGCACCTTTAATATCAGATGTACCAGAAGCTAGGCTCCTAAAAGCTTCAATTAAATGTTGAGGCATAGTTGTTCTAGCCGCCATATAAAACTCTTCTGCTTCAGAATTCATGTTAAATATATCAATGCCATTCGCTTTTATTAAATTAGACATTTCTTCTCTAATAGGTTTAGTCTTTTCAGTACCTGTCATACTACCAAGCCCTAAAGCTTGGCTTTTAAGCTCTAGCTTTAATGCTTCTTCTTGCAACTGTTGCCTTAAAACATCTTCGTTTTGTCTAAGCTCTGACTCCCTACTAGTTAATTCTGTTTGAATTTTGTTACGATTTTCTTCATTAATATATACAAGTATTGCATCAGCGTCTTTTTTAAGTTCCTCACTTAAACCTAAATTTGTTTCACCATTGCTTCTTACATAAGCACCAACTTTATTTATATCTACAGAATTAATATTAGGAATATTATTTATTAAACCAATAGCCCTATTAGTATCTATTTTTGCTAAATACGCTTCTTTTTTTGCATTTGATATACTACTTGCTATAACCAATTTATCAAATTCAATTAAATCATCTAATTTAAAACTGCCCTCTCTCATTTCTTTAAAAAGATCATCTCCCTTGTCTCTAAGAAAGTCATCATATAAAAATAATTCTAATCTTTTCCTTTGGTCGTTTACAGAGCCTGAGAGTAAAGATTGAACATGAGCCAAATCATCTTCTCTGTTGTAAAATGAAACAGGAATTTTTTTATTTAATCTTGCTACAATAGCCTTTTGTTTTCTAGTTAAATTGCGAATAACTTTTGGATTAATGCTGCTAAGAGCATCTCTAAATGTTTCTATTTGCTCTTGATTTCCGTCTAATGCACCAGCAGCTATTATAGAATTTAAAATAGAACGCCTTTCATCTTTTATTAAAGAATTATATTTATCTTCTGAGATTTGTCCGTTTAAATATCGTGCTCGAATTGTTGCCTGATCAAACTCGCTTTGTTTGCTATACTCAGTAACAAATGCAAAAAACTCATTGTCATCTTTTGCATTGTTTAATTTATTAAATAAGGCAGAAGATGCTAATGTGTTGTCACGATTATATTCTATCAGTGATTCTCTTAAATCTCGTTGCACCCTCGCATTTAATTGAGCCGCTTTAACAGCTTCAAGTTTGCTCATGTTAGCAGAGTAAGCTTGTGAATTAGAAAGAATAGACTGTCTAGTTTGATTGGTAATAAACGGTAAAATTGATTTTACTTGCTTAATTAAATCATCGCTAAGAGTAGACATTTCTTTGCCATTAGTTCTAATTGCAAACTTAATAGCATCCCTTTCAGCTACAGAAGTTGTTTGATTATAAAGCCTTTCAATAGAGCCTTTTGCAAAGGCACTCATACTTGATCGAACTACAGAAGAAGTTGATCCAGCTTTAAATAAATTTGAACTTTCAGCATCAGTAGATGTTGATTCATTAGCAGAAATAATATTGTTAGCTTTTTCAAAATCTCCAATTAAACCAAATTCATATAAAGCATTATCTCTGTTTGTAATAACTTCTTGAAGCCTAGCCGCAGTCTTAGCATCCTCCCTACGTTTTCTTTCAGCTTGCATAGCCAGAGTAGTCTTAGAAATATACTCTGAACCCTGAGACATAATGTAGTTAGTATATGCAGTTTCTTTACCATCGACAGAATTAGTCTCAGCCATAGCAGCTAAGTACGCATTCATTTTATCTTCGTACTTTTCTACAGAGTAAGGGTCATTCTCATATTCAATTGCAAGCTGAGTAGCCTTTTCTCTAATCTCAACATCTATTTCTTGTTGAAACCTTTCGGTAATTACACGCTGGTAAGCTTCTGCCGAATCCCTGCCAAAGAATTGCCTTTGCTCTGACCAGTTTAAAGCCTGTGGTTTTCCTGTCTTGGGATCAATGGTCATTACATCAGAGACTTCTTGTGCCTTCTGTGCGCCCATAATCTTAGAGGAACGACTCATTTCACCAACAGCTAACTTAGTTAGTTTGTCAGCCGCATTAGAAATGGCCTGATATTTTTCTTGCTCACCAGTATTTACTCTAAGTACCCCAACAGGACCAGCGCTTTGATATTGTTTTCTTTCACGAAGAACTGGCATAGCTTAACCTTTTTAGAAAGTATTATCAGAAGTCATTTTATTTGTAATAGCTTGGGTAGAAGTTATAGGCGAAGTAGCAAACAATGGAGGAAGTGACTTAGCAATACTAGAGATATTAGAAAGCAAGTTAATACTTCCTTGAGCTCTAATTCCAGCAGCAGCATTTTGCCCATAAACATAAGCCATGCTTGCTTGCGTTCTGTATTTAGCTTCTTCTAAAACACTAGCTGTTGCTATGTTAGCAATATCCTGACCAGCAAGTTCTCTGTTCCGTTTTAAAAAAGCATCAACCGATCTATCATCTCTACCCATTGCAGAAAAGGCGGCTATGTTTTGTGACTCAGCGCGATTCATTTCTTCTATACGTTGATTAGACTTAGCAATAGCTTGAGATTTCATAAGAAACATTTCAGAAGCATATTGACGAGCTTGCAAAATCCCAGCTTCTTCAGCAGCTTTTGCAGATGCAGCAGAAGCATCGTGCTGCTTTTTAGCACTACTAATACCGACAAAGGTACTAATGGCAGCAAGAACAATTGGCAAACCCATTAGAAAGATACCTCCGCGACAATCCCATTAACTTGTAAAAACAAGGGAGCAGTTTGTGTTATTGTTACTTGTGGATCACGACTATAACCCAATAAGTGAAACTCTTTTTTACCAGTAACCGCAGCCCTATTTTGGCTCATATCACTATTAACTTTACGCATAATTAACTTCTTGTTGTTTACAGACACAGATAGCGTGGAGTTTAAATCCAAGATTACTTTAGATAATGTTCTAGGCTCACCAGTTAAAGGGCCAGCAGACAAAGCCAAGTCTATAGGATTTGTTTTAATCTCTACATCAAAGCCAAAGCCTACCTGACAAGCTGTTAGAGAAGCATCTACAGATGATACATCAATCTGACCACCAGCAACAGTAAATTGCCCTAAGTAATCTGTAGTGCTTATTACATCAACTACAGCACCATTTTCAAAGAAATTAGATACAGTAAATACACCAGAAGAACCAGTATAGTTATTGGAACAATCTGTATTCATGCTAACATTTAACTCACAAAGAACAAAGCTAGGAGTACCAGAGCCTAGATCGTATTTTATTACAGCAAACACTCTGTTTTCAATGGAGGTAATTGAGTGAAAAGAACCATCCGTTTCAAAATTAGTCCAGCCAGCTACACCCTCAACTTTATTAAGATTATATACAGCAATGTCGCCTGTGTAATTCTGAACAAAGACAAAAGATTCCGCAGTATTTACCGCGCCACTGATTACACACATTTGAACAGGGTCAGAAATCAAGTGCGAAGAAAGCAATGAAATAGGATCGGCTTTATAAGCTTGCTCACTATCGTCATAAATAAACTGGCGAACCATTTTACCACCAACTTGAGCAAATATAGTAGCGCCATAAAAAGGTTGAGGTCTAATGTAGGTAGCCCCAAATGAAGTCTGACGCTTTATCCTAGCATTAGTTGGTGTGATTGGCTCATTCTGAAATGTAGGAATAAAAAATTCAGAACCAGCAGTAAAAATATGTATATCACGATTAGATACAAAATGTCGTATAGTAGCTATCTCACCAATACTAGCAATAAGATGTATTGAATCATCGTCAGCCGCAGTACCAAGATCAAAGTTATAGTACAATCCACTCTTACTAGCCCAAATACTATCTGGCTCTGCAACAGTACCACCAAACCATAAACGGTTTTCATGAAACCCAACAGCAGCAGGGTAGCCTCTTAATGCAGAATAAGATTGCTCATACCAATCTATAGTAGGCGCATGAGTTACAATCTGAACTATACCACCACCATCTTCCGAAGCATTGGCAGAACCACCAGCAACAAAAGTGTATCTGTTTTCGTCTAAAACCTTTGCAACTGTTTCAGCCCCATTAATATTACTTGCTGCAATACCACCAACAGCAGTTGCATTTCTAACTGTAAATGCATCACCAGCAACCATACCGTGACGTAAATGAGTAACTTCTACAGTTGTTGATCCATCTACAGTCCTTAAAGCGCTGGCATCAAGAGAAACAAATAGCTCGTCGATAACATTTGCAGTTACAGATGTAGCAGATTGCACAGAGGTTATATAAAGCTCTTGATCATGGTAAAGCAAACTTTTACCAACATGCTTTGAATTAGTGTAATTACCACCTGATTGAGAGCCAGTAACATCAAAGTAAGCACCACTTGTTACAACAGTTATTCCACTACCAGTTGTTGCCGAAGGATTTAAAGTAATCCCTGCGCCTTGAAATGCATTGTAAGGTTGATATGTTCTTGCGCCACCAGCTTGTAAGCTAAATGTAAATGGTTCTACTTGAAAACTGCTAAGACCAGTACGAACAAGCTGTTGAGTAGGAAAGGTATTATGAGCGAGGAATACAATATCACCACCTTGAGCATAAGTAATTTCATGCAAGTAATCTGCAGTCCAAGGAACAGTGTCGCTATTTACATCAGTGGTTACAGTCGTTGCTAATGCCAACACACCAGTAGTAGGATTAATAAAGAATACCTCCATCTTACCTTCAGACAAAGCAATTACATACTGCTCATCATCAGAAAAAATAAAAGGAATAACTCTTACTTGCTGCCTTTTGTCTGTGTTTACAGTAACACCAGTAAAATCATGGATAGCTTGAAAGCCGCCACGCTTCATAGCGCCACCCTCAGACCTAATAAATAAATTCTTTAAACTCTGCGCCGAAGATTGATATATAACAGAATCCGTCCTTGATATTAAAGACGGGCTAATTTCACCATATTGAAAGTTTGTAAGTGCTACTCTTGCTTTCCGCATTAACTACGCCTTTGAGTAATAAACCTAGATGTTGTTAGCTTACGTGTGGTTTGTTGCTGAGAGTCAATAGAGCGAGCTTTTGCAGTAAGTTGATTATATTGAAACTGCATTAATTGCGCTAAACTTTGATCTCTAGCTAATGCTGTAGCTAAAACAATAGCCATTGCATACTCAACAGTAATAGAAAAATAAGAAGGCCAGTAAACTTCTTCGGCTCTAAACGTATAGTCTAGTATAAGTTGATCTTGAGTATCTGCATCACAGAATACCTTGCTGCCGTATATGTTATACTCAATCGAATAATCGTTTACAGTTACCGCATGAGTAAACAAAATGTCAGAAGGCAATTGATAAGCAGCGTCAAACCTTCCAGTAGGTGCATCACTAAGCCTAGCTAGTACAGCTTGATTGCTTGCAAAGCGCCATCGTGTAGAAACCAAATTACTTCTAGCAATATCTTCATACATATTACCACAAATTAAAGCCTCAGTTGTATCATCCTCAAAAGACGTAATTGGTTCTGCACCAATCAAGATTAAAGCACGACTACATATATCAATTGCGCTATTTGCTGGTGAACTAAGTGCCATGATTTATCCTAAGTAAAGTGGGGGCCGAAGCCCCCAAGTATTTAGTCGCCATCGGTTTCCACAACAGCAGTACCATTAGATACATCTACAACTGAACCAGTATTAGAAAGAACATTACAGAAGTTAGTTGTTGGGACGTTTGTATCGCAAACAATAATCAAGTCACGAACAGCAAGCATATTAGCTGCGCTGTTAAAGTAACCTTCTGTGTTTACAGTAGCAATTGCATCTGCAGATGTATACATCCACAAACTACCATTTGAGTCGCCACCGATACGAGAGAGACCACTTGCACTATAAGCCATTCTATAACCTCCTAGTTATTATCAAGGACTTCATAGACACCGTTATCGTCGATAACAACAGCGCCCATGGACATCATTGAGGTTGCAAGATGAGAAACTTTCTCGGCTACATAGTTTACTTCAGTGGAAACATCAGAGTTTACACCCATACCAACAGCAGTTGTATGATAAGCAAAGTTCTTACCACCAGCTACAGCAGACGTTGAGAATATCTTAAATCCTAAGAACTCTTTCATTGTCATACCGCCAGCAAAAGGTAAGTTTTGTGGACCAACAAAGTCAGAAGAAGCAAACTCAGTAATCAAGAACAAGTCAGCAAAACCAGAAGGAGACATAGCAAGATAGCGTTGTCCGTCCTCTGGAATACTTGCATTGCCAAATGTTTGAAACAATGAAAGTAAATCAGCTTTTTCTAATGCAGAACTAGCATCGTGAATCTGTGTACTATTTGCGCCAGCATCTAGTGCCGTTGTAATTAGTTCATCAGTTTTACGACCTAATGCAGCAGCAGCAGATTGAGTTACAGCTTGACGCTCATTGATATTTGTTTTCAATTCGTCAAGTTTGTCAATATATTCTGCAGCATAGTAGTCAGCCATTGTAGCTTCAACTGTGGTGTGTGCTAACTCCATAGGAGTAACATTACCATTGCGAGATTTAGTTGTGGCAGAGCCAGTGCCTATTTTTTGGAATCGAGCAATTGAGCCTGTCACATTGGTTGAGCGTACTGTGTTCCGTAGCTTGGAACCCATACGCTGATATGCCATGTGAACCTCTGTCTCAAACTGCTTGATAAAGGCTGTGTCGATTGTATTAGCCATTTCAATAGTCCTAAGTTGAGTTTCGGTGCTACGGGTATCCGCACTATCATATCAACTCAGGTATCCCAAAAGGGGCCGATCAATGCGTTGCGGGCCGCGATGCGGAATTGTAAACATTGTTTTTATTTGGATTGCAACGCACAAATTCAACATACTTAATATTTTTATCTTCACTGATACCAATCGGTTCAAAGCCTAACCATGCTGCCCAATTAATCATAGGGGCATACTCAGAGAGTATTGTCATGGTCATACCCTCCTGAGTTTTGTCTAAGAAGTTGATAAGCATCTTTGAACCTCTAGCCATTAAATGAAAGTTTTCTTTCATTCTCCTAGAAAACATTGCAAACAACTGAGGCCAATCATCGTTATATGACAAGCCACCCATGCAAAGAAGATCGCCCTCCTTACTGCGTACTACATACATTTCACAAGTAGAGTACATTTCCTCTAGGGCTTCTCGGATATTTGTTTGACCAGACATAGCAAGCTCTCTAACATTCTCAAATGCTAAAACTCTTACAAGTTCATCAATATGGTCCTCAGTCATAGGGGTAAGATAAGAGCCACCCCTAGAAATTATCTTAGGTTCATCCGTAAATGGTTTTAAATCCATTCTGAACTTCCTTTACAAAATCATTGCTGCGCCTAGCTGGATGCCAATAGCGTTCATCTTCCATCATTTTTCTAAGGTTTTCCTCAGTAACTTTGCTTGCAGACACAGAATCACTATTTACAGAAGGTGATTTCATCTTTTCCATAATGAACTCTAAAGCAATAATGCCATCAGCACTTTCAGCAAGACGTTCTATGGCTGGCATATGATCTTCTCCAAAGAACTGATTGGCAAATAAACCAGCAGCCTCTATTCTAGCATTAGAGTTATCACCAAGCTTTTTTGCTTCCGCATCTAAATCTGGCTGATTTGCACTTATAGCACTGGTGTACATCTCTAAGCCTTTGTTAAACTCGTCCTGACTAAACCCATTCTCAAAAGAATGCTCAGACCACCACTTTAATAGATCGCTATCAAGCGTTGATTCTTCGTCTATGCCTTCTGGTATTTCATAACCACCAGCGGTTTCGGGCCTATCTTTAAATGCTTCGGCTTGTAACTCTTCATGAAACTTACTGCGTAAATCCTCTTCCTTTTGCCCTAACTTACTTGATAACTCTGTGTATGCTTTTGCCAAGTCCTCACCAGTGTTATACTTTTCTGGTAGCCACTCAGGACGTTCTGGTTGAGAATCCTCTGCTACAACAAAGTCCTTCTCTTCTACTGTTTCTTCTACTGCTTCTTCACTCATTTGTTTTTTACCTTATGCGCTCGTTGGGAATGACGCTCAATAAGGCCAACAAGATAACGCTGGCCCTCTAAATGGCGCAACTCGTCAGTGGTTATATTTGGGCCACTTACCATTTCTATTGTAATACTGCGTAGATAGCGAAGAACCTCACTACCTGCTGGGGTTGCAAAAACAGTTCCGATATTCAAACTTAACTTATCTTCTTCTGCCGTTGTTCTTGCTAGACCATCTAAACCAATGTGGTTATTCTGCGGCAATCTGTTGTTCCGTTTCTGCTGGTGCATTAGCTTGCTGTTGAGCTTGCGCCATTTGTTGCATCATTGCAACTATCTGCTTACGCTCATTTGCATCACGAATCAAGCTGTCAGGAACACCAAATTGTTTTGCTAAATAAATAGCAGTTTCTTCTGAATTAATTAGCATGTTAGTCATATCACCACCAAAGTATGCTTGAATCATTTCAAGAAAACGTGCAACAGAAGATATATCTTGGTTGGATTGCGCTTGTGCTAAAGGAGAAACAGAACGAATCTTAACTTCTCTGCCATTAACTGTAGGCAAATCAATGCGACCTTGTTTACGAAGTATGTGTACTACGCGCTGTAATACAGGTTGCACTAACTCAGCTTGCAATCTACCAAATGCAGAGCCTATTCTACGAGATAAATCAGCCATACGCTCGGCAACTTCTGTAGCAGATGCAGGGGTTTTATCTGGGTTTCCTAGCATTTCACTGTAAAGCGCACGTTTAATATTCTGACGCATATCACTTAGTACAAGATCAGCAACATCAAAACGTCCAGCCGATTGAATGGGTTGTAATCCACCTGATTGTGGAGATTTTGGAATAATTGTTCCGGGGACTAAGTTAATTGTATCTGGATTTATAATGCCATCATCATCCATTTGATAAATACCGGAGATAGCCATTTGTGCATTTTCAAGTATTAGCTGAATAGTAAGGTTAGTAGTCTTAATCGCAGACAAAGCGTTAATCAATGGGCCTCTACCATATACTTCACCAGCACATTTAGTCCAACGAAAGCAAACATACGGATTAGAACCTACACCATCAAACTTATTTTCAGTAAGATTAGTTTTGGTTGCCATATCAATTACATAATGTAGGTAAGCTTCTTCGTTTTTCTTAGAGTAATCCTTACAAACCACCTCTAATACTGTACACTTACCTTCTGGATCGCGCATGATCCGATCAGAAACTCTTTTATCAAACCCCTTTTCTGGGTAAATAATAGATAACTCTGAGTTTCTTATGCCCTTTCGCTCACGAAACACATGGTCAATCTTATCATCAGCACCAGTATCCAATACCACATGAGGCAAAGGAACGGCTGAGAAGGTAATGGGGTTAATAGCATCGCCCTCTTCAATGCAAAGAACGCCAGTGCCTACTGCTAAGTCCATAAAAGATTCGTGTACTTCCTGAGAAAAGTTAGAGTTCTGTAGTATTTCAAATACATACTCAGTTACTTCATCAAGATCATTGTCTACTGCGTCTTTATCTTCGGGCGGTATTTCAGAACCAGAAGTTAAGTCTGCCCATCGCGCAAAGTTAGGAACAAGACCAGACTGCAAACGAGATGCAAACTCTTGAACACCAACAACAGCAGTTTCATCAAAGATTTTATCATCTCTGCGCTGCCCTGCGCTTTCAAAGAAAAAGGATTCACGTTGAGGAAGGGCATACTCATAGCATTCCTCAAACAAATCAACAAAGTTTTGCCTATGAGACTTTGCTTTCTCGTATCTCTCCATGTATTTCTTTGGGTCATTCATCATTATACAAACCTACTATAGTAACCAATTCCACCAGTAGAACCAGTAAGGAGAGAGCGCCGACCAGACCCCATTCGCTTGCCAGTAGAGGCAGAAATAAGTGAGTCTCTGTAATTAATTCCCAAGTCCATTTCTTCTCCGCTTAATACTTTACGACCAGAGCCTACTTCTTGTATTCTTTCTTCGCGTCTTTTAAGTAATGACTGCTTAGACCTAGCACGTTCTATTCTTTGCTTTCTTAGTTCAGCAGCAGCAAGACGTTCTTGCTCTACCATCGCAGCATCGGGTGCTGTTTCAATAATTTGAGTTACCGTTTGACTTGTATTTCCAATGCCAGCAGCCGCAGCAGCAGTAAATTCACCTACAGTTTCAGCATGTGCCTTTTCTAAATCTAATATTTGAGTCTCAAGTGATTGTACTTTTTCAGTAAAAAGAGTAGTAGAGGCTTCACCAGCAGCTTCTGCCGCATCTATTTCTTTTTGAAGCTCATTTTCTAAATCTGTAATTTGTTGATCTTTTAATTTAGAGGCATCATTTATTGCGGCTTGAGCGGCAGCAGCTTCTGCGGCGGCAGCTTGAGCAGCAGCTTCTGCGGCAGCTTCATCATCAAGTTTCTTTTGAGCAGCGGCAGAATCATCAATCAGAGATTGCCTTTCTGCTATAATTTCTTCTGCCCTTGCTGTAGCTTGTGCAACTTCTTCAGAAGTATTTAAAGCAGAGCCAGTTTCAGAATAAACTTTAGTGCCATCAGATAAGGTTACATAGGAAGCTTTATCATCAGCCCCAAACAATTTCTTTTTAACACCTTGGGGCGTAGTGCTTACAATAGTTAAAGCCTTTGTTGTGTCTGTATCGGTGGCCTCAGTTACCCTTACACTACTCTGTTTCTTATCGGTTTTGCACATAATGATCTCCTAGTTATCTCTGCTAAACACAAGTCCTAACAAAACTCAACGCACAAGTGACCACACACTAGGTTTTTTTACACCAACCTTTGGCTTTCTGGTAAATACATCAAAGTCTTTTCTTGCATTAATTACCTGAGAAGGCTTTTGATTGGACATTAATGCCCTACCCTCACCAGCACCTAACAATAAATACTGCAATGCGTCATGAATGTGGGAAAACATATTCTTATCTGGCTTGTCTGCGTATCTTTCGCCGCTAACTTCCATGCGTTTATAGCCATATCCTCCATCAAATCCCTTGATAAGCTGAGAACAGCGCCGATCAATTAGGAATGCTGGCTTCCCTTCCACCATTTTATTAAGCTGAGTCGTAACCGATTCCAAGCGGAGATCAACGGAATTAGACGGGGCGGGAAATGCGCGTAGGCCAGCACCTCTAAGTATGTGGAAAGGGGTAGATTCGTCCGTTTGCGCCCTAAAATCACCTGCTGGATCACCATAAATATAGACATCGGAAACTTGAGAATATCTAGTAGCAATCTCATTCCTTAACACCTCTGCAAACCTAACAATGCCCATGTCAAAGGCTACAACCTCAGACTGAATAAGCCATCTTCCTCTAATCTTCTGACCAATTACAGCCGCAGGGGTAAGCCCAAAGTCAATTCCAATGTATAAAGGCAAGTCAGCCCCCACTGGTATTTCCTCTTTAGCAACATGTGTTTCATATGCAAACATCGGGTACACAGGCTTTCCATCTTGTATAGCACCCAGCCTATTCATAACATAAACGTCAATCCAACTCTTAGTTTTACCTTGAATAAGATTTGGATAGTAACTTTTCATCATATTTTTGCAGTTTTCGGCATGTTTATTAGGCTGGTAGCTAAGTATTTCGCCCTCTTCTGATAGCACTTCTTTCATCCCAGAGGGTTGAGTAAAGAACTTCCAGTTGTCAGGCTTAACAAGCATTTTGGCTTGCTCTCTTGGTATATGATCTGGAACAGGAACCTCACCAGACATGATAGGCCACCAGTGATCTTCTTCTGGCGCATTGGTATCAGCTATAACTCCTGTCCAAGTCGGGCCTCCCTCTCGCATAGAAGGGAATCTGCCAACACGCATCGTGCAAGCGTCAATAATAGACTTGGGAATCTCTCTTGCCTCGTTAATCCAGATGCCAGTAAGCTCTAATGATAGAAGTTTCTTAACATCTTCGGGCCTATCAAGTGCTAAGAAGAGAACCTCTAGGTCTATATCACCCTTCTTAATATGGTGAGTGTAAGGAACAGACCAAGTAAACTTACCCCAATCACTTTCTGGAAACCAATCAAGCCAAGTCTTAATAGTAGTTGTTCTAAGCTGTGGGTTGGTGTTACGAATGATAGCCCATCTACTTCTTCTTATTCCAGCAGCGTTCTTCCCCTGACCAAGAGCGCGGCGAAACACCTCAATGCAACAGCCAACAGACTTACCAGAGCCAACAGGCCCACGAATAGCGCGAAGAAAAGTATTATCCTTCATAAACGATTTGAGTACATCACCATCAGGCTTGTACTTGAAATCAACCACTACCTAAGACCCTTATCCACACCAAATCTAATCATATTCTGCACAACCTCTGGTGCAATACTATCAATTAGCTTGTCACATTCATGATCTGTAATAAGATTCTTACCATACTTGGCTTCAACGTGAGCAAAATGTACTTTTCTTACAATTCCGCGCAACATTACTAGGTCTTGCTGGGGAATAGAACCTATAAAACTCACTTCTTCTTAGCCTTCCTTTTAGGCTTTGGCTTCTGATATGCCTCATTAATCTCAAGTGTAGAGGGATCATCTGCCCTTAACCTACCTTTGGAGCTTCTAGCACGTTCTGGCTCTGGCCCCTCTACCAATCTACGCGAATCAGACATATGATTAGTGCCTGAGTACGTTACATTCGCTATCTTATGAGTATCACCTACATACAACTCACCACTAGGATAATACCAAGCCATACTTAGTATCTCCCAAGAAGAGATTTACCCTTCTTCTTTTTCTTGGGCATACCTTTGGTGGCAGCAGCCTTAGCTGCCTTTATTCCTTTAGCAGTGTACGGATACTTCTTTCCCATAACATTAGGCATTTCTATACTTCCTTACTTTGGTTGCGATTTTCTTAGGTTGAGCCACATGCTGCTTGCCTGACGCTTTACCCTTTCGTTTAGCTCTGGTTGTAGCTGCATATTCAGAATCACTAAGAGCAGCAATAGCCTTAGAAGGAAGGTAACGCTCACCAGTTTCACTAGACTTTTTGCCAGACTTGGTGCGCCACTTCTGCTTGCCCCAATTCAATAAGGACTTCTGAGGCTTCTTCATGACTTATACCCACCACCAGCAGCTTTATACCGCTTTGCCAATAGTTGTGCCTTTCTAGCCGACCACTGACCAGCAGCAGTGCCTTGAACACTAGCAGCCTTAATCCTGTTAAATAAATTCTTTCTCATCTTAGGCTTAGTATAATTACCAGATGCATTAACAGCCATTATGCCTTCGCCTTATTCCGCTTGCTAATTGCTCTAGCTTTCGCCCTAGCATCAGCCTTTGAACTCGCACCCCACACCTGTAAACTAAGAAGAAGTCTAGTAGGCTTGCCCTTAGAATCCCTCTCTGGCCCCCTCATATTACCCATCCTAGCCAAAAAACTAGCACGTCTAGGATTATCACCACTCTTAACAGGAGCCTTCATACCAGTGCCAGCACGACCCTTGGCATTCAAACCACCTTTAGGGTTCTTACCCTCCTTCCTAGTCCAAGCTGGTGTGCTCATCTCAAATCCCTTTCAATAAACCATATATCAGATAAATATTTTTAGGCGAACCTTTTTTAACAATAATGTCTGTTTGGGACTACTCGCTAGCAACTGTGGCCAAGTTTTGGAGGCCCCTACCGCTAGCCTAGGTCTATACTAACCCGAATATCCCCAGCTACTTGCACTTGACTACGATCTATCGGCTTGTAGCCAGCCCTATCAAGAATATCCTTCGCTGCTTCTAGCTGTACATACTCTGATCTAGCTCCATTCGCTAGGTTCATTACTCGCACTGCAGCAGTTGTAGCGTTCAATCCTAACTGCTCATTCACTCTTTGCATCATGTATTGCTGTACGTGTGGTTGACGTAAGGCTTTGGAAGCACTCACTCTTCCAGCTTCACCAGCTGCATATCCGGCTTCTGCGGCAGCTACTTTTATTGTACAACCATTTGCTACGAGCGTATCTACTAACGCTGTTTGTCTATGGGTTAGCTTTCTTTGTTCTATATTGCTCATCTACTCTCCTATGGTAGCCCCCCTCTCCCTCTCTCCCCCCATTGCTAAACCTTCTATAAACAGGCTGTCAACGCACAAAGCATACTACAAAGGTTGCACCCCCAATTTAAGTTCTCTGCGTTTCGGTGATGTTGTAGTTTCGCATCTCTGGCGTCACCAAGCTGTGCCTCTACGTCCATCTCCGCACTCCTTTGTTCATTGCATGGGCCAAATCAGTTCGCAAGCAGCTTCCTTTCTCAGCTTGTCTTGCTGGTATCGCGCTGCGCTGAAGAAGCACATCCCGACACCAGCAATCGTTATGTGTATGTGGTGATGTGGTCTTGCGGCTCCCTGTCCTCCTTGTGGGGAAGCAACTTGCGTACTGCAAGCCTCGCTGTTCGCTCGGATTTGTCTCCTTGCATGAAGTCGTCGTTGCGGAGATGGTCTCCGCGACTTACAACTTGGAGACTAGAGATGGCTAAAGCTACTAAACAACCTACACTTATCGAACTTAAATTGGCGGTACTTTCATTCTACCAAAATACAATGGATGTAGAACCTAATGAAAGATTCATCATCGGTATAGCTAGAGACGAATGCTATGTATCAAACAACTCAGTCAACTACAAAAAGAAACAGATTGCAGACAAGCTTTGCGACTATGAAGCAGCAGTTGAACGCAATCAAGATGCCAAGGCTGACACGATCATCAATGTAATAGACCAGATGGAGTACGAGCTTACACTCCTTATCGAGCGTCACGATGCAGACCTTAGCGTCTACGAACAGATCAATGGCACACAATGGGAAGCAGCTTCTAAGAAGCGCGCGCCAATGCGTATTGCCAATGATCGCCTAGCAGCACTCAAGGCAAAGGTGGCGTAGGAACCCACAGCCCCAAGGGGCGGCTTCGGTCGCTCCTTAATACCAATTCGATCGCTAAGTGCTACTAAGTATTTAGCCGTCCAATTGGGCGCAACGAAGGAGTTAAAATGCAGTTAATAGCAAGGGTACTGAGGCAGTACGCAGACAATCCAGTTCTATTTTTAATCGACATGCTTGGAATATTATTGTGGATTATAATAGCTTACGTAATCTTATCATTCGGAGGAATGTAAATGAAAATGAATAGAGCGCAAAGGCGCGCAGCAAAATCAAACAAAGCATTTGCTAAAAGAAAAGCAAATCAAAATGTAATTCCAAAGTCGATAAAAGCAATGCGAAAGGGAACTAAGTAATGCTAGATACACTACCACAATTTGATAGCTCTCTTGGAGCTTACAGCAATACTAGCTGGGATTTTCCAGTTGAAATGCAACCAGTGTTTGACTCTGTAGGTAAGGAGATACCTCGGAGTCAGCACGTTATACGCACAGACACAGGCGATTCGCTTGGTGTTCATGGCTCTAAGTACCAGATTATTAAGCACGACGATGTAGTTAATAGCGTGATGGATGCAATCAAATCAAAACACAATCAGCTTGGTACAGATTACAATGCAAAGTTTTTTGTAATTGAAAATGGTCGCAAACTTAGAGGTGAAATACGCTTTCCTAATGAACGTATTGTTGATCCAGAAGTTAATGATCACATAGAATTTAGAGTTCAATTCTATAATTCATATGATGGTTCATGGGCATTCCAACAATCAACTGATGCACTTAGACTTTGGTGCTTGAATGGATGCACTACTCCTGATTCAATAGCTAAGACTTGGGCAAAGCATACCACTAAAGTAAACGTAGAAGGATCAGGTCAAAAAATACTTAATGGCTTAGAGATATTCAAAAACAACAAGCAACTGTTTGATGGTTATCGTTCTACTCCTGTAACTACAGAAGGTGCAGAAAGTTTCTTCAAGTCTACACTTTGCAAGACACAGACCAGAGGTAGCGCACTTAAATTTAATGATCGACAGTTGCAAGCATTGCTTGGTAACTTTGATAATGAAAGCGCACAGCTTGGTCGAAATCAATGGGCATTATACAATGCTATGACTTACTGGTCTACGCATTGTGATGGCGCAGTATCACCAGAAAATACTCGTCGCATTCGTGAGGGTCAGTTAATCAAGGCTCTTAAATCTAATCAATGGGAAGAAATACAATGAAGATAGAAAAGGGAATACCAATTCAAGAATTCAAGCGTTCACTTGTTTCTGATACATTAAAAGAAATGGAAGTTGGTGATAGTGTTCTTATAACTAAAGAAGATATTGTTACTCGTCAAAGGTTTCACCAAGTTGCTGCTCGTATTGGTATAAAAGTTTCAACTAGAACAATAAAGGAAGGCGTTCGGATTTGGAGAATCAGATAGAAGAGATTCTAATCAAGAGGGTAGCGCCAATGCTTTGGCCTACTCACTTCAATGCAATAGCTGATGAGTTGGAGAAAGATATTCCTAACTTTAATCGGGATAAGTTTCTAACTAGAGCAATCAAAGCATGGGAAGATGCACAACCAGAAATAGATTTCAATGATGAAATACCATACTAGGAGTAATAAATGGAACCAAACATAATTACAATTCCACTTGATGAGAAGTATATTATTTCTATTTCTCAGTGGTACAATGAAGATGCTGAGATAGGAATCTTAGACACCACCAAGAAACTAGGTGAACAGTTAGTAGGTAGTGAAAGCATAAAGATTCGCAGTCACTTTCATCTTGGTCAAATAATAGGTGATTGGATTGCTATTGGTGTTGATGAATTAATCAAAAGAACAGGGAGTATTGTAAGATAATGGGCAAAATTAAATCATACATGATGGATGGATTAGAAACCAATCACGGCTCACCAGCAGATAGAGGTAGTGCTGATGCTTATTACTGGCGAGATGCTGATCCTCACTGGTGGCCCGAAGGTACTAGCAAAGGCATTCGTGTTGAACAATGCGATATGCTTCAATCTCAAATAGATATATATATGGAGTCATACAACAATGAAACAGAACGCAAAGACCACAGTTAATACATGGAACTTAAAACTAGAGCGAATGCTAAACGAAGTGTTTGCTAAAGTGTTGGGTGATAAATGGATAAATGGTACACACAACAATGAAACAGATCGTAATAACTTGACGTAAACTTGACAGTCTTGTGGCATGTATGCAATTTGTTTTGCGATGCCACAGCTACAAAACTATCAAAAGATTACTGACGCTACTGATTCCTACGTTGATCTTATTGACCAGCTTGTAGCTAGACGACATGATAAAGGCTGGTCACAAGAAGAATTAGCTTCGGAGATAGGATGTACCAATTCACTTATCCACAAATGGGAACAGTACAAACGTGTACCTTCTGGGTTTATGCTAACGTGCTGGTTGGATGCACTTGGCGTTAAGATCAAAGTCTGCGGGTACAAAGATTAAAGAAGGCACTGTTAAGTGCGATAGTTGCAATACCATTACAAAATATTTTGTTGCAATCTTAGCCAGCTTCAAGCCAGCTAAGTATCACATGATATGTATCAGTTGTTATGAGGATGACACATGGCAAACAAGAATAAGTCGAAAGGAACTTACCACGAAAACTGGTTCGTCAAGTGGCTCAATGGAATCGGGATCAAAGCAAAAAAAGTCCCACTCTCAGGGTCGCTCGGAGGAGAGTGGAGCGGAGACATCCACATCACATTGGACGGACGGCATTTGGTAGGTGAGGTAAAGTACAGAGACAAGTCTAATTTTCCTAGTCCTTTCAAGGTGTTAGACAATCGGGACATAGCTTTTTACAAGCGACGTACTGGCAAGCCGCAGACACTTGTTATTATGGATGGTGAATTGTTTGCAGATTTATTAGGAGTTAAAAACAATGGAAGCACAGACAATATTAATTAAAAAATGGCTTGATAGGGGCAATACTATTACTGGTTATCAGGCATTAGAATGGTTTAGATGCTTTCGATTAGCGTCAAGAATTTTTGATCTCAAGTCATCTGGTTATGCTATAGAAAAAGAAATGATTTTACTTGATAGTGGAGCAAGAATCGCGCAGTATAGAAAAGCCCCCGATAGTAGGAGTTAGCTATCAGGGGCAGTTGAGAGGCGAGATAGTGGACACTACTCTAAACAAAACATTGCTTGGGAAGGAACACAATGTATGCCGACATACTAATCAGAGAAGTTATTAGTTGGCAAGTTAAAAATTATACAGCTAAATATGTTCTTATATGTATTGCTAAATACACAGACGCCGAAGGCGTATGCTTCCCCAGCATTGATAGGTTAAGCTTAGACACTGAACTTTCTAAACGATCTGTAATTAGAGCAGTAAACTATCTCGTTAAGACAGGTTTCTTAACCAAGAAACGTGGTAACATAGGGCATTCAAATGTCTATCAATTCACATGCTTAATAGATGAAGGTGACAAAATGGCACACGAAGATAAGAGTAATATAGTTAAATTAGTAATGGGTAATAAAACTTCGAGTGACAAATTGGCACTTTCAAAGTTCGATGAGTTTTGGAAAGTGTATCCTCGCAAAGTAAGCAAGGGTCATGCTCGTATTGCATTTGTTAAAT
>Ga0207890_1000130_pt1 | contig 29599 bp, 22 predicted proteins | sample LinPmetageLP48_FD_184059 | JGI IMG/M metagenome (GOLD analysis project Ga0207890, IMG submission 184059) | Marine viral communities from the Pacific Ocean - LP-48 (SPAdes) | ecosystem: Environmental > Aquatic > Marine > Oceanic | place: Pacific Ocean | collected 2011-06-13 | reverse complement strand
CCAGCATCTTCAGGCGGCTAAAGAAACCGCCTACCAAACCAATAGTAGCTATGTCGATGGCTGGGTTCATGCCTACACCGCCCTGGTGGGAATACACGAAGGTAATTACGCCAATAGTTATACCGAAATCGTTTCTGCGCTGACCACCACCCGCGGCGCGCTAGGCGATGAATCGGGTATTTGCGGAACCATGGCGCTGGTGGCCGCCCGCTGCGCGGTGGGCATGGGACTAGACCAAGACGCCCATCAACTCCTCGCCTTCGGTATGAAAACCGCCCGCACCCACGGTTTTCTTGAGGCCGCTGCCAGCGGGCTCGAAGCCGCCGTATTACTCTGGCAAGGCCACGGCGACGAGACCATACCGCTAAGCAGTATGTGGGAAGTTGCGAACGCCTACCCTACTCGCCTCTCGCTTATGCTGTCGTGCTTTCTTATTAAACGCCTTATTGTGTTAGCGCATATTGACGAAGCCTGCGCTGAGGCGGAGCGCGCCGGTCTGCAACGCGCGGTAGAATCATCGAACCAACGGGGGACAAAGGCGACTGCAATTCCGTTGCTCGCCACCCTAATCAACAGTGCACTGATCGACCTCGATTTGGCACTTGGTCGCCTAAAACCGGCAAACACCTTAATAGGCCAAGACCTTAAGCGCGCCAAAAAACAAAGCTGCAATGCTAGGCAAGTGGAACTCGAATTGAATAGTGCAGTCATCGCTACCCAAAATCAGGATTACACCTTGGCCGTGCGCCATATTACCCGCGCCCTACGCATTGCCGCGAGCCGACGCATACTCAGGCCATTTATCGATCAAGTTGATGTGCTACACGCCGTCATCAGCGCGAGTAAAGCCTCGGCCTGGGGTTTTGTATCAGATCAGGAACGGCAATTTTTTGCTGAAATTTGCCGTTTATTACCCAGCGATGATGCGGATGATGCGAGTGAAATTGCGACAGAGAATGAGCAGCCACGGCTGCTTGGCAAGCTCACCGCCCGCGAGCTAGAACTACTCGGCTTTATTGGCGCCGGCCTAAGTAATCAACAGCTCGCCGACCGAATTGACGTTTCCTTAACCACCGTTAAATGGCATTTACAAAACCTGTACGGCAAGCTCGGCGTATCTAGCCGGACCGCCGCCTTGGCTAAAGCGAGAAACCTTAACGTTATTCCCTGATGCAGCCAACAATAGTCTATTGAGTAATATTGTTGGCTGCGGCCTGCCCATCTAAATTACAAGGAAGCTAATTTGTTTGGCAGCCTGAATGGAGACCTTAAATATCGACCTCAGTTACGGCTGTCAGGATTTCAGGGAGTATTTCTGCTGGCGACAGCGCGGGCGTAATACTACCCAAGCCAATAAGCTGATCGCCAAGCAAGGTATCGAGACCGAGTAAATCCAGTTCCAGCCCTGAGGAAACAAGCGGAATAGCTGGCAGGATAAAAAGTGACTCTGACAATATCGAATTTCCCGCCACTAAGAACTCGACTATTCCGAGTGGATTTTGATAAAGCACCTCAGCTCCTGGAACAAAGCCAAAAATCAATTTAGAGTCTAGCCCCGTTGGCACCTGCGCCAGCGGATCACCAAGAATCTGGCCCATCTCTGTAGTCAGTAACCCGACCTTACCAAGCGCGGTATTTGCGGGCAGCACATCACCACCAGGCAGAGTACCCAAGATCGACAGTTCGCTGCCGACCATACCGCCACCAGCCAGTAGGTCACCCAATACGGGGATTTGAGCCTGCGCTAAAGCCAAAGGGGCTGCCGACAGTATCGAGACCAAACCAAAACCTAATAGTGAATTATTCATTATGATTATCCCTCTCGTAATTTTCAAAAACTCTCATTAGCGAAATGCGCTGAAGCCTTGTCCGACCGCAGTCGCTGCGGTCGCTAAAGTCATGTTTATTAAAATCGACTTTCTTATACTTCGTTTCATCGCGTTAACAATTACTCAAACATCAGCCCATAATCCCACTTCAAGCGCACACCATAGAAGCGCGGCGCAGCCAAGCTTACCGTACGGCCGAAATCTGACTGCATAATAGTTGCGAAGTAATCTTTATCCTTGGCGTTATCAACATAGGCGGTGACTTGCAGGCCAAGTGGATCATAGAAGTAAGTAGCCCGAGCGCCCCAAACCTCGAATTGGTCCTGAATAAAATAGGGTGAAGCTTGCGGTGTGGTGTTGTATTCACCTTTATAGGAATAATCGACAGCAAACTCTAAATTGCCGTAATCACCAAGTTCAATAAATTGATTCAAAGAAATACTTGAACTCAATTTTGGCGTTCTCACTACAGAGTTACCGGTGAAGTCTCGTGGTTCCTGCAGAGGAATACCGGTCAAATTATCTGGGCCAAAATACAAGCCAGTTTCATCATCAAAACCCGATCCATTTTTATAGTCGGTGTATTTTGCATCAATATAACTGGCACCACCGGTTATCGCTAAGCCAGGATTCCAATCCGGCATGGGCTGCCACTGAAAATCTAACTCGGCGCCGTCAGACACTGCCTCGTTGGCGTTCGAAAAACGCACAATACCGCCCGAGGTAAACGATACAATCGCAGTAACGAGGTCCTTGGCAACGGAACGGAAGACAGCGCCGTTTAATTGCAGCTCGCCATTCAGCATTTCAGATTTAAAGCCTAGCTCAAACGCAGTGGCTTCTTCGGCCTTAACAAGATCTGGCGGGGTAAAAAAGTTAACAACGTTAAAGGTTGGACTCTTATAGCTTCTCGACAGCGACGTATAAAATTGCACAACATCACTCGCAAAATACTGGCTGGCAATACGCCACGAGGTGGTATTGGCATCGACCTCTTTACCCTCAAAGCTCAGCACTCGCGTATTTCTGGAAAAATCATTGCCCTCATAATACTCCGGCGGCGGGTTTCCACTAGTCGTATCCACTAGGTCTAAGTAGGTATCACCGATTTCTCGGTGTTCCTCTTGATACCGCGCACCCAGTGTTAAGTTAAAACGTTCATCAAAGGTCCAAGTGCCCTGGAAGTAAACCGAATCGGCAGTGGTGTCTAATATCCCTGTCGACTGCAACATAACTTCGTTATTGGCGGTAAGCTCTCGCAACAAGGTTGTAACCGTGCCGCTCAATACCGGTGGCAGCGCATTGGTTATAGCCGGAGTCACTAATCCCGTATTAACAGTAAAAAACAATCGATCAAAGCCCGAGGATGCCTCTAAGTGATAGAGGCCCGCCGCCCACTCTAAATTATCACTCAGCAAAGTTTCTTCGTTAGAAGTAAATTGCAGTTCATAGGTATCCTGTAGCGAAGGCTCGTTATATACAAAAAATGTAGCCCCTGAACTTGGGGTACTATCGTAGTCAAACTGGCCCCAATCTACGTCAGTCTCGATATTAGACGCAGTAAATTTCATATCAAATGGACCTGGGCTCCATTCAAAAATCGCTCCATAAATATAATTTTGGGTGCCGCTGCCACCCTCAAAGTCATTCTCTAGACGACGATCAGCCTTGGTTTCTGAGCCGTCTCCGCCGGCCAGAATCAGGGCAGGACGTGTATTTTCCAGCATCAGCGAACTGCCATTGAACTGATTAATATACGAGCCAATTACCGTAGCGCTCATAGAATCACTGATATCCCAGCGAAACTTTAATCGCGCCCCCTCGTCCTTATCCTCCCGCTCTGGCCCAGGGACGGTCTCACCATCAGGGCCGGTTAAATAATTATGCGCTATGATATCGCCGCGATTTTGAAACAAAGACACCGTTGCCCCGAGCCCACCAACAAGGTTGCTGGCACCATAAAGCTGATAGCCCCGCCGCCCATAATTTCCGATATCCGCCTTAAGAGTGCCAGCAATAGGCTCGCCTTCTGGTGGCGGATCTGCGGTAACAATGCTAACCGCGCCGCCGGTGGCATTTCGTCCGAACAATGTCCCTTGCGGGCCTTTAAGTACTTCAACCCGCTGAACTGGACCGAGCGTATCATTTTTGCCACGTGTGGCAGGAATATTGATCCCGTCAATGTAAGTTGCAACAGAAGGGTCGGCGCTGGGCAAAAATGCATCGCTACCCACGCCTCGTAAATAGATAACGGTGTAACCGTAAGTGTAAGTAAATGTGAGCCCGGGGGTTATTTTTTGTAGGTCTGAGGTATTTTCAATACCAAAGGCTTCCAGCTTATCACCGCTGAACGCGGAGATAGCAATTGGAACATCCTGAGAATCCTCTTCGCGCTTTTGGGCCGTAACCACAACTTCCTCGAGCAAACGGTTACGGCTTACTTTCTTCTTATAGGTCGCATCTTCGTCAGCATGATTATAATTACTCATACATGCAACCATTGACGCCATTAGCACCACTCTACAGTTATTCTTACTAGACATTTTTATTCTCCTTAAAACATGAGAATAATTGTCGTTCAAAAATGCCACCAAAAAACCGTACTAAAGAACAGAGTTACTTAATTGACAACGAGAATTATGGTTTTTTCAACACACGATAGTGTTTGGGAGGGATAGTAGGTTTTATGCTAAGCCGTACCTGCACAATATCTAGTTATTATTTACCGGCATAGCATGTCACTTCAGCCTGGGGAGTTGGAACTTAGCTCGAAAAAGCACTCCAGTCTACGCCGAAGCCGGCCCCCATTTTTCTTCAGCCTGCGCAAGTACCTTCATAGACTCCCTAGGTTCCGCAGCATTTAAGGGATCATAGCTAGGATGGAAAGTCTTTAGCAGCCTAGGCACTATGTATTTTGCCATTCTGAAACTAACACCGAGCATCCGCAGACGGCTTTTCCACGGGTCAGCTATTTTTCCTGATTTGCGATCTTCTGAAATAATATAGAAAGCCGTCTTGAACATATAATTGAGCATATGAGGGCCCGCATATACGATTCCGAACAGGCGGTACCAATAACTACCATACAATTTATGAAAAAGCTTGAACGCGACATGGCGGTGTTCATATTCTTCTGCCAAGTGCCAGCGCCACAAATCCAGCGTAGGGTCACACACAGAAGGGGACTCTAGCTCTTTAGCGCCCTCCAAAAAATAGCACGCCACAATTAGTCCCAGCGTTTCAAAACCTTCAGTATAAGCAAGACAGAATTTATGGCTTCGGGTCTCAGCAAAGCCCTTATAATCGGCCTGCATTTTCTTTTCACGCTGCGCTAATTCTGGGTAACCACTCGCCCGCAATTTGGCATTGTATCTTGCGTGATTTTTAAAATGCCGAGTCTCTTGCTGAATGAAGATCTTACAATCATTAATTAGCTCGGCATTTTCTTCGTTATCCTCTAACATTTCTATACCAGCACGAACGGTGCGATTTAGAAATGGTTCGAGATACGGCAAGTATGTCGATGATGCATTCCAAAATTGAGCAAACTCAGGCGTGTCCGGCGTCCAATGCAACTCCGAATCTGTATAGTCAATTTGTATATGTCGTACCTTCATACTACACCACCTGCAATATCGTATTAACTAGAGTAGGTTACTCAGCGCGATGTTTATCTATGTAACGCTCACGGAACACAAGATAAATCGGAAAGGTGAAGGACACGCCAATATACGACAAGGCCACAAAGAACCAACCCCATTTCTTACCTGCGCCGATACGCTCACAATCGAACACCACCCAAATCATAAATACCGCCCAGGCGATCATCATGTCGATACTTAAAAACGCTGCGGTGCCACCGGCATCTATGGCATCGCCAAAGAAGGCAATAGGGTTGAGAATATTGCCGCCATTACGCATCCAGTCAAAAGCAAAAGGCCACGTTAACAACAACGCAGCTATACCAAAAACAATGAACACACCATGCTTAATACTCAAACCTTTCATACTGAATGTCCTTTAATGTTATTTTTAGAGTGAGTTGCTGAAAGTAGTCAATCTGCGCCTTATCGAACTCATAGACATCAACGCCCTACTGGGCGCTGCCGCACACATACTCAGCTAGTGTGCGTATGTGTTCTTATTTATGACCAGTGCCATATGGCCTGCATCAAAAGTGAAGAAGCAATTCATTATACACATCAAGTTTGTATACACAACATCAACTAGCGAACTAAAAATGTGATACACAAGATGTCCCGATAGCGCAGTAAAAATACCCATTTCGCACTTTATATAAACGACCATTTCTACATACAAAAAAGCCACTTACCCCCTGGAACTACCCGGCGTAAGTGGCAAGAAATTTATACCGCTATTTAAAACTGGGGCGCAATCATCTCAGTCACGCCCGCCCGCTTTCAGTATGACTTAGGCATGCCCAAGACCTTTTCGCCAATAAAGGACAAAATCATCTGCTCGGTGACGGGGGCAATCCGCGGCAAAACGGATTCACGCAATAAACGCTCAACGTGATATTCCCGCGCATAACCCATACCGCCGTGGGTCAACACCGCTTTAGTACAGGTATCGAAGGCGGCGCGGGCACTGAGGAATTTTGCAGCATTGGCTTCGGCTGCACAGGGTAGGCCTTTGTCGTATAAGTCTGCTGCACGCAAGCACATCCAGTAAGCCGACTCGAGATAAGTCCACGCTTCGGCAAGTGGGTGCTGAATGCCTTGGTTTTGGCCAATGGGGCGACCGAATACAACTCGCTCTTGGGCGTATTTAGCGGCCTTGTCTAGTGCTGAACGACCAATACCAATCGCTTCAATTCCGACCAAGACCCGCTCTGGGTTAAGGCTGTCGAGTAGGTAGTAAAAGCCCTTACCCTCTTCGCCAATCCGGTCACATTCTGGAATGAAATAATCGTCGATATAGGTGGCATTAGAGTCAACAGCATTGCGGCCCATCTTTTTAATACGACGAACTTCGATTTTAGTGCGATCTAGATCGGCGTAAAACAGGGTCATCCCGTCGGTCGGACGCTTGCACTCTTCTTTCGGTGTAGTACGTGTAAGCAATACAATTTTGTGTGCTTCTTGACCGGTCGACGTCCACATTTTGCGGCCATTGACGATATAACCACCGTCCACTTTTTTTGCAAAGGTTTTAATACTGGTGGTATCCAAACCCGCATCAGGCTCAGTCACACCAAAGCAGGCTTTTTCTTCACCTTTAATTAGCGGCACCAACCAGCGCTTTTTCTGCTCTTCAGAGCCATGCACCACAATTGAATGAGGACCAAACAAATTAATATGGATTGCTGAAGCCGCCGACTGACCACCGCCACTGGCTGCCACCGCATGCATCATAATCGCTGCTTCGGTTACACCTAGGCCTGCGCCACCCAGCTCTTCTGGCATGGTGATACCCAGCCAGCCCGATTTTGCCATTGCGTTATAAAATTCTTCAGGGAAGCGCGCCTCTTCATCGCATTCCATCCAGTAGTCATCGCTGAATTCCGAGCAAATTTTACGTACGCTTTCGTCAATTTCTTTGTGCAGATCACTGAGATTTATATCCACGGCCGATGCCTCTCTTTAACAATCGTATTGATAACCATACATGGAAATAATGTTAGCATGTAAATCGTTCTGATGCGAATCAAGTGTTTTGATTTTACAGTTTAAAGACCGCACCTCACAACAGGAATCGTTGTTCAAACTCAGCAAAAAGGCGATCACGGTGATCAGGATGAGCAATAGCCACCAAGCGCTCAGCGCGGGTCACCATATCTGCACCGCGCAAATACGCGCTGCCATATTCAGTAACCACCACATCAACAAGATACTGCGGCACGGAGACGGGCACACCGCTATCCAACCGCGCAACGATACGCGACTGCTCGCCCGTTGGATCGGCCGCTGGCAGGGCGATAATCGAACAGCCATCGCATTGCGCTCTGGCACCGGCGGCAAAATCGGGTAAACCACCAGGGCCGCTAACAAAGCGCCCGCCCAGCATTTCGGCATTAGCCTGACCAAACAGATCAAGCTCCATGGATGAATTCACCGCAAACAGCTTGGGCACTTGCGCCAACACCTGCGCACTGTGGCAGGCTTCAACACCGCATATATTCAGCTTTTTGAATTCTGGCAAGCGGCGATAAAACGCACTGCTACCTAAGGCGACAATACTGGTCACCGTCGCATCAAGATCCAATGCCCCCGCATCCAATAATGACACAATGCCATCGCTGGCCATGCCACTATGAATACGCAGCTGACGATGATCAGCAAGTGCCGCCATCAACTGATTGGGAATTTTACCCAGCCCACACTGCAGCGCGGCGCCATTGGGAATTAAGGCGGCAACATGTTCCGCAATTGCCTGAGCGACCGCATTGGGCTTGCCAGGGTCGTATGTTGCCAGCGGCAAGTCACTCTCGCAGTAGGCTTCAATGTCGGCCATCGCCAGCTTAGGCGAGCCCGCCAGCACCGGCACATTGGGGTTTAGCACCGCTAATACGCGAGGTTTGCGACTCAGCAGCTGAGGCAAAAATTCACCTTGCAAGCCCAGCGAGCAATAGCCATCGCTATCTGGCGGCGAAACCTGCACTAGCACCGTATTGATCACGCCGTCGCTGCAAAGGTGTTGCAACGTAGCGGTGTAAGACATCGGCGCAAAGCGCACATGGCCTGCAGCCAAACTTTTACGGAATCCGCCCTGCATAAAACCAACGGTCATCCGCCGGTTTTCATTGGCCAAGTTGCGCGGGTTAACCCCAGGAATAAAGCTGCAGTAAAACTCTGCGCCCGCCGCAAGCTCCGGCGTAGTTGCCAGCAGCTCGGTCACCGCAATGGGCTCGCCCGCGCTACCAGAAACAAACACTTTATCGCCCGCGCGAATTGCGCCGGCAAGCGCTTCAACAGAAACAGCCCTCATACCCTTTTCTCCAATCTCGCTCAGTGTGCCGTAATGGGAATGGTGCTTAAGCGCCTTCCAAACCAACGATGCTGATTGCACACACCCCGTTATAGGGTACGCCACCAAGATTGTGGCTTAAGCCTAGTTTAGGATTCGGTAACTGGCGATCTCCCGCCCGGCCCTGCATTTGCAAATAGTGTTCATACACCATACGCAAACCCGATGCTGCAATGGGATGACCAAAGCACTTTAGACCGCCGTCGATCTGGCACGGCAATTCACCGTCGGCATCATATACGCCATCGAGTATGTCGCGCCAAGCTTCGCCGTCAGCAGAAAGGCCCAGGTCTTCCATGGTGACAAGCTCGGTAATAGAGAAGCAGTCGTGTACTTCGACTGCACTTAGCTCTTTGCGGGGATTGGTGATGCCCGCTTCTTTATACGCGGCCTTGGCAGCGTTGCGGGTATTTGGCACATAACTGCCATCCCAATCTTTAAAGCCCTGCTCGCGACCCGAACTGGCCGACAACTGCAAAGATTTAATGGTTACCAAATTGGTTTTACCCAGCGAACGAGCAATCTCAGGCGTGGTGACAATCGCGCAAGCCGCGCCGTCAGAAACACCACAACAGTCGAACACACCTAAGGGATCGGCGATCAGCGGCGCGTTCAAAATGGTTTCCATGCTTACCGCTTTACGCAGGTGAGCCTTGGGATTTTTAGCGCCGTTCTGATGGCTCTTCCAAGACACCCGCGCCATCGCCTGCTTTAGCACGTCTTTCTCAAGACCGTACTTGGTGCGATAGCCCGCGGCCAGCTGAGCGAAGCCTGCTGGCGCAGAACCGTAGGGCATCCACAAATCGTTGAACGTGCCTTTCGGCATATGAGGCAAGCCACCATAGCCGGTGTCTTTTAATTTTTCAGCGCCAATCGCCAGCGCAATATCAACGGCGCCAGATGCCACCGCATAGGTCGCACCGCGCAGGGCCTCGGTGCCGGTAGCGCACATATTTTCGACGCGGGTTACCGGAATACCGTCTAGCCGCAGGGCGGTAGAAAGCGGAATAGCAGAGTTACCCACATTAATTTTGTCGGCAGCAGAGCCATACCAAACTGCGCCAATACGCGCCTTTTCAATACCCGCATCGGCCAGCGCTTCGTTAAACGCCTCGGCCATAAGATCTTCAGAACCGGCGTCCCAGCGCTCACCAAACTGGCTGCAGCCCATACCGATAATTGCGACTTTGTCTTTAATTCCTGTGGCCATGTTTACTCTCCTGCGGCGCTAACGATGGGGCGTGCTTTCCAGAAATAACGGCGGTAACCGCGCATCTTGTCTAACTCTTTAATGCGGAAGGTCATTTCCAGCGGGGTGCCAACATCGATGCCCTCGGGGCCAACATCAACAATTTCCATTAACATCCGCGCGCCATTATCGAACTGGGAAAGTCCCATATACAGCGGCGGCGATTGTGAAAACATCAACCAGTCAGCAGTAACCGTGAGTACCTTGGCCTTTTCGTCGGCCAGCGGCGCGGGCGATTGCGTGTCGAAGGCACCGCAATTAACGCAGTTAGGCAAGCGCGGAAATTGAATGGTGTCGCAGTCGCGGCATTTGCCGCCAACAAATTCAAAGGTTTGATCGGCCACGCGGTACTGCTGAGTCAGTGCGGTTTTTTGGTCCGTCTCCGAACGCATGCCCCACTCAACCTCAATTTCGCCAGAGAAACTGAGCATCTTCATATACGCGGTTTCTTCGTGGCGGCGCGCCAAATTACCTGCCAAACCACGGCGACCGGTATCACTGCCCTTGGCTCCCATTTCAAAGGCGATCACTTCACAGCCTTGGGCAAAGGCGGCAATAATAATTAAGTCGCCGGCCTGCGCCCGCTCTAGGGCTTCGGTCAGCAGCAGTAAAGAATGCGCTGCGCCGGTGTCGCCGACGTTATTACGCAGATCTGGGAGCACGGCCGCATCGGCAATACCAATTTTTTTAGCTGCGAAACCATCGGCGCGGGCGCCACCGCCAGCCAAGCCAAAATGCGCAACATCGGCAGCGGTTTTACCTAGGCGCTGCAACAATGCGTTTACCGCTTCCGGTACCAATTTGCCAACACCTTCATCGCGAATCCAACGCTCTTCCCAGGCGTATTCGTAGTCAGAGTTCGACTCACGGAAATGATCAACAAAAGGCACAGACAAGGATTCGCTACCCAAATACGTGGCCAGTAAATCGTCGCCGCTGCCCAGCAATAATGCCGCGGCACCATCGCCAAACAACATTTCTTGGGCACTGCCAAGCTTGGTTCGGCGCTTTTCACCGGCTACCAATAACTGGCTAGCGCCGCTCTCGCAGGCGTGGCTAAGGGCGCTCAGGCCTGCCCGGGTTGATGCTGTTTGATCGCTGGTCGCAACATTGCGCGGCGCACCCAATGCGCTGGCGACCAAGGTCGCGTTTTGCACATCGGCAAATGGCGCGCTAGTACTAGCCAAACAAAGCCGCGCCAGCTCGTTTACATTTTGGCCGCGCATACAATCCCGTGAGGCTTCAACCGCCATGGTAATGACGTCTTCGTCCCAAGAGCAGAAGGCTTTTTCGCCCTTGCCCAAACCACGTAAACCGGGCAGAGCCCACGCATGTGCCTTGGCAATTTCACTGCGCTGCATCCGTCTTGCTGGAATATAGGCTCCAAAGGAGCGAATCCCGATTGCTATACTCATATCTCTCTCCAAAGACACTGCCAGCGACTATGGCCAACAGGGCGATCTGTATTCTGGTCTTAAATTTGGGCTTAAATTAGGCAGTAGGCTTGGGTATTCATTGAAGCTTTGCGCTAGGCGCTAACCTCAATATTTACGCTGCACGCCTGAACAAATTTCGACTTTGACCTACACCGGATCCCAGCTGAACACGTCCATCGAACGCTCAAGGGGATAAAAATCACCTTCAAACATGGGAAACACGCGATCAATAATCGCCTCGGCACTGATACCGGCTTCGTCGCCAATATGAGCAGTGCGGATCGGCCGCGGCTGACTGAACAAATACACTTCATTCGCGCGCGCACCAAAAATCTGGCCACTTACATGGGCACCCTGATCTGAAATAAGTGCGCAAATCAGTGGCGCTACTTTTTTCGGCTCCATGCGCTCAATAACCTTCCAGCGCGCCTCGTCTTCTTCAGTTTCGCGGGGAATACCGTTCATCACCATTGGCGTCATTGCAAACGGTGCCACACAGTTAGAACGCACATTAAAGCGCTGCATATCGAGGGCTACCGACTTAGACAGGCCAACCAAGCCCATTTTGCCCGCGGCGTAATTTGCCTGACCGAAATTACCAACCAAGCCCGAGGTCGACGTCATATGTACCATTGCGCCACTGCCCTGCTCTTTCATAAACGGTGCGACTGCACGCGCCGTGTTGAAGCAGCCCTTGAGATTGACCTGAATAGAAAGATCCCACTCTTCTTCGGACATTTTGTGAAAAATGCGATCGCGAAGAATACCGGCATTGTTAACCAGGCCATCCACCCGGCCCCAAGCCTCTATGGCGATATTGACCAAATTCACGGCCTCGGCCATCAAGCCAATATTATCGGTAGACGAAACAGCTTCACCGCCCGCCTTGCGAATGCTCTCGGCAACCAGCTCGGCAATTGCCACGCCGTTGTCGTCTTTGGCCAGGTCATTAACCACCACTTTGGCACCTTGCAATGCACAGTATTCGGCAATGCACTGCCCCACTCCGCGGCCTGCACCGGTAACAATAACGACCTTATCCTTCAGTAAATCTGGCATATTCACTCCCACGCTGACTATCTTTCCCCAGCGAATACCGCGCTGGCAATTTAACAGGCATTAGATTATATTGCTAATAGTTCACTAGCTTATAATATGATGGGTAAGACTGTCCAGCGCTAACAGTATTTGTGTAGTGGGCTAATTAGGTCTACACGGCCCTAGCTTATTCGGCAAGGTGAGGAATCAAAATCCAACTATGATTCGCATACAAACTAAAGATAAAACATTAAATAGACACTACAATCTTTCGCACCCCCCAGAAATTGCACTGCAAACTCAGCGTAAGCTTTACCGCTAAACAAAGAGGCACTGACATGAATCTTGACGCCCTACTGGCACACAAGTTTGAAGCAAAAACAGTTACATACGACGAGCGAGACACCATGCTCTACGCCTTAAGTTTAGGCGCCGGAAGCTCGCCCCATGAAGAAGTGGACTTAAATTTTGTCTACGAAAAAAATTTACTGGCCCTACCCACCATCTCGGCGGCTTTAGCACACCCCGGCGCATGGATGACCGATCCCAAATTTGATATCAACTTGGTCAAGCTTCTCCATGTCGAACAGCGCACCAGGTTTTATCAAGCCATCGCACCAAGCGGGACAATAAAGGCGGAATACCGCGTTTCTGCCATAGTCGACAAAGGCGCAGCCAAGGGCGCGCTTATGTATTTTGACAAAGACCTATATAACGCCATTAACAATGAACTACTCTGCACGGTAAAGTCCTGCTATTTACTACGCGACGACGGCGGCTGTGGCGAGTTTGGCACGCCACCCGCTCCCCTGGCGCCAACACCAAGCGGCACTCCAGATTACGTTGACGAACATAAAATTGATGACCGGGCCGCCTTATTTTACCGCCTCAATGGCGACCGCAACCCGCTACATATTGACCCTGCCATTGCCCAAAAAGCTGGCTTTGCAAAACCTATTATTCATGGGCTCTACGTCTACGGCATATGCGGATTAACACTAACTAGGCAAATACTTAATGCCGACGTCAGCAGAATGGCCTCCTTAGCTCTGCGCTTCAGCGCACCCGCTTACCCTGGGGAAACGCTTATTATCGAGGCTTGGCAGCTAGAGGGCGGCATTACTTTTCGCGCCACCGCCAAGGAGCGCAATCAAGTGGTGATCAATAATGGTTTCATCGACTTAAATTGACTCAAGCACTACAAATTATTGATGTGCCTCGGCACAACTTCTGGGGGAGAGGGCTTTTTGAAAAATGTAAATGCCGCGTTCTCCCCCAAAATTCCTCAGAGCATTACCGTCCGGCTCAAGAGAATAGGCAGCTGCGCAGTTATGCGTCACGGCTTAACCTCGGCAATAACAAATCTGCTATTAATAAAATAATAAAGGGTGACTCAATTCCGCCCCACCCAAGGAAGAAAAATCGTAACTTTCGTCTTCTGGGTAGAGGGTAATAATACTGAGGTGGGGCTGAGACGCGAATGCACTTGGCCCCAAAGCCCCAGCCATGGTGCCCACACTAAAAAAGCGTTTCATTTCTCCGGCGATATTAATAGCTACCCTGAAACTCGCCATTGGCTCAGTATGTGCCGCGCGCTGCTGCCAATCAGTCGGCACACTCGGGTAGGCCTGCAATCGCGCTAACGCTTTTTCGGCATTGGCGTCACCGGTAAGCAGCGCGGATTGCTGGATCGACATCAAAATAGCCGACAAGGTATCAGCCCAATCGCCAGCGGCATCGTCCACCACCGCTTGAGCAAACAAAAAATCATAGAAATTACTCAGCGATGCCAACCCATCTGCATCAAGCAAATTTCCGTAAAAGTTTACCCAGCCGCGATTCACCATAAGGATATTTGCCGAGCCATCGACAACCGATGCGGGATAGGGATCGAGCGTTCGCAGGTGCATCGTCATTGCCTTGCGCAACCATTTGAGCTCTGGTGCATTAAAATCAACCGGCTCCTCATTCGGCGCAAAGCCCGCCGCAATTAACAAATGATTTAAATCGCGCTTACCCAAACTTAACACCCGCGCAATATCAAGCACCATGGCTTCACTGGCACGGCTACTACCATTTTCTAATCTACTAATATGTCGTGGCGAACTACCTAAACGCCCCGCCAGTGCCTCTTGGCTTACACCATGCACGCCACGCCAAAACTTTAAGAATCGGCCAAATACTGATTTTGTATCCGTACTCTGCATTTGCAATTACGCTCACGTTTTCGCCGAATCATTTACACCGATTCAGCCACAATATTTTTAAATACAAATTCCTAATTCTTAGCAATTTGCGCAGATTCACTTTGCACCAGGATTACACGAGTTCAGCAAGTACCCAATAATACATTGGCGCATTAGCGAGATTAATGGATTAAAGGCTTTCATACAGCTTGCTCAAGCAATGCTTTTAATCCCTCAACCGAACGATCCACGGTGGCTGACCAAAGTGGCTCAAGATCTTGCAGTGCCAGATGTGCCATAATCTGCGGATAAGCGGCCGCACTGTCAGCGGCGGATAAACGCTGAACCACTCTTGCTTCACTTGCATGAATTTCAAACACCGCAAAGCCCATTACCGCCCACAATAAACCTTGCGCGTGCAAAACGGCCGATCCCATCGGCATACCCTGCTCCTGCAGCAGCGCAGTCACCGCGTCTATTTTACTCAGTGCCGCGGGCGCTGTACCTGCCAGTCCGATTAAAAATGGCAGGCCAGGGTGGGATTTTACTGCTCCGCGGAGGGAGTTCATCCAGCTTCGCAACTGCTGGTCCCATTCCAAATCAGTATTTAATGATAGTTCCAGCGCGGCCAGCGCCTGCTCAGCCAAAACCTCAAACAACGCCTCTTTACTCGGAAAGTACGTGTACAAATTTCCCGGCACAGTATCTAAGCGTTTAGCGAGCTGGCGCAGCGAGAAAGACTCCCCACCATTTTGCTGTAACAGCGCCATTGCCGCGTCGAGAACCTGCTCTCTAGATAGCCGCGCCGGGCGACCTGCGGCCGCATCGACAGACGATTTTCTCGATTTAGCGCCTAAATTCAAACCACCTTCTGACATTTAATGCCCCCAAATCTTGACATAATGAACACTGTTCATTTAAATTACTGATCACCGTTCACTAATTATACTGTTAAGCGGACAAAAACCCCAAAAAGAACACCGCAATCACTCTCGGATATAGTCATGACCACAGCAAGCCATCTTTCAGAATTCCCCGAACTCGGCTTTTATACGCTACCGGGACACACAGAGAACCCCGCCGACATGTTAAGCGAGGTTCGCCAGGCCGAAGCCTTAGGCCTGGGCTCAGCGTGGATATCCGAGCGTTTTGACGTAAAGGAAGTCGCCGCGCTGGCAGGCGCCGCTGGCGCAGTAAGCAACAAGTTATTTATCGGCAGCGGCGCGACCAATATCAATTCTCGCCACCCCATGCTCACTGCCTCTATGGCGACGACACTGCATCGCCTCACTCAAGGCCGCTTCGCACTCGGCGTGGCCAGGGGCGTAGGCATTCGCTACGACCTAATGGGCATGGAGAAAATGAGCAACGCACACCTCTCTGAGTTTGCCGGATTAATGCGCCAGCTATGGCAGGGTGAGCGCGTTAGCCACAACGGCAAGCTCGGTCACTTTCCCTACCTGCACATGAGCGAGTGGATGAATGAAGATATTCCACTGATGTTTGTTGGCTTTGGCCCCAAAAGCCTCAAGTTTGCCGGCAGTCTATTTGACGGTGTTATTCTCCATACCTTTTTATCTGACGACGCACTCAAACGCGCGGTTGCCCATGTTCGTGAAGGGGCTGAAGCCGCGGGCCGCGACCCCCACTCGGTAAAGGTATGGAGCGTACTGGCCACCGCCTGCGATGCCGACGAAGCTACCTACCTAAAATATATCGTCGCGCGTATGGCGACGTATCTGCAGGCGCCCCACTACGGCGAGCTACTGGTTAATACCAATGGCTGGGATCTGGCCGTGTTAGAGCGCTTCCGCGCTGACGAAGTCGTCAGCGCCATGCCCGGCGGAATAGATAGTGTCGCGACGATCGACCAGCTTAAACACATCCGCACACTGCTCCCTGACTCATGGCTACCTGCCGCAGTAGGAAGCCCCAAAGTCTGCGCACAACGTTTTCAGGATCAGTTTAATGCCGGCGCTGACGGCGTCATTATTCATGCCAGTACACCAAGTGAATTCGCGCCTGTACTGGACGCCTACCGAGTTATCCGCAATACCGCACGCTTTGCTGATCGCACCAACCGTCCCTGCTGAGATACGCCAATGACTCAAGAATTGCGCCCCACCCCAAGCCTCGACGCGCCTGACACGGTTCGCCTTAGCCTACAGGATTGGCTGACAGAATCTGTTTACCCCAACCGCAAGCTTATTATTCCGGCGATAATCATCCCCGAAAATACCGGGATGTCGAACATCACACTGTTATTCGATTGCGTGCTCGATGACCAAGAAACGATGCCCATGGTAGCGCGCCTGCAAGCTCAGGGTGACAAGCTCGCGTTCCCTGAGTACAACCTGCCTATGCAGTACGCAGCAATGGAGGCCCTAGGCAAAATATCGGGTTTACAGCTTCCACAACTCGTCGCACAGGAACCGAGTGGCGAGATTTTAGGGACGCCGTTTTATATCATGCAGCGCTGCGACGGCCGCATTCCGCCAGATATGCCTCCCTACCATATGGACGGCTGGCTATTAGACGCAAGTCCCGCCGACCGTAAAGCACTATGGAATAGCGCGATCAGTATGATCGCTACTCTACACGCCCAAGATCCAACGGCAGCGCCCCTAGCCGAATTCGTCCAGCAGTATAACTTCCCTAAATCTCTCGATGAGCAGCTGCGTTACTGGGAGCATTATATGGCCTGGGGGTTGGAAGGCGCGCGCAACGAGGCCTGCGAACAAGCCTTGGCGTGGCTGCGCCAGCATCAACCCGAGGAGCAATGTCTGCGCCTATGCTGGGGTGACTCGCGAATGGCTAATGTGATATTTGACCCCACCAAAAATGAAATCGCGGCACTACTCGACTGGGAAATGCTCTGTATGGGCGATCCATTGCAAGACATTGCGTGGTGGATTTTTATGGATGAAGTATTCAGTCACGGCATTGGCATACCGCGACTTGAGGGCTTCCCCGACATTGATACCAGCGCGCAATTATGGTCTACACTCAGCGGGCATAAGTACGACAAGCTACATTACTATCGCGTGTACGCGGGCATGCGTATTTCATTGATTCTTGCGCGGATGTCACTAGCAACCGACGGCAGCATGGTCGAAGACAGCTTTGCCAGCCAATACACGCTTAAAGTAATGTCGGAAAAGAACTAGGCTGGTATCATTTATTAGCCAGCGTGCTTAGCACCCAACACGCGGCAATATTGACGAGCGCAGCAATCTATCCCGACCATTGTTGAGTAAACGCTGCGCTCGCCGCCAAACATTAAGACGGAGATGGGCATGAATTATCGACCACTGATTTTTATTCTCATTTCCGCTGTCGCGTTAACGGCGCTATTTGTCGCATTAAAGCCCGCTCCGGGACCATCAATCCAACAAGAACCCACTGCAAACGCGGGAACGACAACCGCTGTGCCAGAAAAATCAGCACACAGGTTTGAACTTGTCATTGAGGGCGGCGCACTGACTTCTGGCCCCCGCCGCATCGAAGTTTCGCAAGGCAGCGCGGTCGAACTTGAGGTCAGCACCGATCACGCAGACGAATTACACCTCCACGGCTATGACCTAAAATTGCAACTCACCGCCGGTGAGTCGGCCACACTAACCTTTAGCGCAGATCACTCGGGCCGTTTTGGCCTTGAACTACATCATAGCCACGGCGAAATTGCCACACTGGAAGTCATGCCTACACCCTAATATTCAATTCATAATCATCAAAATACTGGACTCAAATAAAATTCTAAATGGTGTTACGCACGCCACAAGGAACCGCTAAGCGATACGCCGCCAGCGTCATACTTAAAAGCGCTAAAATTTGATGAGCCTGCCACATCACAAGGCCACCACAGAGATTGCAATATGAGCAGTATTATCAAACAAGCAGATATCGAGCAGCTTGAAGCTGGGGGCCTTCCCGATAATTTAGCGAGCAGCAGCTACGAATTGATCCAGCGCGGCGCCGCAATCAATCCAAATGCGCCGGCTCTCACCTTCTTCCTTAACAGCAATAACCACCGCAACACCGATACCTGGACCTACCAGCAACTGCTAGGTCAAATTACCCAGTGTGCTAATTTTTTTCATGAGCTGGGCGCCAACAAAGACACGGTTATTGCCTTTATTTTACCTAATTTACCAGAAACCCATTTTGTAATTTGGGGCGGTCAGGCGAGCGGTATTATCGCGGCAATTAACCCTCTACTTGAAACCGAGGCCATTAGCGATTTGCTCGACACCGCGAACGCCGAAATTTTGGTGACACTTGCTCCCTTTCCCGGCACAGACCTTTGGCCTAAGGTTCAGCCAGCACTTGCTAAGTTACCAAAACTAAAACATCTAGTGCTGGTCAATCTCGCAGACCGAGTACAGGGCTTAAAAAAGCCAATTGCAAAACTGCTCGCCAAACGTGAGGAATGGCGATTACATGGATTAGCAGGCGTTGCAGCTGCGTTACCAAGCAATATCAAAACGCATTATCTTCAATCCGGATTGGCTCGCCAGCCCAGCGATCACTTGCTTAGTCAACGCATTATTGACCCACAAGATTACTCCTCTTATTTCTGTACCGGCGGCACCACCGGCCTGCCCAAAATCGCAATGCGCAAGCATTGTAATGAGGTAGCGAATGTTTGGAGCTCAGCGCAATTTTTAGGCGATGGCATCGGCCCCGGCAAAAACGTGTTTTGCGGTTTACCGCTGTTTCACGTCAACGCAGTCCAAGTCACCGGACTACTCCCCTTCTCGAACGGGGCCCACGTGATACTAGGCAGCCCGCAAGGCTATCGCGGAGAAGGCGTAGTTAGCAATTTTTGGGATATTGTCGAACACCATCGCGTGCATTTTTTCAGTGGCGTGCCCACGCTCTATGCCGCGTTAATGCAAATTCCAACTGGCAAACACGATATTAGTAGCCTCGAGTTTGGTCTTTGTGGCGCAGCACCCATGCCTAAAGAGGTCTTTAAGAACTTTCAGGAGCGTACAGGACTAAAAATTCTTGAGGGTTACGGGCTCACTGAAGGCACATGCGTCAGCAGTGTAAATCCGCCCCTAGGAGAACGTCGCCTTGGATCCATCGGTTTACGTATTCCCGGTCAATTGATGAAAGCCGTTCTTCTTAACGAAGAAAGCGGAGCCTACCTGGGTGATTGTACCGTCGACGAAATAGGTGCATTGATTATATCTGGCCCGAATGTATTTGCTGGCTACACTGCAGAAGAGCAAAATCGCAACATATGGGTAGACACTGGCGATGGTCGTAAATGGCTAAATACGGGCGACCTCGGCCGCCAAGATGCCGAGGGCTATTTTTGGCTCACTGGCCGGAAAAAAGAACTCATCATCCGCGGTGGCCACAATATCGACCCCCTCACGATTGAGGCTCCCTTACATCAACACCCCGCAGTTGAAATTGCCGCCGCCGTCGGTAGGCCCGACCAATACGCCGGAGAACTCCCCGTTGCCTACGTTCAGTTAAAAGCGCAACAATCAGTGACTGAAGCCGAGCTAATGCTGTTTTGTCAAAACAATATTTCGGAGCGGGCCGCGCAACCAAAACTTATCCGCATTATCGACGCCATGCCACTAACCGGCGTTGGCAAAATATTTAAACCTACGCTTAAAAAGATGGAAATGATCAGCGTCATTACTGAACAGCTGCAAGACGCAGGTATAGACCTACGCGACATTAGCATTAACGACGAAAAGCTGCGCGGCACGGTTATCCGCATTAGTCTTGTCGACAGCTCCGCGCAAGCACAGGCTAAAGAAATTTTAGGTCACTATTCAATGACAATTGAATTTAATTAGAAAATCATTGGCAATCACCGAATTATGAATACCTATGCCTAACATAGAGCACCAACACCACAAACATCGCGCAGAGCGCAACGCCCACTAACAGCTCGTTTAATACTGGCGAAAAAACAAACAGGAAACCTTGCCCCTTAATGAGCGCAGAAAAACTGGACACAGCAAATGGCATCATAAACAAACGAGCCGTTTGCCATCGACTACCGCTAGCATCAACACTTAGCATTAAACCCAAGCCAATAATTGCGCTGATACCCAGCGCATTTATCCATATTTTAGGGGCGGGATCAAAATAAAAGTAGACTGTAGTCAAATACCAAATCAAGTAGCACCACAATACTATTTTTCCATTTTTGATCTTTGCCAAATACCGTCCTAGCGCCGTCATATAAAACTTACCCCAGTCTATTACTTACTTAGTACATTAATTTCTAAGCACTTTTTTGCCGACAGGGAATTACTCACAATACATATCTTCTCTGCCTTACGAAGCAGGGTTTCCGCTTTTGATCTACTCGCGGCATCCGCAACAAGCAACGTCACGGAAATCGTTATCTTAGTAAACAACATACTGCGCTCGACTTTATCTAACTCACCTTTACTGTGACACTCAATAGATAGCCAGTCTAACTTAGCCAACTCCGCCACCGTTCGAAATGACAGAACAAAACAATTCGCCGCAGCCGCCATGAGCAACTCCTCCGGCGACCATTGATCGCCCGGGCCATCGAATTGGCTTGGCGCATTAACTGCTAATGCGGGTAAATGATCTGCAAAAACGTTTAATGATCCCTGCGGATGCCCGTTTACGGTTACCGAGTAGTGATGTGGCAATTCATGCATGATTTATCCCCAGCGACATAACAAATTAGCTTTAATTGGCAGGCCCGAAAAATACGTAGCCGTAAATACAAGGTCAAAATAACAGTGTACTTATTGAAGCCCCGGCGCTGAATCGGCTACTTACCAATGCCTGCAGAAGGTTAATAAACTACATAGCTCGCAGTATTTACTGACCCACCGTGGTAAATTACGCTTGTAACGCGGAATAATAAACAAATGCGATGTATTTTATGAAAATAAAATCCCCCAGTTCAGCTATTGCCCTCGCCATTTTCATTAGCGGGCTAGGCAGCCTTGCACCTGGCTGTGCGAGCAAACAAAGCCAGCCGTCGGTACAAATCGACCCGCCCTCAGCAAATGCAGTTGCAAACTTATTAAACGATGAAATAAACCCAATCAGCGCAAAATCCGCTTTTTCTCCGGAGGAAAACATTCTCGCTATCGACGCCGACATGCGCTATTTCGTCGAAGAAAATGTACCGGCCGCCTTAAGCCCACGCGCCCGCTTAAGCTATCTTTTAGACGCCATGGTTCGCCCCTCACAGCTCGGCCTATCATACGACCCTGGGATCACATTTAACGCAACTGAGACCTTTTATGAGCGAAAGGGCAACTGCCTGTCTTTGAGTTCCTTATTCATTGCCTTGGCGCGAGAGGCTAATCTTAACGCTTACTATAACGAAGTAACGATCCCACCTAGCTGGGATATGGTCAGCGACAACAGTATGGTGTTTTACAAACACATTAACGTTGTCGTCGATTTTGGCGAAGACGGACAGGAAATCGTTGATCTTAGCGTCGATAATTACGAATACCACTACCCCCAACACCGGCTCAGCGAACAAGAAGCCGCCGCCCAGCACTACAACAACCGAGGGGCAGAGTTTCTCAATCAAGGTAACAATGACGAGGCAATGCGTTATTTTCGCCGAGCGCTCTATTTAGACCCCCAAGCTGGTCATATTTGGGGAAATTTAGGCACCCTATTTAGACGACTTGGGCGGCAAGACGATGCCGAGATCGCTTTTCGACAAGCGCTTACGCTGAACATTAATGATCAGGTTGCGGTTAGCAATTTAAGCCGCCTGTATCGTGAGCAAGGCAATACCGATAAAGCACGTGAACTTGAAAAAGTAGCGGAGAGCTTTCGTAAGAAGAACCCTTTTTGGCATTATACGCGTGCGAAATCTGAATACGAGAACGGAAACTATGACATTGCATTACGTGCTATTCGACAAGCAATTTCATTAAAAAAGGATGAATATCGCTTTTATCGGTTTGCGTCATTAATTTATTTTCGGCAGGACAAAAGAGAGTTGGCGGCGGAATATGCAGACAAAGCTGCAAAACTGAAAATCAAAACGAATAATAACTAAAAAAAAGACGCCTCGTAGGCGTCTTTTTTTAACTACAGGAGTTTATTTAAGCTCTAATTAGTACTTCCAGCTCAGGCTAAGACCAAAGTTTGCACCAACCTCTTGCTCTAGAATAACGACATTATCGCCACTGCTATTTTTCTGTTCAAACTCTCGCTTAGCATCAAGTATATTGCCAAGCTTTACTTTCACAGAAATATTTTCAGTAGGGTAGTAATTGTAAATCAAGTCCAGCGAACCAAAAGGTTGCTCAAAGGCATCATCATTTCCAGAAGTGCCCGCGAAGAAAATCCGCTCGCTTGAGACATTATAAAGCAATGACGCACTGTGCTGTTCGTTGGGAGAATCATAGCCCAATGACGCGTTAACGACATATTTAGAATGTCCCGTGAGCTGACGATCAGTATTGGTCACTTCGTTATTACTAGTAATAGTAATCTCGGAGTCACTCAAGGTAACGTTACCCGACAAAAACAAGCCAGCAGGTAAAGTTTTAAGACCTTCAAACTCAATTCCGTAGACTTCACCTGAGTCTCCATTGATGTATCGAAGCACGGTATCGTCATCGGAGCCGGCGCCTTCAACTTGCTCAATAGGCAATTCTAAATCTTTATAGAAAAGAGAAAGCGTGAAGTTATCGCCACCGTCGTAATAGAACTCACTGCGTAAATCGTAGTTCCGTACTTGTGTAGACTTTAAATTCGGATTACCAAATACACGGACGCTCAATTCTGGATCAATATAGGCAACGTCGGCAAGCTCGCGCAAATCAGGCCGAACAACAGTTTCACTCACACTAAAGCGTAACTGAAATTCATTCGCCCCTATTAGATCCACCCCTGAGTAGGTGATAGCGGCACTTGAATAGACATCGTCATTTTGCACAGCAAAAGTCTGATTAGGGTCGTTAAGCGCCTCAATAATCTGTTTATTAAAGACGCCTGTAAAATCCAGCAAATTCACTGGCAATACAGCTTGCTGGTACTCCTCCCAGCGCGCACCTACGGTTAGCCGCCACTCTTCACTTAGGCGGTAATCGGCCTCGCCAAAAATTGCACCTATTTTCTGGGCAGCAACATAACTTTCATTACCGAAGCCTGAACCCATAGTTAGATCAAAGTTATTAGCTAGGTCGGCAATCCGCGCGTCAGTAAACACTGATGCCGGGGTGCCAACTGTCGACGAAGTACCGACATTTGCGGTATAGCCATAGTATTCCCGCGTTTTTTCAGAATTCCACCAACCTGCCGAAAGGCTCAATTCCTGTCCTGAAAGATTTACGGGTAGTACAAACTTACCACCCCAGCTTTCTACACTGTCTTCTAGCGACAAAAACTCAAATTGCCCCGCTGTTGAAGATCCAGAGATGTAGGGTGTTGGCTCAGCTGTGTTCCGATCCAATGATCCGGTAAAGCTTGTTGCATTAGGAATATCAGTTGTGGCTTCTGCATCTGAATAAAACCAATCAAAACTTAACATTTCCAATGCCGATAAAGGTGAGAAATCACCCAAGCGATGAGAGCCCTTTATTTGGCTTAATACCAACTCTCGCTCTTCCATACGGGTAGCGTATTTCCGATCCGGACGATTATCTACCACGGGGTTATTATTACTAAAGCTTGTGGTAATACGTGCTTCATCGGCATCGTTTTGAATAATGTAATGACTCAATTGCACAGATTGATCTTGTGCGTATTCTGCACCGAGAACCAGAGCCAAAGTAGTTCGCTCTTCATGAACCGTACGCTCTACATCTGCAAAGCTCGTTTCTGGACTACCAATGCTGCGTTTGATCTGGCTTTTATTGCGGTATTCCTCGTCGTAGGCGCCGCTGATGGAGGCCCCCAGCACTAGCTCATCCGCTACATCCCAGGCATTACCAAGATCTACCTTTATATCGCGATCTGGGTCTAAACTACCTTTAGTGATGGCAACGTCACGGTTTAATGATCGAATCAAATCCCGCTGTATTCCCTCGGCTTGATCCCGAGTAATGGCATTACCAGACTTATTCTCTACGTCATAAATATTAGTTTGTGATAAGTCGCCTTTGTAATGATTTATCGCCGACCGCAAAGCCGTAGGCATCGCGCTCGAACCGCTGTCGGGATAAGTTAAGCCATCATCACTTTCACTATTAAAGCCAGTACCGATACTAATCGACGCCACTGGGCCAGACGGTACATTGCGGGTTCGAATATCAATCGCGCCGCCACCAAAATTCGCCGGCAAATCCGGCCCCCAAGATTTCTGTACTTTCAGAGATTCAACAATACTCGCAGGAAATAAATCTAAAGGAATAACGCTCCGAGCTAAGTCTGGTGAAGGCACCGCCGCGCCATTAACAGTGACATTGCTGTAGCGCTCGCCTAAACCACGAATATAGATAAATTTATTGTCGATCAAGGTTACACCAGTCACGCGGCGAAGCGCGGAACCAACATCGCTATCGCCCGCACGCGAGATTGCTTCAAACCCTAAGAAATCAGCCGAATACGGTAGCTCTAAGCGCTCATCAACCAAGGAGGCAGCTACACTTTGCAAACGGCCCACAACAACCACTTCTTCTAAGGCCGACGGTGAAAACACTTCTGCGCTATCGCCGTCAACATCTTGGGCCATTGCAGCACCGGTAAAGCCGCTGGTCACCATGGCAACGGCAATTGCCACCGGCGTCCGCGAAAATCGTTTAATTAACATAGTCATAATCCTAAGTGCTCTGAAAAATGCATTTCTCTTTAGAAAGGCGTTCAAGCGCTATACTGCTGGTAGGCCGCCAAAGGCAGGCCCACCTCCCTATGAAACAAGGGTGTTTAAAAGAACTACTTAGGGGTTCAGCGGCGCAGTCAAGCCAACTGTCCAGCCTGCCAACCAGTCATCACCTGCATTTGCGCCACCAAGATAGGTAGGCTTATCGAAGTAGGCGTCGACAGTGGACACATCAGTCAAGTCAGCGGATTGGTTAAATACCGGTGTACCCACTCCATTAGTAATAGTGGCGGCTGTTTTGTAGCCTCGAGTACCGACACCACCAACTATCAAGCTTTGGGCAGGAAGATCGGCACCAGTGATGATGACATTTTTCTCATTGCTGTTAGCGGGTGTAGCAGCGTTAACTCCGCCACCAGCTAGCCAATTTACTAAGTCGAAACCAACATTAGTGCTGGTGCTCACTTTAGTTGCCTCACTACAAGCAATCACGTTACTTTTAGCTTTGCTAATTCCAGCTTGGGCAGCATCGATTGTCTGTGGACCTTCGGTATCATCCAGCTCTAGACACTCTTGGCTGGCCATACCCGGTGCGTTAGATGTAACGATAGAGTTGTACATTTGGAAGTACGCACCTTCGCGGAACAAAGGACCTTCCGAATCCCCTTTTGACGTGGAGTTAACACCCGCATTCGATTTAATGCTAGAAGTGACACAAGTCATATTAGAGATAATAAGATTCGTTGTTGGCGTGATCGCGTCACCGCGTCCCTCACCGGTGTTATCACCTTCGATACAGCGGTTAGCGCCTGAAGTGTGTACTACGACCGCGTATTGAATTTTACCGTTGTAGCCTTCTGAGTAGTCGATTGAATCATCACCGGCGTTCACTACGACGATGTGATCTAAGTTAACCGCACCACCAAACATTTCAAAACCATCGTCTTTGGTAGTGTAAGCTTGTACATGACTAATAGTTGTACCACTACCCACACCATTTAAAGTCACAGCGTTTAGCTCATTACCGTCAATAACTTCAAAACCAGCGTGTTTAACAACCACATATTTCAGTACACCGGAGCTTTCGGCATTGTTATTACCACCGTAAGTGGCCGGTTGGCCCTCTGCCTCTTGGTTACAGTTGTGCACATTGTTAGCCGTGGCAACAAAATCGCTCACAGCGCCATTACCGGAGCCTGTTGGGGTACCGTCATGGCACTTATTGGTTTTACCGTTACCATTAATTTGCAAGCCACCCCACAAGCCGCGATCATCCTCAGTTGCTACGCCATCAATGTCCTCATCAGCAGTAAATGTAATGGGTGAGCCAGATGTACCTTCAGCAAATATTTGTGAGCCTCGGGCGATACGCACATAGCTTTCTGGGCGCTTAAACACCATAGTCACGCCAGCGTCGACGATTAATTTCGTTCCCTCACCTTCTTGAGGTATCCGAGTGCCAGCCGCCGCTGCTTGGGCGTCTACGTCTTCACCAATAAATAAGCTGTCTGCGAATTCATGAACACCGGCTATGGTCTGAAATTTAACTGTGGCTGCGGTAATAGGATTTGTTGAGCTCACAAAGCTTGCTGGGTAAAAGCAGTCTGCGCCAACGACTTGACCTTGATATGTTTGACCAGCTTCAACATACGATGCACAAGGGTTTGATCCACCATTACCACCAGTGTTAGTACTATTATCCTGACTATTATCGATATTAGTTGGGCTCAGATTAATATCGCCGCCACCACAAGCTGCAAGTAACAAAGCAGACGACATTGCTGTTAATGCGAATATTTTTTTCATATGAACTTATCTCCGGAACAGACTCTAAGGTTTTCTAGGATTGTATTAATGGGGCACATCTTAGGGAGATTTGGTGACAGATATATGAAGCAGGTATTTCAGTTATATGACAAATCAACAAGTTCAATATAAAGCGGACAACTCCGAATTTTAATTTAGCTGAATATTATTACGTATATATTCCGCCGTACCCTGCGTATCCCGCATCTACATTGAATACCTCGCTAGCTAGCAGTAGGATGTGCAATTGATCCTCAATCGACATAAATAGGTATTGGTTATGCAACTTCGCAACCCCAATCTTCTTAGAGGCGAATCTTATATTGCTGGTATTTGGCAGCAGGGCGAGGACCTTAAAACTTTTGCCGTTCAAAACCCTGCAACCGGCGAAACCATACTGAATGTCGCCGATTTAAATGATCAGGATGCCGAGCGAGCAATTGCTGCGGCCTACGCAGCCAAACCAGCGTGGGCAGCGCTAACCGTGAAAGAACGCGCTAAATTATTGCGTCGCTGGTTTGATCTCATCATGGAAAATCAAGACGATCTAGCGCTGATATTAACTACTGAACAAGGTAAACCCTTGGCTGAGGCCAAGGGTGAAATTGCCTATGGCGCCAGCTATATCGAATGGTTTGCCGAAGAAGCAAAGCGCGTCTATGGCGATATTATCGCGCCGCCCAACAGCAGCCAGCGTTTATTTGTAATTAAGCAGCCTATTGGTGTTGTAGCGTCCATAACCCCATGGAATTTTCCAAATGCCATGCTTGCCCGCAAAGCGGCACCGGCACTCGCGGCCGGATGCACCTTTGTAGCCAAACCCGCACATGAAACCCCTTTATCTGCAATCGCATTAGCCGTTCTTGCCGAACAAGCGGGAATCCCTGCGGGCGTCTTTAATATAGTTTGTAGCAGCAGCGCACCCACCATCGGCAAAGTAATGACTAGCAGCCCCTTGGTCAGTAAATTAAGTTTTACAGGTTCGACTCAGGTAGGGAAAACATTACTAGAACAATGCGCTGGCACGGTTAAAAAGACCTCTATGGAGCTGGGGGGCAACGCGCCTTTTATTGTGTTCAACGATGCCAATCTCGATTTAGCGATAAAAGGCTTAATGAGCTCCAAATTTCGCAATGCTGGGCAAACCTGTGTTTGCACCAATCGCATCTACATACAACGTGACATACACGAGGCCTTTGCCGAAAAGCTCAGCACGGCGATGAAGGGCCTTCATACCGGTAATGGCAGCCGCACCGACGTTAACATCGGCCCGCTCATAACGACAAAGGCAGTCGCCAAGGTAACGTCACTCGTAGACGACGCCATCACCAAAGGTGCGACAGTGTTATATCAGGCAGAGGTGAATACTAACGCCGGAGATATAGACACCCACTTCTACCCCCCAACCCTAATTAGCGGCGTGACCAAGGATATGCAAATTAGCCGCGCTGAAATATTCGGCCCTGTCGCTGCCATTTCCATTTTCGACACCGAAGAAGAAGTACTTGCATCAGCCAACAACACTGAATTTGGTCTTGCCTCCTATTTCTACACCAGCGACATCAGCCGGGTATGGCGTTTTGGCGAAGCCCTAGAATACGGCATAGTCGGTATTAACGAAGGCTTGATCTCAAACGAGATGGCTCCCTTCGGCGGTATTAAAGAGTCGGGCTTTGGCCGGGAAGGCTCGAAGTACGGCATTGAGGACTATATGGAAATTAAGTATATGTGCCTCGGCGGGATTTGACCTTAACGCGGGAGACGGTGAACGCACAGTGCTCGGGAGATGCGTGACGGAAGACGGAAGACGCTAAAAACATAAAGCCCCAGCAGGGTTTCCTGCTGGGGCTTTTTTGTGGGTGTTGCAGAAGGCGGCAAACCCTAGTTTTGGTTGTGGTTTTATCTTTTGCGTCTTCCGTCTCCCGTCTAGCGTGGAGCTGTCTGGGGGTACTGCGGGTTATAAAAAAAACTAAAAAACCAGCGTTGCAGCACTTAATAAAGTTTGGCGCGTAGTGATGACCTACTTTGTGTTGGAAGCAGTGCTTCCAATCGCTGCGCTACGTCGCACCAAACTCGTTCTTGCAGAACAGAGCTTGTCGCATGAGCCCGGTATTTAGTGAGAGACGCTCCTCGCGTCCTAAATAAAAAAACCCCGTTCAGCATAAGCTGAACGGGGTGTTTTATTTAGAAGCCTGGCGATGACCTACTCTCGCATGGGGAAACCCCAAACTACCATCGGCGATGACACGTTTCACTTCTGAGTTCGGGATGGGATCAGGTGGTACCATGTCTCTATGGTCGCCAGGCAAACTGGC
>Ga0207890_1000128_pt1 | contig 29970 bp, 29 predicted proteins | sample LinPmetageLP48_FD_184059 | JGI IMG/M metagenome (GOLD analysis project Ga0207890, IMG submission 184059) | Marine viral communities from the Pacific Ocean - LP-48 (SPAdes) | ecosystem: Environmental > Aquatic > Marine > Oceanic | place: Pacific Ocean | collected 2011-06-13 | reverse complement strand
GATCACCTTTGATAGAGGTATTGAGTTTAGGAATTGGCGCAAGCTGGAACCTGGAATCGGAACCGAGGCATGGTTTTGTGATCCGCAAGCCCCGTGGCAAAAGGGTTCCGTCGAAAACCTGAACAAGCGTGCGCGGCGCTACTTACCAAGAGATGCGCCTGTGGCCGCGCTCTCAAATCAAGATATGAAGTCGATTTGCGACCGCTTGAACGGCACGCCCAGAAAGTGTCTGGGATGGCGCACACCAACGGAAGCATTCAGGGAAGAACTCATGAAACTAAGATAGCGGTAACCGTCGCAACGACCCTTGAGAATCCAGGGGCGTGCGCTACCTTCAAGTGCGACTCTTGTTAGAAAACAGTAGTTTATCTAATGAGAGGAATCGTTATGGGAGCCGTTTACGACCAACTGAGTATCACAGAACGACGCAAGATCGAACGCTGGAGACACGCGAAGGTCCCAGTTGACGAGATGGCGCGCGTTCTGAAGCGCTGCAGATCAACGATATTCCGCGAGCTAAAGCGCAACCATTTCTCGGACGAGAGCATGCCGGGATGCGATGGCTATTACGGTGCTGCTGCCCACCTGATGCAAGCGGAACGTCGTGCTCGAGAGCGCAAGCTGATCAAACATCCTGAGCTGTGCAGACGCGTGATTGAACGCATCAAGAACGGCTGGACACCTGAGCAGATCATTAACCGCATGATCCACGAGGATGCCCCACTCAGGGTCTGCCAAGAAACCATCTATCGCTACATCTATTCCACGGAAGGTCAGGGCGAAGATCTGTGGTGGTATCTACCGACCCACCGTGTCGCCCGCAGACCACGTCGCACCAGAAGGCGTAGAGAACCCAAATTCCACCGCGATGTCAGTATCCTGTTCCGCCCCGATGATGTCGCGCATCGTCGGCAATTTGGTCACTGGGAGGCCGATTTGATGCTGTTCAAACAAAAGCTTGGCCAGAACAACGTCACCTCACTGGTTGAGCGCGTCAGCCGTTTCACTGTGATCCTGAAAAACCCAAACAAGCGCACTACGCCGGTTATGGGAAAGATCATAAAGTCGATCAAAGACCTCCCCCTTGCCGCCCGCCGGTCCATCACTTTTGACCGCGGAACCGAGTTTGTCAGTTGGCCGCATCTCCAAGCCGAGATCGGAACCCAGACGTGGTTTTGCGACCCCTCCAGTCCCTGGCAAAAAGGCACAGTCGAGAACACTAACCGACGCCTTCGAAGGTGGTTGCCCCGCAAACGCGACATCCGGCAATGCACAGATCACGATATGAAGGTGATCTGTGATCGCCTCAACAACACGCCGCGCAAGTGCCTTGGATGGAAGACGCCAGCCGAGGTCTTTCGCGAAAAGATATTGGAGGAAATGCGATGACACCCCTACCCTGAGCTCAACAAGAGTCGCGGTTCACGTATCGCTCACAGTCCCGTCTTTGCACCGTCATTGCCAATGAAGCCGGCAGCAGCGTCTCGACAATCGAGCATATCATGGCGGCCCTCGCGGGCTGCGGTATTCATAATGCGCTGGTCGAGATCGATGGGCCTGAAGTCCCGATCATGGATGGCTCGTCGCGAGAGTTCGTTGTTGGCCTTCTCGCGGCTGGATGTGAGATCCAACAAGCACCTTTACGGCCATTCGGGTACTTAAATCAATCGAGATGCGCGAAGGCCAGGCGATTGCCAGGTTGGAACCCTCCGAACAAATGGAAATCGACTTCAGCATTGATTTTGCCGAACCAGCTATCGGCCATCAGCGCAAGGCGTTAACCATGGTACACGGAACCTTCGTGCGGGAGCTGAGCGACAGCCGGACCTTCTGCCGCAAAGCGGATGTCGACATGATGATCGCCAATGGGTTGGCTCTGGGTGGCACCATGGACAACGCAGTGGTCTTCGAGGGCGACCGGGTACTCTCACCGGGCGGGCTGCGTCATAGCGACGAGCCTGTGCGCCACAAGATGCTTGACGCCGTGGGAGACCTGGCTTTGGCAGGAAAGCCTTTGCTGTGCCGCTACGAGGGCGTACGGGCAGGGCATGCGATGACCAACAAACTCCTGCGCGCGTTATTTGCGGATGACAGCGCCTGGCGTGAAGAAAGCTGTTCCAGTGCGGCCGTGGCCGGCCTGGCTGGTGCCGCTCTGATCATGGCAGCCAACGCCGCCTGAGGGGCGCGATATAACGCGCAGGGCTCTTCCAGAGTAACCCGCCTTACCTCTACAGAAGACCCCCCTGAATCACGGGATTCGCGTCGACTTCTCGGCAACCCTGCCTTTGCGCTTTTGCAACGGTCCCGGCCAAATCAACCAATGCGATCATTGTAATCACCTGCTGCTCACGTCAGTTTACCCGTATACCAGATTTGTTTTCAGGAATTCATTATGAAGAGTTTGCTAACCCGTTTGCCTATGGTGACGCTCGTCATGTTTGGGTTGAGCGCCGGCGGTGCGCAGGCCTCCGATTATATGAACACTGTCGTTACCGACGGTCAGCGCGATTTCGCAGAAGGTGTCCTGCAAGGCTATCACCTGCAGGATGGGGGCGTGACCCTGTGCAAGAACCCCTATGTAATCGGGAAGTACATTTCTTGTATGCCAGCGTTGAAGATCGGGGCGCAGGTTTACCGCGCGCCAGCAGTGAAGGTCTGGGTCAAATCCAACGGCCAGCTCGGTGCGATGGATGTGATTGATGCAAACGGCCGGCTGCGTTGCACCGGCCCCGTAGCCCAGAACCAGTTCCGCGGCCCGGACAGCTATCTGCTCTGCCCCTGAGGTCCCGCGCTCGACACCAAACAAAGAGACAGCCATCGTGAACCCTCCTGCGCAGGGTACCGGCAATGGTGAATAAGGATGATCTATGAATATCGAAACACCACCTCCCTCGACATATGAGGATGAACATCTGGCGCTCTGCGAGCAGCTGAAGGCCCGCAAGATCGCCAGCACCCAGGTGGTGGCAGCACTGCGCAAGTCGGTAGAGGGTCTTGATTGGACTGGCCAAAGCGCTGAGGCGCAGAGGCTATCCAAGAAGGAGCTTCTCATCTTCAAAGAGAAGGCTGCGGCTGCCATCGATCGTAGATTGCCTCCCTCTGATAAAGGCACGCCTGCCAGTCAGCTCAAGTTGAACAAAGGGCTGCTCAGCTTCGTGTCTGTGGTGACCCCAAATATTCGCCTGCGGGCCCGGGCAGGATCGGGCAAGTCCACTGCTTTGATCATCAAATGTGATTTCTTGATCAATGATCTGGGCGTGCCGCCAGAAGCTATTCAGTTGCTGACTTTCAATCGCGCGGCCGCCGACAAGCTTTCAAAGGATATGTGCAACGCATTGGGCGATGAGACTGGCAAGAAGATCGGGATCAACACATTTCATAGTCTCGCCTTCCATGTGCTTAAAAATAACCGTGATACAAGCCGGTTGACGCTCCATTTCAGTGACGATGATCGCAGCGAAAGAGATCAAATCTCCGATCTCGAAAAAACGACGCGAGAGGTGACCCTGCCCAGAGATCTGGATGCATATCGCGAAAGATATGCTCGGTCAGAATATAGCTACCTCACCCGAAAAGACGATTTTGATGACTTTATTCTGCGTTATGCCACTAAGGCGGCCATTCTTTATCGCGCACGCCGCGGCGCTCCCCAGGCCATTCCCTCCAATGCGATCACCCGCCACATTGAGCGCATCGCCGAAGCCTATGACGATCGCCTGAGCAAGACATTTTCGGCCGACGGTGAAATGGGGCTGCGTAAGGCTGCAGTTCTTATCAAGAGCGGCGCAGAGCTGCCCCTGTTCAAACGTATCACCGGAAAGCTCCAATTTCTGTTTGTCGATGAATTCCAGGATTATTCCCCGGCCTTTTCGGACCTGACCCAGGCGTTGATGACGCGCAATCCCAACTGTGTCTTAAATGGTGTGGGGGACGACTGGCAGTCGATCAACGCCTTCATGGGGGCCGAACCTTCTCTCTTTAAAACCCTGAAATCGAGCTACCCGTCGAGCCTCAATCTATCGTTGCAATCCAATTGGCGATGCGGCAAGCGCATCGTAGAGCTCGGCAATTGTGTCATGAAGGCCGATGAAAAGGTCGCAGCGGTTCCAGCTAAAAGCCATGATGGGCGGGTACGCGTGCTGGTCGGTGGAATTGAACAGACGCAATGGACGTCAGATTGGCACCCACAATCAAGGGACTATCTCGAACGCCAGATCAACCGGATGGCGCAGGCCGCCTGGGCAGATGACGCGCGCGCCAAGCGCGATCCGGGATCAATCGTGGTGCTGGCCTCCTCAAATAAGGTCTTTGGTGAAGAGTTGAGCTACTATGCCGGTCTGATTGATCGTTCTGATGGCGGAGTTGTCGAGTATAGCACGGTCCATTCCTCCAAGGGCATCGAGTGGGACCATGTTATTCTGATTGACGCGGTTAAATCGAATTATCCATCCAGCCATCCAGCCGAGCCCGTTCAGCAAGACATATTTTCAGAAGCTGCGCGCCAAGATGAAGGGCAGCGCCTGCTTTATGTAGCTGTCACACGCGCCAAATATTCTGTCGCCATCCTGGCCCCGACGGACCTGCACCCCATGCTCGGTTCAGCGCTTGAACTTGCAAAACGATGAGTGCGCTTTTGCATCAAAAGGTTGAGTGGAAAAGGCGCTTTAAAGCTACGCCCCTACGGTAAATGTTGGCGCTTTCTGATGCCAAAAAAAAAAGACGGGAAGTTCGTGCTTCCCGTCTTTTATAGGTTCTGCGCACCCTACAAAAGTGATGCGAATATCAACAGATTTCCGTTCTTTCTTGCATTAAAGATTTGAAGAATGGAAGAACGACACCTAATGTGTAATTGAAGGATGAAGGAATGCCCGAAGAGCAGCAAAAGCTGGCCAATCTAAACCTGAAGATCACTGAGGATGAACGTTGGGAGTTCAAAGAGCTCTGCGTGCGCCATAGGATGAGCCAGGTAGATGGATTTCGCTTAGCATTTGAGTTGATGAAGAAGCATTTCGACGAAAAAACTGATTGAATTAAAGCCACTTGCAGGGCTGCGGTAGAAAGGCCAAGACATTGAGCGAGACGCACGTAAAGAGAACCTCCCTAGCAGATTTTATCTGGAAAAACGCCGACGACCTTTGGGGGAACTTCAAACACGTCGAGTTCGGTAAGATTATCCTGCCCTTCACTCTGCTGCGGCGTCTGGAATGTGTTCTCGAGCCTACGCGCGAACAGGTTCAAGAGACTGTGAAGACGTTTAAAGACACCGATATCGACATGGACGTGATCCTGCGGCAACAGACCGGCTTCCCGTTCTACAATACGTCGAACTACTCTCTCCAAAGTCTTGGTGCCACGCGCACCCGTCAGAACCTCGAAGATTACATCGCGCAGTTCTCCGACAATGCTCGGGTTATTTTTGAGCAGTTCGATTTCGCCAACACCCTGGCGCGAATGGATAAGGCAGGTGTTCTCTACAAGATCTGCCTGAACTTTGCTGCAATCGATCTTCACCCGGACGCAGTGCCAGAGCGTGAAATGTCGAACGTATACGAGCATCTGATCCGACGTTTCGGGGCCGAAGTGAACGAGGCCGCGGAAGATTTCATGACGCCCCGCGATGTGGTTCACCTTGCGATCGAACTGCTTCTTGATCCAGACGATCAGCTCTTCATCGATAATCCGGGCCTGATCCGCACGCTATACGATCCTACATGCGGGACCGGTGGCTTCCTTTCGGATGGGATGGAGCACGTGCGCAGCCTGCAAGACCGGTACTCAATTGCCCCAGTGATCGTACCCTACGGGCAAGAATTGGAACCTGAGACCCATGCGGTCTGCCTGGCAGGCATGCTCTTGAAAACGCTGGAGACCGATCCGGGCCGCGACCTTTCTAAGAACATCAAGCTCGGCAGCACCCTTTCGGATGACAATCATAAAGGTGAAAAGTTCCACTACTGCGTTTCGAACCCGCCCTTCGGCAAAAAATGGGAAATGGACCAATCCGAAGTGACGCGTGAACACAAGGAGCAGAGCTTTGAGGGGCGTTTCGGTCCCAAGCTGCCCCGCGTCTCAGACGGCTCGATGCTGTTCTTGCTTCACCTTCTGTCTAAGATGGAAGACCCAATCAAAGGCGGTGGTCGGGCCGCGATCGTTCTTTCCGGATCCCCTCTCTTCAATGGTAATGCAGGCCAAGGGGAATCCGAAATCCGGCGCCACCTGCTTGAGCAGGATGTAGTCGAGGCAATCATCGCGTTGCCGACAGAGATTTTCTTCCGCACGGGTATCGGAACCTACATCTGGATCCTGTCCAACAAGAAGCCCGCGCATCGCAAGGGTAAGGTGCAACTGATCAATGCAACCACGCTTTTTGAGTCCATGCGCAAGAGTGAGGGCAACAAGCGCCGCCGCGTCGGTGAAGATCAGACGCGTGATATCGTGCAGATGTACTCTGAGTTCGCTTCGACAAAGGAAAGCTTGATCCTGAACAGCACCGACTTCGGCTACCGTCGTATCAAGGTGCTGCGTCCCTTGCGGAAGAAGATTGTCATCTCCGAAGAGGGTATTGCAGCTCTGGCGGATGAGAAGGCCTGGGAGAAGCGCTCAGCAAGCCAACAGACCGCCTGGCTGGACCTATTCCGTGAAAATATGGATCGGGAAGAGGGATGGCACTGGATTGAAGGTTTCGCCAAAAACTTCGCGGGGCGCGATGACGCTCTGGGCAAAGCTGATGCTGGGTTGATTAAAGCCTTTCGGTCAGCCTTCGCCATCCGGGATCCTCAACTTGAGATCGTTCGTGACAAGAAAGGGCATATCATCCCCGATGATAACCTGACGGATTACGAGAACGTTCCGCTGGGAGTGAAGCTCGACGATTACATCGCAGTAGAGGTGTTTCCTCATGCAGAGGACGCCTATATCGATGATACCTTTCGCGACGAAACTGATGGGGAGGTTGGTGTAGTTGGATACGAGATCAACTTCAATCGGTACTTTTACGAGTACCAGCCTCCGCGCTATCTGGAAGACATTGATGCTGAGCTGAAGGCCGTAGAGGCCGAAATTGCAGGAATGCTGGCGGAGGTGACGGAATGAACATTCAGCCCTCCGTTACTGAACGACCAACAGATGCTCTTTGGCTCGGAACTTTGCCAGATCGTTGGCAAGAACTTCGCGGAAAACGGATTTTCAATCAGATCAGAGCGCCTAAGAAGCCCGGTGATGAACAACTCTCCGCAACGCAAAAATATGGCGTTGTCCCCCAGAGTAAGTTCATGGAGCAAGAGGGAAGTCGCGTTGTTCTCGCGCTATCCGGCACGGAGAACTTTCGACATGTAGACAAGGATGACTTCGTAATTAGCTTGCGCAGCTTTCAAGGTGGTATCGAGCGATGCCATTTCGAAGGCTGCGTCAGTCCTGCTTATACGATCCTCAAAAAGTCTCGTCCGATTTCAGAGAGTTTTTTCAGCTATCTGCTGAAGTGCGACTGGTTTATCGCGGCGCTTCAGATTGGGGTTACGGGGATCCGGGAAGGAAAAAATGTCTCATACGAAGATTTTGGGGACATTATCTTGCCTTTCCCTGAACTGGGAGAACAAACCGCCATCGCGAATTTCCTCGACCGCGAGACCGTGCGGATCGACGGGCTGATCGAGAAGAAAGGCCGGTTCATTGAGCTTCTTAAAGAAAAACGAGTAGCCTTGATCTCGCATGCAGTAACCAAAGGCATTGATGCGGATGTGGTAATGAAACCCTCAGCAATCGACTGGATTGGACACGTTCCTGATACTTGGCAGGTGACGAAGCTCGGATATCTCGGTCGCTCTGCGAACGGCATTAATATCGGTGGCGATGCGTTCGGCAGTGGGTTTCCCTTCATCAGCTATGGCGATGTTTACAAAAACCGGCAGCTACCGAAGAAGATTGGTGGCCTAGTGCAATCTTCTAAGGAAGATCGCCGCTCTTATTCAGTAAAAGCTGGCGATATCTTATTTACGCGAACCTCTGAAACCGTCGAGGAAGTGGCTTTCCCTTCAGTTGCAATGTCGACAGTTGATGAGGCGGTATTCGCAGGCTTTCTGATCCGATTCAGGCCTTACCCGATGACCCTCGTTCCACTGTTCTCGAAATATGCGTTTCAAAACTCAGGCCTCCGGAACTTCTTTGCACGGGAAATGAAGATCGTCACTAGGGCTTCGCTTAGCCAAGGGCTGCTTCAGAGCATGCCTATCGCACTTCCTCCGCTGGCTGAACAGGCTCGTATTGGCGCATATTTGGAGACAATGAATACAAAATTTGAACGCCTTATTACCCACACGAACCGCAGCATCGAGCTTCTAAAAGAGAAGCGCTCAGCTCTTATCACTGCAGCTGTGACCGGCAATATTGACGTAAGGAACGCAGCATGAGCGACCTTCATCACGAAAAGCACCTTGAAGCCTATATTGTCGAGAAACTTGCCGGGCAAGGCTGGTTGGTAGGCGATAGCTCCGGATACGATCAAGAATATGCGCTTTATCCCGAAGACCTTGAAGCCTGGCTGAAGGCTACTCAAGGACCGAAATGGGATAAGCTTGCCGCTACGAATGGTAGTAAAACACGCGACGTTCTGATGAAGCGTCTCGATGCCGCACTGGAGAAAGACGGCATGATGCACGTCCTCCGCCGCGGCTTTTCTATCGCAGGCTGTGGGCACCTAGACCTCTCGGAAGCCGCGCCAGAGGATCAGCGCAACGCTGATGTGCTGTATCGCTATGCCTCCAATCGCCTCCGGGTCGTCCCGCAGTTGAAGTATCATCCGGGCCGCGAATTGGCGATTGATCTGGCATTCTTCTTGAACGGCCTGCCGTTGGCGACGGCCGAGCTGAAAACTGACTTCACCCAATCTGTGGAGCACGCGAAAAACCAGTACCGCAATGACCGTCAACCGATGGACCCGATCTCGAAGCGCAAGCATCCTCTGCTGACGTTCAAGCGAGGTGCTGTGGTACACTTCGCTATGTCCGACAGCCAGATTTGGATGACCACGAAGCTCGCCGGCGAGAATACCTTCTTTCTACCATTCAACCAGGGTTACGATGGTCATGGTGGCAATCCGCCCCGCGAGGATGGCGAATATCCTGTCGCGTATTTCTGGGAGACGATCTGTCGCCCCGATGCGTTCCTGCGGGTCTTCCACAGCTTCGTGTATGTAGAGAGGAAGAATGTGGTCGATTTAAAAGGCAACTGGTCGGTCAAAGAGACCCTGATCTTCCCGCGCTATCATCAGTTCGACGCCGTGAACCAGATGATCGCGGATGCCAAACAGAAGGGCCAGGGTCAATCATACCTCTGCGAACACAGCGCTGGTTCCGGTAAGACCTCCACCATTGCTTGGACTGCGCATGACCTAATCAAGCTTCGCACAGATGATGGGAAGCCCATCTTCGACGCTGCCATCATCGTGACTGACCGCAATGTTCTGGACGGTCAGTTGCAAGATGCGGTTCAGCAGATTGACCACCAGAAAGGTCTGATCGCGGCGATTGATCGAGATAAGTCCTCAAAATCGAAAAGCGAGCAGCTCACCGAAGCGATGATGAAGGGTACACCGATCATCGTCGTAACGATTCAGACCTTCCCGCATGCGATGGAAGCTATTCTTACTGATAGTTCACTGAAGGGTAAGAGTTTCGCGGTGATCATCGATGAAGCTCATACATCGCAAACCGGCAATACTGCATCAAAGCTTCAGGCGACCCTGGCCATGTCCTCGAAGAAGGACATGGCAAGCATGACAATCGAAGACATTCTGCTCGAGGTTCAAAAAGCGCGCAAGCGTCCTTCGAATGTGTCGCACTTTGCATTTACAGCCACACCGAAGCACTCCACGATGATGCTCTTCGGGCGGCCGGCCGATCCGACCGAGCCCGCGTCTGACGACAATCTGCCTGTGTCTTTCCATAAATACGAAATGAGGCAGGCAATCGATGAAGGCTTCATCCTGGATGTCTTGAGGGGCTATGTTCCCTACAAGACTGCCTTCAACCTTGGCAAGGAAATGGTGGACGAAAAGCGCGTGGACGGTAAAGCCGCGAAGCGCGCGCTCGCAGCCTGGATGGCCCTGCATCCGACAAATGTGACGCAAAAAGTGCAGTTCATCATGGAGCACTTTTCCAAGAACGTGGCGCATCGTCTCGACGGTAAGGCCAAGGCCATGGTCGTTACAAGCTCCCGTGCATCCGCTGTGCGCTACAAAAGAGCCTTTGACGCGTTTATTGAGGCCAATCCCGCCTACAAGGAGATCAGGGCTCTGGTGGCCTTCTCAGGCAAGCTGACAGGCAAAGAAGTCGCGCATCCTAATGATGACCTGTTGGATGACGATATCTTTAGCGTCGATGAAAATGCGGAGTTCTCTGAAAGCAATATGAACCCCGGGGTCGGCGGCCAAGATCTACGCACGGCCTTTGACCGCCCCGAGTATCGGGTCATGTTGGTGGCTAACAAGTTTCAGACGGGTTTTGATCAGCCCAAGCTGGTGGCGATGTATATCGACAAGAAAATCGCCAATGCCGTGGAGATCGTTCAAACTCTTTCGCGCCTAAACCGAACTTTCCCTGGCAAAGATCAGGTATTCATCATCGATTTCATCAACGATCCGGGGTCCGTTCAGGCTGCCTTCGCGCAGTATGATAGCGGGGCGAAGATAGAGCAGGTTCAAGACCTGAATGTCATCTACGACATGAAGGACAAGCTCGACGAACAGGGGATCTATGACGATACGCATGTGAACCGGTTTCGGATCGCACGCCATCAAACCGCTGCAGCGTTCAAGGTGAAGGGCGACACTGAGCACAAAGCAATGTTTGCCGCCACCCAAGAACCTACAAACGCTTACAATATGCGGTTGAAGAGTTTGCGGGGTGTGGCCCAGGATGCGGATGACGCATACGAGCATGCACGTCTTGCCGGCAATGACGACGGAATGAAAAAGGCCGATCACGACCGTAGGCAGATTGCTGAGGCCATTGGCCAGATGACCGAGTTCAAGGCCGGTCTCCTGCGGCTCGCACGGACCTACTCTTATATTGCTCAGCTCATCGACCTTGGGGATCCGGACCTTGAGAACTTTGCGGCGTTCGCCAAGCTGCTGGAGAACCGCCTGAGCGGCGTCCCACCAGAGAACGTCGATTTGCGCGGTATCACGTTGACGGGATACGACATCAAGGCTCTTCCGACCGATGAGGCTGGCGGCGATGACGAAGGTAATGCTGAAGATGAAGTGCTCAAGCCTGTTGGCGCAGGTGGGTCACCAGCGCCCGGTGCGGTGCCTGTCTATATTCAGGACATCATCAATAAGCTGAATGGCATTTTTGGGGAGGCGACCCCTTTGAGCGACCAGGTCAGCTTCGTCAATCAGATTGCCACTATCGCACGTGAGAACCCTGTAGTCATGGCCCAGGTCAACAAGAACTCAAAAGAGGATGCCTTGAAAGGGAACCTGCCTGGCACAATCGAAGCCGCGGTTGCTCGTGCCATGTCCTCGCATGGCGCCTTGGCTGCTCTTCTTTTGAAGGCTGACAAGCAGGGCTTGGGGCGGCTCAATCCGGTGATCTACGATCTTCTGAAACAGGGCGGGCAGATCGAGCTTGGACAGTGACTGACATGACCATGGAAGCTGATGATACGGCCTCAATGAGTGATCGCTCAAAGAGCTTGATCGAACTCTACTCTGAATTTCGGCAAGAGTTTGATAGGCTGCCGATGCGAGGGCAATATACGCCCTATCGTTGGTATACTCTACCAAAACCAATGAGTATCGCATCGATGCCTTATGCTGAGATGCTACAAGAGCATGCTCAAGAAATCTCTAATTTGATCAATGATTTGACAAATAATGTCCTACGGCTGCGCGCTTGGCATGGGGTCACCAGGGATATGAACAATCAGGAGAAGATGAACGCGAACCATGAGTTCATCAAAGCCTTGGGTACAGTTTCTCTTGGACAGCCATATGCGATCAAATCTCGGTTTGCCTATTCCGTGGGGCACCTGTCTCATCAGGCGAATAGGTTGAAGGATGGCTCTGACTGGGTTGATGATCTTCCGGAGAGCAACCTTTATCTCAATGACATTGAGCCCTATGGCAAACCTTGGAAGAAGTACCGGAAAGCTAAACTAAAAATCGAAGGTATCGCGGGTTCCGTGTTTAAGCGTGAATCCGACGATTTCCGCAATACGTACAATCATGGCTTTTCCGTTCAAGTTTTGATTGGTCAATCTGGCACTGTAAAGCGAAACGTCGAGATTGATGGCCGGATTTACGAATATGCGTACGGAGGGAGCGAGCCGCTCGGATTGCCCCGTATCGCAGACCTGCTTCAAGGCGAATGCAAGAAATGCTACGATGCATTCGAAGCGTATCAAGCCCTAGTCTGTGAGCAGATCGAGTGGATCACGAAGACCTCTTGATAACATGAAGTCCTGGTTTCTTTGATCAAACCAACGAAAAGAGGTCTCGTTCATAGACAAGACCTCTTGCCAGCCCTAAACGCATCGCGGGGGTCTTCTTGTCTGCGCCCGGCACCATGAAATTGTAATAGAAACGCAGGATGTTCAACATTTTCACCACCATCTGAGGATCGTAATAGGCGTAGGCATACCATGTGCGGCGCTTGTTAGACCCGGTCTGCATCCCACGGTCGAATGCACTGACCCGACGCCTGACGACAGAGAAGTAGGCATCTACAGGGTGGATAGATGCCCTGCATAGGATGCGGGCGAGATCCACGCGACGATGTTGGCCGGTATCAGTCCAAAGAAGAATGACCTTTTTGGGTTCGCCTTGAGTGTGAAATGGCCAGGGCATACCATCTTTCATCAGGCGCTGCCCCCGCTCTCCTGCATCTAGGGTGCCCTCCAGTTGCTCAAGAAGGACCGAAACCAAGGCCTCCATGTTCGTCAGGTTCGGATGCTGGTTAAGGACGAGCGCCACCTCAACGGCATGCTCATCCAAAAGATGGCGAAGCTTTGCGCTACCTTGCCGCTGCAGTGAGGCCTTCTGATCACTGGTCATCTCCTTCTGGAAGGAAATCTGGGCCAGATCGACGCGATGATTATCAATCTCATTCGACATGATGGCGGAGGCTGCTGAGGTAAGCCCGCTGTCGGCATCCAAGCAGTAGGTCGCATGCATGTAGTCGTTTCCAAGCAGCTTTTTGACGTGCATGAGGTGTGAATCGCCCCGAGTTTGTCGGAGACCATCAACTTAATGTCAATCGCAGAGTAAAAAGGGGCCGGAGCGCGGCATAAAACTGGTCCACTGAGTTATCGTTTGTCGTGCGCTTTGGCGCGAGTGCTTGTCATATAGCTAACGCGTGCCAAAGCGCATGTTGGCCCTTGGGCCAACATTGTTCTGATCTGGATTTAGGTTTGATTATTGTTGTTTGTTACGGCTGTGTTTGAGCCTGTAGCTTTCGCCGTTCATCTCGAGAATATGGACGTGATGGGTTAAACGATCCAACAGTGCGCCTGTCAGCCGCTCGGAGCCAAAGACTTCGGTCCACTCATCGAAGGGCAGGTTCGAGGTAATGATGATGGACCCGCGTTCGTAGCATTGGGATATGACTTCAAAGAGCAATTCCGCGCCTGATTTACTGAGCGGAACGAAGCCCAACTCATCAATGATCAGGAGGTTCTGGCTGGTCAGTTGCTTTTGAAGACGCTGTAGCCTTCGCTCATCTTGGGCTTCGATCAGGTCATGCACCAGTGCCGCAGCCGTGGTGAAGCGCACCTTTAGCCCTCGTTGGCATGCGGCCAGACCAAGTCCCAAAGCAATGTGTGTTTTGCCCGTGCCTGATGGGCCAAGGGCGATGATGTTCTCCCTGCGATCTACGTAATCGCATCGTGCCAGATCCATCGTCAGCGGCTTGTTCAAGCCGGGCATGATTTTGAAGTCAAAGCTATCCAAGCTCTTGGTGCTGGGGAACTTCGCCGCTTTGATGCGCCGTTCAATCATCCGCCGTTCGCGGTCGATCAGCTCCATCTCACACAGGCGGGCCAGATACTGGATATGGTCTTTGTTCTCAGTGGCACAAAGCTGCGCCTGTTTGGCATACTCGCCTTGGAACGTTGGCAGCCGCAGCTGTTTAAGGTGGTGCCGCAATAGGATCTGAGGGGCTTCGGTCATGCCGCTGTTCTCCCCATCAGGCTCATGTAACTGGACGGGCGCGTTGTGCCGACGTTGGCCTTGGGCAAGTAGGGATAGAAGTCCAAGTCCAAACGCGGCGGCCGCTTCTCAACCCGACACAGCACAAGATGTTTTACGGCGTCGTAGCCAATGGCACCCATATCAATGGCCTGCTGGATTGCGCCTTGCACAACGCTCATCTCGAACGTCTCCAAAAGGCGCAGGACCTGGACGTATTCTCGTTTTCCTGGCTTGCCCATTCTGGCCTCAAGCAGCCTGTGCAGCGTGGCGAAGACATCCGGAAGGCCCCAACCCTGCAAAGGGGCAGCCTGATCCAAAGCCCCCACCTTTTGTTCAAGCAAAGGTAAGAAGTGGAGCGGATCGAAGATCATATCCGCTGCCGCGTAGGACCGTTTATGCCGCGCAATGATCTCATTGCCGCAGCCAATGATGACCTCATGCACAAACCCACGCACATGAACGTCATGGTGGGCGTAGGCCACCGGCACCGAGTAATCATTACTGCGGTAGCGCACCATCGAGATCGACGTGGCCCGCGTGCTGACATGATCGCAGGCTTCATAATCCGCGACGGGCAATCCCATCAACGCATCCAAGTCCGGCATCAGGCGGTCGCCTATGGTTTGGTTGTGGCCGCGCAGTTTGTCGCCCTGACGCGCAAGGCACTTCGCTTCCAAATGCGCGTTCAGATCATCAAAGCTGTCATAGCGCGGCGCGGGAACCATGAAGTTGCGGCGGGTGTATCCGACCATGCCCTCAACGTTACCTTTGTCATTCCCGCGTGCAGGCCTGCCAAACCTGTCATCAAACAAGTAATGCGATTGCAATTCCGTAAACCGACGGGTCCGGACGCGCGTTCTATCCCCCAGAATACGCGCCACAGCGATCTTGGTATTGTCGTAAAGAATGGATTGGGGAATGCCGCCAAAGAAGGCAAAGGCCGAGACGTGGCCATCACAGAATGCTTCCGTTGTCTCCGCTGGATAACCCTTCACAAACACCGCATCAGAATGCGGCAAGCTCATCACAAAGAAGTGGACTTTGCACTCCACCCCGCCGATTACGCCGAGGGTCTCACCAAAATCAACTTGTGCGTGGCCTGGCCGATGCGACAACGGCACAAACACCTCTTTGGTGCGCCGCTTTTGCTCACGCACGTAATACGTCACCGTCGTGAGGCTGCCTGCATACCCATGCTCATCACGCAGTCGTTCAAAAATGCGCTTCGACGTGTGACGTTGTTTTTTGATCAAGGCTTTGTCGGAGCGCAGTATCTCGTCGATGACACCAACATAATCATCAAGCGTTGGGCGACGCGGCGGTTCTGAACGCTGATATCCGGGCGGCAGCTCATGGCGCAGCATCTTCGCGATCGTCTTACGATCCTTATTGAAATAACGCGCCGCTTCTCGAGCTGACATACCGTCCTTCAAACAGGCACGGCGCACACGATTATAAATATCCACAGAATACATCTCCCGCCCTCCGACTAAACGAAGGACACAAACTGGCGGAATTTTACTCCGCTACAACTGCGATGCGCAGCCGCTTCCGTGGCCCATTATTGCTCCGCGTTTTACACAGTCGGTAGACCTGGAAGCAATGTCCGCCCTCAAGGCCGCAGACCCCGAAGCTTATCTCGAAGAGCTGAAGGAGAAGGACCGTGACATCTGGCTGACGGAGCTGGAGGAGATCGATCCGGAGCGACACGCCGTCGCCCTGGAGGAAGAGCGGGTTCGCATTGCCGCCGAAGAGGCCCGCCGCGCTGAAGAGGAGGCCGAGCGGGCCGCTCAAAAGGCGATCGATGACGCCAAGCAGGCTGAGATCGTCCGGAATGCGGAGCTAAAGGAAGCCGAGCGCCAGGCCGCGACGCGTGACGAGGATATCCAAAACTATCTCAATATGATGGCGCGCGAGATGGCTGACCTGAAGTCATTCGACGTTTCGGAATTCATATCCGATGTCGAGGAGGTCAATAAGGCGGCCCTGCTGCTCAATGTCTGGACGATGCTCTACGAGGAAGGAAAGCAGTACGAAGATGAACCAGCGGTGAAATCAAAGCACGATGACTACCGCCGCCAGATCGTTTCAACCCAGCAGCGCATGCTGCCCGCGCTGCGTGATGCCTACGGTCCGGCGATGCGCCGGCTGCTTTGGGAGGCGGATGGGTCGGCGCGCACGATTGGTAAGGGGTACCGGACAATTGAGTTTGTATCCGCGAGCTTTGCGAGGAACATGAACATCAAGACGACCCACCAAGAGATCTCGGATATGCTGAAAATGCTGCGTTTTACCCGGGCCCAGTACAAGTGGTTCAAGCAGGCAACGGAATACAGTTACTACGATATGGAGGCTCCATCAGATCAGACGCTTGCCATCTGGGAAAGCAACGGCCGGTACCGGACTGTAAAATAATACAGAAACGATTAGAGGCCGAATTCTTCCTCGTTCTGCTGCGTTTGCTCCACGGGCTCATCAAATATCGGGCCAACTCGTTTCGCGCGTCGTTTCCGAGATCACGACCCGGGCGCTGCAGGGCAACACCAAACTTGCGGACCTCGCCGTCCTGAGTTCGGGTATAGGGCCCACACAAAACGTAGGGTATTTTCCATTTACTTTAACTCGGGAAATCTTCAAAATATCTTGCACTTGAATACGCCCTTTAAAGATGCTGGCTCACCGGAAAACAGAAAAGAAGATTTATGGCTGATCGAGAATATATAAATGTTATGGGTGTCTCGGTCGCGCAGGACAGTATGAGCTCAATTGAAGTGATAACTGCAAAATTCACGTATGTATTACTTCTGCTGTTCAAGATAATTTGGGGACTTTCCGCGATATTTTTTGTTGTGCAATATTTCGACGTAGGTTTCCTCAGGATACTCTCGGCAGGTGAGCCAAGCCCCTTCATTCTGTTTCTCTCTTTGTTTTTCTCGATAATGTATCTTTGGGCCGACGCATCTATTCGTGACAATAAATATGCCGTTCGAGTAACGCTGGATTCGGGCAGGGCATTGACCTCCCGCCAGCTCAGCTTGGATCTTGCCCTTTCATACAAGAATAAACTTCAGAAGACCTTCGAACTCGGCGAGACAGGCACTAAATTCGAGCATGAAGGAACCGTTTACCATTCAAATGACATCATCATGGTTAGGACTTACGAGAGTATCCCTGAGAGATGTTTTTTAGAGACGCTGGTCTATGGTGTTGCATTCTCAATTGTGCTCTTCATGTTGGTCCAAGATGGAATGAGCGCGTCGGCGCTATTGTTTATTCCCATATTTTTTGTTCCGGCTGCATGGGCGGCAATCAATACCCTGAACGGCGATAACCAGCTGGAGGTTATATCTTCTTCTGGTAAGGGCATGGTGACCTCAAAAGTCAGCCGCATATCTAAAGATAGTGCAAATATCAGAGATTTTATCTATTCCAGCGTAGCAGTACGTTCTTAGGGCTCATCAGGCTCAGGCGGTTTGACTTTGCTTTCCGCCTTGTTGGCAAACCCGCGGACCTCGCCTTCAAAGTGCAAGCGCCGGACCCCTGAGAGATCCGGATAGTCCTGCACAACCCCCTCAGGGTCTAGCCCCAGCGAGATATGCGCATTGAACTCCGGGAAGGCAAAATGCGCACCGGCCGTGACCAGCGCGCGGTGCCGCGCCTCGATCTCAGGGCAACGCATGGTCAGCACCAGGTGAGGGCCGAACCGGTCAAAGGCAAGATCCTGCGGCACGATCTCCAGGGGGTCTTCCATCGCTTGGAAGACATGCAAGTTCCAGTCGACCTCGCGCTTGGAATAGATCAGCGTCATATGCAGTTCGACTTCCCGCTCGAAGTCAAAACCCGACATCATATCGACAATCATGTCATTGTCGGCCGAGGCGAGGGGGCGTTTGATGTAGAGGGACTTCAATGTCATTGGGGTTCTCCGAGTTCGTTCGAGACATCTGCAGCTAATTTACGAGCTTCGCGGTCCCGGTGGGTGATCATTTCGGGCATCTCAAAGATACCGGCGGCCATGATCGGAAGAGCATCTGCTTTATTCAGATCATAGAGCACTTCATCGCCTTCTTGATCGAATGCCAAAAGAGTTTCAGGGTCGATCATGTAGCGAAAATGAGATCCGGCTGGCGCGAGGGCGCTGAAGGCGGAACTGCTTTGAGCGAGAGTGTCGAGAAAAGCACCCGCTCCGGATTTTGAGAAGCCGCCCGCCTCCAGGATCTCCATGAACTTGGCTCGCGGACCGCAAAGAAATTGTCCCTCATCGACAAGGCGCTTCAGGCCACGAACTTCGCCGCGATAGGCGATGACCCCGTCCGGGCCCGCCTCGACAGATACGGACTCGTCCTGGCGTAGCATCATTTGTGAGATGCCAATCTCATTCAATGGAAGGAGGTTCATCAGCATGCGTCCGGCTAAACTTTCATATTGGTCTCGCCGATTTAACTCATTGTCTTCCAAGGCCTTTGACCAGGCCTGCCAAGCCTTGATGGAGGTGTCATAGTCGATCTCGTCGCAATGGAAGCTCATCAATCCGTAGATCTCGACCGGATCTTGACTGGGATCACAGTCCTTATAGGCGATATACTTAGGGGGTGGCTCGAGGGTGCTCCCATCGCGCGCACAGAAGATTGCCTGGAGGCCATCCATTTTGATGTCGATGTGCGCACCGGTCACCCATGACTTCAAGCCCCAACCGGTGTAGGGATCCATGCCACGGCCCGCGAGAATGTTGGGCAGATTTTTCACAAGCGCCGCGTCGATCGGATCGAAGTTGTCGCTGAAGGTCACCTGGAAGAAATCCGGGACATCTTTTGCCGCGGCCCGGACGAAGAGACTGGCCAATGTGCGACAGTCCCAATCTTCACATTGGCCCCGGATCGCGCGGTTCCACACAGTCCTGAAGTCGGTGTCATGCCCCAGGTCATCGATCTCCTGGATCCGGCCTTGCGCACCCAGATCCCTGAGGAGGGGCTCGATAACCTCTTTCTGAATGGCCCGGTCATAGACCTCAAGATGGTTTGCACAGCCGCGGACGTTCTTGCCTGGTCGGTTCTCTTTGAGAATCTGCAGAAGCTTCTCTTCGATATCGGCTGCGTTGGGGGTCATGTCATCTCCGGCAAAAGTTCAGGCTCATCGAGAAAGTTAAGGCTTCCCGGCGAAAATGCCGCCGGTGTTCTCGTTGTGGTCATTACCTTTCGGTGCTGGGTCACAACGCCGATGGTCATATTTTCCGCGCCACCCATTACACATCCAGCATTTGGCAAAGCTGAGCGGCGCGCCGGACTTCAAGTGAAAGCCGGATCCGTGGCAGGCGCCGCAGCGCTCTGTTACCATGCGTCCATCGGGGTAAACTAAGGGCATTCTACTTCCAGCAATTCTGAGGTTCTGTTGAGAGTTAATCTGCAGCGCCATAGACAGCCCGGCAAACCGCTTCGCATTTGTCCAGATCGAGATAGTCGTTTTCGTTCCGCACACCTGTCTCCATATCGATCCAGTAGTTGCGTGCTTTGATGCGGCTGCAGGCATCGGCGACATTCAACGGGTTCAACCCGCCTGCATATCCGACGAGGTTTTCATCAGGAGCTTCAGGGTAGGCGTCCGGGCATGTGCCGCGTCCACCGCTTTGATCGAAAAGGTACTGCAGCCAGGAACCCGCCTCTCGCTTAGGAAAGGCATCACGGACCTGAACAATTACAGGCGTGAGTGTTTGCGCCGCGATATTCCCAAGCGCCTTCAGGTCGTATACATGGGAAAGGAGATTTACCTGCAGGCGATTATGGCCATAGGTCTCACTGGGAAAGACCCCGACGTTCGCATAATTCGCAAAATCCTTGCAGCAATGCAGAGCCGTGCGGAGTTGCTTTCCCGCATCTTGGATTACGGCGGCATCGGGATACCGGTTTTTACCGAGCTTGCCGCCGATAAGGCACCCCCATTCGACAGGCCAACGCATTGAAATCTCGCGGCACCGCTTGAAATCGGTACGGGCATCAATTCCGGTGAATGTGATGAATTGTGGAGGCATGACGATGTGATCCGTTCTCAAAAATGTTTTGCCGCAAAGCGGGGGCCTGAATTGGCCTCAATCATTAATTATGCGCATCTCTACTTTTCGCAATGGCAAAAAAACCCTATCTAAGGGGCTGAGGCGAAGCCGCGTCGACCACGCTGCTGGCAAGTAACAAGGAATAGACATGGTAAATGATCGATATCTGGTAGCACGTGGTGGACGCGCGAAAGAGGTAATGGAGAAGTGGCGTCAGGACTACCTATCTTCTCATAGACGTCTTGTCGGCTACATGGATGAGATTGGCGCCATTGGTTGCTTCCTGGAGACGTTCGAAAAGCCCTATGCCTTCAAGTTCCCCGGCGATGTGGCTCCGGAGGGTTGGACGAAGCCCGGCGTGCAGGGCGCGAGCCGCCCGAAGAAGACCAATACGGAAGATAGTCAGCGGCTCGAAAATCTCTCTTGGTGTGAGCCGCTTGAAATCATCGTGCCGCGCGAGCTGGGCTTGCCGGAAATGGTCAATGTAAACCGCGCGGGCGGGCAGGGGGCTGGCGAGAATTACTATGTGTTGCGGAGCGGTAATCAGAAGGCCTTCACGGCACTCTGGACAGAGAATGCCGATGGAACCCTTGGCGACATGATCCTCGTTACCCCGGAGTATGCCCGTCGCAAGGCAGAGTTTGAACGCCAGAGTGACGTTATCGTCACCTGGCGGCCGGAAGGGACTGATCCGGGTATCGAGCTTGGTTTTGAAGAAGTTTCGAAAGCCGAGGTCGATCTGATGTTCTCTCGGGTAAAGGCTGCTCGAAATGACGCCGAGAGTGACCCATATCGCCGGAGCGACCTGGTAGAGTTCTATGGTTTCCGCGCAGGCGATCGTGGCACATTTGAGACCGAGGCGCCGGTAAAACTCAAAGAGCGAGCCGCACCGCTCCTTGCGGCTGGTCATGGCTTCGTTTTGTGGGACCCTGAAGATGATGAAGAGGGACTTCTACTCATCGGAGACAGCGAAGAGGAGCTCCGCGCCCAGTTCGAGGCTCATGCCCAGGTACATTTCGATCCACCGAAGCCTGCAGAGGAAACGGTGCCAGGCTTCTCTTGCCCGTGAGCACCGAACCCAGCCCTTATCTGGAACGCGTTGCGCGTGGCTCGGAGGTCGTGGACACCACAGCTGTGCCGAACCTGGCGGAGTTCATTGATCCTCAGCTCTTCTACCCCCCTGAGGCGCCCTACGTCGTGGAGACGATGCTGCCGATCGTGGCGCTCTATGGTCCTGAAGACATGGATGAAGCGTATCTTGTCTCCGCTGGATGCTCTCTCGAAGAGGAAAGGGCGCGCTTTGAGCGTATCCGGCAGTGGATGCAGGAGATCGGCCCAGAGGCGGCTCTCCGGACCGCTCCGATCATAGCTGCAGTCGATGATGGTCCAACCTTGGTGTCGGCGGATGGCTGGCACAGATGCCTTGTGGCTCAGCGTGATTTCGGTCTCGAGGAGGTTCCGGCCGTTATTGTCTGCCCGGGCAATACGATCAACCAGGTCTGGCATCTTTTTCCTGAGCGTTCGATGGAACCCGGATCAGTATGAAGCTTCGCTGACCTGTTACCGTTGGTCCTTATCAAATCTCTCAGAGTATCTTTTATCTTATCCGGGTTTCAGAGCTTTCAATTTTCAGACAGGCGACACCATTATAGGAGTACGTAATTCGCAAGTGGCACCAGGAGATCCGTGATGACAGGCACCATCCCCAATCAGGACAACGTGACAAAGATCGTCGACGATCATGCCCTGGACGGCGATACGCCCAAGGAGCTCTTCAAGCAGGTCCACAGCTGTCTTGTCGAACTTGACCGGGATGTGCTTATCAACTTCGACACCGGTTATCACGGGGTGGCAATCGACGCGACGTTCCCAGGTGAGGGAGCGGATCTACCAAGGCCCTTGTTTAATGCAATCCACAAGCTCACATCGCCGCTGCTCGGCTGCGAAATCGAAGACTGGTATGATCAAAAACAGACCTCGGGACGGTTGATGATAGGTCGCAGTGATGGGGTATTCCTCGACTGCGAGGACATTGACGGTGACTGGGATTACCAGCGTTTTATTGATCTCGATGCATTGGTCGACATTCAGTTCCCAGAGCCTAAAGCCGACGCCGAGCTATCGCTGGTTCCAGAATAATTCAACCACACCACCAGGAATCGTAAGCCCGGTATAAATACCCATAAGGAAACATAATGGATTTTCGCAAGGTCATCTCACCCAAATCTCAGGCAGCTTCCGCGCGCCGGCGTGCAGCTGTCATGGCATTTCAAAATGACACGCCTGAAGGTCAGGCGGCGACGCTACTGAATGCTGTACGCAGCCTGCGCGAGAGCGGCGCATTCTCCGACGATCCGCGCTACAGCTATGACGAGTGGGCGCTTTTCCGGGTCGTACCCGAGCTGGCCATGAAGCTTGATCCCGACATTGAACTTCAAGACGTCGAGAACCCGGGTGAAGACGAGCGCGTAGATCAAGTCACCTGGCTGCGCGGTGCGCCGGCGGAACGTCTCGAAAGCTCTGTGAAATCCATCATGGCAAACGCGTCCTTTTCACGGATTCGAGAAAGCGGCGACGATTTGAACGAACTCGCGGATGCCATGTTCGGGTACAACACCTGTTACTTTTCGGTCGCAGCGGACACGGTCTTCCCGGGCAGCGCACCGTCGCGCGAAGATCTCGACACCCGTGATCCTTTGCCGGGACAATATGTGCTTTGCTGCCATAAGAGTGGCTATGAGCGGGTCATGAGCTACAGCGAAGACGCTGCCGAGATTGACAAGGTCTACGACGCCCTTGTGCGCATCACGTCCGGTGAAGAGCCCCGCGACGAGGATGCCTGGGTCAAGGAAAAGCTTTCCTGGTACCCGATGCTGAAGCAGGACGGGAAGAACGGACGCGAGCGCCTCTCCTCGATCGAGGTTCAAGAGGCCTCTGGCACAGTCCTTCGCAAGCACTCCTTTGAGCGCGAAGTTGATGAGACACCTCAGATGGCTTAATGCCACCCCCGAATACAGACAAGGTCCACAACAATGGCCAAGGAAATCTACATCATCGCTGAAGCCAAGGTGGCGCGCGATGCGGCCAAAAAGGACCTGAACGTAGAAGAGAGCCCGGCGCCCTGATTTACTGAACGGTAATGGGTTTCCCAAGCGCAAATTTGGCGAGGGCGGGATAGCGCGAGAAAACGCCCTGTTCAGCATTGGCAACTTTGGCCAGGCGTGTGCGGGCGTCGACTACCGATCTGTGATCCCTGGGGTTCAACTTGCGGAATATCTCGAGGACCGGCATGGCCACTTCGACAGTCGTAGCGAGTGTCCCGCGCTCGCTGAACTCGTTGTTGAATGCGCCTTTGCCGATATCGTCGACGAGGGCGAAGGCCTCCCGGCAAACCTCTGGATAATCCATCATTAATCTGTACCTCTGCTTTGAATGAGTGGAAACTGGCACAGGGAGGGTTATAGGCCAAGCAATGATCGAGCTCTCGACCAGGTGATTACGATCAGCCTGTCATGGATGTCTCTTCTGCGCGACATCCATAACAAGCTAGATCGATGAGGATAGACGATGATGACGAAGCCAGATTTTTCAAAGGACACCGGCCCAGGAACACCGGGCGTGAACAACGAGCATACACCCGGCACCTACTATATGAGCTGTCAGGTTGAGGATACCGGCTGCGGGATTTGCCGGACGAATGTGGGTTACTGGGAGCATGATGGCACCCAGCTTTACGGAACCGAGGGGCAGCAACGATCCTATATTTGGACACTGTCCCCTCAAGATATCCCTGCAAAATGCACCATCTGTGACGAATGTCTTGAGCCATTTATCGCACGTGGTGATCTAGAGCTGTTCACGGATGGAAACAGCAAAGTCCAAGACCTTAGCAACATCGCAAAGAAGGCGGTCTTCACGTCAGGTGCGCGGACCATCATCAATATTTTCGCTGAGGTTAATCCGATGCCCGATACGCCCAGCGACTTTATTCTGCCGCTCACAGCTGAAGAGATTAATCAGATCATGACTTTTGCAAATGAAACCCAGGGGATGGAGACCGTGCTGCACGCGGGCAGTCACTACGCCATGGCAGCTTTGGCCTTTGGAAAGGTACTGGGGGACCCGTCCTTCGAGGCTGCGGCAGACTATTATGTTGATGTGTGGATTCCCGCGCAAGAGCCGGATGTGAACGACCTGGAAAGCTACACCGAAGAAGAACTTTTACGTCTGTTGCTCGAAGCGACTAATGGCGGGGATCAGCCTCCGACACTATAAGAAAGCGGCCGGGTAGGGCCCGGCCATCATAATTACATCGCCAGTTCCATCTCGTCTTCTTGGATCTTGGTCAGTTCGATGCCAGGCTCGATCGTGTTCGCCGTGATCATCTCGAGCGGGCCATTCGCAATCTCGACATGGATATTGCTCATTGGGGAAAACGACCCCAAAAGCTCAAAAGGACGGCCTTTTGGCATCCCCCTGGTCCGTATGTCTGAAGCGAAGCTCTACCTTCATGTGTCTACGTTTCCTTTGGAGGTAACTTTATGGTTGGCTCTTGGAAATAACCGAACCAAACCAATCATATGTCAAATTTCGTGCAATTGACATTCCCTAATGATCGCAACACGATCCATGGAGGGAGGCGAAGTTCATTTTTGAAACAATGCACACTATTCGCGCTTCATTGGGAAAATTTATAAAGGTAGAATACGTGGCCACACCAAATTCCGCAGCACCAAAGCTTAGATCAAAACCACGACAGAGATCTTCTTCAGGCTGGAAGTCAGCTGGATCGCTTCTTGGCATCCTTTCCCTTTTTTGCATCCTGGCTCTCGTGATGACTGTGGCCAGCCACTTGTTTGGTCAAAATTACCTGCAAGGGGATGAGTTCACCGGTGATAAGGCACGTTGGGGATCGGTATCCGACTGGTTTTCGGGCGTGGTCGGTGTATCTATCGGTCTTGCTGGTTCCGCGATCGCAATCTGGCTTGCCTATCGTGTCGAAAAGCTGACCGTTGCTCAAAACCAGATGGCAAATGTTCAAGCCTGGCGGGAAACCTACATCGATTCAGGTGACATCGCTGCGCGCGCCGAACTGGCGTCGCGGGTATACAATCTTGTTCAGAAAATGTATTCTAATTTGGTTGAAATTAAAAAGATCGATATAGATCTCAGCCGTGCTACTGACAAACTTGATGATCAATCTCAGGTCCCCTGTGAGGAGGCATCTCGCCTCCGCCAAAAAGCCATTAAAGAAGCGGAATTGAAGTCGAAACCTCACAGCGAAGAGGTCTTTGATGCTCTGTCTGAACTGGTCTCTATGCTGTCGATATTGCGACGCAAAGATCTGACCGCAGAGGTGGTTTTGGGAATGGCAGCCACTGAGGTCGAAAAGTTTGCGAAGGAATGCATGGGCCCCAAATTAGTCGGTGAGGATCATACACACCAGCTTGCTGAGCGTATTACCGATAAGGGTAATTCAAATGTGCATGTCGCTGACGCCGTAAAGCTCATGCTGCGCTACACCAGTCCCACTCCCATAAAGCTCGCCACCGCAACCCACAAACTTCACGAATACTACCCTGATGATGTTGCGGAGTTCTTCTGGGAGCAGAATGCAACAACCGTCGGAAAAGCCCTGAAACCCTTTGAGAACTACCTGCCTCTTGCTCGCTCCGATAAAGATATCGGGGGGCGGCCGATCTCATGGGTACGGGCCTACTGTGATTTCGTGATGGATGAAGTCAATCCGTACCGATATGCGCGGGAGGCCATCTTCAATGATCTGCAGATCGGAGATGTAAGCCCACGACAGGAAAAGCGGCTGGAGCTCCTTTCGAACCTGGCGATTAGCAAGGTGCTGGATTCGAACCCCTATATCCGAGATATTTTCCCGTCCTCTGGGTACGAACAGAAGGTCAAGGCGATTAAGGTTAAGGATCCTGTTGAGCGCCCTGTTGACCCTGATGAGGTTCCCATTAGTCCGAAAGTGAAGCTACAAAGAAACCGTAATTCTTTGCAGTGAAGACCTTTTGACTAACCGCAACTGTGATGAATCTTCGATACTGGATGTTATGGATGCTTGTATGGTTCGACATGCATGAAAAGCCAGATCGAAGAGGGTAGATAATTAATAATATGCCAGATTTTTCCAAAGACACCTGGGTCGGGCATACCGAACGTGGACAACAATCACTTTCCGAGAAAGAGCTATCGCAACCATCAAGTCAAGGATGTCGACTGCGGCCAGAGAAGACCCTCCTGTGCAATTTGATGGAGGCCACCATAAACAGTGCGGAAGCATTAGAACCGGAATAAGGCCGAGATAAACCAAGCATAGTCCTGAGAGTTGGATGATCTTTCAGCGCAGTCGCACCCACCCATAACGCTCAACCCGAACGGGACGGTCGGGGGTCCGGCATCCACCTGATCCGAACCCCCCTCCACTCAACATATTGGTTGCGGATATTTATTAGACCTCGCGGGCGCAAAGTTTTGCAGCAAAGTCTCCAAGACCCAGTGACCACGTCCTGTCTGAGTAGCTATATCCTGTACCGTTCGTCCACTTTCCATCCTTGCGTATGATCGTCTTGCTGCCCCAAGAGCAATCGATGACGTGACTGGGATTTCCGGAAATCAATCCATTCGATCGAACTGCGCGTAGTGCCGTATCGTTCGTTGACGTGTTCGATGAACCAGTCTTCGGTACCGGAGCATTCGGAGGAGTAGAAGATCCAGAGTTTGATGAAGAATTGACTGTCGAGGATGATCTGGATGAGTTGCCACCCCGGCTATTGTTGTTACCAAAACAACCAGCTCCAACAACTCCACCTAATGAACATCCAATCAGACCAACACCGAGCGCCGCGCCCGCAGCGAGGGCCTCACCAGAAACCTGTGTTTTCTCCGAAACATCCGTGCCATCTGGCGCGATGAAACTTTTTCCGATCCATTGCTCTGCCCCGTAGCGACCTTTAGGAAGAATTTCCTTCACAAGTAGCCAATCGTTTTCTTCGTCGAGGACGACAACTCGGGCACCACGTCTGATTGTACCTGCAGAGGGCGAATCCGATGTCGCGCGCTTTCTTGTCAGCATTTTCGCCCCGCGAAATTTAACTATACCGATACGCTGTTGTTGCCTCGAAGCGGGCGAAGTTTGTTGAAGGTGATTAGAGGTGTACTGAGAGTTTTGGTTGATAGATTTTCCAGGATTATCACCTCGTTGAACGGTGCCGTTTGGACTGGAGCAGCCAGACAACACAACGCAGGTGATCGAGAAAAAGGCGACGGAATTCTTAAATTTCAGTAGGTTCATATATAAAAAAGATGCCTGTATTAGTTCATTAAATATAACATAAAAGCAGGCAATATATTGAGGCAAACCTCAGTATGTTGCCTGTAATCACAACGAGTTCAGGGCCTTTCGCGGTCGCACTGAACGCAAAAATTACGGTCGTCCGGAAGGTTATTTCCGCACTTACACCGCCATGAGCGAACCCCATGGCCCACATGTTTAATCCATCTCATTGAATTTCCTCCTTGTTTTGCGATAAAGCTTTAGTCGCCTTAGAAAACTAAGGGGGAAGCATGCCAACCGTCAATAAATTTGAATTTGGCAGCACAGATTATGTAATATCCTCACCCTGTTTGACCAAAGATCGAAACATAGGCCCCGACAGTGATCCCGGGGCCTTTCACGATTACGAAGGTTCGTCGTCGAACTCGTCATCCTCGAGATCGGCCTGAGCATTGTGCCAGTCGACCAAGGCGAGGTTCGGATCCTTAGCAAGACCAGCGAGATACGACCCCTCCAGTGGCGTCATGTCCGGCTTGCTGCGCTCCATGACCATCGAACGCTCCCAGCCATTGCCGTCGTAAATCCCACGCAGGTAGCAATCAGCCTCCTCTTGCGTGTTGAAATCGAGAACCTTCACCTCGCCAAAGGCATCGTCTCGGATGGGTTCGTTGCTGTCGATCGCTGAGGTAAATTCACCGCCAAAGACCATAACGATCTGTTGTTTCTTTGCGGCCGCCGGCGGAGCCTTGGTGGCACCCTCGGCCGACTTCAGTGTGGCCATGAGCGCAGCCTGATTTTCAAAGCCAAGAACTTCAGCAATCAGGTCGATGCGCTGAAGATGGGAAAGCTTAGCGTTGTCAGTGTTGCCCATGAGTTTGGACAGGGCAGAAATGTGCGAACGCTTGATATCGATATCCATAATGATGCTCCTAAGCGACCGTCATATCGAGTTGACCCAATTACCCGTATCGATCGCTGGAAGATCAGAAAGGATACGCATTGCATGAAGCGGTTTGGCACATAGGGGGCCGCCAGGTTCGCTCCGACCGTATAAAGTATCTATGCAGGAAATCATGATTCGTAAAGGTTTTCGCAATCTACAATGCAGGTGACTGGTCATCCTCTCTGTGGGCCATATCGGCTAGACGATCATAGGCTGCCTCGATCTCTTCGATCGGCGTCTCCATCGTCATTCCATGGTGCCGCGGCCGGACGCCGTAGGTCTCCTTGTAGTGATCAGAATAGGACTGCAGCAGCCGGTACTTTTCAAGCTCTTCCGGGGTAGTGACACCATATTGGGCCCAATGCTCGGGGTCTTCGACGAGAAGGGACATGAAGCAGCCGTCGATCGGGTTCTCTGCGAGCCAGCGCGCCGGGGCGTTGCCCAGGCGGACATATTCTTCGATGGAACTGCACAAGCGCCAATCAACATGGACGTCGGCCGCCATCATGGAGTTGGTTCGGCTCATCTCTTCACGCACCAGGCGCTCCGCCTCTGTAGCATCGTCGGTCTCGATGACGCGCGAGGGGCGCAGAACGCCATCCTCGTCAAAGCCATTTTCGAAGTAGTTTACCTTATGGGCCATGATGTAACTCCTGATCTCAATCAGGGATGACTATGGGGGCAGGGCACGAAAGAACGCAGTCCTGCTTTATTTTGAAAGGTATGTATTAAAGCTGTGCCAGACCCACCCGCTTCTCCAGAACGGGATTCCGGGTGAAATATTCTTCACGACCGTGGACCCCTTTACCAACGATCCGGAAGAACTGGCGCGGCCCAGCCTGCGCCTGCGCGATTGGCTCATGGGGCGTGAAAATCCCGATTTCCACCACTTCACTGGCCGCCATCATCCGCCCTGATGTCCGCGGGAACTCCGCCGCGCGCGCCGAGAGGTCGCCGTCCGGAGTGGTGTCTTCGACATCAAGGTCCCAGATCATGCAGGTGTCCGGAATTGAGTTGGCGATCAGCACACGCGTGTCGCGCTCCAGCTCGACAAAGCCGGGCCCGTCGCCCCAGGTGGGAGAGCTTGGCCCCCAGGTCAGAAGGCTTTCGCGCAGGCAGGCTTCCGTATGGATGGTGCGATCCCCGGCGCCGTAGCCACGCTGCGATGCGCCGGCGGCTACCATGCTCTCGTCGATGGTGATGAGACCCAACTCACCCTCCTGGCCGGGCAGGGTGAAGCGTTCCACCACATCACCGTAGCCCGCATAGGCTTCAGGAAGGCTCTCGGCGCGGCCCTGGATGAAGGGCATCATGTAGCAACGCGCGCCGGTATAGGCGGGGAAGTCCATTTGGCCGGCGTTCTTATAGGTCATGTCAGGTCCTTTGAGCGATAATCGAGGACAATATAGCACGTTGCGAAAAACACGCAAACAGTCCGCATTCTTCATTGCTTACCAGATGCCAGCGCGGAGAGGCTTCCCACGGCCGCGGCGGACGACAGA
>Ga0207890_1000127_pt1 | contig 30410 bp, 27 predicted proteins | sample LinPmetageLP48_FD_184059 | JGI IMG/M metagenome (GOLD analysis project Ga0207890, IMG submission 184059) | Marine viral communities from the Pacific Ocean - LP-48 (SPAdes) | ecosystem: Environmental > Aquatic > Marine > Oceanic | place: Pacific Ocean | collected 2011-06-13 | reverse complement strand
CGGCGCAGCGAAGTGTAGGCGAATAACGCAGCTGCGCGGGACCAGATCGAATTTTTGAACGCCTGACGTAGACCTGACCCGATCAACGTGGCGGTACCTTCGCCGGTCTTGATCGCGATATTACCAGTAAATCCGTCCGTGACGATCACATCTGCGGCATTACCCGCGATATCGCCGCCTTCGACGAAGCCGACGAATTCAAAGCCCGCTTCATCCGCGGCGTCGCGAATCAATTCGTGGGCTTCTTTCAGCTCCGTCCGGCCTTTGTGTTCTTCGGTCCCGACATTCAGCAGGCCGATGCGCGGGCGTTCGATGTCCATGCCGTTGCGGGCATAGGATTTGCCCATCAGCGCATAGCGCAATAGGTCATCGGCATCCGCACGCACATCCGCACCCACGTCCAGCAACACATTGAACCCTTGCGGGTTGGTCGACGGGTAAAGCACAGCGATTGCGGGGCGGTTGACGCCGGGTAGCTTTTTCAGGCGGATCATCGACAGCGCCATCAGCGCGCCGGTATTGCCACAGCTGACGGCGACAGAGGCCTCGTTGTCGCGCACGGATTCAATGGCAGACCACATCGAGGTGTCCTTGCCATTGCGTACAACGTTGCTGGGTTTGTCATCCATCGTGACAACCCCTTGAGCATCCCGAATAGTGCAGCGCCCTTTAAGTTCGGGACGTTTGGCCACCAGCGGTTCCAGCGTGTCGGCAGGGCCGTGCAGGATAAAGCTGATATCGGGATTTTTGAGCGCGGACGCAGAACACCCGGCAACAACGATTGCCGGGCCCTGATCGCCCCCCATCGCATCAACTGAGATAAGGGTGCGCTGAGTACTCGCGCTAGGCTGATCGGACGTGGCCGTCATCTGGTGCGATGCCTCTTATGAACTGCGATTGACGTGACGAACTTACGCTGCGTCTTCGTCGAGGTCGATCTCTTCGTTCAGAGAAACAACTTCGTTGTCGTCATAGTGACCGCATGCAGCGCAGATGTGGTGTGGGCGCTTGAGCTCACCACAGTTGGTGCATTCGTTAGGGTTCGCTGCAGTCAGCGAATCGTGCGCGCGGCGGTTGTTGCGACGCGATTTGGAAACTTTATTCTGTTGGACAGCCATGTCTGGTGCCTTTGCCTTCGGGGTCGTTCATCGGCTTCCTGCCAAAGACGACCGTGTTTCAGATCAACTCCCGGTTTGGGCGTGACGTGCGTTTAGGCCGAAGCCTATCCGATGTCCAACCTTAATTGGGGTGAAGGGCGCAAAATACTGCGAAAACCTGCCGAAGCAACCCTTATTCACCCAAACCGACAGGGTTATTCGCCGTTACTATCCTTTAGCTGGTCCTTTAGATTAGCCAGACCGGCGAACGGGCGGGCGTCTTCATCGGTCATCGGGGCCTCGCCGGGCTTGGTGTAGACGGCTTGCCCCAGTTCCGCCCCGTCGGCGCGGGGGTATTCGGGGATTTCTAGCGCCAGCGCTTCTATCATGACAACGGCAGGATCGATCCAGGCACCCAGAGGTTCGGTACGGTCATCCTCTGCCATCTCGACCTCGGTTTCCTCGGGCTCTTCGTAGTCCTGTACGAAAAGCCGCGTGACATCGACGTCGATCCGCGTCTGCACCGGCTCCAGCGTCACGACGCAGGGCTGCACCACAGTGGCCCCCAGACGCGCTTCGAGCTGCCAGTCGCTGCGCCCGAGCGCCTTGAGCCGCCCTTCGAACGAGAGTTTACGAAGCGCTGAGAGATCAAGTTCTTCTGCGATCTTGCGCAAGCTGTCGGCGTCAGGGCGCAGGGAGAAAGGGGTTTGCGCATTCTGCGACAGCTCTGCGACGCGCAATGCTGTGGGGCTTGGGGGCGTGCGAGACATGTTAGGGGTACTTTCGTTTCTTGAACCATGGGGCGTGCTTAGTGTATGCGAGATAAAAGCCATGATCCCCAAGGGCAAGAGGGCACCAAGAATGCGTATCGACCGCCATGTCAAAAAGACACTGCTGACCGCCACAGTTCTCGCTGCTGGTCTGACGCTTGGGGCCTGCTCCCCTCAGTATAGCAACCACGGCTATATCCCGCCGCAAGAAGACCTATCGAAGATCACCGTCGGTCAGGATACGCGCGACACTGTGGCCGAAACCGTAGGTGTGCCTGCATCGGCGGGCCTGTTGACCAATTCGGGCTATTACTATGTCCGGTCGCGCCGTCAGGCAATGTGGTTCATGGCGCCGCGTGAAACAGAGCGCGAAGTTGTGGCTGTGAGCTTTGACGGGAACGGTGTGGTGCAGAATGTCGAACGGTTCGGGCTTGAGCGCGGCAATGTCATCACCCTTGACCGCCGAGTCACCAGTTCGCCGATTTCTGACAAATCCTTCATCCGTCAGCTTTTGGGCAACATCGGGCGGTTTAATCCCGCGGCGCTGGCCGGCTAGGGCGCGGATTTGACGGTGCTGCGCGGCGCTGTACTGAAGCCGCTGCTGCGTGGTCCGTACCGTGCCTACCGTGCGACCTCGCCACAAGATATGGATGCCGCACAGGCGTTGCGTGCACGGGCCTTTGGTCTGGATCAAACACACGATAGTGACAGGTTCGACGCGAAAAAGCATCATATCCTCGTACGTGATCAAGGTAGCGGCGAACTGCTGTGTTGCTACCGTATCGGGGTGATGGATGGTGCGTCGCTGGACCAAAGCTATGCGGCGCAGTTTTATGATCTGACCAAACTTGCAGGTTTTGATGGCCCGATGATGGAACTGGGTCGGTTCTGTCTGGCACCGGAGGTGCAGAATCCTGACGTGGTGCGTATGGCTTGGGCCGCGCTGGCGCAGGTTGTCGACGCCCATGCGGTAACGCTGCTGTTTGGGTGCACGTCTTTCCGCGGCACTGATCCCGCTCCTTATCGTGATGTGATGCGCTTGCTGCAGGACCGCCACCTTGCGCCGTTGCAATGGCGGCCTCAGGTCAAAGCCCCCGAGACGGTGGCTTTTGCAAAGGGGCAGCTGGACAAACCTGCCGAGAAGGCTGCACTTCAGATGCTTCCGGCCTTGCTGCGCAGTTACCTGATGATGGGCGGCTGGGTCAGCGACCATGCGGTGATCGACCGACCGATGAAAACGCTGCATGTGTTCACCGGGCTCGAGATCGCGGCGATCACCGAAGGGCGCAAACGTTTGCTGCGCGGTACCGCCTAAGAGATTTCATGCCTTCGGCGAGGATTTTACCCCATTTGGAACAGGGGTCATTGACGCTGACGCGGCACGACGCTAGCTGGCTGTCATGGCACGCGCACCCCTTTTACAAGTAAACGAGATCTCGCTGACTTTCGGCGGCGATCCCGTATTCGAAGACATGTCCCTTGTGGTTCAATCCGGCGACCGTTTGGCGCTGGTGGGCCGGAACGGATCTGGTAAATCCACCCTCATGAAGGTCATGGCCGGATTGATCGAAGCCGATAGCGGTGATGTGATCGTCGGACCAGGCGTTTCGGTCGGCTATATGGAGCAGGACCCGGATCTTACCGGGTTCGAGACCTTGGGCGATTTCGCAGCGCACGGACTGGATGCATCCGAGATGTACAAAGTCGAACGCGCGGGCGAAGGGTTGAAGTTCGACCCCGCACGCCCCGTGAGCACCGCCTCTGGCGGGGAGCGTCGTCGTGCGGCACTTGCACGTCTGATGGCATCCGAGCCGGAGTTGATGTTGCTGGACGAGCCGACGAACCACCTGGATATCGAGGCGATCCGCTGGCTTGAAGACGAGCTGAAGGCGACCCGTGCGGCATTTGTCATCATCTCTCACGATAGGGCGTTCCTGCGCGAATTGACCCGTGCGACGCTTTGGGTCGATCGCGGCGTTGTCCGTCGTCAGGACATCGGTTTTGGTGGGTTCGAAGCCTGGCGCGACCAGATGTGGGAAGAAGAGGACATGCAGCGCCACAAGCTGAACCGCAAGATCAAGGCGGAAGCGCGGTGGGCTGTCGAGGGTATTTCAGCCCGGCGCAAGCGTAACCAGGGCCGCGTGCGCGCCCTGCAAGACCTGCGGGCCGAACGCGCCAGCCAGATCAAACGTCAGGGCACCGCCGCCATGGCGCTGGAAGCGGGTCCGAAGTCCGGCCGCAAGGTGGTCGAGGCTATGGGCATCACCAAGGCCTTTGGCGACAAGACGATTCTGCGCCCCTTTGACATCACGATCCAGCGGGGTGATCGCATCGCCTTGGTCGGGCCCAATGGTGTGGGCAAGACGACGTTGCTGAACATGCTGATCGGAAAAGAACAGCCTGACGGGGGCGAGATCAAACAGGGTACCAATCTTGAGATCGCGCTGTTCGACCAGGCGCGCGCGCAGCTTGATGGCGATATGTCGCTGTGGGACAGTCTGACCGGCGATCCGGAAATGCGTGTATCGGGTAAGGCGGACCAGATTCTGGTGCGCGGGCAGCCGAAACACGTGGTTGGTTACCTGAAGGAATTCCTGTTCGACGAAGGCCAGGCCCGTGCGCCCGTGCGGTCCTTGTCGGGGGGTGAAAAGGCGCGGTTGCTGCTGGCCAAGATCATGGCGCGGTCTAGCAACCTCTTGGTTCTTGATGAACCGACCAACGATCTGGACGTCGAAACCCTTGATCTGATGCAGGAGCTGCTGTCGACCTATGATGGCACCGTGCTGCTGGTCAGCCACGACCGTGACTTCCTTGACCGCGTTGCCGCGACCACCATCGCGATGGAAGGTGACGGCAAGGCGACTGTCTATGCGGGCGGTTGGACGGATTATCTGGCGCAGCGCCAGCAGGATGATTTTGACCAAAGCGTTGTTGCCAAATCAAAGCCATCGGCCAAAGGTGACAAGCCCAAGGCCGCAGCGCAATCGGGGCTGAGCTTTACAGAAAAGCACCGGCTTGAGGCGTTGCCGGCAGAGATGAAACGTCTCGAGGCCGAGATCGCAAAGCTCGAAGAATTGATGAGCGACCCGACGCTGTATTCCGAGCATCCGGTGAAGTTCCAAAAAGCGACCGATGCGTTGGTCGAACGGAATGAAAAGCTGCAAGATGCAGAGGCCGAGTGGCTGATGCTGGAAGAGAAAGCCGAAAGCTAAGGGGGCAGGGCGACCGGCCCCCTCGCATACTTCTAAGCGTTTACCCCAATTGCACCAGCGCGTGGCGTTTCTTGCCCGCGCTGAGCTTGATCGGTGTGGCCAGCGTGGCGGCGTCGACCATCAGGCCGGCATCCGTCAGCGGTTCGTCATTATAGCGCGCACCGTTTTCGGTGATCAGACGCTTTGCCTCTTTACCCGAACCAGCCAGACCTGATTTCACGATCAGCTGCACGATAGAGATACCGTCGCCAATGTCCGCAGCACTGAGCGTCAGGGTGGGTAGGTCGTCGCCTACACCGCCTTTTTCGAACACTTCGCGCGCCGTGGCTTCGGCGGTTTTGGCCGCTTCGGCACCATGCAGCAGGGTTGTAACCTCGTTGGCGAGGATGATCTTGGCCGCGTTGATGTCGGACCCTTCCAAAGCGCCCAGACGGTTACATTCCTCGACCGGTAGCTCGGTAAAGATCTTGAGGAACTTACCCGTGTCCGCATCGGTCGTGTTGCGCCAGAACTGCCAGAACTCATACGGCGACAGCATGTCACCGTTCAGCCAGATTGCGCCGCCCTGGGATTTGCCCATTTTTCGGCCATCGCTGGTGGTGAGCAGGGGCGTGGTCAGGCCGTAGATCTCTTGGTCCAGCACACGGCGGGTCAGGTCGATGCCGTTGACGATGTTACCCCATTGATCCGATCCGCCCATCTGCAGCAAGCAGCCATAGCGGCGGTTCAGCTCAAGAAAATCATAGGCTTGCAGGATCATGTAGTTGAACTCGAGGAAGGACAGCGACTGTTCCCGATCTAGGCGGGATTTAACACTTTCGAACGACAGCATCCGGTTCACGCTGAAATGCCGCCCGATGTCGCGCAGGAATTCGAGGTAGTTCAGATTATCAAGCCATTCGGCGTTGTTCAGCATGATTGCATCGTTGTCGCCGTCACCGTAACTCAGGTATTTCTCGAACACCTGCTGCATGCCAGAAATGTTGGCGTCGATGGCGGCATTGTCGAGCAGGGGGCGTTCATCCGACCGGAAGGACGGGTCGCCCACTTTGGTGGTGCCGCCGCCCATCAGCGTGATCGGTTTGCCGCCGCACTTCTGCAACCAGCGCAGCACCATGATATTCATCAGATGCCCCACATGAAGGGATTTCGCTGTCGCGTCATAGCCGATATAGGCAGGCACAGCCCCTTTCATCAGCGCGTCATCAAGGCCCTGATAGTCCGTACAATCGGCGAGAAAGCCGCGCTCCATCATGATGCGGATGAAATCGGATTTGGGGTGGTATGTCATGGTGCTTGCCCTCAGCTTGGGTGGTGGTGCACTCTATAGGTGCTGATCAGACAAAGGAAAAGGCCATGAATAAGGCCCAAGGGGCAAGAACCCCGAGACGGATCGCAAAAACAGGCCCGCTGCGCGCCGCAGGGGCGATGAGCGGCACGTCGCTGGACGGGGTGGATGTCGCGGTGATCGAGACGGATGGGCGCGATATCATCGGGTTCGGCTCCTCAAGCTACCGCAGCTATTCCGAGGCAGAGCGCCGCACCATCGCGGCCGGTTTCGGCAAATGGTCGGGGCCGGAGGTATCTGTCGCTACGCAAGTGGTTGAAGCCGCGCACCTCGAGGCATTGGCTCATTATACCGACGTTGATCTGATCGGCTTTCACGGTCAGACGCTGGCCCATGCGCCGCGTATGCAGGGCACGTTGCAGGTCGGCGATGGTTCTGCGCTGGCCGATCATCTGGGACTGCCCGTAGTTTGGGATTTTCGAAGTGCCGACGTGCAATTGGGCGGAGAGGGCGCACCGCTCGCGCCGTTCTTTCATCACGCCTGCGCCCGCTATGCGGGGCTGACCGGACCGGTCGCCTTTCTGAACCTCGGTGGCGTGGGAAACCTGACGTGGGTAGATCCGGCGCTGCCTTTGCCCGAAACCGATGGGGCCCTGCTGGCGTTTGACACCGGCCCCGCCAACGCGCCCATCAATGACCTGATGCAAACGCGTCTTGGGCTACCCTTTGACGAGGGCGGCAGGATAGCTGCGCGGGGTCGGGTAGAGACGGGCGCGCTGGAACTGTTTCTGGCAGAGCCTTATTTTGCGCGCATGCCGCCAAAGTCGCTGGATCGGAATGATTTCGATGAGATGGTGGCGCTTGTGACCGAGCTGTCTGATGCGGATGCAGCTGCAACCCTGACAGCGATGTGCGCCGCCGGTGTCGCCGAGGCCATGCAGCATTGCCCGCGCTTGCCGGACCGCGTGTTGGTCACCGGCGGCGGGCGGCACAACCCTGTGTTGATGCAGATGCTCAGCGTCAGTCTGGATTGTCCTGTCGTTCCGATAGAGGAAATCGGGCTGGATGGGGACATGCTCGAGGCGCAGGCGTTCGGCTATCTCGCCGTACGGGTGGCGCGAGGGCTGCCGACCTCTTGCCCCGGCACCACGGGGGTGCGGGCTGCGGTCGGGGGCGGCATGGTGAGCATGCCAAATGAGGCAAAATACCCCTTGGAATAAGGTTTATTCTGCGATGCAGCGCCGTACTTGGGGTGGCCTTACGACACATACTTTTTGCTTGACGATTACAAAGCAAGGCCGAATCACGATGTTGTAATGCGTGCTATGGTAGCAATTATTCCGCTTTTTCCCGAATAGGTTAGCTGTCTCCGACGGGCATATCTGTGCGCGGCGCTCTGTTGCGCAAAAGCCCAATCGGATTCGGACAACAGTCTGTTTCCTTACCAGAGGTTCGAGTGGTGCTACCTTAACGGGTACTATCCCAGAGCGGTCGCGCATTAAGTGAGGGCTTTGCTCGCGCCGCTCCTCATTAAAAAGGAGAGTGACCATGACGAGTATATTTTTGAAAAGCACCGCAGCTTCGGTTGCGACGGTATTCATCGCGACATCCGCCTTTGCCTTAGATGTGGGCGTCGGGGCGAGTGTAGGCGGCGTCGGTGTCGGTGCGGGGGCCAGCGTCGGCCACGGTTCTGTGGCGGACGCGGGTGTCGGTGCTAGCGTAGGCAGCGTTGGTGCAGGGGCAGGTGCCTCTGTCGGTGGCGATTCCGTCGCCGGTGTCGGTGCGGGTGCAAGTGTCGGTAACATGGGCGGCTCGAGCGGCGGAGGTTCAACCGGCGGCGGCTCCACTGGCGGCGGCTCTACCGGTGACGGCGCGACCGCAGGCAACGGCGGTACGACGGGCGGCGCGACCGGAGGTACAAATGGGGGCACCACCACGGCCTCTGCAGGATCGCAAAGCACCGGGGGCGGTGCCGCAGGACTTTCCGCATCAACGGTGCCAATCCAAGTCGCGTTGGGTGCAACGGTAGTGACATCAGACCGGCAGGTCGTCGGCATGATTGAAGATGTACGCCCCGCGACGCAGGGCAAATTCGTGGCGACCATCCGCATGAATGTTGCATTTGGCGCGGGGCCGCGGACCATTCAGATCAATATGCCGGTCCCAAAGAGCGCCACCGATAGTATTCGGCTTGGGTTCACGAAGTCAGGGTTGCTGCGGCAGATTCAAAGCTGATTATCCGACTAGCCATTAAAAAAGCGCGCCTTGTTGGGGCGCGCTTTCGTTTGCTAACAGGACAACAGCTGTTGCTAGAGATCAGCCCTTGAGGATGGAACGGCCAGCGTATTCCGCCGTTACGCCCAACGATTCTTCGATACGGATCAGCTGGTTGTACTTTGCCAACCGGTCGGATCGCGCGAGTGAGCCGGTTTTAATCTGACCGCAGTTGGTCGCCACAGCAAGGTCCGCGATCGTCGCGTCCTCTGTTTCACCAGACCGGTGGGACATCACGTTGGTGAAACCTGCACGGTGTGCCATGTCGACCGCTTGCAGCGTCTCGGACAACGTACCGATTTGGTTGACCTTAACCAACATTGAATTGGCAGAGCCGCGCTTGATGCCTTGGGCCAGACGTTCGGGATTGGTCACAAACAGATCGTCGCCCACTAGCTGGATCTTGTCGCCCAGACGGTCGGTCAGCAGTTTCCATCCATCCCAGTCGTCTTCGGACATGCCATCTTCGATAGAGATGATCGGATAGTCGGCGCAAAGCGCGGCCAGATAATCCACATTCTCGGCGCTGCTCAGAGTTTTCCCTTCGCCAGAAAGAACATAGCTGCCGTCCTTGAAGTATTCTGTCGCGGCGCAATCCAGTGCGAGGTAGATTTCCTCGCCCGGTTTGTAACCTGCCTTTTCGATGGATTTCAAAATGAAATCAAGCGCATCACGGGTGGAGCTAATGTTAGGTGCGAAGCCGCCTTCGTCACCGATACCGGTGGACAGACCTGCCGCCGAGAGCTCTTTTTTCAGCGTATGGAAGACTTCGGAGCCCATGCGCACCGCATCGCGGATGTTTTCAGCCGCAACGGGCATGATCATGAATTCTTGGATATCGATAGGATTATCAGCGTGTTCGCCGCCGTTGATAATGTTCATCATCGGCACGGGCAGCATCCGCGCAGAGGTGCCGCCGACATATCGATACAGCGGTTGAGAGCAGTAATCTGCGGCGGCTTTGGCAGCGGCCAACGATACGCCCAAAATGGCATTAGCACCCAGACGCGACTTGTTGTCGGTGCCGTCAAGCTCGATCATGGTGCCGTCGATTTCGACCTGCTCTGTCGCGTCAATACCGACCAGCGCGTCCGCGATCTCGCCGTTGACCGATGCACAGGCTTCCAGCACGCCCTTACCCAGATAACGGGATTTGTCGCCATCGCGGCGTTCGACGGCTTCATAGGCACCGGTTGACGCCCCCGACGGGACTGCGGCGCGGCCCATGGTGCCGTCTTCAAGGGTCACGTCGACCTCGACCGTGGGGTTGCCCCGGCTGTCAATGATTTCGCGGGCGTGGATGTCGATGATCGTGCTCATAAGGGGCTATCCTTTTGCAGATGACAATTGCGCAGCGGTTTACCGCGCCGAGGGGAGGATGGAAAGTATTCAGGCCTGTTCTTTGACCTTTCGCTCACGCCATACCGTATAGATGCCCGAGCCAACAATGATGGTTGCGCCAACATAGGTCAGCAGATCAGGGCGTTCCCCAAAGATCGTGATCCCGACCACCATAGCAAACAGCAGCCGCGCATAGCGAAATGGTGTGACAAAGCTGATTTCGCCAATGCGCATCGCCGCCACGATGCCGTAATAGGCCACCAGCCCAGTTGTTAGCGCAGCTGCCATAAAGATCCATTGTGTCCCGGACATGGGTACGAATGATGTTCCGGTGCCCAGCATGTACAGCAGGCTGGAGGGGACTAGCGCCAGAAACGCTAGAAAGGACAATTGAAATGTCGACGTCGATCTGGGCACGCGCCGTGTCGCCAGATCCCGCAAGGACAATCCCAGAACGCCCAGAACCGCAAGCAGTGACAAGGCTTGAAAGCTGTCCATTCCGGGGCGGATCACCAGCAAGACGCCGAACATGCCCACGAGAATAGCGCTCCACCGGCGCCAACCGACAGGATCGCCCAGAAACAACGCCGCCCCGAGGGTGACCACCAATGGGGTAGCCTGCAAGATAGCAGAGGCCGAAGAGATCGGCGTTAGCACGATTGCCGATACGAAGCCCAAGGTCCCGATAATCTCGCCCAAGGCCCGCAGCAGGATAGGGCGGGTCATCATGGCACGATCTGCCAGAGATTGCCCCTTGATCAACACCATCGCGCCATAACAAATGGCGCCGCCGGTCCCCAACAAAAAAATAATCTGCCCAATCGGGATATCTGTTCCGATCAGCTTGATGAACATGTCCTCAATGGCAAAGCCCAACATCGACAGCACCATGATCAAAGCGCCGCGCAGATTGTCCATATTCTATCCCTTCATACAATCGTTCTAAATATACTCGGTGGATGCATGTCCCTTTGTCAGGAGATGTGCAAGCCCCGGTCGATTTACGTTGTCGGGACTGGCGGGGGGCCAGGTCAAATGATAGAACAAGCGTATGAAATGGCCGCGCCCTCCGTCCAATATACTGACCACCATTCTGACCCTTGTTATTGGAGCCAGCGGCGCAGGGTTGGGTTGGCTTTTGAATGCCCCCATTTACATGTTGCTGGGTCAGCCGTGCTGGTGTCTCTTGCCGGTCTGGCAGGTGCGCGGATGGGAATTGCGCTATCGCTGCGCAACGGCTGCTTTGTGATCATTGGCCTGTCGGTCGGTGCCGGGTTCGATCACAACGCGGTCGACGCAATGCTGCGATGGCCTTTGGCGTTTGTGGTGATGGCGGTGCTCGTTTGGGCGATGCTTGTGCTCAGCCGGTGGCTGTTGTCACGATTTTTCGGCTTTGACCGACGCGCAGCACTGCTTGCGTCGGCCCCGGGGCATCTCAGTTTCGTCTTAGCGATGGCGGCCGAAGGCGGCGACAACGTTGCCCGTATCTCCACAACGCAGTCGGTGCGGCTGTTGTCCCTGACGCTGGTTGTGCCGTTTGTCGCGCTTGCAATGGGCGTGGACCTTGGCGGGACGATTGCACCCGATGGCGCGGCAATGGGGGCCACCACGCTCGCGGTCATGGCCGGCTCGTCGGTTGGGGCAGGGCTGCTTCTGGGGCGCATACGTGTGCCTGCGCCAATGCTGATCGGTCCGATGCTGGTGTCGTCCCTTGCGCATGTAACGGATGTGGCACCGGGTGTGCTGCCGATGTGGCTGGTGATGCCGGCCTATATCGTGCTTGGTGCCCTGATCGGCACGCGGTTTTCGGGTGTGCGCCTTGATGATCTGATGAAAGGGCTTGCCGCCGGGCTTTCGGTGACCTGTCTTGCGGTGGGGCTGGCGTTGGTCGGCGCGATCCCCGTGGCGCTGGCGCTCGGTATGCCGCTGGCGCATATCCTTGTCGCCTTTGCCCCCGGCGGATTCGAGACAATGATCGCCATGGGCAGTGTGCTGGGGATCAGCCCGGGGTTTGTTGCGGCCTGCCATATGATGCGCCTGTTCATCCTAAGCGCCGTTTTGCCGTTGATGCTGGCACGCAGCGCACCGCGCTAGGCAATTTTTCACAGCCCCGTTGACTTTGCCGCCCAAACAGCCCATCTGGGGCGCAAGCGATGCCTTCTGCCGCGTGAGCAGACCAGCCTTGACCCGTCGATCTTTCGTCGCCGGTTCTTATGAGTGTTGAACAAAAGGCCGCCGATGTTCCCAAAATCACGCGTGGGGCCAAGCGCAACAGACAGGGTGTTGGCACTAGGCCGCCCCCTGCGATCTGCTTTGCGTCCCTCGCGGCCTCTCTCGAGAGTTAGGGCCCGCGTGACTGCTATGGCGGGAAGGCGCAATGCCTGTTTCCCGCGGAAAGACGACAATACTATGAGCGATTTTGAAATGATGGGCCTGCCGCGCCGTCTGGTCAAAGCATTGACCAACATGGGTATGACCGACCCGACCCCGATCCAGAAACAGGCGATCCCCCACGGGATGAATGGCCGCGACGTGATGGGTCTGGCACAGACCGGCACTGGCAAGACCGCCGCCTTTGGTATCCCGCTGATCGCGCAGATGCTGGAACGCGAAGCCCGCCCCGAACCGCGCACTGTGCGCGGGCTGGTGCTGGCCCCGACACGTGAACTGGCCAACCAGATCATGGAGAACCTCAAGGGGTTCTGCGAAGGTACCCAGCTGAAGACAATGATGATCGTAGGGGGCCAGTCGATCAACCCGCAAATCAAACGGATGGAGCGCGGCGTGGACCTTTTGGTGGCCACGCCGGGTCGTCTGCTTGACCTGATGGATCGCCGTGCGGTTCTGCTGCACAAGACCACTTTCCTTGTGCTGGACGAAGCGGACCAGATGCTCGACATGGGCTTTATCCACGATCTGCGCAAGATCGCGGCGGTGTTGCCCAAAGAACGCCAGACGATGCTGTTCTCGGCCACCATGCCCAAGCTGATGAACGAGATCGCCAACAGCTACCTCAACAGCCCGATCCGGATCGAAGTATCGCCTCCGGGCAAGGCGGCGGACAAGGTCACCCAAGAGGTGCACTTTATCGCCAAAGCCGAGAAAAAGTCTTTGTTGATCGAACTGCTTGGCAAACACACTGAAGAACGTGCGCTGGTTTTCGGACGTACCAAGCATGGCTGTGAAAAGCTGATGAAAGATCTGGTCAAATCGGGCTTCAAAGCCGCGTCGATCCACGGCAACAAAAGCCAGGGTCAACGGGACCGCGCGATCGAGGCCTTCAAAAAGGGCGAAGTGACTGTGCTTGTGGCAACAGATGTTGCCGCACGTGGTTTGGATATCCCGGACGTCAAACACGTCTATAACTACGAGCTGCCCAACGTGCCGGATAACTATGTCCACCGTATCGGCCGGACGGCGCGGGCGGGCAAAGATGGCGCAGCCATCGCGTTCTGCGCTCCCGACGAGATGGGCGAGTTGAAAGACATCCAGAAGACCATGAAGATCTCGATCCCAGTGGCCTCTGGTCGTCCGTGGGAAGCGATTGATGAACCCGCCAAACCGAAAGGCCGCGGCGGCCGTGGTCGTGGTGGTCGTCCGGGTGGCGGCGGCGGCGGTGGTAATGGCGGTGGTGGCAATGGTGGCGGCGCGGGCAAGCCCGCCGGCGCAGCTCGGCGCCGTCGCAAACCCAGCACTCAAAAAGCAGCCTAACGTCGCCCAACTGTTACGAAATGATAAAAGGGGCACCGCTATCCGCGGTGCCCCTTTTGCTTTGGGCCATATGCCTTAGCCGCCACTGCACTTCCAAATGGATTTAAATCCTCGCCCGCAGGGCGAAACCTACCCGCTTTAGGCCAGCGCAGTCGCTTAGCCTATTCCGCAGGTTCCGTCACCGGCTGTCGGTCGACCACCCGCCCGATAAGCAGCATCAGCGCAAAAGCAATCGTTGCCAGCACCAACACAGCGCCAATCAGCGGTGTGATCGTCCCGTTGAACGTCATCCCGATGGCCGAGGCAAGAACCGCCGCCATGACCGTCGACACCGCCCCGATGACCGACGCGGCCATCCCCGCAATATGGCCCAGTGGCTCCATCGCCAGAGCGTTGAGGTTGCCCATCACCAGCCCCACCTGAAAGAACAGCGACGCCTGCCACATCAGGAAAAACACAAAACCATAGGGCTCGGGCAGTTCCCCCAGACCAAGACCCAGCATCAGTCCTGACAGCACAATCTGCAGCCCCAGCGCCAGCGTCACGATCCGCTGCATCCCCAATCGCACAACCAGCAACGCATTCAGCAAGCTCGAGGTGCCAGAGATCAGCGCCGCAACGCCGAACCAAAACGGAAAGCTCTCGGCGCGGTCATAGACCTGATCATAGATCGGCTGGACCAGCATCAATGTTGAGAACAAGAACCCCATCACGAGGGTTTGTACTGTGATCGACAGGCACACCATCGGATTGCTGAAAATCTCTTTCACCGCGCGCCACAAAAGACCGATCTGCATCGGGCGGCGCTTGGGCTTGGGAAGGGTTTCGGGCAGGCGGAGCATGGCCCAGACGGCACAGGTCATTGAAAAGACAATAAAAGACAAGAACACGCCGCGCCAGTCGGACAGCGCGATAATCACGGCCCCCATGGCTGGGGCAAAGGCAGGCACAATCACAAAGATCATCATCACAAACGACATGATCTTGGCCATCTGCCGACCCGAATAAAGGTCGCGGATAATTGCAAGCGCGACAACACGAGGGCCAGCTGCTCCGATCCCTTGAACGACACGGGCCACCAGCATCAGCTCTAGGGATTGACTGATCCACGCCACGACCGCCCCTGCGATATAGATCGCCGACCCCAGATAAATGATATTCTTGCGTCCGAAAGCATCCGATAGCGGGCCGGTCACAAAGGTGCCCATTCCCATGCCCAGGATGAAAGCGGTGACGATCAGCGGCACTTTGGTCCCATCCATAGGGGACAGGTCGTTCCCAATTTGTGGTAGGGCAGGCAGCATCGCGTCGGTTGAAAACGCGATAATTGCAAACATCATCGCAATCAGCGCCACAAACTCGGGGCGGCTCATCTTAATGTCGGGTCGGTCGTTGGTCATCCACGGGCTCCATCGTGTCGGCGGGGCCACGTCGCGCAGCCATGACCGTTCATAAGGCTGCCTTACAGATAGTGCAATCGGCGGTGTGTCTCCGGCCGTCTCAGGCGCTGAAACGCGATGCTGTCTGGCGGCGGCGCATCGGCAGACGCAGCACTTGGACAATCTCGTCTAGCCCTGACATCGGCAGGCGAATATGTTCCGGAAGCGCCAGCACCGAGACATTGTAATTCACAATATCGCTGCGGGTCTGGTCCCATGTCTCAAGCGGAATGACCCGCGAAACAAAGCGGCAACGTTCCAGCACCGCACGACGGGCCGCAAAGCCTTTCTGGGCAGGCTGGCCTAGCCGAGTGCAAAACGCGTCGCTATGACATCCGACAACCAAATCGCTGCCCAGTTGGGACAGTTGACGAAGCCAATCGCCATGGCCAGTATGAAACCCGTCGAACCCGCCATAGGTCAGGATTGTCCGCGCCACAGGGCGCTTTAACGCACTTAAAGAAGGGGGCGTAGTTGGTGTCGCCACCGCCGCCCGCCCGCGTCCCAAAAAGGGAAAGGGTATATCGTAATTCATGCTGCCCGCTCGTATCCAAGAGGGGTCTTTGCCCCTTTATACAACTGATTCTAGGCGGGTTTCGTCACGATGGCAAAGGCTTTCTGTTTTAATGTATATCTCGTTCGACGGTGCCTCAGCCCTCGTTGCGCAGCTCTGTCAGAACCTTTTTCCAAAGCTCGGGTGGTTGCGCACCTGGCACAGCATGACGTCCGCCGACGATAAAGGTCGGGACCGACGAAATCCCCATCTCGCGGCTGTGTGCGTCGCGTTTGCGGATGTCGTCCATATCCTCATCCGTCGCCAAAAGACGCGTCACAACAGAGGCATCCATCTCGATTCCATCGGCGATGTCGGCCAGCACCTCTGCATCGCCAATATCACGCGCCTCGACAAAATACGCTTTGAACAACGCCGATACCGCAGCTGTCTGGCGACCCTCGATCCCCGCCCAATGGATCAACCGGTGGGCGTTCAGCGTATTGGGTGTGCGCTGCATCGCTTCAAAATTGATCTTCAGCCCGGCTTTCTCGGCATATTCCACCACGGGGGCATAAGCCCGAACCGCGCCGTCCTTGCCGCCGAACTTCCCCTCCAGATAGGCGCGTCGGTCCATGCCGTCGGCGGGCATATTGGGGTTCAGCTGAAAGGGGTGCCATTCAATCGCAAACGGGTGGTCGGGTTCGCTTTCCAAGGCACGGTCCAAATGCGCTTTGCCGATATAGCACCAAGGGCAAATCGGATCGGACATGATATCAAGCTTGATCGTTTGGGTCATCGTTGCGCCTCATAGGCCGCGCGCAAGGACCGGCGCAGCAGTTTGCCATTCGCGCCCATGGGCAGTTCTGGCAGGTGGATGAAAAGGCGCGGCTGCTTGTAGCGCGCCATGTTGTCTTGTGCATAAAGCGCCAGCGCGGCTTCGTCCAGCGGGCTGTCTGCGGTATAAAAGGCGGCGATCACGGTCACGTCGGGGCGCACTTCGACCTCCGCTACGCCGACGGCATGGATGCCGGGAAACTTGGCAAGGCTTTGTTCTACCTCAATCGGCGACACACGGAACCCGCCTGCGTTCATCATATCGTCATTGCGCCCCAGATAGGTGATCTGCCCATCCTCGGCCATCACTCCCTGATCGCCAGTCAGGAACCAGTCGCCCTGATATTTCTGCGCCGTTTGCTCGGCCGCGCCGAGGTATCCCAGCATCAGCCCCGGGTCGCTTTTGTGGATTGCGATGGTACCTTCCTTTCCGACCGCGACAGGACCATCGGCCCCTATCAATGCGATACGTCGTCCGTCTTGCGGCTGGCCGAGCGTGCGGATGCGCGCAGGCCGGTCGGGTGAGGCGGAGAGGAAGGTCGAGCACTCCGACATGCCGTAAGCCTCGAAAATCTCGGTTCCACTTGCGGCCTTCCATGCGCGTGCAACCGCGGCAGGCAGCTTCTCCCCCGCGCTCAGGCCATGGCGGAGGCTTGGGGCGTCAATGCGCTCGTGATGTTTCAGAATCTGGCGGTAAACGCCGGGTGCTGCTGCAAAGATACTTGCCTTATGGCAAGTCATAAGCTCCGGCAAATCAGCCGGAGCTACGCCTGCCGCGGGGATCAGCGCGGTTGCACCCGTGGTCCAAGGGTCCATCAAGCCGGTTCCGAGCGTATAGGTCCAATTGAACGCCCCTGCATGCATTACGCGGTCGTCGGGTCGCAAGTCGTACCAGCCGCGCACCATCATCTGACGCGCCCAGATGGCACGATGTGCATGCATCACAGCGCTTGGTTTTCCGGATGTGCCAGAGGTATAAATGATATAGCCCAGCCGGTCGGGGTCGCCCATGTGCCACTCGGCAGGGGGCAGGTCGCGCATGTCCCGCAACTCGTCCAGAAGGATGATGGTATCCGCAGGCGGGCAGGGCACGGCGGGGTCGCGCAAAATGGCTTTTGGCCCTAAGGTTGCGATAATCGCAGCGACTTCTGGCTCTGTCAGCGCAGCGGCTGTGGGCACGGGCACCAGCCCTGCGGCCAAGGCGCCCAGATACGCCAACGGAAAATCCACCGTATTCCCAAGGCGCATCAGGACTATGTCGCCCGGTGCCAAACCGCGCCGCAACAATCCGGTCGCTGTGCCGCGCACGGCAGATTCCAGATGGGCAAAGCTCCATGTCTCGTCAGTGTCAGGCCCAAGTATCGACAGCGCCGGTTTGGCACCCAAATCGGCCGCGCGCGCCAACACATGGGCAGCAAGATTGAACGGAGCGGGGCAGGGCGTAAACCCCGTTGAAGCAGAGAGTGATTTCATGCCCAATCGCTACCCCGCACGCAGCGGCGTTGCAAGCATGCCGACCCGACGCTATAGCCAGTTCATGACGCAGGATGTCCCCAAAACGATGATCCAGATCGCCCGCGAAAGCGGCGAGACAGAAACCACGCCGCCAGTTGATCTGGGGGCCCGCGTGCGCGAGCTGCGCAAGGCGCGTAACTGGACGCTGGAACAGGCCGCAAATCAGGCAGGACTGGCACGATCGACCCTCAGCAAGATCGAGAACGGTCAGATGTCGCCCACCTATGAGGCATTGAAAAAGCTGGCCGTCGGGCTGGAAATCTCGGTGCCGCAGCTCTTTACGCCGCCATCGGCGGGGCAAATCAAGGGGCGGATGGCAATTACCAAATCGGACGAGGGTGCCGCCAAAGCGACCACCACCTACGAACACATGATGCTGGCCGACACGTTGCGCAAAAAGCAGATGCTGCCCTACCGAGCCCGTATTCGCGCGCGCAAAATGGATGAATTCGACGGCTGGGTGCGCCACGACGGGGAAGAGTTCCTTTATGTACTGACCGGCGTTATTACCCTATACACTGAGTTCTACGAACCCGTCGAAATGCGCCGTGGCGACAGCGCCTATTACGACGCGACGATGGGCCACAACGTTGTTTCGACCAGCGATGAAGACGCCACGATCCTTTGGGTCACCTCTCTCGTATGATTGAGCCTCGTCTGTACCGGCCTTACCCGATCGACCGCACCAGCGCGCTTCATTTTGCCCAATAAACTCTCCCCGAAGGGCCGGCCTGCGCCGCGCCGAACCCTTAGCGGCCTCACACGCACGCCCTACTGTGTTGGATCAATCCACCAGACTTCCGGCATATAGTTCGGCCCATCTCCATACAGCGGCACGTGTTCAGGGTATTTCATCGCTGCGACATGCGCGATGCGGTCTTCGGTGAACTGCCAGAACGGGATGACATAACGCCCGGCGGTCAGCACGCGGTCCAGCGCACGGGTGGCGGCGGTGAATTCCTCGGCACTGCTGGCCCCGACCATCGTATCGATCATTGCGTCGATGGCGGGTGATTTCACGCCCATGAGGTTGCGGCTGCCTTCCTGATCTGCCGCCTCGGAGCCCCAGTAATAGCGTTGCTCGTTGCCCGGGCTCAGCGATAGGGCGCGGCGAAAGATAGCCATGTCAAAGTCGAAGGCCGCGTTGCGGGCAACGAACTGCGCATCATCCACGGCATCCACACGGGCAGTGATCCCCAAGCGGGCCAGCGCTTGAATATACAGCTCGGCAATGGCAATATTTTCGCTGCTGCCTTTGGACAGCAGGATGCTGAACGACAACGGCTGCCCGTCGGGGCCACGCATGGTGCCGCCGTCTGCGCTAAACCCCGCGTCGGCCAAAGCGCGCATGGCGCGGCGGATGCCCGCGCGGTTGCGGGCCGATCCGTCGGACACGGGGAGCGCATAGCCGTCAAGCGCTCCGGCGGGAAGGTCATCAGTGAAGGGGGCCAATAACTCGGCCACGCGACCCGTGACGGGGCCGTCTTGCATCGCCAGCGGAGAGTTCGAGAAATACGAGGTGATGCGCGGCTGCGCCCCGCCGGTCAGCGTCTCGTTTATATATTCAAAGTTGAACGCCGCAATCAGCGCCTCGCGGACACGAATATCGTCAAAGGGCGCACGGCGGATGTTCATCACCAGCCCTGTCATGCCCGAAGGCTTGCTATGGGCGAAAGTCGATTTGACCACGTCGCCGCGCTGCACGGCGGGGAAATCATATTGCGTCGCCCAGCTTTCGGCGTTGAATTCGCGCAGGGCGGAAATCTCTCCGGCCTTGAACGCTTCGAACAGCACATTCGCATCGCCATAAAAGTCGAGCTTTATCTCGTCGATGTTATGGGTGCCTTTGCGAAACGGTACATCCTTGCCCCAGTAGGCGGTGTTGCGCGTCAGGGTAACCTGTTTGCCCGCCTTATAATCGCTGACCACATAGGGGCCCGAGCCCAGCGGGATATCTGCCAGCGGGGCATTGGCGAAATCGCGGGTGCCCCATTGGGCTTTGCTCAGGATCGGGCGCATGCCGGCGAGCAGGGCGAGCTCGCGATTGTCGGTATTGAACACCATCTTCACACTGTGCGGGCCTGTTTGGGTGATGCTGTCGATCTGGGCGTAAAGTCCGTGATAGCGCGGGTGCCCTTCGGTGCCCAAAAGCTCGTAACTGAAAATCACATCCTCGGGGGTGACCGGCGTGCCATCGGCAAACTGCGCTTCGGGGCGGAGGGTGAATTCGACCCATGACCGGTCATCTGGCACCTCGATCGATTCGGCCAAAAGACCGTAAAGGGCGAAGGGTTCATCCCATGAACGGCCCATCAGACTTTCATGGGTAAAGAACGGCAACTGCCAAGGCGATGTGCCTTTGCGCACGAAAGGATTGAGGCTGTCAAAGCCGCCGGTGTTGCCCAAGACAATCGAGCCGCCTTGGGGCGCATTTGGGTTTGCATAAGGCAGAGACACAAAATCAGGTGGGAGCGCGGGGTCCCCATACATAGATATACCATGCGCCGTCTCAGCGCGGGCGAATCCACTGAGAAGAATCAGTGAAGAAACGGCTGCAACTGCCCGACAGCTTTGGAAAAAATTAAACGCCATTTTAGCAACAATCCCGCTCTGCCCTTGTTTTATTAGCGTATTCCTTAGCGATACGGGGACTACAGTTCAAACTTTAAGCTTGGATTACGGCGGCGAATTGCGTATAACCAACTCACTGCTCGATAGGTTTCTTGCCTGTATGAAACCTGCCTCAATAACTTAACGTCCGCTTCGTGCGGACGTTTTTTTTTGCCCGTGATTGGGCTGCGGTAGTCGCATCAGGTGCATTCCGCTGGCACACTCAAATAGCCGTTTCCATTCGTTTACGCACTCGCCATGATGCAACTGCAGAAACGCGAGGAGAAATTCATGGCCTACAGCATCGACCTTTCAGGAAAAACAGCCGTCATCACCGGATCCAATTCAGGTATTGGCCTTGGCATCGCCTGGGCTTTGGCGCGGGCAGGGGCGGATGTTGTGCTGAACTCCTTTACCGACCGTGAAGAAGACCATGCCATCGCCAAAGACATCGCCACCGAAACCGGTGTGACGGCACGCTATATACAGGCGGATATGTCGAAATCGAATGAATGTCGCCAATTGATCACTGACGCGGGCCGTTGCGATATCTTGGTAAACAATGCCGGTATTCAGCACGTCGCACCGATCCCGAGCTTTCCCACCGAAAAATGGGACGCCATCATCGCCATCAACCTCAGCTCTGCCTTTCATACCACGGCCGTTGCCTTGCCGATGATGCGCCAAGCGGGCTGGGGTCGTGTGATCAACGTGGCCTCCGCGCACGGGCTGACCGCGTCGCCCTATAAATCAGCCTATATCGCTGCAAAGCACGGAATCGTTGGCCTGTCCAAGACGACCGCGCTGGAAACGGCCGAAGATCCCATCACCTGCAATGCTATTTGCCCCGGCTACGTGCTGACCGATATCGTTGAAAAGCAGATCCCCGACACGATGAAAGAATACGGCATGACGCGCGAAGAGGTGATTAAGAACGTCATGCTCAAGCGCCAACCCTCCAAGGCGTTTGCAACCGTGGAACAGCTGGGCGGCACCGCGACGTTCCTATGCTCCGAGGCGGGCGACCAGATCACCGGTACGACGATCAGCGTCGATGGCGGCTGGACTGCGCTGTAAAACAGTAACGGCGCAGATCGACCGAAGAGGGCGGTAGTGGAAGATGTCCAAGCGCAGTTCGTGTGATCTGCCTTTGGACGTCAGCTTGGTGAAATACGATCCGCACGTGGACCAAAGGCTTGGTCCACGGGAACGGGCTTTTGCGGCGGATAGACCAGCCCCGCAGAGATCACCAGCTTGGCTGCATCCTCCACCGACATGTCCAACTCAGTCACATCCTCTTGCGGTACAAAAAGCAGAAATCCAGAGGTGGGGTTGGGCGTTGTCGGCACGAAAACCCCCACGAGGTTTGACCCTTCACCACCCGCGGCGGCGACTTCGCCCTTTGCGGGGATCGAAATAAAACCAAGCGCCCAAACGCCCTTACGCGGGTATTCGATCATGCAGGCGGTTTCAAAGCTACGCTCTGTCTGGGCAAAAATCGTCTCGGAGATTTGCTTGATGCCGGAATAGATCGTGCGGACAACGGGTGTGCGCTCCACCAGGCTTTCGGCAAAGCGTATGAACGACCGTCCGATGATGCCCTTGGCCAGCCAGCCTACTATCACAGTGAACAGCAAAAAGATGATCACACCGATGCCGCGCACGTTGATCTGTGCAGACGGGTCGAGCCCGAAATAGGTCTGAATCAGCCGGTCAGGATGGTAAGCCAGAGGCACCATCGGCAACACGATGCCGTCGATCCAGCCGATGACGGTCCAGATCAGCCAGATGGTCAGGCCGACCGGCGCAATCACGACCAAGCCGGTTAAAAACGACGCCCTGACCCGCGCGAACAAAGTCCGGCGCGGTGCGGGAGGAAGAGGCGGCGTAAACGGTGTGTTCATGAATGAAGGTTATCCCACTGCAGCAATGCGTTAGAGCTAGGGCGTTTCACGCGTTGCTACAATGGAGGACGCATAAATATTAGGCTTTATGCGTCTTTTGACATAATTGCGGCTGCAATTTTGGACGCAAAACGAGCGTTATTGCGGACCAGCGCGATATTTGCGGTCAGTGAACGGCCCTCGGTCAGCTCGAATATGCGCTGCAACAGATAGGGGGTAACGGCTTTGCCGCTGATGCCGTGGGTGTTGGCATCGGCTTGGGCGGCCTTGATGATCGGGGCCAGATCAGCGGCGGCGATTTCATCCTCTTTCGGGATCGGGTTCGCCACCAGCTGACCACCGGGCAGGCCCATGTTGCCGCGCATTTTATGGGCAGATGCGATGTCAGCTGCATTGTCCATACGCAAAGGCGATTTCAAGGGGGACGTGCTGCTCCAGAAAGCGGGAAAGCTATCTTGGCCGACGGTGATCACCGGCACACCCTGCGTTTCAAGCACTTCAAGCGTCTTTGCCACATCAAGAATGGCCTTGGCCCCCGCAGCCACCACGGTCACCGGCGTTTGGGCCAGCTCCATCAGGTCGGCAGAGATGTCAAAGCTGTCTTCCGCACCCTTATGCACGCCGCCGATCCCGCCAGTTGCGAAAACCGCGATCTCGGCCAGATGGGCGGCGATCATGGTGGCGGCGACGGTGGTGGCACCAGTACCGCCCGTGGCAATACAAGCCGCCATATCGGCACGCGACAGTTTCGCGACATTCTTGGCTTGCGCCAATGCCGTCAGCTCGCTGTCTTCCAGACCGATGTGCAACCGCCCGTCAATCACCGCTATTGTCGCGGGAATAGCACCAGCCTCGCGTACGTCTGCTTCGACCTGACGCGCGACCTCGAGGTTTTGCGGATAAGGCATCCCGTGGGTGATGATCGTGCTTTCAAGCGCAACAACGGGGGTGCCATTCGCATGGGCTTTGGCGACTTCGGCAGAGCGGTGCAGGGGGATCATATTTTGGTCTCTCCAGATACATATTGGGCAGCGGCACTAAGCGCTTGGGTCAGGGCCGCGTCTGGTGCCGCCCCTTTGATTTCGGCCGCGATATGCGCAGCCATAAATGTGTCACCGGCACCAGTGACGCGCGTGACGGAAACGGGGGGCGGGTCTTGGGTGATCAGACCGCTTGGAGCCCCCACGGTCGCAGGGTTTCCGCCGTCCGTCACCACAGCGCGTACCGCACCACGCGCCAGTAGCGCCGCCGCGGCATCGCGCGAGCTGTCGAACGTCGCTTGGCACAGCAGCCCCGCTTCTTCGAGGTTGACGTAAAGCGTGCCGCGTTCGGCCTGCAAAAAAGGGGCCAGCCGCAGCGCCTTGCCGGGCGATGCCGGGGCGACGCGCAGATCGGCGTGTTCCAATAGCGGGCTACGCGCCATCTGTGACAACAGGTCGAGTGTAAGATTGCCATCCAGCGCTACGGCACCACGATAGGGCGTTGGCAGTGATCCGTCTTCGAACGGGCGCAGAATCTTGTCGCCTGCCGCCTCAAGCGAATGGGCATCGGCGATGGCGGCGATCAGACCGTTCGTCCCCTCGACCGCCATATAGCGGTCCGTGGGCAGATCATCCGAGCGGTACACGTGATCCGTATGCAGCCCGCGCAGCTTGCACGCGGCGATCAGCTCGTCCCCTTCGGGGTCGCGGCCGACGGCGCTGATGAGGGCGGGGGACAGCCCAAAGCGGGCCAGCGCCATCGCGATGTTCAGTGCAACGCCACCGGGCAGGCGCGTGATGCGGCCCGGCATGTCCGACCCTTGCCGCATGACCGTATCGCCACGTCCGATGATGTCCCACAGCACCGATCCGATGCAAAGAATGTCAGGTGTATGTGTCATGCCGCCGGTATGGCCCAACCAATATGGCGGGCGCAAGTCGCGGCGACGTGAAAAGACCTATTCCGGCACGGCAAATGTCAGCGATGCCCAAAGGCTCTCCCAGTGGGGGCTGGTGGGGGTGGTTTCCACGTCCGGGGCAGGGCGCAGCACCACAGCGTCGACCAGATAGGTCATGCCCGCGGTGACCGGAAACTGCACGTGCCCTGCGTCGTCTGTCCGGTATTTGGTCACGGTAACGTCTTTGCTCGCGGTGCGTTCATACACTTCGACCTGAACGTCACGGCGCGGTTCTTGCTGATAGGTCAACGCGACCTCCATCTGCTGATCCGCACCCAAGGTGTAGGGGTTGGTTACTGCGACCAGCTCAGTCTCCAGCCCCAAGGCTTTGTCATCGCCATGCCCGTCGCCCACGGCAATCAGCGCCTTGGAATACCGGCTGTAGCGTTCACGCACCTTGTCTTGCGGGTAGCCGTTGTCGCGATGGTCAGCCACGGCCTGCATGAAATCTTTGTGGACGGTAAAGCCAACGAAGGTCTGCCAATCACTATAGGTAAGCAGTGTCGCTTTGGCTTCATGGGCGATAATTGCCAGCCCATCCATGTCGGGTGCCGCCATCTTGAGCGCGGGAATATCGCCCATCCGCGCCTCAATCTCTTTAGTGGTACCTTTAAAGGTAAAATCGAACCGTTCGGTATTATTCGGGAAATACGCGAGCCGCGTGCCCTCGAACAACTGCCCGTTGCGGATGTCGGTTGTCATTTCATCACCGGGCTGTACTTGATACGCGGGCGCATCTAACCAGAATTCATGCGCAAACGCACCTGAAGTTGGTAATAATGACGTTAGTACGAGTGCGAAACGGGACAGAAACATGAAAACAACCTTATCTAAACTAATACTCAAGCTGGCCTATGCGCTGGTTTTGTCAAGTGGGCTGACAGGCTTTGCACAGGCGCATGAAGTCTTGCCGACGATTGGCGATCTAAATAGCGCCGACGGGCAAGTAACCTTGGATATGCGCATCAACCTCGAGGCCCTGTTGTCCGGCATTGATCTGGACGAGGTGGCCGATACGAATGACGCCGAAAATGCCAGCGATTACGACAGCTTGCGCGCTTTACCTCCGCAGAAGATTATTGCCCGCGCGCCCGAGCTTCTCGCGCAGTGGAACGCTTTGCCCATCCTACGCGGCGATGGTGAACCGGTGGCACTCGAGACTGTGGCGCTGACAATCCCCGAGGGTGTGAACGAAGAGCTGCCCCGTATTGCCGAATGGTCGTTGCAAGCGACGCTGCCCCAAGACACACGCGGATTGGTTGTTGCGTGGCCTGATGGCGCGGGTGCCTTCGTGCTGCGCCAGCAAGGGGTCGAGACCCCCTATACCGGCTACCTTGAGGGCGGCGCAGAAAGCCCCGAGATCCTGCTTGAGGGCGGCGGGCAGCAATCGGCATGGGAGGCCTTTGCCACCTATATTCCGGTAGGTTTTGACCACATCTTGCCCAAAGGGTTGGACCATATCCTGTTTGTATTGGGCCTGTTCTTTTTGTCGACACAGCTGCGCCCGCTGATCTGGCAGGTCACCGCGTTCACAGCGGCGCATACGGTGACGCTAGCGCTTGGCGCGCTTGGCTGGGTGTCCGTGCCCGGCAGTATCGTAGAGCCGTTGATCGCCGCGTCGATTGTCTATGTCGCGGTCGAAAATATCTTTCTGGCCGGGCTCAGCCCTTGGCGGCCCTTGGTAATCTTTGGCTTTGGTTTGCTGCACGGCCTAGGATTTGCATCCGTACTGGGCGAATTCGGCCTCCCGGAGGATCAGTTTATCCCCGCATTGATCGGGTTCAACATCGGGGTCGAGGTCGGTCAACTGACGGTAATTGCAATTATGTTCCTGTGTGTCTGGCAAGCGCTGCGCGTGATGCGCGGGCAGGGCGATCCGCGTGCGGCCAAAGGATTGTATGTGGCGCTGGCTGTGATTGCATTGGCGCTGTGCATCATTCCGATGCCTGCGGTGGCAAAGCTGCTAGAGGCACCGGTTGCGGTGTTCATGATCCCGCTGGCGCTGATCTTTACGGGGTGCTTTCTGTCGGTGCAGTTCCGTCAGGTTGTGGCACCTTACCGCCGCTTCGTTGCGATACCGGCGTCGGTCGCGATTGCGGTCATCGGGGCCTATTGGTTCGTTGAGCGGGTGTTCCTGTAACACCCGCCCTGCGCGGTTACTTCATCGCGGCAATCAGATCAGCGAGCGCCTGTTCGGGCGTTTCGCTGGTCCAGATTTCATCCCCGATGCCGAAAAAGTCGGTGACGGGGGTGAGCGCACGGATCAGATCGGTGGTCAGCCCGCCTTCGGCGACGACCGGCACTTCGATCACTTCGGACCACCACTTGAACAGATCTTGTTCGGCGTGGGTGCCATCGTCCAGCAAGGATGCGTTCACCGGACCAAAGCTGACATAGTCCGCCCCCGCTTCGCCCGCTGCCATCCCGTCATGGCGCGAACCGTTGCAAAAGCTGCCGACGATAGCGTCATCGCCCAGGGTCTTGCGTGCGTGCCGCACGGAACGTGCCGCATCCGTCAAGTGTACACCATCAAGCCCCAACCGTTCTGCAAGCAAGGTGTGATCCGCGATCACCAATGCGATATCGCGCGCATCGGTCACTTCGCGCAGCGCATCGGCAGCGCGCATCACGCGGTCTTCGTCGCGGGTGCTAAGCGCCAGACGCACGCAGGCCACATCATGCGCGTCGAGCACACGGGCCAGCACATCAGGAAAGCTGGAGAGCTCAAGCTCGGGCGGGGTCATCAGGTAAAGCTGCGGCTGTTCGGGCGTATCCATGGCTTGCTGTCCTTTGCGTTATTGCGCGTCAATTAGCGGATCACGCGGGGAAAGAAAAACTTTTATGCCTTCGGCGAGGATTTTTTCCCATTTGGAAGGCCAAAGACGGGCCGCGTCGTTCTTGCGAGGCGATGGCGGCGCGCGTATGAGGTGCCCATGAATGATACAATAGAACACCCGCAGATCCCGGCCTTTGTGCTGGTGCGCCCGCAAATGGGCGAAAACATTGGGGCCGCCGCCCGTGCCATGTGGAACTTTGGCCTTGATCGCATGCGCATTGTCGCGCCGCGCGATGGCTGGCCGAACCCATCGGCGGTAGCAATGGCGTCTGGGGCAGGACGATTGCTGGACGACGCCGTGGTGTATGACGATCTTGCCAGTGCAGTGGGCGACGCAGCATTTGTCTTTGCCACCACAGCGCGTGATCGTGATCTGACCAAGCCGGTTTACAGCCCAGAGGCGGCAATGGCAAAAGCTGCCCAGATGATCAGCGACGGCCGGCGGGTGGCTGTGTTGTTCGGGCCTGAACGCGCAGGGCTTGAGAACGACGATATCTCACGCGCGAATGCGATTGTATCAGTGCCGGTGAACCCTGCGTTTGCATCCCTTAATCTGGCGCAATGTGTGTTGTTGATGGGATACGAATGGATGCGGGCGCAGGGCGATGTGGTGTCTGAACAGGTCGAGATGGCAGGGACCAACTGGGCAGATCACAGCGAGATCGAACATCTCGCGCGGCATTTCGAGGAACGTCTGGACACGGCAGGGTTCTTTTATCCCGACCACAAGGCTGCCAGCATGAAGGTCAATCTGCGCAACATGTGGTCGCGCCTGCCGCTGACCCGTGCCGATGTGCAGACCTTGCACGGCACCCTGCGACAGATGGTACGCTGGAAAGAGCGCGGCTAGACCTTTGTGCGCTTGTGTCCTACTTCTGCGTGAAACGTAGCAGACAAGAGGCACAAATGGCCGAGAAACGAAAGCTGTTCGAGGACGTAGGCGAAGCGCAAGCCGCGCGGCCTGTGGCACAGGTAGGCGGCATTGACCGTGGGCGCGGTGGTGCACGGCGCGGCATCCGTATCTGGCTGTTTATCCTATTCGCATTGGTCTTTGTGATGATCGCCGTTGGCGGTTTGACCCGACTGACCGACAGTGGATTGAGCATCACTGAGTGGCGCCCCTTTACCGGAGCCATGCCGCCGATGAACGAGGCGGACTGGCAGTCTGAATTTGCCAAATATCAAGAGATTGACGAGTTTCAGGTTCAGAACTCCTGGATGGAACTGTCTGATTTTAAATCGATATATTGGTGGGAATGGGGCCATCGTCAGTTGGGCCGAGTGATCGGCCTGGTTTGGGCTGTCGGGTTCTTGTGGTTTCTTCTGCGCCGTCAGATCCCTGTGGGCTGGTCGGGGCGTCTTTTGTTTTTGGGCGGGCTTGGCGGTTTGCAAGGTGCGATCGGCTGGTGGATGGTTGCATCGGGCGTCACCAGCGGAGAAGCCGTTCTAGACGTTGCCAGCTACCGTCTGGCCACGCATTTGGGGCTGGCTTTCGTTATTCTTGGGGTCATCACATGGTACGCGCTGCTGCTTGGTCGGCCCGAGCGTGATCTGATGCAGGCGCGGCGGGCGAAAGAGGCCAAGCTCTTTGGAATGTCTACCGGATTGCTGCACTTTGCGTTCCTGCAAATTCTGCTTGGGGCCTTGGTTGCGGGAATTGATGCGGGCCGGTTCTTTGTCGATTGGCCGTTAATGCAGGGCCAGTTCTTTCCGCCCGAGGCTTTCACCATTATGCCGGTCTGGCGCAACTTCTTTGAAAATCCCGGGCTGGTGCAGTTCATGCACCGGATGGCGGGCTATCTGTTGGTCGCCTTCGCTGCCGTCGTTTGGCTGCGGGGCCGTAAGTCAGCGCATCCCAATACGCGCAAGGCATTCAACCTGATGATTGTCGCGATGGTAGGGCAGGTTGTTTTGGGGATCGTAACAGTATTGAACGCGGCACCGGTACACATCGCGATCTTCCACCAAGTGTTGGCCGTGATACTTTGGGTTTTGATCCTGCGCGCACGGTTCCTAAGCGCCTACCCGATTCCGACATCTGTACGAGGAAAATCTTGATGACTGTTTTTGATGAGTTGATGGCGTTTCAGCGTGAAACCGAGGCGCTTGCGCAGGTTGCGGGGCGTTTGGGCTGGGATCAGGAAACGGTCATGCCGCGCGGTGCTGCCCCGCAGCGGGGCGAGGAAATGGCCGCGATGGAGGGCGTTTTGCACGCCCGCCGTGTCGATGCGCGTATTCCCGAATGGTTGGACCGGATCGATGCAGATGGGCTAGATGAGGTGGGGCAGGCGCAGGTACGCCACATCAAGCGCGGGCATGCGCGCGCTTCTAAGGTACCCGCAGCGCTTGCCGCGCGGATTGCACGGGTCACCTCGGAGGCGCAGGGCATTTGGGCCGAGGCGCGTGCTGCCGACGATGTTGCGGCATTTGCCCCAACCCTTGCGGAGGTGATCGCGCTGAAGCGCGAAGAAGGCCAGGCGCTTGCTGCCGGAGGCGATGTCTATGACGCGATGCTGGATGACTATGAACCCGGTGCGACCGCTGCCGAGCTAGAAGCCATGTTCGGCGCCTTGCGCCCCGAGCTGACCCGTTTGCGCGAAGCCGTTCGCGAGGCCGAGGCACCACCTGTGTTGGAGGGGCGATTTGACATCGATGCCCAGATGAAGCTGACACGAACATTGGCCACGACGTTTGGCTACGATATGACGATGGGCCGCGTGGATAAAGCCGTGCACCCATTTTCAAGCGGGTCAGGGCTGGATGTGCGGATCACGACGCGCACGAATGAGGTCGATCCCTTCAATTGTTTCTATTCAACAATTCACGAAGTCGGTCATGCCTGTTATGAGCAAGGGATCAATAAAGAGTATCTTTTGACGCCTCTTGGTGGGGGCGTCTCTATGGGCGTGCACGAAAGCCAGAGCCGGATCTACGAGAACCAACTTGGCAGGAGCCGTGCATTTTCGGGTTGGCTCTATGGCCAGATGCGCGATGCCTTTAGTGACTTTGGCGTGCCGGATGAAGATACATTCTACCGGATCGTAAATCGCGTATCAGATGGGTATATCCGGACCGAGGCGGATGAGTTGCAGTACAACCTACATGTGCTGCTGCGGTTCGATCTGGAGCGGGCGCTAATGGCGG
>Ga0207890_1000123_pt1 | contig 31680 bp, 28 predicted proteins | sample LinPmetageLP48_FD_184059 | JGI IMG/M metagenome (GOLD analysis project Ga0207890, IMG submission 184059) | Marine viral communities from the Pacific Ocean - LP-48 (SPAdes) | ecosystem: Environmental > Aquatic > Marine > Oceanic | place: Pacific Ocean | collected 2011-06-13 | reverse complement strand
TTGGTTTTAAGTGTTTTTTGTCTATGCCTCCAACATATGCAATACCAATTGATCCTTTGTTTTGTCCTCTACAATGCGCACCCATACGTTCTACCGGTCTGCCTTCATGTATTGATCCATCTAAGTATATAACGTAATGATAACCTATATCACTCCAACCTCTAGCTTTATGCCATGAACGAATATCTTCGACTGTGGTTGGTCTCCCTTCTGGAGTTGCCGTGCAATGTACAATTGCTTTACTTATATCTCTCATTTTTTATTTAACTTTTAAACTTGTAGTTTTTAAACTTTTCATTTTAATATTATTTTGTTTTTTAGCAATGTTTCTTTCTCTAGTTGTTATTCCTAAATCCCACTCACTCCAGCCACTCATTAAGGCTAGTCTTTGATAAAACTCTAAATCTTTTGTTATTGCAGAGTTAACGTTGTCTATTTTCCTTATAGCTCTATCAAGAGGAATATTAGTAATAGCACTTACAGTTTGGCCAATAGCTTTAACCGCTGGGTTTTTTATTGAAACACCTTGTGTTATCATTTCATCTTTATTCCAATCGTAAGATCTTTTTGCTGAAGCTAATTTTCTTGCTTTGTCAGAAATTGGAGGTGATAATTTAAGAATTTCTAAAATTAAATCTGTTTTATCAGAATCTTTAGCCATTTTTATAGCAACATTTTTTAGTGTAGATGCAATAGCTCCAGGAAATCCCATACCTCTTAGTATTGAATCAGACATACCGTTAACAACATTAGTTAATTTAGAATCTCTTAAATCTTCATCTTCTTCATCTCCAAATGATATTGCAAATAAAGCTTGTTGCAAAGAATTAAATATTAAATTTTGCATTGCTCCGTAATATAATATTTTAGATATGTTTGTTTTTGCATCACCACGGCCATTTTTAAGATCTAAGGCAGCTTTTTTCATTATTCTGGCATACTGAGACGGTGTGTTAGCAAAAGCTAATAAGATTCTACCTAACGGACCAGATTGTTGTTGGCTAATTTTATCAGGTCTACTAGACTGTTGTGATTCTTCAGCAGTTTCTCTAAACTCTTGGAAAGCTATTTTTTCAGCAGCTTTTTTATCCATACCGTCCTTAACTAAAGAGTTAAATCTATTTCTATAAAAAGAAGCACCACCAGAAGCTATTGCAAAACTATCAGCAAGTTGAGTAGGTGTAAATCCAAATTTAAGTAATTTACTTATAATACCTCTCGCGCCACTTTCTTTTGCAACATCAGCTAAATCAGCTTCGTTAACATCCATTTTTAAACCATCTCTTCTGTCAACTAAAAAATCTGAATTAAATAACATTGAAAAATCATTCCAATATTGTTTTTGATTTGCAAAAGCTTTAGCTGCTGCAAAAATATTATTATCACTAAAATTAATAAAGTTTATAGAAGATATAGTTTGAAGCAAAGCTGATCTAGTATGAAAAAACATTATAGCACCAACAGATCCATTTATCCAGTCTGTAAATCTTCCAGTTAAACTATCAGGTCCATAAGATCTATTTCTACCGGTTTTCATCCTGTGTAGAGAGTTTTCTAAAGCAAGTCTATATTCTCTTCCAAAAGAAGCTTCGAGTTTATTTAAATTTTCTTTAGAAAATATTATATCCGCATTTTTTTGCCATTGATCTAAATAAAAAGCTCTTTTAGTTGTATTTAAAGTTTCTTTTAAATCAGAAGTAATATTTCCAGATGTCCAAGCCTCTCCTGGCTTTGCATATTCAAAACCAACATTAATATTTGATAATCTATCAGCAAATTGTTTTAAATTTTTATTTTCATTTATGTATTTTAAAAGTCTAGCTTCTTCTATTGGTTTTAAACCAGGTATTCTCATATCTTGTTTATTCCATACATAAACTCTCACAGCTTGTTCTTGAGTGAAATCTTCACCAGGAACTTTACTTTTAAGTGTTTTAGGAATTATATTTAACTGTTCTTTTAATTCAAGATATTTTTTACCAATTTGAACTCTATTTTTAGAAACTTTAGACATTGCTTGAGCAAATGGACTAAGAAGATGTTCGTTGTAAAACTTCATTGCTACTTCTCCAGCTTTACCTTTACCTAAAGTATAATATAATAATCCTACAAAATCATCTGCAGAAGGTGTTATTAATAAATCTCCTCTTTTTTTAGCACCTAATATTCTAGCTTTAGCGTCTGAAATTGTTTCTGAAGCAGCAATACTAGTTTTATTTTCAAGTATTTTATTCATGTCAGAATTTAAAGCACTACTATATTGCACTCCAGAATCTATTTTTGATTCAAAAACCTTTGAGCCATCAAACATTCTTATGTTTTCTTCAAACCAGTTTTCTGAAAGTCCTGCTTTTCGTAATTCTTCTTTTACTTTTTCATTTATATATCTATCTACCCATGCTCCTGGGTTATTCATTAATTCATCAAAATTAATTGGCATGTTATGCTTATAACCAGCTTCTTCTAATACCTTAGATATTATAGCTGGCATCGGTATTTGAGTATAGTTTTGTAAAAATCCTGGTAATTTTTCTTCAAAAGTTCCATCTAAAACAGATCTAAGTAAATACTTATAAGAATATGTGCTTGTTACAGCGTGCTCCCATTGAAGAGCTCTATCGTTACCTCCTTTTTCGTAAAAATCTTTATACCATTTAACATAAACACCTTCTGCTTTTTTTCTACCATCACTTTCAAAATCGTCTTTTATTGTTGCAACAGTCTGAGCCCCAGCTCTGTGCGCGGTACTACCTTCTTTTTGGCTACCCTCTAAAAGTAAAGCAACAGCTGGCATTAAATCTTTTACTTCTTGTGCAGTTGAGTTTTTTAAAGTATTATTAATACCTTGCCAGAAATTTATTAAGTTAGTCTGTGCTTGTTTATTTTTTCTGTTTCTAAAAACTGTATTACTTAATTTTTTCCACTTAGAAGTTGTTACTGAACTTCCATAAATTGAATTTGCTTTTGATATAGGAAATTTTTTTAGTTCTGGATTTTTATCATAAAAATCTTTATAATAATCTAGTTCCCATTGTTTTTTTAGTTTACTTTTTTGATAACCATTAAGTTTCATAAACTCATCAAATGTTTTTGAATCTTTAAACTTATATCCTTGAAATTCTTTTTTTGCAAGAACTCTTAGTTTAGTTCTAAAAGCACTATCATAGCCAGCCTTATCAGAGAAACTTTTATTTATTACAGAATTTAAAGTTGTTATATTAACTAAGCCTGGAGGAAAATATCCTTTTTTTAATATTTTGGCCCAATTTTTTATATATCTTTTTGCACTTTCTTCACTATCTACTTTATAGTTGTTTTCATTACCACCAAATTCTTCTACTATTTCTGCGTTTGAAAATTGAACTTGTTCAGCTTCAGAAATAATATCAACATCAGGTTCTATATACATGTTTGAAGTTGCAACATCAGGAAGATCTTTAAAATCTTCAAATTGTAATCCATCAACGTCATCAGGATCTTTATAAGCTTGAAGTAATAAATCTAATCTTTGATCTTCATCTGCAGTATCCCACTCTTCTTGTGTTACAAGCCTTCTTTCTAAAATATCTTTTTCAATATACATATTTGAAGTTGCCTCATCTGGTAAGTCTTCGTATTTTTCAAATTGATATTCAGCTGCTTCGTCAGGATTTTTATATGCTTGAAGTAAAAATTCTAATTTTTGCTCTTCACTTGCTTTATTCCAATCACTTTTATTAACCAAACTTCTCTCAGTTGTGCTAAATTGAAGATCTTGTTTTCTATTTACTTTATCAGAAAGCTCTGGAACTTTAACGCTAGGATTAGCAAATGCTATTTTTTCTGCAGTTTTAGGTTCTTGTATTGTTTCCATTGTTGCATCAAATCCTAACTCTTGAGCTAGCATTCTAACTATTGCATCTTTTCTAGTACCTCTAGTAGAACCTCCAATGTTTGGATTAAAGAAATAATCTAAAAATTCTTCTCTAGTTATATTCTTTTTTCTAAATATGCGTTCACCTTCAGGTGTTTTTTCTCTTTTTTGCTTACCGCTTTCATCCAATACAGGCTCTCTAAAAGTAGCGAAGCTTTGGTTAAGTGTTTCTTGAGGTATTGCATCATATAAAGCTTTCCAGTTTTCTCTTAAAAAATTCCTGTATTCATCTCTAGTTTTAAAAACATTAGTTTTTAATTCTTTAAATAATTCAACGTCAAAAGCTTTTCTAAGAGCTTTTTTGAATTCAGGCGAGTTAAGTGCAGGTAGTTTTGTTCCAAATGTTTTTCTAACAGCTTGTCTGACTTTTTCAACTTGCTCATCGGGTAATTTTATTTGTCTTCTTAATTTTGATTTTTCTTCTACTGTAGGTTTAAATGATTCATCTATAGCGTCTTCTATAGATAAGTCATTTTCTTGAGCCGCAACACCTTTTTCTTCAGTAACATCTGATTCAAACACTGGTTTTAAAATACGCTTAGAACTTTCTTGTGCTCTAAAACTTAAAAATGTGTTTATATAAGCAGCTAAAGAATCATTTTTATTAGGATCATAACTTCTTATTAAATCTAAAACACCTCTTTTTCCTACTTCAAAATCTCTTAATAATTCTTCTCTATCAAAACCAGTAACGTCTCTTCTTCTTTCTACAAGCTTAGCTGTTATAGGTCTCATTTGTTCTATAACTTTAACCTCCCAATCTCTAGGTTTTTCATTAAATAACCTTTGAACTTCTTCAGATGCCTTTGTACCTTTTTCAGAACTAGAAAATTCTAATATAATTTTATCAACAGCTTTTTGTTCATCAGTTAACTTTTTACCTTTTGTTTCTTTTTTAATTGCATCTAATACTTTTTTGCTTAATTCTCCTTTTTTTGAAGCTTTTGAGTATTCTTTCATAAATTCATAAGCACCTCTACCACTTTCAAAAGAAACATTGTCTTGAATACCAGGTATGGATCTAAGGATTTTTGTTAAAAAATCTTTAATTTTAGTTCCAAAATTTTCTTTATATGAAATATAATCCTCTCTTATAGCGTCTGAAAAAGCAGTTAAATATTCTTTACTGTATTTGTCTCCAGTATAGCCTCTTCGTTGCATATACACTTCCATAAACTCTAACTGTTCTTTTGTTAATTGTTTTTTAAACTGTTCAACTAACTTTCCTTGATCTTTAGAGTTTCCAACAATATAATTTAGTATTGGATGTAAAACTTCATGAGCACCAACATTAAATTGTTTTAATTTTATTAATTTATCAACGTTAAAATACATTTTACCATCACTACTAACAACAAAACCACCTGATGTTTCACTAAAATCTTTATTTTCTAGTTCGTTAATTGCTTCTGACTTTTCAACAGAGCTCATGGAAGAGTTATTATTTATTTCTTCTGCTTCTATTTCTTTTGCTTTTTTATTATAAGCTTCTGAATCTAACTCAACAGATTTTAAACCTAAAACCTCAGCACTTTTTGCAAAACTTAATGTATCTTTTTTTCTTTTTTCATTTAATTCATTTAACTTATTTTGAGATATTTTATTTAATTTATAATTAATATCATTTTGTAAATTTTCATTTAATTTTTTTTGCTTTTCTGTTAAATTAAGATTTTTGGCTGAAGCTTCAAGATCTGATTGTTGTTCTTTTAAATTTAAAACTTCTATTAATTCATCCTTAGTATAACTATCAATTAGTTCTCTATTGTCTTTATTTCTTTGTCTTAATAAAGCTTTTAGCCATACAATTTTATTTGATACAACTGGATCGTTTACGCCAATGTTTAAATCTTCGTCAATTGCTATTTGAGCTGCAATTTGAGCATTTGTTTTTCTATACTCTGGAGACATTAATCTGTCAGCTTGTAAAGCTTTTTGAGCACCACTTAATTCTGCACCACCTTGTATTCCTCCACCTAAAGCAGCTGATACTAGAAAAGTGTCAAAAGTTCTCATTAATAAAGCTTTGCCATCAAAGTTACCCTCTTGATCATAAAATCTATTAATGCCCCACATTTGATCTATAGCATTGTTAACTTCTTGAGATGCTACTTCTGAAGATCCTTCAAAAAAAGCACCTGCAGCAATTCTACCGCCTAACGTGCTTGCTACTTGTTTACCTATTTTACCTGGAAGCATTTTACCTACTCCTCCAAAAAGACCTCTTGTAACTAATTCAGAACTTAATTCCACACCACCCTGAACAAGAGCAGTTCCAAATAATTGATAAGCTTTAGCTTCAGGATCTACAACTCCTTCTTCTCTAGCTTTTTCAAGTTCTTCATAGTGTTGACCAGCTGAAGAAGCTCCTATAGATATTAATCCAATTTTGCCTCCATAAGCTGCCACAACAGAAGGAAGAGCCTTAAACAACTGTGATACACCTCTATCTAATGCTTCTAAATATTCTCCTTGTTCAAGAGCTCCATATACTCCTTCATCATCTTCTCTTTCTGTTTCAAAAAGACTTAGTTCTTCAGCGGCTATTTTTAGTCTATCATCTAATGTTATATAACTTTCTATAGCTTGACTTAATTCTCTTTTATACTGCTGTGATACTTGATTTTCCTCATCAGATAAAGCATTATATATATCTACAGAAGTTTCTGTAATTGTTTTACCAACTGCTTCTGCAGAATCAACCATATTAGATAAAAAATCAAAACCTCCTGATCCAAAACCAGCTATTTTATCAATTGCTGTTTGTAAATAAGGATTATCTACTTTGTAGCGTTCTCTATTTTCACCCTTTTCCTCTCTGTATAATTCATACATGCTAAGAGGCTTAAACTCCGTAGAAGAATATTCCATTTCAACTTCTCTTAATGGTTGAATTGAATTAAACTTTCTTTCTTCAGCATCTAGTTTGTCTAAAGCTTTTTGTCTTTTTTCTGAATTTTTACGTAAAGTATCTAACCAACTTAAATCATCTTGAGTTTCTAGTGACTCCGAGGAAGAGTTTTCCAAATTTAAATCCATATTCTTGGACGCGTTGTTTTTTTCTGGTGTTGCAGTTGCATCCATTTCCACAGCACCGTTTAGCTTTCCCTCTTTATACTCTTTTATAGCTTTGTTTATTTCTTCTCTTGAGTCACCGTTTTCTAGCATACTTGCTACAATATCTTCTAGTTCTTCCATAGCTTGTTACTGTTTTATTACTATTCGTTTTGGTTTTGTTGTATAATCCTTCTAGCTTCTTCTTTTGTATTTGCTTTTTTAGGTTGATTATTGAATTGACTTTCAACTATTCCTCTTGCAATTCTTTTTATTTGTATACCTTTTCTTTCGTTATCTCTATATCTGTTATCTAATAAAGTTTTTACAATTAACATAAAATCATTAGGATTAGTTAAGTCATATTCATAAATTTCGATAGATGTACTTGCATTATTTAATACTTGATACAATATTTTATTACCTTCTTTTTTAACATTAGTAAATATTCTATTTCGTAGTGGATCAGTAAACACATTTTTAAATATACTCATGTCACCATTAAGTATTGCTTTACTTATGTTGGTTACTTCTTTATTAGCAATTTTATTATATTCTTCTCTTAATTTAACATTAGTTACACTTTCATTTTCATCTTTATCTGATCTTATTGTTTTATAATTTGGACCTGATAAATTTAAACCGCCATATCTTGTTAAGTTAAAATCAACATATTCATTAACTAAACCCTGAACCTCTTCTTCGTTTAAGTTTTCAGTATAGTTATTGTGAAAGTTTTTAGAATCCATACCTTCAGGGCTAGCTAAGAAATTTTTATAAGATATTCTACCTCTATCTCTCATTCCTTTTTCTCCTTGACTACCAACTTTTACTCTAGCTTTTCCTGTAATAGCTGCTCTCATTTTATCAATATCAAGTTCTAGATTTGTATTAGTTATTGCAGATTTATCATCATAAACCATTACAGATTCTGGTTTAAAATACTCATCTTTAATATTTGCCATAGTAAAACCTCTCCTAGGGTCTTTTAAAAAAGTTTTTTGAATTTCTAAATGATTAGCGGATTCATCAGGTACTTTCCATATTGTTGAATTAGAAGGATCTTGAGCGTTTTTAGATATATCAGACGATGTTCTAGTTATTTCTTTTCCATCTGGAGTTATAACAGTATAATTCATTATTGCCCCACCTGGTTGGCCATAATCAGGAGTAATATATCTTTTATATCCTTGCTCGCCATTTATTCCGTTGGCCCAATTCCAATTAGAAGAAGGTTGATAAGCATCTCCCCCACCTTGAACACCTATGTTCGTTCTTAGTTTGTCACCATTAGCGTCTAAAATAGCTATATTTTTAGTGTCATTTTTTATTATACTAGGAGTTGAATTAATGTTTTGAAAAGTCTGCCTATCTTGTTGCGTTAGAACTGGTTGAATAGAAAAGTCAGAAGCAACATCTATAGCATTGTTAAAAGGACTTAAATCAGTAGAGTCAAATATAGATGAAATATTCCTTAACTCTGAAGAGGTTTTAGTTCCTATTAATAATTCGTAGTTTCTTTTCTTTTTTTGTATTTCTTCGTTTTCTTTTCTTATTTTTTCAGCCTCTAATTCATCTTTTTTCTTTTTATTTAAAATAGCTTGTGAATAGTTTTGACCCACCGCATAAAGATCAGCTTGTGTTTGTCTAATAGCTCTACCTGTTTGTGTATCTATTACTTGTGTTGGATTTCTATAACTCATTATTTATTGCCTTTTGGTATGTATCTATAATTTGTGACACCGGTAGATGGTCTATATTGACCAAAGTCATCTCCTCCTATCCCTAATCGATAATCATAACCTGGAGTAAAATTAAGATTACTATTAAACCTTGTACCTGCACCTGGATTTATACGAACACCACTTCCCGTGCTGCCGCCAGAAGATATATTACTACCATTGCTGATACCTCCTACTCCGCCAGGTTTATCAAAATAACCCGCGGCAGCTGCGGAACCAACTGTACCAGTTATTCCACTTATTGTTCCACCAATAGCACCATATATATCTGCTCTTGCTTGCATTTGCCTAGCTTCTGATTGACTTAATAAATCTGAAGTTCTATCAAGCTCTGCAACGTCTCTAGCTTCTTGAGCTCCAAAAACAAACTGATCACCAGCTGCTCTTGCATTTTGTATCCTTTGTGCTTCAGCCATTTTTTGAGTTTGTAATTGTTGTTCTCCTTGAGCTCTAAGTCTTTCATTTTGAGCTTCTTGTTGTTCTATATTTGCAGATACACCTTTTTTACTTTGAAGAGCAGCTTGAGCCAATGCAGTTGCACCGCCAGCACTTGCCCCGGTAGCTCTTATAATATCTAAACTATTCGCTAGAGAAATATCAGCTTGTTCAATCTGCATTTCAGCAGCTTGAGTAGCAACACCTAAATTAGCTAAGGGGTTACTAAGCATACTACTTAAATCTGTTATGTTTTCATAAGGATTTATTATTTCTTGTCTATTATTTTCAAGGTCTAAAAGCTCTTGTTCGTATCTTTGTTTATCTTCTCTAGCTTTGTTTGCGGCTATACTACCTGAAACTACGCCTAAAATACCAGCAGCTGCTTGACCAGCTATTATTAATGGGATCATATCTTATTTATTTAATTTATTAATATCCATTGTTAGAGAAAAAATCTGTTGCTACTGAAAACAATTGCTTTTCTCCTCCTGGGTCTGTTACTGCATCTGTACTAAACGTAGCAGTAACATAAAAACCTTTTATTCCGCTTATCTGATTACCAAATATTATTTCTCCTTCAGCTGGAGCACTACTATTAACTAGGTTAGCAACATAAGCGTTTTCTTTTCTATCAAAACCAGCTCTAAGTAATGGCTGATTTATTGGGTTAGCTGCAGTTCCTGTATTACCTAAGCTATCGTAAGCTCCTTCAGTATAACTAAGAACATTATTTACTTGGTCAAATGTAGTCAAAAAAGCGTTTGCTAAAGAATAATCTTTATTTTCACCTGTTCCGTCAGAAGCAGCTGCTGTTAATTTCCAACCATTGTTTCCTTCGTAACTAACTGTACTAAATGTTTTAGACCTAATTGGATCTGGATTAAAAATAACAGTAACAGAACTAGGATAACTCACGCCATAAAAACTTCCTCTATTAACTGTAACTCCATCAAGAGCTGTATTATAATGCTGCCATAACTCATTATTTTTTATAGAGTAAAACTTATTTCTTATGGTAAACATTTGATCTGGTTTAAAATCATACAAGCTAGTCCAACCATTAATAGTATCATCAAATGTTAATGTCTTGTATTCTGATTGCTGATCTGTCTGCTGTAGTGATAATGTATACATGTCAGAGTATAAATCATAAGACCCTAGGGCCAAACCAGGTGAACCACCAACTGTTATATTGTTTAATTCATCTCTAAAGAAGTCTGTCATACCATAGGCTGATATTTCCGTCATACCATCTCTAGAAAGTCTTAAAACAGCGTTATTTACTTTATCTGTGAAGTATTTTCTATAACCGTACACAGCAAAACTTTCAGGATTATTACTTATTCCATACCTGCCTGAATAAGGCTGTAAAACACCTATAACTAAATTAGATGAAGTTACTGTTCCTCCACCTTCAGCTGCATATATAGCGTCTTTATCTATCAATGCTCTACTTACTTTATATTGTTGAAATACAATTAAGTTTGTGTCTTCAGCATATAGTTTTTGTATAGAACCATTAGAAGGATCTGCTGTTTTACTTATGTCTTGACCTACTGGAAATACATTAGTATCATTAATACCTGTTCTAGAATTAAATACTCCTGAATATATTAAAGAACTTTGTCTAATTAAAGCATTTGGCTCATCCTCAACAAGATAAGCTCTTGGTGAAAAATCAACAGTTGTGTTATTATAACCGCCACGTATTCTTGATTCTTCTATTGCAAAGTTATTAGCGTTTGTTGTATCTGCTACTACAGGATAACTACCATAATTAGCAGTAGGTACACCAAATGACCCATTCCAAAGAGGTTGGTTAGTTGGTGTATTTTCACTAAGCGTCTTTTTTAAAACAAAAGTGTTGAAATATTTTACTTCTATAGTTGCTCCTGCCATAATTAATTATTACTTATTTTGTTACTAAATTACACATTTAGTTATATATTACTTCATACGTAAAACCTCCGTTATTTGGATTTGAATACGTCTTGCCAAGTCTTAAATCGCTATTTGACTGCGCTGGTAAAGAATCTAACCATAGATCAATAGCTCCTTGTTTTGTTGCTGAATAAATCCACTTCGACCAAACTCCAGCACTTGTTGTAGTTACAGCATTTAATCTATCTATAGATATTGGAGTAAAATCATCACCACCACCAGCAATTGAAACTAAAGAGTTTAAATCGCCATAAAGTTGACTGTTAGGGTTTGTTACTGGATCACCACTAAGATTAGAAGGTGTAAAATAACCAGAATAAACGTAATAACCAACTGTGTTTGGAATCGCTGTTGCTCCTGAAGCTACAGGTGCGCTAACTTCTATTAACACCATTCTAAAAGTACCACCTCTGGTTAAAGATAATATTTTAAGATTAAAATATTCCCAAACCTGTGTAACATTAATACCTAAATTCAAAAAGAACTGATGTGTTGTTGAAGATCCAGCGTCTGATAATTGAGTTGTTATAGTATAGTGTTTTACACCTGTATTAGCCGGTGATATTATATTTTGCATTGTAGCTTGAATAGCGTTTTGTCCGCCAACAATTACAGGTGCTGTTGTTAAAGCAAAATATGGAGCTTGTCTATCTACTATGTCACCTACTATGCTTTGGTTTTTTATATTATAATTTAAATCTTTTATTCTTAAATCTCCAGTTGCCCCGTTACTTCCATTAAACACACCTAATGTCCCTGTGTTATATCTATTTGTAGTCATAGTTCCACCGCTAGTTGGAAAACCAGATTGTATATTAAGATCAACAGCAATATTACTTGGACTACCTGTTTTAGTGAAATAAGTTGTAACATTATTTATAACAGCTTTAAAATTAAAAGTAAAATTTCTAACGCTTGCATTATCACTATAAAATATTTGATTAATATATTCATTTAATACTTTTATGTTAAAAGTTTGATTAGCAATAACTGATATAAGTTCAAAATAAGGCGATGAACCAGCATTAACATTAACTCCATCATCATTAACAACATTTGATAAAACAAAAGTGTCTCCAGCGCCTAATGTTATATTTGTACCTATACTATTTGCTAAATTAAAAGCAGTAGATATATTTTGATTTAAAGTAATAGCTTCAGTCCAAGCGCCTGCGTTAAAGTCTTCTATTTGAGTTGCTCCAACAGTAGTTCCGGTATTTATAGTATTATTTAAATCACTTATAATACCTGAAGTTGTTGTTTCCCAATATATATCTATTAAAGATTCAAATGGTTCTGTTTCATAAACTGCTAAAAACTGTATTCCAGTATTGGCAATATCATGAGTTGCAACTTGACCTATTTTTGAACTAGTGCTTATTCTTGCTATTAAAGGATTTGATTCAAAATCGTAAAATTGAGTATATGGATTTGGACTTGGTATTGTACTTGGAGGATAATCAAACATATCTCTCATTGTAGATATTATTGACGCTGTATCTGTATTTGTACCAGAGTAATACTGTTTATTTGATTGGCCTATATTTGTTACTCCTCCATTTGTAGTAATTGTAGTGTTTGTGTTTTCTACTCTACCAAACAACTGCACTGAGCTTCTAAATTGTTTTTGATCTGGACCTACTTCAGATAAATCTCTAGGAACTTTATTTATATTATCATTTATTAAAACAGTATGTGATGTACTACCTAGCTCTAATGTATCACTATCTGGATAAGCAGCCATTATACCAGGTAGATAAACATTGTAATACTCTTGCTGCGTTTGCTTAACTACTATTTTGTAAGAATACCAACCAAGAGGATTGTAAGCAGAATCTGCAATATTACCATTATATAAACCTGGATAGTTAGTATTGTGATTAGGATTAGTTGTTCCAATTTGTGAATTAAACTGAATTTTAAGTGAATCACCAGGCCAAGACTCTGGAGCTACTCCAATGCTGTTATAAGGAAGATATACTGTTGATGGTTTATCAGACAATATAACACTAGACTGTCTGCCATATCTATCAGATAAAACAATACCAACTTGATAGTTTCTATTTTGTTTTAAAGAAGAATTTGGATATTCTGTTATACTTGTTGTTTTATCATCACTAGCAGCTCCAATAAAAGAATAAGCAGTTCCACTAGTTATTGCACCTGTAGTTACCGGTGAAAATGCTACGTTTGTATAAGGGTCAACACCTGTTCCAGGACCTGTTATTTGAGTAACTACGGTTCCTGAGGCTATATTTGGTCCAACAATTGTACTACCAACTCCTATAAAACCACTACCTAATGATAAATCAAAATTATTAGATCCAGCATCTACAGACTCATCTGCTGTTGCTCCACCATTTTTTAAATTTAAAGCAGATTTAATAGTGGCTGCAACGTTATAGTCTATTGTAGCTGGTGGTGTGTGTTTGTTTTGAAAATTACCATATATTATTCTGTTACCAGATGATTCTTGAGCAAAAGCTCTAACTGGTATTTTATCAAAAACTCTAGTTATTTCATCAGATGGTAAAACTCTAGACGGTTTTTGAGATTTATAAATATATTCCCAACATGCATAAGCCGTGTTTACGGCAAGGTCGTTTACCGGTATGCTTTCTATAACTTTTAAAGCTATTTCATCAGCCTCTTTATATATTATATCTACTTCAGTTATTTTTAATTCGTCTTGTATTGTTTTACCTAAAGTCAAACCACTAGGTTGTGGTATTCTTAATTTTATATTATTAACTTTATTTTCAACAAAAGAAACAACAGTACTTCTATATGCATTAGCTTGATCTTCAACAGTATTTAAACCATCTTTTTTTACATACATAAAATAACCATCTTGCTCTGGTATAAAAGCTATTTGAGTAAATGGAGCTATTAAAGAATATTCTCCATCGTCAAATTTAAATCTATAACTAAACCTTACAAATTTATCTTCTAAATAGTCAGGATCACCAGCAAAGTCTTTATCGTAATAATCATTTGCGTTAAATATTATTTCAGGGGCAGGGTCTAAAGCTGGAAAAGTTGCTCCAGTTATTGTTATTGTTGTGATACCTGTACCACTATTGTAAGACGCTGTTGTAACAGTAGCTCCACTTATTGCTACTATTGAACCATTACTGTCTACGTAAGAAACAGTAGAACCTGTTGCAGCGTATGGGTTTGCGGGTGAAGAAGTTTGTATATCACCAATAACAGAAGTTGTAGTAAATTGATTAACCCCGGCATTTATTACAGCCGCTGAAATAGCGCTACCACCATTAGGGTAAAACTTACTAGTTACATCTTTCATTGTTGTTTCAGCAACAAATGTTCCAGAGCCAGTGTCTTGGTATAAATCTATAGCTGCAAAAGGATTGTATTTAGCTACAGATATTTGATCTTCTTTTGTATAATAACTTGGTACTCCAGAAGCTAAAGTAGGTCTAGCTAATGTTATGTTTATTTTTCTAGGCTGATTTCTATTATCTGTCCAGAAAAGTAAATCCTCTATAACGTTAATTCCATATATAGGATTAGTTGTTGAAAAGTTTAAAAAACTACCTTGAACTAAAAGTAGCTTTGTGTTATTAATTATATTATACTCATATATATAATTTAACGCAGTTGTTGAATAAGTCCTATTATTAGAAGATGAATCTGTATAATTTGTAAAAAACAAATAAACCATGCCACTTGCTTCATCTGTTTTATGACCTATACATTTTGTTCCGCTAGGAAAATCTGAATCTTTAGAATTACCTAAAACGTTTTCAAGGGAACCAACGCTATCTCCTTCTGATCTACTAACCTGTACGTTTACAGCATCTCTATACTCTCCGTTAGGAATAAGTCTAGCGTCTAAATCTTTGTTTAGTTTACTTTTTATAAAAGTATTAGTGATTTTAGGCATATAACTTTATGATTTAATCCATTTAGACTTGCCTCTCATGATTTGAGTAAACTCATCTAATTTGATGTTTGATAATCTAATTTTTGCGTTTCTTAGTTTTGCAGTTTTTTCTCTGCTTAATCTATTTACAACATATTCAGGTTGATTAACTCTTGTAGATATAATAGCATGACTTAAGTAAGCATACATTGCCTCCTCGGCCATTTTAGGCACTCTAGTGTCACCATCAGCTGATAAACCATCTGATATATACTCTAGTATAATTAACTTATCAGAGAGATCACTAGAGAAAGAAAACTTATTTTCTCTTTCGTTTATAGTAAACCAACCGTTAATTTGAGCAACCTCAGGTTGTAAACCATATTGACCACCAACTGTACCAAATCCATTACCAAAACCACCACCATATATATTAGCCCAAAAAGAACTATTATCTAATTCGTTATTAAGGTTTTTTAAATTATTTTCAGCCCATCTTTGATCTGTTTGAGATGTACCTTTTAAATTATTACCAAAGTTTGATTGAGTAGGTATACCATCACTATCTTGAAGAGGAATTCTATATGGATTACTAGTTAAAGTTGTTGGATATATTATATGTTTTATACCAGCTTTATCAACCCAACTCATGCCAACATAATTAACATAATCTTGAGGCATAGGTACACTTAAACTAGGTGGTATATTAAGCTCTTGAGATTTAATACTTTTAAGTGTATCATAGCTAAACTCTTGTAAACCTCTTTTTGCAAAGAAAAGTATATCGCTTTTTTTAGCTGTACCTATTAATTTACCATCACCTACGTAACCTACCATAAAGTTATTTATTATGTCGTTCAATGTTATGTAAGAATAAGATCCCCAGTTTTCTTGAACAGCGGTTCCATAAGCATCTTTATTTCCATAAAGGCCACCCTCAATTGATTTTAATTGTACAACAACACTTGTTCCTGCAGTCAACGCCGCGATAAATTTTATTGTGTTATTTGAAATAGTATAAGCCGATGTATACTCTGTATATTGTTGAACTCCTGCAGCTGCTGTGTAAAGTTTAAAATTATTTAAAGCATAATTTGTCTCAAGAGGATTAAAATTTCCAAAAACTAAATCCGTATCAAAAGTAGTTTTAAATTCTTCTCCAGCTAAACCGGTAGAGGACAAAAACCCCTGAGAACCAGCGTAGTATTGTTGATTGTTTTCAGTAAGTAATGCCATTTATTAACGTTTTAAATTTATTTCTTCTTGCTGAGATTCTTGAGCTGCAGCTTGAACTATCTGAGGATCATTAATTATTATACCAGCATATTTTAATATGTTGATTATAAGGTTGTTTTGCTCTGCAATATCTAATTCAAAATTTATAGAAGTAGTTGCATTGTACACATACTGACCAAGTGAACCAACAGTAAAAGTCCAAGATGGTGTTGTTGGTGCAAATAAACAATTTACACTTAACAATGATGGTTTTGGATCTATAGATATAGCCAGTTCTCTAACAGTCGATGGAGAAACAATCATATCTTCTATATAACCAATTGGATATTCTTTTGATGCTCTTGTTAAAGAAGAATATTGTGTTTGCAAATAATCTTTAAAACTTAATATTTCAGCAATTGGAGTTGAACCAACGCCAGTAGAGTTTGAAAAACTGTATTTATTTAAATTAGCAGATGCAGCGGTTGTTGCTTTATCTATAGTTATAGATGTTATAGGTGTACCTATTGTTGTAAGAACAGTTGTATTAGCTGGTATACCTACACCAGTTATTATACTTCCAGCTTGTATAGTTAAACCAATATTATTTATAGTAAGAGTTGTAGCCCCTAAAGCGTTTACGCCATTACTAGTTGCAGAACCAGTATTATTAAGATAATTATAAATAGGTGTTACAACGCCTAATTTAAATATTTCTCCAGCTCCTTGATATGTCCATCTAGCTTGAGGTAATTCTGAATGTGTGAATGTGGCTAATCTTTCAAAAGGATGAAGCTTATATGATATGTCTTTAAACATATTAAAAAACTCAGTATCATTTTGTCTATTACTTTGATTAAGTCGATTGACTTGATTACCATCGGGGAAATATGATTCAAATATTTCATTTTGAACCTGCACAGCAAGACTATTGAACTCAGCTGGCGGAATATATCCCCGCTGCTCTTTGTTCAGTATGTATAATACTGTAGTGTATACTGTGTTTATATTTACCGCCATTTTGTTTTAATTTTTTAAAATAATAGCTAGGCCACCAATAAGGTGACCTATCTACTATATAGTATTACATGTTATTTTATCATTTTCTCTACAGATCTATAAACATCTACGCCTTCGTCTGTTTTGAAAAATGCAGCCATAGCTGAATATGGATTTTCATCAAACGGAACTGTTATTAATTTTCTATCATTAGACCCCCAATTAATGGTTCTTTGATCTTGAGATATTTTTATAATTCCTAATTCAGCAGCTTTAACCGCAATGTTTCTAAGTTGTACATTTTCATCATTAGCTAATTCCAAAAACAAACTTGGATTTCTTTTGGCAAAAAGAATAATATCTCTTTTTAACTCAGATGATTTCATTTCAGAAACTTTTGATCCAACTTCAACTCTTAAAATACCTTCTATTTGTTCTATATCCATTTCTCTAGCTGCCATTATAGCTTCTATTTCTATTTCTATATCACCTAATTCATCTACAGCTTGTTCTACTGCATCGAATTCTCTATATTTTATATCTTTTAATGGATGATATAAAGACAATAGTTTTTGTAAATTTTGTTTTTCTTTTTTTACAGTTAAAACTCCATCATAAAAAACTATATGACCTAATGTTGAAGCGCCTTTTTGATCTTGCATAAAAGGAGAATCTTGATTTGTTGCATATCTAAGTTCTTTTTGAGAACCATTGGTTTGATCAAACCATAATAAAGGGTATCTAGCAGTATGCCTACCCGGTAAGGTATGACTTATTGGAGAGTGAGGACCTTTTAAAAGATATGTTCTGTCTTTTATTTCCCAAGTTGGTTTTTTTATACTTGGTTTTTCTACCATCTGTGATGGTTTTTTTACTTCCTGAGGAGCAACCTCAACTTTTTTAGCTGTAGCTTGTTTAGCCATGATATAATATAATTAAATAGTTTTTAAAAAAAAAGTAAAGATTACCCCCGTCAATTAGACGAGGGTAAAAATTACTATAATTGCTTATGATTAAGCAGCGTCAAACAATACGAAATTGTTAGCAGCTTGAGTCACAAGACATCTCTCAGAAAGGAAGTGAACTTCCATTGCGTCAAGATCAGAAGTGTAAGCACCTCCAACAGATCCAGTCAACCAAGACTTCATACGACGGTCATCAGCTTGAGAAGCACGATAACGTACGTGTAAGAATGGTCGGCGAATGTTAGTACCTAATGTTTGATCGTAAACTGTAGAAGTTCCAGCAGGAACTAAAACACCATCAATACTAGGTGTTGCAACACCACCACGAGTAGAAGCATCATTAAGATATTTCCAGTCAGTCTTGTAGAAGTCATAAGAACCTCTGCGGAAACCACTGAAACCTAAGTTCAATGCCATATCTTCAGAATTTTCAAATACTCCATAAGAAGTTCCAAGAGCATAAGCAGAGTTAACCTCTCCAAGCATGTTGTCAATATCCAAAGACATGTTTCTGTTTAAGAAAAGCATGTTTTCTTCAATAGCTCCTTGAGTGTCAAGGTTTCTAAGGATGTTGTCAAAAGTACCTAAACGATCTCCAGCAGCATCTTGAGCAGCTGCACTGAAACCAGTAACAACGTTTCCTCTAGTTCTTACTGCAGCAAATAAGCCTTCTGTTCCTTTAGGAACTGCTCCTGCAGCTGTACCAGATCTCAATTCACCTTCAATACAAGTCATTTCCAAGTAATCCTCAAAACGTAGACGTGTCTCAGACTCAGCTTTTAGATACCAGAGGAATCCACCAGCTCCGTCTTCAGTAGAAACTTCTACCCAACCAATTTGTGCAGTGTCAGATCCGTTTATAGCGAATTTGTCTTTTATTATAATTGGAGAATTGTTGTATTGAGTAAATGATGGAGTAACTGAAATTCTATTAGCATCAGTTGTTCCTTTACCATATTCAGAACCATATACAAACATCTTGATAGTAGCAAGTGGTGCCATAACGACCTCTCCTGCTCCTGCTCCAAGAAGATTTGCTTGTGTATAAGGTAAAACATCAACAACTCCAGCGGCTAATCCACCACCAATTGTTGCTCCAGAAGCTGTTACAAAACATTTAAGCTCTGTACCTGTTGCTGGGTTCATAAGTACAACTGTAGATCCTGGAGACACTACGTTCACAATGCCAGCGGCAACGGGAATAGTAAGTCTTAAAGGTGCTGCTGCTGTAGATACTACGTTTTCATAAGAGATATGTAAACGATTTTGCTCAGACCAGATAACCTGATCAGATGTCATAGGCATTTCAGCTCCTACCATACGCAAGAAACCAGAAAGAGTTCTGTTTCCGTAACGCTCTACTTCTTGTTCGTAGATCTCAGGGAGATACTGTTGTGCGAAATCTGCGGTTCCGTCTGTGAAATTTATATAATTACCCGCCAACGTTTGTTGGATAGGTGTTGGCACCAATGATCCAAATGCTGGTGCCGGTGTTAATACTGCCATAATTACTTATTTTAAATTTTTATTTTTTTAATTGATATTCTTGAAGAATCTTTTGAATTATCACCTAAAACTTTTACTTTAATACCGTTTTTAAATCCATCAGACTGAGAAGCCTGTCTTAAATCTGTACTAGGGTTTTTAGAATTACTTACTACATCTCTGATGGCATCAGCTTTTCCTTGTTCGTAAAAATGATTTGCGATTGTATCTGCGTTTTCAGCGGCATAAATAGCCTTATGATAACCTTTTTTATCTTGTATCTTACCTTGATTGTCAAAGAACTTCCCGACTAGGTTTGTGATATTTGATTGTTTATCAGCTAATTTGTTTGGATCTTGTACACCATACCTAAACTTTTTTTCACCTACATTGAAATCAAAACCTTTGAAATCAGAGTTAAAATAGTTTTTAGTTTGGTCAACAAAATCATTATGACGCTCATTAGCAGTCTCCTGCTCCTTCGTATAGCGATTGAAAAATTCCATTGCTTTTTGTTGCTCTTGAGTTATGCCCGGTCTCAACTTGATCTCGTCATAATATTTACTCTTAGCATTATCTAAAAAGTTCTTTGCTTTTGCAACCTCTTCTTTTATTGCGAGTTTCTTTTTGCGGATGTCTCGCTCCTCTTCTAATTCTTCGTCGTAAGAAAAATTGTCTTCCATAAGAAAAGCAATTTCTTCGTTATCTAAATGTGGTTTAGTTTGTCTATAATATTCTTTTAACAATGTATTATTGTCTACGTTTGAATAATCAGCATTTAACCTTACATAATCTTCTATGTTACCACCTGTATCTTCCATGAAAGAAACAAGCTTTTCAATATTTTCAGGTAAAGGCTTACCAGTTATTTCGGCATCTCTTTTAGCTTCTTTAACTTCTTTACTTATTTCTTTAACTTCTTCAGCTACATCTTCTGTAATTTCTTGCAGTGTGGGCTGTTCAGTTGAAACTTTTTCTTCAGCGGGCTCGGATATTCCTTCTCCCACTTTTTCGCTATCTCCGGATGATTCGCCCACAGGAATTTCCTTTGTTTCTCCGATTTGAATGGCATCATCTTCTATTTTTGGTTCTGAAGGTATAACCACTTTAGTTATTTCTTCTTGTTTAACCTCTTCTTCAGGTTGTGATAAATTAACTTTTGTAACCTCTTCAGTTTTATTTAGTTTTTTCATCTTAGGCTTTGACTTTTTTATCTTAAAGTCGCCTTCTTGTTTTACCGTTTCTGACATAATATAATATAATTAAATAAATAAAAGGTTTACTCTGGACCTAAAGATCCAATATTAAACCCGCTTAAATCATCATTACCTTGAGATTCAAAATTTATAGGTAATAAATCATTTTTTCTTTGATCAATCATTTCTGATTGCTGTGTTCCTTGTATTCTAGTTCTTTTGTCTTTTCTATCTTCTATATCCTGCTCTTTTTTATTTTCAACACCAGCTCTAGCTTTTGCTAATTCCATTTGATATTTAAATTCTTCAGCCATTAGTTCTCTTTTTATTTGAGCCTCATTTTGCATACGCTGTATCTCAAATTGAGATTTAGCTTGTTCAATACTTACTTTTTCTTGAGTTAAAGCTTGTTGCTTTTGAACCTCAGCCATTGCAGCAGCTTCTGAAGCTTGAGCATTTGCTTGCGCTTGTGCTTGTATGTTTTGTTGAGCTGCTTCTTGTTTTTGTTTCTGCCTTTGAGTTTGTTTTAGTTTTAAGAATTGATTAGCTAATTTAATATTATTTATTTCTCTTATATCTATAGCGTCTGATAAATCTATTGACTGAGTTTTAAGAGCAACTTGAATATTTTGTTCTAGCTTTGCTTTTTCTTCTTCTTCTGGCTCTAGTTTTAAATAAATACCAAAATCATGTATTTGCAAATTAACCAACTCTTCTAATGTTTTAGTATTAAATGTACTTATTGAATTCATTAATGAATTTCTTGTAAGCGGATTAGCTATTAAATCTGCAGCTTTTAAACTTATGTTCTCACAAGTTCTTAAACCTATATATAATAATGAATCTAATAAATGTCTAGTAGCTACATTTGAAGCATTAGCTGCCATCTTTTGTAAACCAACCAAAGCATCTTTATCAGGTAGACTACCATCTCTTGCTTCATTAAGACCAGTAACATCACGTATCATTTGTAAGTAATACTGATATGTACCAATTAAACTTTGAATTTTAGCTTGACCAGATGATGATGATAATTCTGAAATTGGTACTTTACCTGCATTCATTCCCCCTTCTTGTGTTAATGATCTTCCAACTATAGAACCAGTTTGGAAATACATATTCAAAGCCTCAGCTGGATTATAATTTGTTCCATTACCTAAATCAACTTCAGCTAAGCCATCCATATCTAAGAACACACCATCAGGTACTATTCTTGACATTACTTGTTGTAGCTTGAGGTGTGTTAATTGAATCATATCAGCGAAACCAGTTATTTTACCCACTAGTGACTCTATTCTTCCTTTATATAACCTAGGTGCTGAAATACAATAATTCATTTTAACTCTAGTTGTATCAGCATATGGTCTTGTCATGTTTTCTGCTAGCTTCCACTCTAACATATGATTGTTACCTAAAACTTTAGCTCCTGTATACAATACTTCAATTGTTCTAGTTACTACATCAAAATTATCGCTAGGTGGGGGATTAAAACCATCAGACTTTACTAAAGCTTTTTCAAGACCTTGATCTGTTTTCTTTATTTTAAATACTTGATTATGATATGTCTTATATTCAAAATACATTACCTGAACAGTATTTTCATCATAATTACCCCAACCTGTTATATATTGAGAATTACCAGGCATTTGCTGTATTCTTAATAATTCTTCTTCAGGTATATTAGGATATTGCTTTTTTAATTCAGGTATTGTTATTGATTTAACTTCACCAACATAATATATATCTTGAAAATTTGGATCTTCAGTGTATGAATAAACCATATAAGATGGATCAACATAATCAACTCTTATTCCTTCTGTTTTATTAAATTGAGTTTTACAAGCTCCTATACCTAAAACAGTTAAATCATATGCTAATCTTTTCTTTGTTTCCTCGTACTTGTTTAAATCTAAAACATTATTAATAACTTCTTCCTCAGCAATTTCAACTTGTTGCTTAAAATTCATTTGCATGTAAAGCTCTAATTCTTCTTTACTAGCTGGTAACTCTTCTGGATTAGAAGTGTTAAATAAATCAACTCCTATTTCTTTAAATTGAGTTAAAACTTCTTTAGAATTTATATCTCTTAATAAAGATTTAGAATACTTTGTTTTTTCTTGTACAGAATATGGGTCTTGAGCTATTGTTTGTATTTCATAACCTTTATCAGACATACCATTAACTACTATATCTACGAATTTTGATATTACATTTACAGGTTTCCAGTCTAAATTAAGATAAGATAAATCACCATTAATGGATAATTCGTTTTTATATTTAGCTACAGACTGTTCTCCTCTAGCGTATAATCTTAATTGATGAAAATTACTATATGCTTGAGCATATCTATTACCTGATCTTCCTTCTTGGAACCATTCATTCTCAATAGCTCTACCTACTTGAATACCATAGTCTAAGCTTGATTTTACTTCATCACTAACCACTTGGCTAGGGAAAGAGCTATTTGTATTAGTTTGGATTCTCATTTATTAAAGTATTTTTGAAGTAGTTCCACTATTATTATATTTCTTTATACCTAAATTAATAGGTTTATATATTTTTTTTTGAGCAGGCATATATCTATTCTTATTGCAAGCCATCAAAGCTAATCCTGAACTAATAGAAGCATCATGCTTTGTTCTATTATTTATATTGAATTTAGCCCAATCGTTTAAAGTTCTTTGGAAATACATATCTCCATATCCATTTTCTAAAACACCAACATGAGTGTTTATATAAGTTTCAATAGCAGCAGCATGAGCTTGCTTTATATCTTCACTTGAGTTTGGTATTCCACCTATTTCTCTTTCAGTAACTGACAACTTATTCCAAACCTTATCTGGTCTGTTCATTGAGTAACCTCTATAACCTCTTCTTTTAAAATGATACAACAACCTAGGCTTATTATTCTCTGCCAATATAGGCATACCATAAAAAATACAAGCCATTAAAACATCTTCAAAGAATATTTCAGCTGTTTGAGGTCTAGCTATATATTCTAAAAAGAAATGATTTGGAGGTACGTTCTCCATGCTAAATTTTGTTAAACCATGTAAAGAACCATTAGAACCTCTACCATCTACTGTACCTGATATATCATAACTATCACAACCAAAAGCGCCTAAGTGCTCATTACCAGGGTGTTTACCTTTGTTATCTATTACAATTCTATTTTGTAATTCTACAGTTGGCACCCATGATACATTAAATCTACCATCTTTATTTGGAACAAATATAACTCTTGTGTCTTTAGTTCCGTTTTCCCATTGAAAGCTTCCTTTAGTTACTACTGAGCTATTAACAAGATCAACATTGTAATCTATTTGCTCATATATCTTAGTTAGGTTAAATAAAGATTCTTTTGCTTCATCTCTAAATGCGTGTTCTTCAGTTCTTGGAAACTGCCTGAAATATTCATTTAAACCATCTTGATCTTGTTTTAGACCTTCAACTTCATTGTTCCAGTGTTCTATAACACCTTGGTCTATATCATCTCCAAAAGCATCTGTTGTTTTTTCTTTAGGTGCTTCAAATACTGGGTGACCATAACAATCTATAAACCCTTCGTAGTTCCACTCCATTGGTATAAATAAAGAATACAAGCCTGAGCTTGTTTGTCCGTTAGCGTTTCTTTTTTCAACACTAGAGCTATAATAAAGCTTTTTAAAGTTTTCACCTCCTTTATCTAAAGCGTTTGATGTTGATCCCATCATGCACTTACCTATAATTCTGCTACCTAACCTAAGTGTTGTTTTAGTAACACGCCAGTTATTAAGTATGTTTGTTGGTCTTTCCCATTTACCTGATTCATCGTGAACCAATAGTTTTAATTTTTCACCATCATAGGAGTTGTCTCCTGTGTTCTTCCAATCTATTGTTGTATCAAGACCTGATAACTCTTTAAGCTTTTCGTTGCTGTCAAGTTTCCTTCTGGTAAACTTTGACGCCGGTACTCTATACGCCAGCTCGGATTTTGGACGGTCCATACCATCTTGTATGGGTTTGAAAAAGAATGGATAATTAACTGAGATTGGTACAACCTTGTCGGTAAACATTTTTTTCGCATCAGGTCCAGATTTAGATAAAATCCCAAAGCGTGAGTCTGCTGATATAGTTGCCATGTTGACAGATTCGCCCGATGCCATAAACGAGAATCCACTCCGTCTGTTTTTAAGGTAGCATATTCCATAACTCCTTTTATCTGCCTTACAGGCTTCCCAGAATATGTAGAATAATCTATTTGATTCTCTAAAGTTTGGTTGACCCACGTCAATCTTGGACCACTGCAGGTACATGTAATGAGTACCAGTAATATAGGTAGGAATATTTTTATTAATAAACCAAAAACCTTCTTCACGTTTTCTAAATTCTTGGTTAATGTAATCATACCATTTTTCTTTAAAATCATTTGGATGTTCTTCCCAGTCAAATACTGACTTTATTTTTTTTAGTTCTTTTGGATATTCAGTATGTTCCCATTTGTTATCAATAAAAACGTGTGGTGTTTCTTGTTTAGGCAAGGCTATTTTTAATCCTTGTATTTCGTAAACATCACCGATTTTACCCGTCTTGCTTATAATTACAATATCGTATTCTTTATTGTAACCATATTCCCACTTACTATATCTATTGTTTCTATTTAAAACCTTGGTTTTTATGTAGTTAGGTATAATCTTATATAATGACTGTTCGTACATTACTTAGATCTTCCTTCAGCAAAACCTTTAAAAGAAGTTTCTTTAACACCTTCTGTTGGTTTTTCGTTTATTATATCTTCTTCTAATTGTATTCTAGTAAGAATTTCAAAAGCATCAAATATTGCTAGCTTTTTAGTTGCAGCGGCATTTTTAAGTCTATCAGCTGAGATATCATCTCCTGAGTCAACGATCTTTTCTTCTGCCACCTTGATTAATTCTTCAACTGCTTTTCGACCAGCTTGGATTATACTCAATTTCGTTTCCTTGGTATTCATATTTAATTACAATATCATTTGATTTCATACAATATAATCTTTCATTATCAATGAAAAATTCATACTCACAACCCTCAACATAACCAACCACATCTCCTGGTGTTATTTTAATAGCTTCTAATGAACTATTTCCGTATTTTAATATACCAATAAGTTTATTCTCTTTATCAAGTGTTAGATCATCATTATTAACAATAGGTTTTACAAAACATCTATCATTAAAAGTGTTCCAATTATTTTTACTTTTATACATATAAATTTGATCTAAAGAAACAAAATATAAATCTTCTATGAATTTGGATCTACTTGTTTTTTGTTTACCTCTAATATCTCTAAAAGTTCTAAATACATTATGATGTATAACAATAATATCTCCTTTTTTTATTTTTGTTTCAAAAGCTAATGGAACCTCAACAACTTCTGCCATATTATTTACAGCTCTAAAGTTATTAAGGTCTACATTAGTTATAAGGCTTTTGTCACCTATTTTAATTTCACTATTGTATTTTTCACCTAATGGTTTAACAATAAAATCTAATAAGCTTTTCATTTAATATTGTAAATCGTACTCAACTGATATTGCCATATTGCAATTAAAGTTTTTCCAAGGCATTACTTCTTGATTTTTTTTAATGTATATACTATATGAGTTTTTTTCTTCATGGTGTAATATATGGGAGATTTCATGTCCCCCATATACTTGTTGACCTACTGCGTAGTGCATTGCATCGTTTTTATAATCAGAACCTATACTTATTTTTCTGATCACATTAGTCATTTTCTTCCTCAGGAATTAGCTCATAAGATCCATCTTTTAAATCGATATTAACCTTACCATATTTGTCTTCAAGCTCCTTTTTAATAACTTCCATTTGCTCAGACTCTTTAGCGAACATTGTTACTAGGTCTGCTTTACGCAATTCACTAGCACCAATCTCTCCTTGAATTTGTACCATTTTGTTATTTAGCTCAGTCACTTGCTTAAGCTCTTCCGGGGTTATTTTGCTATTTTCTTCCATTTGATTTAATTTAATTGTTTTCATTTGTTTTTATTATTACCTATATTTTTACCTTTTTCCCATGTCCTACCAACAAAGTACGCACCGTACACGGTTACTAGTAGTGATTGAAAGATAGGTATATAAGTTGGTTCTATATTAAAACCACCTATGTTACCGTCAAAGAAAGCACACGCTGTAAAGATAACTGTTAAATACACAATAATCAATGGTCGTATGTTTTTTGATAAAAAACTATCAGACTTCATATCTGAGTCCCACCTTTTGGTAACTTGCTGTTGAGCTTCACTATCTGCTTTTAAAAGTATTTCTTTAATAGCTTTTTGAGCATTTAGCTTTTCTTCTTTTGATGTTGTTAAATTATCTAGCACTTCTCCAACTTGTTTGACTACACCACCACTTAACAATTGCAATAACTTATTCATGAGTTCTCGTAAGCTTCTTTTTCCCAAGGCAAATTCTTTGCCCCTTCAACCATAGAAGCTCTTGAATACTTTTTACCTTTCCAATAAACATTACTATTATCATATTCAAGATCACCTCGTTTCATTTGGTCAATATGAACCATCTCGTGGTCTACAACTTTTTGTTTCTCTAATGGAGATAGGTTTTTGTTAACTAAAATAGTTCCATTATTATTAGCCTCTCCCATTACACCTTGTTCAAGATTTCTCTCGTATATGGGTGTATTGCAAGTGCAAATAGGTGAATCCATTTTAAATGCCATATTACTTTTTCTTATTATACATTTTTAATGGGTGTTTTGACCCATAAGATTTAAGAGCGCTGTTAAAATTAACAACTGACTTTACGGCTTTAAAATTTCTATCTTTTTTTGCAGGGCCTGTTTCAAATTTCAATGTTTTTTTAGATCCATCTCTATTAAAGTCATAATATTCTGCTGTCGTCGCACCTGTTCTTAATTCTCTTTCGTCTTTGTTTTTATAATATTCATTAACATCCTGCTGGTGTTTAGTCATCAACTCTTTCGTTCCCATGTCTTTAATTTCAAAATCAGAAGAAGGTCTTTCTTTTATAATTTTTACTTTTGGTTTTGTAAAACCCGTTTTTAATTGATTTTTCTCTTTTTCTGGCATTATTTCCCGTATTTATTATATTGATTTTTACCGCTAGACTTCATATCTCTAACTAAAACATTTTCCATTTTAACTGGAGAACTACTACAGTGCTTAGACATAAAAGAACCTTTTTTCATGAGTGGAGATTTATCTCCTCCTTTGCCCATCATTTTAGGTCCTTCACCAGCTGCAACTTCTAGTTCTTCTGTCTTTTCATATTTAGCTGCTTTTTCATCTCCAGATTCATAATCTGCTATAGCGTTTCTAGATAAATCTTGCTCTATTCTTTGCTTTGACTTATAAAAGGGTGATTTCATAATTATTTATTGTTATTGTTATTATTTACCATTTAACTTTATCAGCCCAATAAGCAGCAGACATTTTGCCTTTTGCTATGTTTTTTCCGTGACGGGCTTTAAATGATTTTCTTTTTGCTTTCATTTTATCAGACTCTCCAGACTTAGGCTTACCAGCAGTGCTAGCTCCTTGCTCACCGAATCGTATAATCTTTTCTTTACCACTAGCACACGCTTTTACAACGTGAGATTTTTTAGGATGTGAAGGTGTTTTCTTTGGCTTATTACAAGCCATATCTTTTTTGCTTATTTTTGTTGCCATGTATTATTTTTCACCACAGGGTTTACCTGTTTTAACATTAACCCAATTTTCTTTTTCAAACCAGTCTCTAAGAGTAGCACCTTTTTTTCTAGCGCCTTTAACATTGGTAGAACTTGATCTTTTGTATTTACCAGATTTACCTGCTGATTCTTTAGCTCTTACAACTTTATCTTTCTGAGCTTTGCTCATTGACTTAACCTTAGCCGCTGGTAAGCATACTTTTTTAGTACCCCCACCTTTAACTTTACTTTTTGGCATTGTCTACTTTCTTCAGCATTTTATCTAAAGTAACAGCTTGACGTTTATGCATAGCTGAAGCTTTTTTTAATTCGCTTGATATAGTTTTTAAAGTTTTCTTATCCATTTTTTATTATTTATTACCAAATTTACTAGGTCCACCAGCTTTAGTACAGCGTACACCCCAACCAGAAGCATAAGCGCTAGGCCATACTTTAAACTTACGTTTTGCGGCTGCTTTACAGCTACTAGATATTTTAGCATACAAAGGTGACTTATTCATATTACTTTTGAGCTTTAGCAGTTATAGGTCCAGCTGAATAAGGTGTTGCAGCTAATTTAAGCTTCATACCTGTAATTCCAGAACTACTTCCTTTACCATGCGGGCGACCTACTTGACTAAGTGGTCCATCCCAAATTGTGTTTTGACCAACATCTCCCTCGGAGTTGTAATCAGCGTTTTTTGTTTTTGCCATTATTATTTATTTATTATTAAGAGTTTTCAATAGCGTCTTGAAGTTCTTGCGTTAATTGATCTTGATCTCCTACTAAAGCTTTATTTAAAGGAGAATCCATCATTGATAGCGGAGTGTTAGCCATAACTTGCTCTGGTGTTAAACCACGAGATGGCATAGCCATTGCTCTGTCGTATTCACTACCGTACATATTTTGTGCTACCATTTGAGCATTAGGGTTAAAGCTACCTGTTTGAATAGGTTGCTGTGGCATGAATCCAGGTTGAACCATTTGTTTGGCTGGAGAGTTTTCTTTAGATGCTGCTTTCATAGCTTGATCTAAACTTGTTACGTTACTTGGCATTTTTATCTTGTTTTATCTTTATTAACATTATAGATAGCTTCAGTTAAAACTTTATCGGTATATGATTTACCAGCTATTAATCTATTTCTTCTTCCACTAGTTGGGATATCTTCTTCACCTAGCATTATTCGATACATTCTTGCTATTAACTGTTTGCATTTAAATGAAACTTGATATATGTTATATTTCTGAGTCGTATGATTACGATTTCTCCATACTACAATCCATCCGTCTTGTAAAAGTTTGTTCCATCTTCTATTATTCCAGCTATAAGAATATGTACCTATTTTAAAATCTTGTTTAGTAAAGTTACCCATACAATCAAAATAAATAAGTAATTCTAAATCAGCATCATTAAAATCATTGTTTTTACAGGCCCATTTACGTATTATACGATAATGTTTGAGCAAGCCAATGTCTTTAACATCTCTTGCTTCTAGCTTCCTCATAAAACAACGACTACGTCTTGTAATTTAATGACGTAATAAGTCTCTTTTTTTATTTCTATTTTATGTCCAGCATGTCTGTCATAAAATATTGTATCTCCTTTTTTAACTCCTATAACTTCATCTCCAATATTTAAAACACTAGCTTCAGTGTATCTAACATCTTCTTTATGAGCTTCAGCTAAGAGAAGTCCTCCTTTTGTAGAGGTTGTACCTTCTTTTAATTTTTTTATAATTAAATTTCTACCTATTGCTCTCATTAATTCTTAAATTATTAATTACACAATCGGTTGATAATATTGTTGTAGCTACTGACGCTGCATTTCTTAATGCACTTTTAGTAACTAGTAAGGGATCAATAATACCTTCTTTAATCATATTTACCATTTTTCCTGTAACTACATCTAAGCCCTGTCCTTGTCTATTAAGCTTAAAATCTGTTTCTATACCAGCGTTATCTAATATTGTCTTAAATGGTGCCTTAACAGCATTTAAAAGAACATACTCATATAAAGATGGATTCTTCACGCTGTCAGCGGCGTTTAAAAGAGCAATACCACCGCCTGATACTATACCTTCTTTAATAGCGGCTTTAGTGGCACATATAGCGTCTTCGACTCTATCTGTCTTTTCTTTTAATTCCATATCTGAATTAGCACCAACTTTAACTATTGCAACTTTAGCAGATAACCTAGCTAATCTTTTTTCTAGTTTTATAACTTCAGAAGGTGTATTTTCTTTATCCAGTTGACTTTTTATTTTTACAATGATATCGTCAACTTGTTCTTTATTCTGATCTACTTGTATTATAGTCTCTTGAGAATTAGTAATACTTTTCACACATTGTCCTAAAAACTCAGGAGATATTAAATCCATATCATCACCAAGATCTTCGTTTATAACTGTAGCGTTTGTTAATAATGCTAAGTCATCTAAAGTGTCTTTTTTATTAATACCATATGTAGGAGCATTAATAACATTCACTTTTATGTTTCCTTTAGTTTTGTTCATCGCTAACGCTGCCAGAACAGGTTGTTCCATATCTGCTATAATTAACAAAGACTTATTGTTTTTTATAACATATTCAAGGATCGATTGGATCTGTCTTACGCTTTCTATTGGAGAGTCGACTAACATTACTAAAGGGTTATCTAGTTCAGCTGTTTTAGATTCTTTATTTGTCACAAAATGTGAATTAGTAAATCCTTTATCATACTGAACACCTTCAACAATTTCAATAACAGTATCAGGTAATGTTGTTTGTTCCATCATAACAACACCAGTTTCACCAACAGCTCTAAAAGCATCACCAATAATTTTTCCAAGTTTAGGATCATTGTTAGTAGATATTGTTGCTACAGAATCAATCATATCTCCTGTAACCTTTATAGAGTTTTTTTCAAGATGTTTAACAACTTTATCAACAGCTTTATTAATTCCACTTTTTAAGTCTCTAGTGTTAACTTGTTTACTATCAAGGTTATAAGCTTCTTTTAGTATAGCGTGTGCTAATACAGTTGCTGTTGTTGTTCCATCACCTGCTTCTTGAACTGTTTTCCTTGCTGCTTGCTTTATGAGTGTTGCACCCATATTCTCAACTGGATCTAGCAGAGTTATTAAATCAGCTACGGTAACACCGTCTTTTGTAATCATTGG
>Ga0207890_1000121_pt1 | contig 31834 bp, 23 predicted proteins | sample LinPmetageLP48_FD_184059 | JGI IMG/M metagenome (GOLD analysis project Ga0207890, IMG submission 184059) | Marine viral communities from the Pacific Ocean - LP-48 (SPAdes) | ecosystem: Environmental > Aquatic > Marine > Oceanic | place: Pacific Ocean | collected 2011-06-13 | reverse complement strand
GGTAAGACTCAGAGGGGTAGGCGTATTACTTTATGCGTAACCCCAGGGAGGTATGACGATGAACGTGGAGGGGTTGATGAGTTGTGGCGAGCGCCACTTCTGTGAAGTTCGGACACCGCCTGTTTTTAATGTCATCACTCCCGCTTATTGAATTGTCGTCCCTGCGAAGGCAGGGACCCATCCTAGCCACAAAGTGCAGCCTCAACGCTGGCATTTAAGGCATTCACTACGCTCACATGGATACCTGCCTACGCAGGTAAGACTCAGAGGGGTAGGCGTATTACTTTATGTGTCACCTACGCAAAGGTCAGGTGCCACAACTAGGGTGTGCGTCTCCCGTCAAGCATTCAGTGCCATGGCAGGAGGCCACTCCAGCAAAAAAGTGCAGTACTAGCCCTCTGTCTTGTCCGACTTATACTCATACTGGTAATAGCCATAGTTATAACCATAACCATAGCCATAACCAGCAGCTTTACGCTCTACCGCATTCAACACAACACCTTTCACCGTAATTCCATTTTGCTCAAAGCGTTGCTTGGTGACTTCCAACTCTTTAATTGGGTTCAAACCAAAACGGGTTACCAGCATAGTTACGCCACATTGGCGGCCAATAATTGCAGCGTCAGTCACTGCCATAATGGGTGGCGTATCAACAATGATCAGGTCGTAATCACCACTTACAGCGGCCAGTAATTCAGACAGGCCTTTGCTCATTAAGAGTTCCGATGGGTTTGGCGGAATGGCGCCCCGCGGCAAAATAAACAGCTCGCCAATTTTCGTTGGCTTAATAGCGTCTTTTAGTTGCACTCGTTTACTCAAAACATCTGACACGCCATTTTCGGGCCCAATCTCAAACATTTTGTGCATATAGCCTTTGCGTAAATCCATGTCGATCAGTAATACGCGCTGGCCTGCTTGGGCAATAACTGCCGCCAAATTACCTGACACAAAGGACTTGCCCACATTGGGGCTGGGGCCAGAGATCATCATTATATTATTGCTGGCTTCCAGCATGGCAAAGTGCAAGCTCGTGCGCAGGCTGCGCAACGCTTCGATGGTGATATCGGTAGGATTGCGCTGGGCCAACAACACGGTTGGATGCTGGTTGCGCATTTTGCGTATCTGCCTTGCCGAGCTCGAGCGACGTCCGCCAAAATCCAATTTACGCTGTTCATCTGACAGCGGAATAGAGGCATACACCGGTAAGCCTATAGCCTCTATGTCATCAGGGTTTTCAACGCCGCGATTCAGCGCCGCGCGCACTAATACCAATGCCACACCTAGAAAACCGCCCAGTAAGGTAGCAATTACTACAATAAGGGCCTTTTTGGGCTTTACGGGTTCTTCTATGTTGACAGCTGCGTCATCGATAATGCGAACATTACCTACCGTACCGGCGCGCACAATATCCAATTCCTGAATATTGTTGAGCATTTGAGTGTAGATGGCAGTGCCTACTTCCAAATCACGCTTTAAGCCCAAAAGCTCCTGTTGGGTTTCTGGCAAGCCCTTGATGCGCTCGTTATAGGCACTTTTGCGGGAGTTTTGCTCCATCATTTGTTCCCGCCAAGCTTGGTAGGCGGGGTGATCCGAGGTGTATTTGCGATCTAGTTCGGATTTTTGCAGCTGTAATTCAGCAATGCCAGATTCCAAATCAACCATCTGCGTAAGCAAGGCTTCGGCCTCGGCACTGATATTCACCGAGCCGGCCTTGACTTGGTAGTCATTAAACCGCTGCTCCGCTTCTTCCAAATCTTTTTTGATATTGGGAAGCTGCTCGCGTAAAAAATCCAAACTTTTTGCGGCTTCAGCCGACTGGCGATCAACGTTTTGGCGAAGATAGGTATTGGCAATGACGTTTAATATATCCTCGGCCCGCACTGGATCGGTATCTTCAATTGACAAGGCCAGTATGCCAGAGTCTTTGCCGCGCTCAGCCGCACCGACCGCCGTTTGCAAAGCAATAATGGCGCTAAGGCGCCGACTGCGCTTCAGCGAAAACTGCGTGCCTGGTCGCGCATGTAAAGCTGATACATAAAGCTCGTAGCCTTCGGCAGTGGCGACTGTTCCGGCTTGCCCCGTTAGCAGTTCTTCCCCGTTAGGAGAAATGAGGGTAAACGTGTTGTTTTCTCCGACAACAATGGTGTGCTCTGCATTATAAACGCTGCTCGGCACGTCAAAGCGGGAAACTACTATATTTTCACCGCCCCAGGCATAGCTGCTAAAGCCAAGAAACGGGCTATTTAGTTCGCCGTCGGCACCGCTAAAGCGCCGTGCTATTGCATGACCAAATACCGGAAAATAATGGGGCTCGACGACAATGTCTAAATTAAGTTTGTCGATTGCCGCGCCAATGACTTTGCGGCTTTTAAGCAATTCAATTTCAGTTACTGCGGCAGACTCGCCGCCAAACATTTCGGTAACATCGCTCATGCCAGGCAGGCCGGGAGACTTCTCTTCTACCTGCACAATGGCGTTGGCACGATAGACTGGCGTTGCGAGCAGTGCATAACTTACCCCAATCACCATAAATAAGCCGGTAACGGCGGCAATAAACAGCTTAGACATCCACAGGGTTGAAAATAGCGCAAGTAAATCTATTTCGTCGTCTTGAATCTGTTGTCGCGGTGCAGGGTTGCTAGGCGTATTCGCGGTCATATTATTGAGTACCAAAAATAAAAGCTGGGCAAACTGCCTGGAGGATAGTCGCCAGGCGCAAATTATTCATTGCAATAGAAAGCGGCAAGATAAAGCTTACTTACCGTCGATATCGCCAACGGTGTCAGTCGCAATAATAGACGGCAACAACTGGCTTAAGAAGCGGTTCCAGCGGGTGATCGGCGCGGGCGAGACATAAACTACGTCCCTTGCCTCTAGAGGAAACCGGTCTGCCAGCATAAAGCCCACCGCTGAACTCGCATTTAAGTGGAAAACCGTAGCGGTGTACACGGGCAGTCCTTGGGCGTCTCTGCTTATGCCGGTATTGCGCAATACATAAATGCCCCGGCCATCAGCGCGGTTTTCATTAATGCCGTTGGCATCGGCTAAGGCTTCTGCCAAGCTGGTGCCATTGCGCGACATGTTCAAACTTTGGGGGCGATTCACTTCGCCAAGCACAAAGATTTTTTCAGCGTCATTGCGAGGTACGTGAATTAAATCGCCATCTTGCAGTAATAGGTTGTTAGACCAGTTGCCCTGCTCATACAAAGACCGCAGGGAAATGCTGCGGGTAGTGCCGTTGCGGCTAAGGGTAACGTCCCCCCACGATGCAGTTTCTGTTAAGCCGCCCTGTAGCTCTATGGCATCGAGCAGGGTTAGCGGGTTATTGGTAATGGGAATAGCGCCAGGCCTCATTACCGAACCGCTAATATAGGCCTTTTGGCTTTGGAAGGCGGCCACCCGCACGTCAACCTGGGGCCGCTTAATGACAGAGCCCAAACGGTTTTGCAGTAGAGTTTGTACCTCACCCGTGGTCAAGCCAGACACGGCCAACTCACCGGCATAAGGGTAAAATACCGAGCCGTCGGCCTTCACGACGTTGCCGCCTTCTTCGGCGCTGCGAAAAGAGCCCGAGGGAATCGTTAGCTCTGGGTGCTCCCACACCGTAATAGTCAATACATCACCTGGTGCAATGCGGTATTCATACCCTATCATCGCTGCTTGTAATTCGGGGTTTAAGCTTGGCTGCGCAGTTGCTTGGCTAGCAAAGTGGCTAAGCACAGTGGCATTTATGGGGATATATTCAATATTGGTGGTGGCGGGGCTGTATTCTTCGGGGGTGTCATCAAACCACAGTGAGTTGACTCGGCTCATGCTAGAGCCTGGGACAACTGTGCAAGCAGACATTGCTACAACAGACGCTAGAAGTAGCGAAGTTTTTAATACATTCATGCAGAGTTTCCCTGGCTGCGTATATATGATTCGGCCGCAAACGAATACCAATTGTCACCTGAAAATTAGGTTGATTGGGCGACACACATATCAAAGCTGCCAATGATACCAGTTTACGAAGCCGAAACCAGTAGCGATCTCCGCCAAAATAGCCATTCGGTAGAACGGCGTGGAAGAACTAGGGCCGCAAATTTATGCCTTAGTACCATTTGAAAAGACGCTGTAGCTAAAGAAGTGCCATGCTAATGTAGTTCGTCGGCTTTATATTGCGGCTATTGAGTTCGAGTCCACGCCATCACCATGGGCGGGCGGCAATTGGAGGCGCGTATCATATAGTGCTTGGATTTTGATCGGGTTTGGTGGAGAATACGCGCTTTTTATTGGGGCTTTCGCGCTAGCTTTGCCCTCGCCCCCCCTTAATTTAAGGGTAGGTGCTTGAGATTGGCGCATTTTATAATAGATTTACCATGGAAAGGTAAGTGATGAAACATATAGTATCTATGATCATGGCTGCGCGAGCCGCTAAGGAAATTGAAGTCATCGTTGGTGTGTTCGCCAATCAGCACGCTCGGCTGACAAATAGTAAAAATCAACATGACTATGATGGCGTGTGCAGACAGGCTAGGCATCCTAGTAAAACAAACACTTTCTTACCTTTGATACATTTATACAGTAAATGAGTACCCTACTTATGTTGTCTTCCAAAAACATCAAACTTGCAGTGATTGGCTTAGGTTACGTGGGCTTACCTCTGGCAGTTGAGTTCGGTAAAAAACGTAGCGTAGTCGGGTTTGATATCCATCAGCCGCGTATTGATGCGCTTAAAGCCGGCCTTGACGCTACGCAGGAAGTTAGTGATACGGAGCTCGCAGAAGCGTCTGGCCTAAGCTACACCGCGAACCCCGGCGAGCTGAAAGACTGTAATGTGTTTATCGTAACTGTGCCAACGCCTATCAATGAGCACAAGCAGCCAGATTTAACCCCGCTAATTAAAGCCTCAGAAACCATAGGCAAAGTGCTACAGAAAGGCGATATCGTTATATATGAATCTACGGTTTACCCAGGTGCGACCGAAGATGATTGCGTACCCGTACTCGAGCGCGTATCTGGTTTAGTATTCAACCGCGATTTCTATGCGGGTTACAGCCCCGAACGTATTAACCCCGGCGATAAAGAGCACCGCGTTACCAACATCAAAAAGGTCACTGCAGGCTCTACGCCTGAAGTTGCTGATATCGTCGACGCTTTATATAACGAAATCATTACCGTCGGCACCCATAAAGCCAGCAGCATTAAAGTAGCCGAAGCTGCTAAAGTAATTGAAAACACTCAGCGCGATGTAAATATAGCGCTTATCAATGAGCTAGCAATTATCTTTAACAAATTGGGCATTGATACAGAATCTGTATTAGAGGCTGCAGGCACCAAGTGGAATTTTCTACCTTTCCGGCCTGGGCTTGTCGGCGGGCATTGCATCGGTGTTGACCCTTACTACCTAACCCACAAAGCGCAAAGTATAGGATACCAGCCAGAGATTATTCTGTCTGGTCGCCGTCTTAACGATAGTATGGGTGAGTATGTTGTGAGTCAGTTAGTTAAAGCCATGCTGAAAAGGCGCATTCATGTACAAGGCGCGCGCGTACTAATTATGGGCTTAACCTTTAAAGAAAACTGCCCAGATTTACGTAACACCCGCGTGGTCGATATTATTAAAGAACTAAAAGAATACGGCATAGAAGTAGATGTATACGACCCCTGGGTAAACCCACAAGAAGCCCGGCACGAATACAATATAAACCCGATCAGCGGGCCGCAGAATGATGCGTACGACGCAGTAGTGCTTGCAGTCAGTCATAATCAATTTAAAGCCATGGGCGCAGCAAAGATTCGAGCCTTGGGTAAAGTTGAGCATATTTTATACGATCTAAAATACTTGCTCGGTACTAAGGAGTCAGATCTACGTCTATAAAAGACGATTGCTCGTTGCCGTGTTCTCACGGCAGCTTTAAACAATACTCGTAGGGTAAATGTAGATGTCCCGTGACTATTAAGAATTTAACACAGTGGAGAACACATGAGCGCATACCAGCAGTTGTTAGAGCAGCTTCCGCAGCAGCCAAAAAAGTGGTTGATCACCGGTGTTGCCGGCTTTATTGGCTCTAATTTGCTAGAAACCTTGCTCAAGCTAAATCAGAAAGTAGTGGGTTTAGATAATTTTGCCACAGGCCACCAACACAACCTAGACGAAGTTCAAGGCTTGGTCAGCCCAGAACAATGGAACAACTTTAGCTTTATCAAAGGCGACATTCGCCAGCTTGAAGACTGTCAACGTGCCTGCCAGAGTGTGGATTACGTATTACACCAGGCAGCATTAGGCTCAGTACCGCGCTCCATTGCCGACCCCATCACCACCAATAGCACAAACATAGACGGCTTTTTAAATATGCTGGTTGCCGCGCGCGACGCCAAGGTACAAAGCTTCACCTACGCCGCAAGCAGCTCTACCTACGGTGACCACCCCGCACTGCCGAAAGTGGAAGATAATATTGGTAACCCGTTAAGCCCTTACGCTGTAACGAAATACGTGAACGAACTATACGCGGGCGTGTTTGCGCGAACTTACGGCTTTAACTGCATTGGTCTGCGTTACTTCAATGTGTTTGGTAAGCGTCAAGATCCCGCTGGTGCATATGCTGCTGTTATCCCTAAGTGGGCGGCAGCGATGATTCAAAACGAAGATGTGTTTATCAACGGCGATGGCGAGACGAGTCGTGATTTTTGCTATATCGACAATACTGTGCAAATGAATTTACTGGCTGCAACGGCTGCAGGCGGTGCCAAAAACGAAGTCTATAATGTGGCTGTGGGTGATAGAACAACACTGAACACCTTGGTCGATGCGTTAAAAGCAGCACTTCTTACCTCTGCAGTGCAATACAGAAAGTCACCGGTATATCGTGATTTTCGTGCCGGTGATGTGCGCCATTCGCAAGCCGACACGAGCAAAGCTGTAAAGCAATTAGGCTATGAGCCAACGCACCGAATTTACGAAGGTATAGCGGAAGCTATGCCTTGGTATGCTAATAGTATTGCTCCCAAGTTAACTTGAGGCAATAAGCACGGGTGTTTGTAGGTGATTTCGATAGACTTTAGAGCGAAAGAGCTATTAAAGATCTGCAAATTAGTGCGGTCAGCATTCTGGCTTAATCGTAAAGGAGGTGTGAATTGCTGGTTAAGCACGCTGTCTCATACCTGTTTGCAAGGGGTTTGCCTGGGCTGGTAAATTTTCTGGCTATGGCGATATACACGCGCCTGCTAACCCCTGGTGAGTTTGGTCGTTATGCATTGGCATTGAGTGCGGTTGGTTTGTTGCATGTCATTTCTATGCAGTCTCTACAGTTGATCCTGATGAGGTTTTACCCCAAAGAGAAAGCATGGGAGCGACCTGTGCTTAATCATGTGCTTTTCGCTTATTTGTTAGCTTCTTGCACCTTTTTAATTGTTGGTTTGATTGTTGCGCAGCTGTTAGTGAATGAGCAAGGTTGGTCTAGCATCATTCTGCTTTCCACAGTGCTATTAGTCAGCCAGGGTTGGCACGAACTTAACTTGCAACTGGCCGCTACCACGCTAAACCCGCGGCGTTATGGGTACCTAGCGGCGGGAAAAGCTGTCCTTGCGATTATAGTAGGCTCATTAATGGCCTGGTTGGGCATAGGAGCAAATGCACCGATTATTGGTCTTTCGTTTGGTTGCGTGATTGCTTGGGTTATATGGGGTAGGCGTAGCTGGCAAGGAGTAAGTCCAGCTAAACCTGGGCAGCATGAATTTAAATCCTACGCAGCTTATGGATTGCCACTGATTGCGACATTTGCTGTGGTGTGGGTGGTGTCAAGTTCCGATCGCGTGCTTCTTGTGTATTATCTTGGTGATGCTGCAACTGGTGTTTATGCAGCTGGTTATGATTTGGCACAAAACAGTCTGGGGCTTTTACTTGCTATCGTGAATACCGCAGCAACGCCCTTGGTGATAAAGGCGTATGAAGAAAAGGGCGGTGGCGCTACCAAGGCGCAAATGAAGAACAATGGAGAGCTTATCTTTTCATTAGCTTTTTCGGGAGCTATAGGATTAATTGTCATTGGGCCAGAATTGATTAGCCTTTTCGTCGGAGAGGCATTTCGGGAAGGTGCTTTGCAGGTATTTCCATGGATAGCGGTATCTGCTGCAATGGTAGGCATAAAATCATTTTACTTCGACATTGTCTTTCATTTGACTAAAGCATCAAAAGGTTTGATCCTGACGAATGGCGCGGCTGCCATAATAAACATCGTATTAAATATAGTTTTGATTCCTGCATATGGAATTAAGGGGGCAGCCATTGCTACTCTTATAGCTTTTTTTTGTGCGGCTATTTTGAGTTATTTGATTGGTCGCTGCATTATTGATGTGCCGAATTTGCTGATAATAATAGGGAAATCGTTTATTGTCGCGATTGGGGTTGGGGTTGCGGCTATTGTTATGGGGCAGGCTTTAGTTGGGGGTGTAGTTGCACTTTTTGTTACAATGATGTCATCAGCTTTTGTTTTTATTCTGCTGTGCTGGCTAGTGGATATTTCTAAGGTGAGAAGTATTGGTGTGAGCTGATTCTTAAGGTTATTTTTTATAAAGACATAGTTATGTATGAGTATTTTATAATAGTATCTGCACTGTTATTTTTTGTATTCAGCTTTGTTTTGGCATTGCTTTTATCAAAAAAAAATAGCCAGACAGATGCTTTAATTTCGTGGTCAATTCTATTTATAGGGATTGTGTATGGATTGGTTTGGCTGAATATATTGCTGGCATTGGATTCGGATTTGGTATTCCTTGGGAAAGATATTATTGATCAAGCAAGGAGTTATTGGTTTGTTTATAGCATCTTGCCGTTGTTAATGGTCATTTCAGTTTTGGTGGGATGGAAATTAACTCGTTGGCCCATGAGGGTGATGTTTAGGCTGGGTGAATTTTCTTTTAATTTTTCAGTAAATGAGCTGGTGGGGTTTGGATGGCTTACGCTTGCCTTATCAATTTTTCTCAGGATTATTTATGTAGACGCATATGGCGGATTGTTTGGCTATTTTGATCATTATCAATTGATTAGGTCGGGTATTTCTGAGGCGCATAACTCATGGAGCTTTTTGCAGCCTTTTGGTATGCTTGGGCCGTTTGCATTGTTGATTTTTGTTGTGTGTATCTCTTCTGAGCGATTGGAAAGGTGGGGCTATTTTTTGGCATGGACGGGTTTGTTAATATCAATCCCTACTAGTATTTATATATTTTATTCATTAGTCGGCAGACTTGATTTTATAGCATTTATTTCGGTTTTGGCTCTATTTTTCTTGATGCGGAAAAATATTGACGGAAGGTTTTTGTTGGTAAGCTCATTGGGAGCTATGTTTTTTTTATTTTTCTGTTTGTATGTGCTTAGCAATACCTTGGGCTTTAAGGGGGCTGATAATCAATCTGACTTTATTGTTAAGGAGTTAAGTTTTCCGTCAGCCAGTTTTTTTGCGCTGATACAAAAATACAATCAAACGCCCAGATACTTCATAGACTTTATTTTTTCTCCATTACTCTTGCTTCCAAGCTCATGGAATGCCGGTTTGTTTCAAACCTCGTCCGAGATAAATACATTGAACTTAATGGGTGCGGTCAAAGGTAGTCAGGGTGTAACAGGCGGGGTTCCTGTTGATCTTATGACGCTAGGTTTTATGCAGCTTGGTTTGTTAGGGGTAATTCTAACAAGTATGCTATTCGGCTTCTTGTTAAAATCAATTAAATTCTTTCTCGATGGGATTATAATTAAGGATCTGCGGCTTATTTTGTTGGCCTTTGTAATTGTTAGGGTGGCAATGTTGGCAATAGCATATGCTCAGCCTGATCACCTAATCGAGCAGCTATTTCCTTTTATTGTTATTTTTGTGCTTGGTCTTTGTTTTAATATTTATAGAAAATTACGATTTTAGGGTGGTGGATATGTACAAGATTGGGTTGATTACATGAGCAGCATTGCGCATATCGCGATTTTTATTCCCTCTTTGCATGGTGGCGGCGCCGAGCGCACTATGGTGACTCTGGCCAATATGTTTGTTGATCGGGGATATCGAGTTGACTTGGTATTGGTAAGTAAAGAAGGACCAAACCTGAAGGAGATTTCATCAAAAGTGCGGATTGTTGACTTGCAAGCAAGTCGGGTGATCAAGGCGCTTTTTCCTCTTCGGAGTTATCTGAGTCGTGAGCAGCCAGCTGTTCTTCTTTCCGCTATGGGTCATGCCAATGTAGTTGCTTTGATAGCCAATATGCTTATAGCTTCACCTACGAGAGTCTTTGTTTCTGAGCGTACTAGCATCAGCAAAGCTCATGCACAAGCTACTAGCATGCCTGCCAAGATTAACTTCTTATTAGTGCGACTGCTTTACCCGAAGGCTAATGGTATCTGTGCTGTATCAAGGGCTGCTAGTTTTGATCTAGAGGAGTTCGTTGGTCTTCCTCGCGGTAAAGTGAAGGTGTTGTACAACCCATTTGATATAGAGCAAATCATTCATCGGGCGAATACACTACCTCCACACCCTTGGCTTATGCAGCAAAAGCAGCAGCCGGTAGTATTAGCTGTAGGTCGTTTGAGCACAGCAAAAGACTATCCGACTTTGATCGATTCTTTTGCTCTACTACGTCAGTCACGCAGGGTGCGCTTACTGATTCTTGGCGAAGGCGAATTGCGTACAAGCTTGGAGGCTCAAATTCAATCGCTAGAGCTAGAAAATGATGTGAAATTGCTAGGTTATGTAGATAATCCTTTTGCTTTTATGGCGCAATGTTCTTTATTCGTGCTGTCTTCACAGTGGGAAGGCTTGCCTGGTGTGCTGATTCAGGCGATGGCTTGTGGTGCGCCAGTGGTCAGTACAAATTGTTTGAGCGGCCCTGAAGAAATCCTCGAAGGAGGAAAGTGGGGTAGGCTGGTGCCAGTAGGGGATGCCAATGCATTATCGATCGCAATGGCCGAGGCATTAGATACCCCATTTGAACTCCAGCCGAGTGTGCGAGTGCGAGCACAAGATTTCGAGCACAAAAAGGCTGTTGATGCTTATCTTGCATTTATGGGGCTTCCTAAGCAAGCCTATAAATTATAAGTATCATTGTCTGCGATTTAATTCTTATTACTGTTACTAGCATAACAATTTTTGTATTGGCTAGTCGCATATTGCTGCGAGAAATACTTTATGAGTCAGCTGGTTGTTACGCACATTATTACCTCTCTTAATGATGGGGGAGCCGAAGCTGTTTTGTTTCGTTTGTGTGCTTACGATACTAATCACAAACATCATGTGATTTCATTGATTAATGACGGTAAGTACGGCACTTTGCTACGTGAAGTGGGTGTGGCTGTCACATGCATTAATATGCCGCAAGGGCGTATGACTTTGATTGGCTTGTGGCGATTATGGTGCGCTTTACGTAGTCAAAAGCCAGATGTTGTGCAAACTTGGATGTATCACGCTGATTTAATAGGTGGTGTTATTGCGCGCCTGGCTGGGGTTAAGCGTGTGTTCTGGAATGTTCGCAACACAACTTTGAGTATTGAGCATACTAGAAAAACCACCATTATGGTTGCTTGGCTTTGTGCACGCATTAGCTCTTGGGTTCCTGATGCGATTGTTTTTTGTGCGCAGAGGGCGCTAGAAGTGCATCGAGATTTGGGTTACGCGAAAGATAAGCTATGCCTGATACATAACGGCTACGAATTAAAACGTTTTGCTGTGAATACAGTCGCTCGGGAAAATTTGCGTACTGAATGGGACGTGGATGGCGGTCTAGTCTTGGGTATGGTCGCTCGGTTTGACTCGCAAAAAGATCATAAGAATCTTCTGCGCGCATTAGCTCAGCTCAAACACAAAGGCGTTGAGTTTGTTGCTGTGTTGGTAGGAAAGGGGCTGGATGCAAAAAACCCCAAATTAATGGCCTGGCTAAATGAGTTGGGTGTGGTTGAGGATGTACGTTTGCTTGGGCCGCGCACGGATATTCCTGATGTGATGAATGCATTGGATGTGCATGTGCTATCCAGTTCTGGAGAGGCGTTTCCTAATGTGGTGGCGGAAGCAATGGCCTGCGGTACATTGGCAGTGACCACTGATGTTGGAGATGCTGCTGTAATTGTGGGAAATACTGGGTGGGTGGTGCCCCCTAAGGATGCCGCTGCATTGGCTGGAGCGTTGCTGCAAGTGCAGGCCGCTATGACCGATGAGTTTGGTTGGCAAGCTCAGCGAGCGGCTGCACGTCAGCGAATACAAGACAATTTCAGCTTGTCGAGAATGACGGCGAACTATGCTGCGCTTTGGTGCGGTGACAGCTCTTTATTGCAGCAATGAAAAGGTAGTTTAGTATGTGTGGTTTCGCTGGATTTTTAACAGTTGGTAGCTGGATGCATGATGAGATTGCGCCCAGCTTGTTGGCCCGTATGACAAACCCAATTATGCATCGTGGGCCAGATAGTTGCGGTTATTGGCATGATGCAGACAGTGGTATTGCGTTAGGCCACCGACGGCTAGCGGTAGTGGAGCTCTCTCCTGCGGGCTCTCAGCCGATGCAATCTCATTGTGGTCGCTACGTGGTTGCCTTTAATGGCGAAATTTATAACCATTTGAATTTACGGTACGACTTGGGAGATACTCCCTGGCGCGGCCACTCGGATACAGAAACGTTGTTGGCAGGCTTTAGTGCATGGGGGATTCGCACCACCATCGAGCGTTGCATTGGCATGTTTGCTATTGCCGTGTGGGATAAGAGTAAGTGCGTATTAACGCTAGCTCGTGATCGCATTGGTGAAAAGCCACTATACTATGGCTGGCAAGGGCAGGGAGAGGATGCTTGTCTGCTGTTTGGTTCAGAGCTAACGGCACTCAAGGCACATCCTGCTTTTGCAGCTAATATTAACCGTGATGCGTTGGCATTGTATATGCGACACGCAGCTATTGCTGCGCCGCACTCTATTTATCAAGACATTTATAAGTTGCCGCAGGGCTGTTTACTGTCTGTGTCCTTGGGCGCTCGTGAGCCAAAAATTGAACAATATTGGTCACTTCCAAATGTTGCTGAACGAGGTGTGGCAACTCCTTTCATAGGCTCCGCGACTGAGGCGGTGGATGCGCTGGAGATACTTCTTAAAAGTGCGGTGCATCAGCAAATGATGGCAGATGTACCATTGGGGGCGTTTTTGTCGGGTGGTGTTGACTCCTCAGTAGTGGTTGCACTGATGCAGGAGCAAAGCAGCCGCCCAATTAAAACATTCACCATTGGTTTTAACGAAAAGGACTATAACGAAGCTGTATATGCCAAGACGGTAGCGCAGCATTTGGGAACAGATCATACAGAGCTTTACGTCACACCTAAGCAGGCATTGGACACTATTCCTAAATTACCTACTCTTTATAGTGAGCCGTTTTCAGACTCGTCGCAGATCCCCACTTTTTTAGTTAGTCAGCTAGCTCGCCAGCATGTCACTGTGTCGCTATCGGGCGATGCAGGCGATGAGCTATTTGCGGGTTACAACCGGTACGTGCAAGGTCAACGTCGCTGGAATACCGTGTCCCGTATTCCGATTTCACTGCGCAGAATACTAGCTGCGAGAATCCTAGCAATATCACCGAGTCGTTGGAATATGCTGTTGGATCCTCTGCAACCGATTTTACCATTGACTTTGCGAATGGCCAATATCGGCGAGAAACTGCATAAAGCTGCAGGAGTTCTTGATTCACGTACCATCGATGAGCTGTATTTAGGCTTGGTCTCCCACTGGGAGCCTGAGAGGGTAGTACTAGGTGCAACTGAGCCAGTTACTTACTTGCGAGGTGCATCTCTACCATTAACCGGGCTTGATGAGGTGCAGCGTATGATGGCATTGGATGGTATTACGTACTTACCTGACGATATCTTAGCGAAGGTCGACCGAGCAGCCATGGGTGTGTCGTTAGAAACGCGAGTACCTTTCCTTGACCACCGTGTAGTGGAGTTTGCATGGTCTATACCTCAAGCGTTAAAACTACGCGATGGTAAAAGCAAATGGATTTTGCGTGAGGTACTTTATCGGCATGTCCCAAAATCGTTGATCGAGCGGCCAAAAATGGGTTTTGGTGTTCCAATTGATAGTTGGCTGCGTGGCCCTTTGCGTGACTGGGCGGAAAATCTAATTAGTGAGTCTAGGCTGAAGCAGCAAGGCTTTTTTGATCCTGCACCTATACGGCAAAAATGGGCTGAGCATTTGAGCGGCAAGCGTAACTGGCAATATCACCTGTGGGATGTATTGATGTTTCAGGCGTGGCTAGATGAGCAGACTTAGTTTTGAGTGTATGAATTGAAGTTTCTTTTAATTGCTGGTATTGGTGGAAGCATATCTTGATACATGGCGCGAGGGGGCATTGGGTGAGAAATGACCTTGATCGTAGTTGGGGTATTGTCTAACACAAGTACTTTGCAATTATGGTAAGTGGACGAGTGGAGTCAGGATTTTTTATTTCTCATTAACGGTACAGCAGTGATGGGGAATCATTAATTTTTTGCTATCTGAAAACGCCAGAATAAGAGCAAGTATTCCGATTTCAAAAAATGTTGAGGCATTGCGTTAATAGTGCGTTGTAGCGAGATTGGGTCACAAGCTTAATCTGTGACTTGATTTTTTTTTTAAATTGGTGGCATGGTTGTCGCTCTTATTGATGTGGAGTGAGTTTTTCACGAGGGTCGCTAGGGAGGCTTAATGAAAAAACTACTTATACTGGTTAATGATCCTGCAGCTTTTTTATCTCATCGCTCGGCTGTTGCGTTTGGTGCGCAGTCGGCTGGCTACGAGGTGCATGTTGCCAGTAAAGGCGGTGATGCGGTGGATGTAATTACAGGTTACGGTTTTAAATTTCATGAATTACCTTTATCGCGCAGTGGCATGAATCCGCTAGTGGAGATTTGGTCGGTATTGGCAATTTTGTGGTTATTGTGGGGAGTTAGGCCAGATGTGCTGCATTTAGTGACACTTAAGCCTGTTTTATACGGAGGGGTTATCGCGCGATTTGCGCCAGTGGGTTCAGTCGTAGGTGCTGTGGCTGGGCTTGGTTTCATTTTTATGGGACTAAGTGCACGTGTTAAAATTACAAGGTGGGTTGTTGTAGCCTTGTTGAAGTTCGCGTTCGCTAATAAGCGCTCGCTAATGATTTTTCAAAACTCTGACGATAGCCAGTGTTTCATAGATTTACATGTGGTGCCGGAGTCACGCACTCGCTTAATTCGTGGGTCAGGGGTAGATTTGTGTAGCTATTCTTACGCTGCGGAACCAAACGGATCTCATCTAATTGTCACTTTTGCCGCTCGCTTACTATTCGATAAAGGTATTCAGGAGTATGTTGATGCAGCGTCCATTTTAAAAGATCGTGGTATCGATGCTGTTTTTCAGATCGCTGGAGACATTGATCCGGCAAGCCCGACGAGTGTGAGTGCAGAGCAGTTAGCAAAATGGAGCACATATAGTAATATTCGTGTATTGGGTTTTCAGAAGGATATGGCCACGGTGCTATCTAGGTCTAATCTTATAGTTCTACCGTCTTATCGCGAAGGCTTGCCTAGGGTGTTAGTAGAGGCAGCTGCCTGTGGGCGAGCTGTTGTTACCACTGATGTTCCTGGTTGCCGGGATGCTATCACGCCTAATGTAACAGGTCTTTTGGTTCCAGTTAAAAATTCAGATGCATTAGCTGACGCTATTGAAAAGCTTTTTTCAACTCCAGGCTTGAGGGGGGAAATGGGTAGTGCGGGGCGGCGACTAGCAGAAAAGCATTTTGCAATTGATAAAATAGTGCAAAAACACTTGGATATTTATCTTGAGTGTTCTCTTTAAGGTTTCCGGGCGATATAAGGAGATGCAGTGCGTAGTATGCCGCAAGCGAGGGCTGTTGGTTTCGTTGGGCGAAACCGAATTCGGCTGTCTTGTTGACAATTGTGCACTGAGAGACGGCGATGTGTTCTTGTGATGACGTGGTTTTGGGACGGGGCGTCAATCAGCACCTGTTGGTCGGAGTTTTTAATGGCACATTGAGAAGAGAATACAATACAACCTGATTCGTGGAGATTTATATATGGGCGCAAAACGGAAAAATTTGCTACTGACGGGTGCTACTGGTTTTGTTGGCCGTGCATTGCAGCAGCGGATACTTGCTGATGAGCAGTACGTTTTAACGGTTGCGGTGCGCCGTGCCATTGCTGTTCCAAGTGATGCGCGAGCGGTGTATGTGGCGGATTTGTCGGCAGAGACGGACTGGTCTGAAGCACTGCAAGAAATTGATGTTGTGATTCATTCTGCTGCTCGCGCGCATGTGTTAGTTGAGAGTACTGCAGATCCACTCATTGAGTTTCGAAAAACTAATGTGGATGGCACTTTAGCTTTGGCGGAACAAGCTCTTGCCGCAGGGGTGCAGCGATTTGTATTTATTAGTTCGATTGGTGTAAATGGTGCAAATACAGCAGAGCAGCCATTTAGGGAGCATGATGTGCCGGCACCTCATGCTCCATATGCGGTCTCTAAACTTGAGGCCGAAATAGCGTTACAAGAGTTATGTTCGGGTAGCACTATGGAGCTAGTTATTATTCGGCCTCCATTGGTGTACGCTTCAAATGCTCCGGGTAACTTTGGGCGATTACTAAAGCTTGTGGCGCTTGCACTGCCACTACCTTTTGCTTTAGTCAAGAACCGAAGAAGTATTATTGCATTGGAGAATTTAGTAGATTTTGTTTTGTGTTGTGCTGGACATCCTCACGCGGGAAATCAAACATTCCTGGTTTCTGATGACGAGTCGATAAGTGCGCCTGAAATGTTGCGTTATTTATCGCGGGGTATGGGTAAGCGGTTCGTGTTACTACCTGTGCCTGTGGCTTTAATGCGTTTTGCCGCGAAACTGTTTGGACGTGAAGCTTTGTTTAATCAATTATGTGGCTCGTTAGAAATTGATTCTTCTAAAGCGCGAAGTCTATTAGGCTGGACACCACTTGTGACTCCTCAGGATGCCTTGCGCAAAACAGCTGAGGGGTTTTTTGTCCGACGAGTAGTCTGAAAGTCTGGCGACGCGACTCTTAAGTTACTCGGTCGGGTTAGTATGCAGATTCACCTATAATATCTTGGTCTATTATGTCTAATACATTATTGATCTTAGGTGCCGGTGGCCACGGCAAGGCGGTGGCCGAATCCGCTTTGTTGACTGGTACGTGGCAGCGAGTACAGTTTGTCGATGATCGTTGGCCAGTACTCCAAGAGTCTTTTGGTTTGCCTGTGGTTAGTGATATCGCCGGTTTAGTGCAGGCTGCTGCTGACGCTCACGGTGCGATTGCCGCGGTTGGCAATAATCAAGTGCGTGAGCAGTGGTGTAATGCAATTGAGCACGCCGGACTTGAACTGGTATCTATTGTGCACCCGCGTGCTTATGTCAGTTCTTCTGTCGCTTTGGGTGCGGGTTCGGCGGTGATGGCTCTTGCGATGGTAGGTGTTGATGCCCAGGTGGGGCGAGCCACTATTATCAATGCTAATGCCACGCTGGATCATGATGCTGTGCTGGGCGATTTTGCGCATTTAGGTGTGGGTGTGCAGATTGCTGGCGGAGTACGGGTTGGAGCGCGGGCTTGGCTGCAGGCGGGTTGTTGTGCTGGTTACAATGTGGTGGTGCCTGATTCTGCAAGTATAGCTGCCGGCACCGCCTTGCATGCGTAGATTTTATCTTGGCCTATTGGGGCGACCTGCAAAATGTGTTTGGAGTTTAAAGTGAATTTAGCTATGGGCTGTCTATGAGTAGTGGGCTGATCGTTGCGGTCGTCTTTATGGTCGCGTTTGTATTGACTTGGGTTTTGCGCCGCTATGCCTTAGCCAGCAGTTTAATGGATATTCCGAATGAGCGTAGCTCCCATTCGGTAGCGACGCCGCGCGGTGGTGGGGTGGCAATTGTTTTGAGCTTTCTTCTGGTATTGCCGATTTTGGGTTTTCTACAATGGCTGCCGTGGTCGTTTGTTCTTGGCGTTATAGGCGCCGGTGCCGGAGTGGCGGTGCTTGGTTTCTTGGATGACCATGGTCATATTGCGGCACGCTGGCGCTTACTCGGTCACTTTTCTTCAGCTGCTTGGGCTTTGTACTGGTTAGGCGGCTTACCACCGGTACTGATGCTCGGCTATGTGGTTGATTTTGGTGTAATTGGCCGTGTGTTGGCTGCGTTGTATATAGTGTGGCTGCTGAATCTTTATAACTTCATGGATGGTATTGATGGACTTGCAAGTGTCCAGGCAATCACAGTTTGTGTAAGTGGGGCGCTACTGTATGTTTATCTCGACGCAGATATTTTGGCGATTGTACCGCTGACGTTGGCGGCGGCGGTGGCTGGTTTTGTGTGTTGGAACTTTCCTCCAGCTAAGATTTTTATGGGTGATGCTGGTAGCGGCTTTTTGGGGTTGATTCTGGCGGTATTGTCCCTGCAGGCTGCATGGTTTAAGGCTGAGCTGTTGTGGTGCTGGATTATTTTATTGGGTGTATTTGTGGTAGATGCGACGCTTACCTTGCTGCGCCGGTTGTTGCGTGGTGAAAAGGTGTATGAGGCCCACTGTAGTCACGCTTACCAAAACGCTGCGCGTCAATTTCGCTCCCATAAGGCCGTGACCCTAATCGTATTGGGGGTAAATATTGGCTGGTTACTACCAATGGCTCTATTAGTTTGTACCGGATATATAGATGGATTGGTCGGCCTAATAATTGCTTACTTTCCGCTAATAATTCTGGCGATGAAATTTAAGGCTGGAGAATAGTGGGGCTCAAAAATAGAGGTTACAGCTTGGTAGTCAGTGCTCGTCAAATTCCATGGTCTATTTTGCTTAGTCTGAAGTGATGGCTAGAACGCTGGGTTGGGTGTGCTTTCTGGGTGGGATATGACTAAGAAGGTAGGGCTTGCTGTGCATATAGTGTGTTATTTCATATATCACAGTGCAATGGCAGGCAAGTGGGCCTGCGTTAGGCTACACTGATTACCCCTAGTTTGGGGGTTTTCTAATCTGAGGCGCCTCCTGTAGAATGCGCTACAGCTGGGGCTAGACGTTAGTTAAGCAATTTCGACGTTAAAATTGCCAGCTAGACGCAGATTGATGTTGTTAGTTTGTTCGTTCCTCTAGAGCGACGAATTGGCTAAAGATAACACGAGATACACAATATGGTAGTGTCCACTGGATGGATTGACATATGAACGGAGTTCTCCAGACTGTTTTAGGACTGTCGCGTTGGCGAAAGCGCTTCATTTCACTTATATCCGATGCCTTGTTTTTGTTCTTTTCGCTTTGGGTTGCCTTTGCGCTGCGACTAGAAAATATGTATTGGCTACCCTCTACCGGGCAGGTTTTGCTCGGGGCAACGACAGTGCTCTTTACCTTGGGCTTGTTCGTAAAGCTGGGCCTGTACCGCGCCATTATTCGCTTTTTGGGTGACCGCGCTTTTACAACTATCATTGTCGGCGTTTTGGCGTCTTGCCTTGCCTTGGTGGTGTTTAGTTATTTGTTTAACATATGGATGCCGCGTTCGGTGCCGGTTATATATGGTGCCCTTGCATTTTTGTTTGTTAGTGGTACTCGGCTTTTGGTGCGGGCAGTAGTGAATACGCCTAGTCAGCGGCATAAGATCGCCGTCGGTATTATCGGTGCTGGTGAGACTGGTATGCAATTGTCAGTGGCCTTAAGCCAAGGCACTGAATATCGGCCAAATTTTTTAATCAGTTTTAATCGCGATAATAATCAAACAGTGATTAATGGTTTGCCGGTCTATTGCATCGAAAATATCGAAAAAGCCATCCAAGTGCATAAGGTTCAGCGCTTATTCCTCGCCTTGGGTGTGCACTCTAATGTTGACCGGGTTGCGTTGTTGAAGAAGTTAGAGGCGTTTTCGATTCCTGTGCAGACCGTTCCTTCTATGACGGAGCTGGTTTCTGGGCAAGCGCGGATTAACGATATTCGTGATTTGGATGTGGTTGATTTATTGGGGCGAGATCCTGTTCAGCCAGATAATGATTTGGTTTCCTCAAGCTTGAGTGGCAAATCGATATTGGTGAGTGGTGCGGGCGGCTCAATTGGTTCAGAGCTTTGTCGGCAAATCATTACGCACAAGCCTAAGGCTTTGATTTTATTTGATATTTCAGAATATAGCTTGTACTCGATTGAGCGTGAGTTGGCGTCGATAAATCAAATAAAAGGCTATGACGTCGCAATACATGCCCTGCTGGGCTCGGTTAAGCATCAGGTGCGCTGCGAAGTGGTGATGCGGACTTTTAATGTTGATACGGTATACCATGCCGCGGCTTATAAGCATGTCCCCTTGGTTGAATACAATGTTATTGAGGGTGTGCAGAATAATGTAATGGGTACCTGGAATTTGGCTGAGGCTGCCATTGCGGCTGGCGTACAGCGTTTTGTATTGGTTTCTACCGATAAGGCGGTGCGCCCGACCAACGTAATGGGGGCGAGTAAGCGTTTGGCCGAATTGGTGCTGCAGGGGCTTGCGCAAAGGCAATCTTCGACGATTTTCTCGATGGTGCGTTTTGGCAATGTGCTTGGTTCATCTGGTTCTGTGGTGCCCTTATTTAGGGATCAGATTCGCGATGGCGGGCCGATTACTGTGACGCATCCAGATATTATTCGCTACTTTATGACCATTCCTGAGGCGAGTCAGCTGGTGTTGCAAGCGGGAAGTATGGGTATTGGTGGTGAGGTTTTTGTACTCGATATGGGCGAACCAGTTAAAATAGCCGATTTGGCACGAAAAATTATCCGTTTGATGGGTTTTAACGAGAAAACCAGCGAGAATCCCGACGGCGATATTGAGATTGTTTACAGTGGTCTTCGCCCTGGCGAGAAATTGTATGAAGAGTTACTGATCGGCGATAACCCCCAAGGTACTGCTCACCCCCGCATTATGAAGGCGGAAGAGTTGTTTTTGTCTTGGGCGGAAATTAAGAAACTGCTTTTAGCGATAGACGTGGCTAGTCACGAGTTTGATTGTGAACGAATTATTCAAATTTTGCGCGATGCGCCCGCGGGCTATAGTCCTGAAGGTGAGATGGTTGATTTGGTTTGGGCCAATACTTATATGAAGCTAGTAAAGGCATAGCCATAGCAGTGCGGCGATTGTGATTGCCGGTGTGGCCTACCTTCGTTGAATGATTTTTAAATTGTGTAGCACCGCCATCGCAAGCCAAATTACGGTTTGCTATCGCTGTGTAGTGAACTTATTAAAGGAATAGTTAGATGTGTGGAATAGTGGGCGCCGTCGCGGCTAGGGAAGTTGCGGATATCCTGTTGGAAGGGCTGCGCCGTTTAGAGTACCGAGGTTACGACTCGGCGGGTATGTCTCTACTCACTGCCGATGGTCAATTAAGCAAATTGCGGCGAATTGGTAAGGTCGCTAGTCTTGCTGAAGCAATGGCAGTTGAACCCCTTTCGGGGCGCTTGGGAATTGCACATACTCGCTGGGCCACCCACGGTGCGCCCGCTGAGCACAATGCTCATCCGCATTGCTCGGGTGAGCTGTCATTGGTTCACAACGGCATAATTGAAAACCATCGCGCCTTGCGCGAGCGCTTGCAGGGCTTGGGCTATGAGTTTCTGTCAGAAACCGATACCGAAGTTGTTTCGCACCTTGTTCACTATTATTACCAGGATTCATCTGATTTATTGGCAGCGGTTAAACGCGCTATTCCTGACTTAGATGGTGCCTATGGCCTGGCAGTTATTCATGCCTCACATCCCGGACATTTAGTTTGTGCGCGGAAGGGTAGTCCCCTAGTTATCGGACTTGGGATGGGGGAGAACTTCATTGCTTCTGATCAATTGGCGCTTCGTCAGGTGACCGATCGTTTTGTCTACCTAGAAGAGGGCGATATCGCCGAGATCACCACCCGCGGTTACCGAATTTGGAATGAAAAAGGTGTTTCAGTTAGCCGGGATATTACCCAGATTGATACTGCTGCTGAGAACGCGGAAAAGGGTGCTTACCGGCACTATATGCTCAAAGAGATCTACGAGCAGCCTGGAGTGATAAAGCGGTCATTGGCTGGTCGCTTGGGCCGTGAAAAAATCTTGTTCGAGGCGCTGGGCGCCCGTGCCGATGAAATACTTAAAGACGTCTCGTCTGTGCAGATCGTTGCGTGCGGCACCAGTTACCATGCGGGAATGGTGGCCAAGTATTGGATTGAAGGTGTTGCTGGCGTTCCCTGCCGCGTTGAAGTTGCCAGTGAGTTTCGCTATCGGAAGTTTAAAGTGCAGGCCGGTACCTTGTTTGTCACCATATCGCAATCGGGTGAGACAGCAGATACCTTAGCCGCACTGCGCCTTGCCAAGACCTTGGGTTACGCTGCGACAATGACGGTATGTAATGTGGCGTTGAGCTCGCTGGTGCGTGAGTCAGATTTATTTTTAATGACAGAAGCGGGGCCGGAAATTGGCGTGGCTTCTACTAAAGCCTTTACGACTCAGCTTGTGGCGTTGCTACTGCTTACCGTTGCCTTAGGTCGCTACCATGATGTTGGCCCCGAAGATGAGGCAAGGATTGTTGCGGCGCTCAAGTCCTTACCCTCTTTGCTTGAAGAGACGCTTAAGCTTGATGATGCCATTAATGCTATGTCGGAGGCTTTTGCAGAAAAACACCACGCCTTGTTTTTAGGGCGCGGTGCGCAGTGGCCGGTAGCGATGGAAGGCGCGCTGAAGCTAAAGGAAATATCGTATATTCATGCTGAAAGCTATCCTGCCGGCGAATTAAAGCACGGCCCTTTAGCTTTGGTTGATAGTGATATGCCGGTGGTGGCTGTTGCGCCCAATGACGAATTGCTCGAGAAACTAAAGTCTAACTTGCAAGAGGTGCAGGCGCGCGGCGGCCAGCTATTTGTGTTCGCAGATAAAAATGCAGACTTTGCCGGTGACGACAGCATTACCTTAATTGAATTGCCGCATGTTGAGGAGATAATCGCCCCCATTGTCTACACTATCCCGCTACAGCTGCTTTCATACTACGTTGCAATATTGAAGGGTACGGATGTTGATCAGCCGCGTAATTTGGCGAAATCTGTCACGGTTGAATAATGCTTAGATCGTTATACCCCTTAGGTTTTGGCGCATAATTAACAATGAAGAGCGCGCATTTTTGTTTTGGATCGATGCAAAATTTGGCTTTTGTTGTTGTGGAAATAACAAGGGCATTCTAGCTTGGCGTAAATTTAGCTAATTATTCCTTTATAGAAGTATTAGCCTTGCTCCGCCGCGGTACTGTGCTGCCAAGTCTACTTCGGTGAAAAGCAGTTTATCAATCTCATATCAGGGATATTAATTTTAGGGAGATTAACATGAGTATTTTTGGAACTGATGGTGTGCGCGGTAAAGTCGGCGTGTATCCAATTACACCAGATTTTGCACTAAAACTGGGTTGGGCCGCAGGAACAGTGCTCGCGAAGGGTGGGGCAAAAAAGGTTATTGTTGGCAAGGATACCCGCAACTCAGGTTATATGTTTGAGGCCGCGATACAATCTGGTCTTTCTGCGGCGGGCGTTGACGCGGTGCTTACCGGCCCATTGCCTACGCCGGCGATCGCGTATTTGACGAAAACTTTGCGGGCCTCTGCGGGCGTCGTTATTAGTGCGTCACATAATCATTATGAAGACAATGGCATTAAGTTTTTCTCTGCTGAAGGGGAGAAGTTAAGCGATGCCGTGCAAGAGGCGATTGAGCGCGAACTTAATAACAGTATTACATGCGTCGGTTCCCATGATTTAGGGAAATCCTATCGTTTAAATGATGCAACGGGCCGCTATATTGAATTTTGTAAGTCGACATTTCCTTCGGCTTTATCATTGGCGGGTTTAACGATTGTCGTCGACTCTGCTAACGGTGCTGGCTATAAAGCTGCTCCGGCCGTGTTTGAAGAGCTGGGGGCGAAAGTCCACGCCATAGCGAACACCCCTAACGGTTTGAATATCAATGACGGCTGCGGCGCAACCGATGTGAGCTTGCTGGCGAGCGAAGTGATAAAGCACGGAGCTGATTTAGGCCTAGCAGTTGATGGCGATGGTGATCGGATAATCTTTGTTGATCATACTGGTGCGGTTCGCGATGGCGATCAACTTTTGTATATTATTGCAGCCCATTTGCAAGAGAAGAAGCAGTTGAATGGCGGTGTAGTCGGAACCTATATGAGCAATATGGGCTTGGAAAACGCGTTTAAATCTGTGGGGATTCCCTTTGCAAGAGCAAAAGTTGGCGATCGTTATGTGATGGAGCAGTTAAGGCGCAGAGGTTGGGAGCTTGGTGGTGAGTCGTCGGGGCACATCATCTGTGGAAGTAAAATTAATACGGGTGATGGAATTATTGCTGCCTTACAAGTGCTGGCCGCCATTGTTGAGACCGGGCGATCGCTGAAGGACTTGTGCTCGTCGTGGGAACCATATCCCCAATCACTTATTAATGTTGGTTTTGCAAATGCGGCGGTTGTTCCAGTTGACCACGAATCAGTGAAATCGGCTGTTGCGGATGCCGAGAAGGCACTTGGGTTTGGATCCGATAACCCCTCTGGCCGCGTGCTTTTACGAAAATCAGGCACTGAGCCTTTGGTGCGCGTTATGGTGGAAGCCAAAGATACGAAGCAGTCTGAATATTGGGCTACCGAGATTGCCTCAGCGCTTAAGGCGGTTTCTTAAGCGTGCGCGCGAAAATCAGTTGCTGCCGTGAGTGTATAGCCCGGACCTTGTTGCTGAGATAGACCCCTGCCTTCGCAGGGGTGACAAAAATATTATGCTGGGGCTGCCGTATCTTCGCGGCGGTGGTATTCGAACACAGCCGGTACGCGCCCGATCTCCGTAGGAGTGGCGATCGGTTTTTGCTGTCATACGCGCATGCAGGTATCCATACGGGCTGGATAATGAGTCTGGTGTGTAACCCATGTGCCCGGGCTGCAATGTAACCCCTCTGACGGGCTTCATAGTGCAGTGAATACCATGCGCGGCGATGTCTGGGGCCGTACTTTGTTACTGAGATGGACCCCTGCCTTCGCAGGGGTGACGAATTGCTAGTGCGTAGCTTGCTGACTTAAGGCGTCGTCATACCTGCGCAGGCAGGTATCCATGCGGGCTGGGTAACGGCCCCGAAGTGTAACCCATGTGCCCGAGCTACAATGTAACCCCTCTGATTGGCTGCGTAGCGCAGTGAATACCATGCGCGGCGACGACGGGGCCGTACTTTGTTGCTGGGATGGACCCCTGCCTTCGCAGGGGTGACGAATTGCTAGTGCGTAGCTTGCTGACTTAAGGCGTCGTTATACCTGCGCAGGCAGGTATCCATACGGGCCGGGTAACGGCCCCGAAATGTACCCCATGTGCCCGGACTACAATGTAACCCCTCTGACCGGCCGTGTAGCGCAGTGAATACCATGCGCGCCACGTCTGGGGCCGTACTTTGTTGCTGAGATGGACCCCTGCCTTCGCAGGGGTGACGATCGGTTTTTGCTGTCATACCTGCGCAGGCAGGTATCCATACGGGCTGGGTAACGGCCCCGAAATGTACCCCATGTGCCCGGGCTACAATGTAACCCCTCTGACCGGCCGTGTAGCGCAGTGAAAACCATTCGCGGCAATGTCTGGGGTCGTGCTGGGAAGGACGCCTGCCTTCACCGGAGTGGCGATCAGTTTTTGCTGTCATACCTGCGCAGGCAGGTATCCATACGGGCCGGGTAACGGCCCCGAAGTGTAACCCATGTGCCTAGACTACAATGTAACCCCTCTGACTGGCTGCGTAGCGCAGTGAATAGCATGCGCGGCGACGACGGGGCCGTACTTTGTTGCTGGGATGGACCCCCTGCGTTCGCAGGGGCGGAGCCCGAACTTCGCAGGGGTGACGTTCGAACATAGCCGATGCGTCTCCGAACTTCGCAGGAGTGACGAATCGCCCGCTTGCTGCTCCAAGCCATTTATCGCGCTCTTTAATGTTTTGCTTAATCTGCATGCTAGAATCCCGATAGTCTTGAGTGTGGAGTGCGTGGATGAAGGTCACGATTTTTGGTATTGGGTATGTTGGGTTGGTTCAGGCCGCGGTATTGGCTGAGGTCGGCCACGATGTTGTTTGCGTCGATGTAAATGATGAGCGCGTTGAGAATTTAAAAAACGGCGTTATCCCCATTTATGAACCAGGGTTAACGCCCTTGGTGCAGCGTAATTATGAGGCTGGCCGTTTAAAATTCACGACTGATGCCGCATTTGGCGTAACTCACGGTCGGATTCAATTTATTGCAGTCGGTACGCCGCCAGATGAAGACGGCTCGGCTGATCTGCAGTATGTGTTGGCGGTGGCCAAGACTATTGCGACGTATATGGAGTCAGCCAAGATTATCGTGGATAAGTCCACGGTGCCGGTGGGTACTGCTGATAAGGTTAGCGCTTGTGTTGCCACGGTGCTGGCCGAGCGCGGCGTCGAGGTTGGTTTTGATGTGGTGTCTAATCCTGAGTTTTTGAAGGAAGGCGCAGCAGTGGCAGATTGCCAGCGGCCTGATCGCATAGTGATTGGTACGGACAGCCCAGCTGTAGAAGAAAAAATGCGGGAGCTGTATGCGCCCTTTAACCGCAATCATGAACGTATGATTGTGATGGATGTGCGCTCTGCTGAGTTAACTAAATATGCCGCAAACTGCATGTTGGCAACCAAAATCAGCTTTATGAACGAGATGGCGAACCTGGCGGAATTGTTGGGTGCCGATATTGAAAAGGTGCGGCAGGGCATTGGTTCTGACCCGCGTATTGGTTACCACTTTATTTACCCGGGTTGTGGTTATGGTGGGTCTTGCTTCCCTAAAGATGTGCAAGCCTTGGTTAAAACCGCCGAGAAAGTGGGTTATGTACCGGCCTTGTTGAAGTCGGTAGAGCAAGTGAACTACCGCCAAAAAGATAAATTATTTGCGCATGTGCAGGCTTATTTTGACGGTGATTTGGCGGGTAAGCGCATTGCCTTGTGGGGCTTGTCGTTTAAGCCAAACACCGACGATATGCGCGATGCGCCAAGCCGCGTGCTAATGGAAAAATTGTGGGCCGCTGGTGCGGTGGTGCAGGCCTTTGACCCCGAGGCGATGAATGAGGCTCAGCGTATTTATGGCACGCGCGCCGATTTGAGTTTGATGGGGACCAAGGAAGCTGCCTTGCTTGGTGCGGATGCACTGGTGGTGTGTACCGAATGGAATGCTTTTAAAGCGCCGGATTTTGAAGTTGTTAAAGAGCATTTAAAGCACCCGGTCATTATCGATGGTCGCAATTTGTATGAGCCGGAAATGCTTGAGGCGTATGGTATTGCGTATTACGGTATTGGGCGTGGGCGGAGTGTTTTGAAGGCCTAGGTGGCGGTGTACTGCTGTAGGCTTGACAGGAGATGGGAGATGCAACGCTATGTGCTGAGCCTCTACTTCGTTGCATGGATAGACCTCCTGCCTTCGCAGGAGCGGTGCCCGAACTACGCAGGGGTGGCGACGATTTAAATTCTGACGTCCAACGTCATACCTGCGCAGGCAGGTATCCATACACGAAATGGGCGGAGGTCTTCCGCCCGGTAGGGGATGTCTACGGGGGGTTGCACCCTCCCCCCCAATTAGTTTTTCCTCCGTATTTTGCACGACCATTAATCTTTTAGCGTGGATGTTGTTGTATGAAAACCATTCTGGTCACCGGCGGCGCCGGGTACATTGGCAGTCACACTGCTGTTGAGTTGCTTAACGCCGGTTACAACGTAGTGATTGTTGATAATTTGGTGAATAGCAATTTGGCGGTGCTGCCACGCATTGAGGCAATTTGTGGCAAGGCCCCGGTGTTTGTGAATGCCGATGTCCGCGATGCTAGTGCCATGGCTGCGGTGTTTACTGCGCATGCGATTGACGCGGTGATTCATTTTGCCGGTTTGAAGGCTGTGGGCGAGAGTGTTGAGCAGCCCATTCGGTATTACGAGAATAATGTGCGCGGCACTATGGTCTTGTGCCAGGCAATGGCTGACGCTGGGGTGTTTAAGCTGGTATTTAGCTCCTCTGCCACGGTGTACGGGCCTGATGCCCCCGTGCCCTATATTGAAACAATGGCGCTGGGCCAGCCATCTAGCCCTTATGGCGCGTCTAAGGCGATGGCTGAGCGGATTTTGGCTGATTTGTGTGTGTCGGATTCGCGCTGGGCAATTGCGGCGCTGCGGTATTTTAATCCGATTGGTGCCCATGAATCGGGTTTGATTGGCGAGGACCCCAAGGGCATCCCCAATAATTTAATGCCGTTTATTGCCCGAGTTGCGGTTGGCAAATTGGCTGAGTTGGCGATATTTGGTGATGACTACGACACCCCCGACGGCACCTGCCAACGTGATTATTTGCATGTGGTAGATTTGGCCGAGGGCCACTGCCAGTCACTGCTGGCGCTTGAAAAGCCGGGTTTGCATGCCTTTAACTTAGGCACGGGGCAGGGTGTGTCGGTATTGGATATGGTAAAGGCGTTTGAGGCCGTCACTGGCCAGCCAGTACCGTATAAAATTGCGCCCCGCCGCAGTGGTGATTTACCCGCGTTCTGGGCCAATGCTGATAAAGCCAAGCAGGAACTGGATTGGGTTGCTGGCCGTAGTCTAGAGCAAATGATGGCCGACACCTGGCGTTGGCAGAGTGGCAACCCAGATGGCTTTGCACAAGAGTGATGCTGGACGACTATTCGGTGTTAAACCTGCGGCGGCAGGGATCCATATGAGCGTAGCGAATACTTGGTCGTGGCTGCGTGAATTCTGCACTTCGTTACTGAGATGGACCCCCTGCCTTTGCAGGGGCAGAGTCCGGCTCCGCAGGAGTGACGAATAAATTAAATTTGCAGTGTTTGTTGTCCTGCCTGCGCAGAAGTGGGGAATGTATAATTTGTAGTCATACCCCTGTGCCGCATTAAGTCATCCCTGCGGAAGCAGGGATTCATATGAACGCAGTGAATGCTTGGTGGGGCAGCGTTTAAGCCCGAACTCCTTTGCAGCAATAGACTCCTGCCTTCGCAGGAGTGACTAGTATATAGAGGGAGGCCTAACCCCCGAAGTCATCCCTGCGAAGGCAGGGATCCATATGAACACAGCGAATACTTGGTGGGGCAGCGTTTAAGCCCGAACTCCGTTGCAGCAATAGACTCCTGCCTCCGCAGGAGTGACTAATATATAGAGGGAGGCCTAACCCCCCGAAGTCATCCCTGCGCAGGCAGGGATCCATATGAACGGAGTGAATGTTTTGTGGTGGCTGCGTTTAAGCCCGAACTCCGTTGCAGCAATAGACTCCTGCCTTCGCAGGAGTGACTAATGTATATAGGGTGGCCTAACCCCCGAAGTCATCCCTGCGCAGGCAGGGATCCATATGAGCGCAGCGAATGCTTTTGCGCTGTTAAAGCTTATTCAGGCTTTTATCTTTCTCGAGTTGATAGCTTTGCAGGTCTTCTGCAAGCAGCAAGTTTCCCTGGTAGTGTTCGCGGGCTTCTTTGTAGAGGTCTTTTACGGTGTGCTGGGCTTTGTGTTTGTTTTTAGATGAATGGCCACTGCGATAGCGTTGACTGAAGTGGGTGAGTATTAGGTGGGGGAGCCCAGTGTTGGTGGCGGTTTTGGCAACCATGGCGGCGGTGCTGTGCATGTATTGCGGGCCGACTTTGGCGAAGACGTCTTCGGTGAAGGTGGCTTCGTGAATGAGTAGGTCGCAGTCTAGCAGTGCTTTATGCAGTAGGTTGGGTTGGTCGTTGTCGCCGCCAACCACTATTTTGCGGGCTGGCCAGGCGGGTGTGCAGACTTCGCTGGCGCGAAGGGTGCTGCCGTTAGCCAGTGTTACATCGTCACCTTGTTGTAATTGGTGCCATAGTGGGCCGCGAGGTACGCCAAGGTCATCGAGTTTGGTTTCGTTGATGTGGGTTGGCGGTATTTCTGTAATCTGGTAAGCGAAACAGGGAACCCGATGTGACATTTCAACGGCGCTAACCTCAATGACGCCGTCGTTGTAATAAAAATCTGGCTGGTCGCTGCGCACAAAATTCAGGGGAAAGCGCATATTGTGAACATCGGTAAGGGCAAAGGTATTGCGAACGTATTGCTCTATGCCGTCTGGCGCGCAGACTGTGAGTGGCTCGGTGCGGCCGCTCATATTGGCGCTGGCAATAAGGCCTGGCAGTCCGTAGCAGTGGTCACCGTGAACATGGGTGATAAAGATGGCTTTGAGTTTGGCGCTGGAGTGGTGGCTATGTAGTAAGCGATGCTGAGTGCCTTCGCCACAGTCGATTAAATACCAGTCGCGGTTGTCGTCTATGTTCAGCGCTAGGGCGGTGACGTTGCGTTGCGCCGTTGGCGTGCCGGCGCTGGTGCCTAAAAAAGTAAAACGCATAAATTCGGTTTTGTTACTCCGTGTGGGCGTTCATTGTGAGCTATTTGCCTTGGCGTTGCTCGAGTATTTGCAGGGTGTTGGGCGATGGCGGGGTCTCGAGCATTGCCGTAATGCTGTCGATGAGATTGCTGGCCATAAAGTCGGTGTCGCGTATCATTGGGTCTAATTGCCGGTTTTTACGCACCCGCGCGTGGTCAGAGATGCCGTGAAAAGCGAGAACATTCATCATGAGAATACGTTGTTGGCCTACTTCCGGTGGCAGATGAGTTAGCTGCTTGGCGGCCAGTTTGGCCAGTTTGGTTTCTCTGGGTATTTGCAGTGGGTGTGCGTGTGGCAGGCTGTAGCCCAAGGTATTGCTGGCAATAAGCTCTGCGCTAATGTGTATATAGGCCTCGCCCCCGTCGGGGTCGGTGAGTTTGTCTAGGAGCGGTTCGACGATGGCGGTGGCCAGTAAGCGAGCCACGGGCTGGGTGGTGGCGAGTAAGGCGTCGATTAAATCGGCGCGCTTAGCGGCTACGCTGGGGCTGTGTTTATCAAAAATAGCCTGGAGCAGGCCGGTTTTGCTGCCAAAATGGTATTGCACGGCGTTGCGGTTGTTTTGGTTGGCTTCGCGGGTGATGGTATTGACCGACACCGCTTCGTAGCCTTGCTCAGCAAATAAGAGTTCGGCGGTGCGAATGAGTGCTTCGCGGGTGCGCACGCTGCGGCTGTCTTTTATGGTGCTCACATTCATGGTGTTACCATTGTTTTTGTTTGTCTGAATTATTCTAAGTTGTTGGTTATCTTAGCAAAAAAGCGAACCATATAAACCGTGTTAGAGGCAATGTTACGGTTTAAAGCCCTGTGCTTCCCTGCATTAAACCTACTATTAGCATAGACCGTAATCGTCAATTTGCTGCGCCATTTGGGTGAGGCGGCAACCGAATCTTTGTATTAATGTGGTTGCTGCTGACTCAGTTGGGTTGGCCTATGACAATAATGACAGGGGAAGGGATTAGCGATGAAGTTTGCCTACCACCACAGTATGTGCCCGCAGGAGCAGTATGCGCCCCTGACCTTAGAAGCCGAGCGGCTGGGCTTTGATACCATTACCATGCCCGACAGTATTTGCTACCCGAAAGAGGCGAGTTCCAAATACCCTTACAACGCTGATGGCAGCCGCGAGTTTTTAGACGGGGTGCCATTTATGGAGCCGTTTTTACTTACGGCGCATTTGGCGGCAATGACCAGCACTATTCGCTTCTCTACCTCGGTGCATAAGCTTGCGGTGCACGAGCCAGCCTTAATTGCTAAGTCTTTGTCGACCTTGGCGGTGTTGAGCGGCAATCGCTTTACTTACGGGGTGGGCATTAGCCCGTGGGCAGAAGATTTTGAAGTGAGCAATGTTGCGTGGGAAAAACGCGGCAAGCGCATGGACGAAATGATTGAGATCATCAATGGCCTGATGAGCGGTGAGTACTTTGGCTATAAGGGCGATATGTT
>Ga0207890_1000114_pt1 | contig 34228 bp, 35 predicted proteins | sample LinPmetageLP48_FD_184059 | JGI IMG/M metagenome (GOLD analysis project Ga0207890, IMG submission 184059) | Marine viral communities from the Pacific Ocean - LP-48 (SPAdes) | ecosystem: Environmental > Aquatic > Marine > Oceanic | place: Pacific Ocean | collected 2011-06-13 | reverse complement strand
GACTTCGGACATGGGCGGCGTTTTCCACGCCAGCGTATCGAAGCTGTGGCAGTTTTCGCAGATCGGTTTCCAGTTTGCGTGGATGTGGTGGCAGTTGTCACAGATCCATTGCGGGCCGCGCGATACCGTTAGGGCGCGTGCCAGCCATCCTTTGACAACCGTGTCCGACGCGCCTTCGCCCCGTTCGATGGCGGCCATCAGAGTGACCGAGCGGGCCGTCGGATCGGTTTCGACGAGATCACCCAAAGACCGGCGCGCCTGCGGGAAATCCTCGGCGGCGATGTTCAGTTCTGCCAGCAGCATCTTGGTTTCGGGATGGTCCGGCTGCACGCGTGTCAGCGCGGTAAAGCGTTTCAGCCGCTCTTTCGGCGTTTCATCCGGCTGGATCGCGGCGAATGCACCGGCGAGATCGGGATGCGGCTGCACGCTCCATGCCTTTTTCAGCACGCGGGCCGCGTATTTCGGTTTGCCCTGATCGATGTACCCATGCGCGGCCATCACGGCCGCAGGGATCAAATCGGGCGACAGACGGTTCGCTTCGATCGCGGCTTCGCGGGCTTCGATGCTGTTGCCTTCGGCGATGATGTCTTTCGCCTCAGAGAGGGCAAGCACGGCGTCGCGGCGTTTGTGTACGTCACGCGGCATCTGGCCGTTCTTGAGTTTGGTGTTCAGCGTTTGACGTGCGCCGGCCCAGTCTTCTTTCTCGGCTTGCAGCTTAAGCAGTACATCGCCGGTTTCCGAATGCTTCGGTTTGATGGCAAAGGCTTTCTCGGCCAGTTTCAACGCTGTCTCAGTGTCGCCTTCGGCTAATTTTTGCTTCATGATGCCGCGCACACCGACGAAACGGGTGCGTTCGTTGGTCACCAGCTTGCGATAGGTTTCTTCCGCCTTGCGGTGGTCACCTGCCAGTTCAGCAGCTTGCGCAATCAGCAAGTTTGTCAGGTCAGGACGTTCAAGATATTTGTCTGCCTTTGCGGCCTTGGCCATTGCCAGACGCCCTTCGCCACTGGCCAGCGCCATCAAGCCTTCGGATAGGGCCTCGTATCCCTTACGTTCGCGGTTGCGGTCGAAATAACGCGACAGCGCCGTTTCGTCCCCGTTCAAGAAGTGCCAAACCGCAACGAGCAGTGCAAAAATCTTGAGCAAGATCCAAACGGCGACAACCAACAGCACCACCGCGATCACGGATTGCAGCGGGCCAAAGCTGTATTCGGTGCCCATCACAGTCACTTGCAACCCGCCCGAGCTTTCCAGCAGGAACGATGCGCCCCATGTGATGGCGGCAATCACCGCAACGAACACAACGATCTTAATCAGTGACCAAAGCATAAATCAGGTTCCTCAGTTCGCCGTCAGGCGTTGTGTCAATGTCTGTACGGCGTCTTGGGCATCGTGGCGCGCTTGCGCATCGGCAAGCCAATCGGACATGGGGTCCTGGGCCTCTGGCGGCAGGGCTTTCACCTCGGCCAGCGCCTCGTCTAGGCGACCGTCGCGAATGGCAGCTTCGGTACGGGACAGAATGGCATCAGCGTCGTCCCCGTCACGGGGTGCTACCGACCGCGCGCCCAACTGTTGTTTAAAGAAGCCACCAATACCGCCGCCGTCTGCCTCTGGGGTCGCGGCACGTGCCGCTGCAAGCGTCGCGCGGGCCACATCAGGAAAGCGGTCTTGTAGGTTGGCACCCGTGACAACACCTGTCGCGGCGTTGTCTGCAAGCGCGGCGGGAATGTCCTGAATGCCATTCTCCTGAAGCGCTGCGATCTCGGCTTCAAACGGTTGGCCTGTGGTAACAGCCGATACGATCCGTCCCAAAGCAGACTGCAACGTCGCAGCCTGTGCGGCCTGCGCGGTCGCTTCTTCCACACTAAGTGCGTTGTCCAGCAAGCGTTCGATTTCGTCGCGCTGTGTCTCGACCGAGGATTTCAGCGCGGCCAGTTCCTGTTCAAAGCCCGAAGTATCGACGGGGGCCGGTGCCTCTGCCGCAGGACGATTGCCAAGCGCTTCAACACGTGTTGCCAGTTCAGCGACCTGCGCTTGAACCTCTTGCAGCGCGGCGTCATCGGCAGGCGCAGGGGCGGGGCGGGCTTCTTCCAGCGCCTTGATCCGGGCCTCTTGCGTGGCGAGCGTCTCTGTCAGGGTAGATTGCGTGGTATCTGCGGGCCGCAAACCAGCCTGTTCCAGTACATCATATTCCGCCACGGCAAAGCCGATCCCGCCGGCGATGATCCCGCCAAAGAGCATGGGCCAAAAGACACTGCCACGCTTTTCAGGCTCAGCCTTGGGCGACACGGGCGGCGGCGTCTTGGTCGTTTCAGCAGGTTTCACCGTCGCAGCGCTGGAGGGGGGTGTAGGTTTTGCACTCTCGGGCTTTGACGCGGGTGTCGCGGGTTTGGTTGCTGCTGTGTCCGGCTTCACGTCTTTCAGATCGGGTTTTGTATCGCTGGGCGTCGTTTCGGATTTGGTAGAGCTTGTAGAACTGGACGCTGCAGCGGTGGCCGAGGACGCCTTGGCGGGTGTGTCGCTCGCTTTTGTTATCGCGGGGATGGTTGTGGTTACATCTTTAGTGGATGTTGTTTTTGCAGAGGTCGACGGTTTGTCGTCAGGCATCGCTGTCACGCCCGCCGCCTTGCCCGTCGATGTGTCCTTAGCCGTATTAGCTGTCGCCGTATTAGCTGTCGCCGTTTTACCAGGCGTCGTTTTACCAGGCGTCGTTTTATCAGGCGTCGCCGCGCTGGCCGGCGATGGTTTGACCGCGGGCTTGGGTTTGGCTGTCGAAGATGTCGACGTGGATGCCGTCGTCTTCGCTGCGGCGGGTGATCCGGTTTTTTTGGCAGTCGTCTTCGGCTTAGCGGCGGCAGCAGACGCCCGCGATGTCGAAGATGTCTTCGGGGTGTCGTCACCTGAATTTGGTGTTTTCGCTTTCGCCACGCTTAAAAACCTTTCCGATTCTGACCTGATATCAGACGTATTCCTGAACCTTAGACGGCATATAGGCCGACCTTCAAGCTAACCTGTTCCAATCCACCGCAGTTTCAAGCGTAAAACGCAGCGACGTGGTAGTTGGTTCAGCTGCGACCAACAATTGTCGAACCTCCTTGGACCCCAACGCCTCGGCCACTGCATCGCTGAGGGCTATGATGATCGCATTCGCCATATCGGGTACCTGATCGGCAAATTGGGCGGCGGTGCGTGGGGAAAATAGGGGCACGATGGCCGGAGCCCCGCTCACCAGTGCAGCTTGGGCGGCGTCGGTCAGCGGCAGCGCCTTTTGATCATACAGCACCACAACATGCGTCAGCAGACCGGACTGCGTGAGCTTATCGGCAACATCGCCGCGTTGACGGGTACCGCGCAAATGCAGCAGAGGCGTCGCTGGGCCATGCTGAACCAACATAGGCACCAACCGCGCTGCATCCGGGGCATGAAATTGCACCCGCCATCCGCGTGCTATGGCGGCCTCTGCCGTGATCTCGCCCACACAATAGGCCGTGACCCCGTCCCCATCAGGCCCATGCATCACACCATTGGCCGAGGTGAAAATCACCCCACCGACCCCGTCAAGGTCAACAGGCGTATCAACCGGTTCGATCTGGAGCAAAGGACTGATCACCAGCGTCACCCGGGACAGCAGCTTGGGCGACAGGCTTTGCGCAAAGCGAGTGCAGGCCAAGCGAGGGCGGGTCAGGATCAACGCTGGTTTTGTCATCTTTCGGTATGGCCCCAAGGATTGTTCCACATGCCCCGAGGTGTTACTTGCCCCCTGTCACCCTTGCAATGGAAACAGCCATGTTACTTCTTGGATTGGAAAGCAGCTGCGACGATACCGCCGCCGCGCTGGTACGCCAGATGCCGGGTCAGCGCGCCCAAGTGCTGTCCTCCGTCGTTGTGGGGCAAACCGAATTGCATGCCTCTTTTGGCGGTGTCGTCCCTGAAATCGCAGCACGTGCCCATGCTGAAAAACTGGACCTCTGCGTCGAAAAAGCGCTGGCCGAGGCCGAGCTGTCTTTGGCAGATGTTGACGGTTTTGCCGTGACTGCGGGACCGGGCCTGATTGGCGGCGTTCTGTCGGGGGTGATGTGCGCCAAGGGGCTGTCGGCGGCGACGGGCAAGCCGCTGTACGGGGTGAACCATCTGGCCGGCCACGCGCTGACGCCACGGCTGACCAATGATGTGCCCTATCCCTATTTGATGCTGCTGGTGTCGGGCGGGCATTGCCAGTTTCTGCTGGTGCATGGGCCGGACCGGTTTGAACGACTGGGGGGCACCATCGATGACGCGCCGGGCGAGGCTTTTGACAAGGTTGCACGCCTGATATCGCTGCCGCAACCGGGCGGGCCTGCGATTGAACAGGCGGCCAAGGCGGGGGACCCCAAACGCTTTGCCCTACCGCGCCCCCTATTGGATCGGCCGGATTGCGATATGTCATTCTCGGGGCTGAAAACGGCGGTGCTGCGCACGCGGGACAAGGTGATTGACGAAAAAGGCGGGTTGAGCGTTCAGGATCAGGCCGATCTGGCTGCCGGTTTCCAGGCTGCCGTCACCGATGTGCTGGCCGAAAAGACCCGCCGCGCCTTGCGGAAATATCTGGACCATGCGCCTGCTGTGCGCAGTCTTTGTGTCGCGGGTGGGGTCGCTGCGAACAAGGCAATAGGCCACGGATTAGAGACTGTTGCGCGTGAAGTAGACTGTGCCTTTATCGCGCCGCCGCTGTCGCTGTGTACCGATAATGCCGCGATGATCGCCTTTGCCGCGATTGAACAAAGCCATCTCCGCGGCCCCGATGATCTGACCCTGTCGGCCCGACCGCGCTGGCCGCTGGACACAAGGCAGCCCGCCATGTTGGGCAGCGGCAAAAAAGGAGCGAAAGCATGAGCATTGCTGTTCTCGGCGCTGGCGCCTTTGGCACCGCGTTGGCGATTTCTTTGGCTGGAAAGGGCGCGGTCACGCTGTGGGCACGGGATGCGCACGGCATGGGGCAAAGCCGTGAAAACACCGCCCGCCTGCCCGGTTGCCCCCTGCCAAAGGGATTGTTCGTCACCGAGGATCTGGCAGAAGCCGCCAAGGCCCAGACCTTGCTGGCGGCGGTGCCGATGCAAAAGCTGCGTGGTTTCCTGACCGAGAACGCCACAGCGCTGGATGGCAAGACCATCGTCGCCTGCTGCAAGGGGATCGAGCTGAACACCGGTCTAGGCCCTGTCGCCGTGATCCGCGAGGTGCTGCCGAATGCCACGGCTGCGATCCTCACCGGACCCAGCTTTGCCGCCGATATCGCACGGGGGTTACCCACGGCGTTGACGATTGCCTGTGCCGACAAGCCTACCTGTGCTGCTCTACAACAGAGCCTAACAACGGCAAACCTGCGCCTTTATCGCACCTCTGACACTGTGGGTGCCGAACTGGGCGGGGCGCTCAAGAACGTCGTGGCGATCGCCTGCGGTGCCGCAATCGGGGCCGGTCTGGGCGAAAGCGCCCGCGCCGCCGTGATGACCCGCGGCTTTGCCGAGATGCAGCGGCTTGCCGCGCATCACCATGCCGATCCCGTGACACTGGCGGGGCTTTCCGGCTTTGGCGATCTGACACTGACCTGTACATCGACCCAGTCGCGGAACTACCGTTTGGGGCTTGCATTGGGCCGGGGGGAACCCTTTGACAGCGCCACCACCGTCGAAGGGGCCGCCACCGCGCGCGCCGTGGATACGCTGGCGCAAGACAACGGGCTGGACCTGCCTATCACCGCCGCCGTTGCAGGTCTGGTCGAGAACCGCTTAGATGTGGCAAGCGCGATGAAAGCGCTTTTGACCCGCCCCTTAAAGGAAGAATAACATGTTGGTTGCCCTTATTGCCAAAGACAAAGCTGGCGCGCTTTCAGTGCGTCAGGAAAACCGCCCCGCCCATGTCGACTATCTGAAATCAACTGGCGTCGTTGCCCAAGCCGGCCCGCTGCTGGATGATGCCGGTGATATGATCGGGTCTTTGGTCATTCTGGATGTGGCAGATAAAGCCGCAGCACAGGAATGGGCCGACAATGATCCATATGCCAAAGCAGGACTGTTCGCCGATGTGCAGCTGATCCCGTGGAACCGGGTGATCGGCTAATGGCCTACTGGCTGTTCAAATCCGAACCCTCGACCTGGGGCTGGAAGGATCAGGTCGCCAAAGGCGCGGCAGGCGAGGAATGGGACGGCGTGCGCAACTATCAGGCGCGCAACTTTATGCGCGAGATGGCAGTCGGCGATCTGGGGTTCTTTTACCATTCGCAAGGGGAACGCGCGATTGTCGGCATCGTCGAAGTCTGTGCCGCAGCGCATCAGGACAGTTCGACCGAGGATGCGCGGTGGGAATGTGTTGATATCAAAGCCCTGCGCCCGTTCGAGGCACCTGTGACACTGGACGATATCAAGGCCGATGGCCGGTTCGACGATATGCCCTTGGTCAAAAGCCCGCGCCTGTCAGTGCAACCTGTCACGCCGGAACAATGGACCGCGATCTGCGCGATGGGGAACACCCAAAGTTAGACCCTATCAAGAGATTTCGATACGGAAAAACGCCCGCTTGGCAAAGCGGGCGTCTCATATTCAATGCACTAGAATTTACCCGTAAACGGATTCTTTGCCAAAGTGTTTGGTCAGCATATAATAGACCACGGCGCGGTATTTGTTTCGCTCGGACTTTCCGTAGGTTTCCACGGCTTTGTGAATACCGTCCATCAGGTCAGGGCTGTCAGAGAGGCCGAGCTTTTTCATCAGAAAGTTGGCTTTTACCAATTCAAGCTCGCTTTCTTGTGACGCGGCGATGGTTTGGGCGTCGGCGTTATAGATCGACGGACCGCAGCCGATGGTCACTTTTGTCAGCAGGTCCATGTCTGGTGTCATGCCGCATTTCGTTTTCAGATCGTCAGCGTATTTTTCGATCCATTCGTCTCTCTTGCCCATAGGGTGTCTCCAACCGTTGATGTGACCGGTAGCTCCGGCCTTGGGTCAAAGCCTAGAGCGGTTTTGGCGCGTTCGAAAGAAATTTTTCCCGCAACACTGGTCCTGCGCCGTTTCCGGCGCAACCTGTGCCCCCGTCATTTAGCTGTTCAGGAACCTTCAAAAAGTTGCCAAAAAATCGGACCGCCCCTCACTTTAAGGTGTCATACTGCGCTGTTAGACGCATAGGCTAAGCGAGCGGAGGGACCGAGAATGTTTAAGCGATATGCCATCTATTATACGCCGCGCACGGGGGATTTTGCCCAGCGGGGTGCTGCGTGGTTGGGCTGGGACCTGCAGGCGGGGATACCGGTCGCACATCCCGCCGTTGAAAATATGGACATTGCCAAATTGACCGACCGGCCACGAAAATACGGGCTGCACGGGACGGTCAAAGCCCCGTTTGAGCTGACAAAAGCGTCGACCGAAGCGCAGCTCATCGCGGGCGTTGCGACCTTCTGCAAAGGTCAGGCACCGGTGCAGCTTGACGGGTTAGCGTTGTCGCAGATCGGGCGGTTTCTGGCGCTGGTGCCGCAGGGGGATACCACCGCGCTTGGCAGTCTTGCGGCCACGACCAATGTCGTGCTGGATGCGTTCCGTGCGCCTTTGTCCGAGGCAGAGTTTACCCGCAAGAATGCGCCCCACCTCACCGATCAGCAGCGGATTTACCTTAAAAACTACGGATACCCGCATATTATGGAGTATTTCCGGTTTCACATCACCCTTACGGGCCCGCTTGCGTCCGACCAGTTAACGCCCGTCAAAACGGCTCTGCAGCGCTATTTAGGGACAGATATTCCCGCCCCCTTTATCATCGACAGCCTGACCCTATGTGGCGAAGATGCCGATGGGCGTTTCCACAAAATTGAACGCTTTACCCTTGGGGGATGACAAATGAAAAACGCCGCCTGAACAAATATTCAGACGGCGTTTCATCGAATGCAATACGCTGGTTTAGTAGCGGTAGTGTTCCGGCTTGAACGGGCCTTCGGGTGTTACGCCGATATAGGCGGCTTGTTCGCTGGTCAATTGGGTTAGCTTCACACCAATACGGTCCAAGTGCAGGCGTGCGACTTTCTCGTCCAGATGCTTGGGCAGGATGTAGACCTGATTTTCGTATTTGCCGGTGTTTTCCCACAGTTCGATCTGCGCCAACACTTGGTTGGTGAAGGAAGCCGACATGACAAAAGACGGGTGACCGGTCGCGTTGCCAAGGTTCAGCAGACGGCCTTCGGACAGCAGGATCAGACGGTTGCCCGAAGGCATCTCGATCATGTCGACCTGTTCTTTGATGTTCGTCCACTTGTGGTTCTTCAGCGCGGCGACCTGGATTTCGTTATCAAAGTGGCCGATGTTGCCAACGATCGCCATGTCCTTCATCTCGCGCATATGCTCGATGCGGATCACGTCTTTGTTGCCGGTGGTGGTGATGAAGATATCGGCGGTGTCGAGCACGTCTTCCAGCAGGACGACTTCGAACCCATCCATCGCGGCTTGCAGCGCGCAAATCGGGTCGGCTTCGGTCACTTTTACGCGGGCACCGGCACCGGCCAGCGATGCGGCAGAGCCTTTGCCAACGTCGCCATAGCCGCAAACAACGGCAACCTTGCCGGCCATCATCACGTCGGTGGCACGGCGGATGCCATCGACCAGCGATTCACGGCAGCCGTACTTATTGTCGAACTTGGATTTGGTGACGCTGTCGTTGACGTTGATCGCGGGGAAGGGCAGCTGGCCTTGCTTCACCAGATCATACAGACGGTGGACACCTGTGGTGGTTTCCTCGGACACGCCCTTGATCTGGTCGCGCATCTTGGTGAACCAGCCGGGGGATTGCGCCATCCGCTTTTTGATCTGTGCCTTAATCGCGATTTCTTCTTCCGATGTCGGGACAGAGATCACGTCTTCGCCAGCTTCTGCGCGGGCACCCAACAGGATGTAAAGCGTCGCGTCGCCACCATCGTCGAGGATCAGGTTCGGGCCTTCGGGGAACTGGAAGGATTTATCCAGATAGTCCCAGTGCTCTTCCAGCGACTGGCCCTTGATCGCGAACACGGGCGTGCCGCTTTCAGCGATGGCCGCAGCGGCGTGGTCTTGGGTAGAGAAGATATTGCAGGACGCCCAGCGCACATCCGCACCAAGCACGACAAGCGTTTCGATTAGCACGGCGGTCTGGATCGTCATGTGCAGCGAGCCCACGATGCGTGAACCGGACAGCGGTTTGCTTTCGCCATATTCGGCACGCAGCGCCATCAGGCCGGGCATTTCGGTTTCCGCAATATCAAGCTCTTTGCGGCCAAAGGCAGCAAGGCTTATGTCTTTAACGATGTAATCGTTGGCCATCGGGGGCATCCCTTTTCAAAAGATCGGCAATGTTTCTATATTTGAAAAGGGCCGTAGCACTTTGGGGGAGTGATCTCAACGGTGGTGGTTCGCCGTCACACGAAACGGTTACTCTGCCGAGGCGACGACCATTTGATCGGTCTTCATGCCCGCCATCCAGTTTTGACCCTGCGCCGTCACGCACGCCATCCCGTTCGACAGGGTTTTCACGGCAGACCATGTACCAGTATTGTCCGACGCCCAGATTTGAACGGCGCTGTCATCCTGTCCTTCGACCGGTGTTTCGCCGTACCAGTCCACCAATGACGCCTTGAGCTCTTGCGCGGGCATACAGACGTCGCTGGCCAAGGCCGGCGCGGCAACAGCCCCGAGGCCAAGGGCAAGTGTGAGAGCGGAAATTACAGGTTTCATGATCGTCTCCTTCGTGGGAAGAACACGATGAACCCGCAAATGTTCCACGTGAAAAAAGGCAGAATAACACAATGGCGCAGCAATCGCGTGCATGGCAACGCATGTTATCCGGTCGCAGGCTTGATCTGCTGGACCCGACGCCGGTCGATATAGAGATCGAGGATATCGCCCATGGGCTGGCCTTTGTGGCGCGTTGGAATGGTCAGACGCGGGGGGATTTCGCCTATTCCGTGGCTGAACATGCCCTGCTGGTCGAAACCCTTTACGGGCGGATGAACCCCAAGGCTCCGGCGAAATGGCGATTGGCCGCCTTGCTGCATGATGCGCCGGAATATGTGATCGGGGATATGATCTCTCCGGTGAAAGCTGCAGTCGGGCCGGAATATGGCGCACTGGATGACCGGTTGATGTCCGCGATCCACATCCGCTTTGGTCTGCCCGCAGCGCTGCCCAAATCGGTCAAGCAGCAGATCAAACGTGCCGATAAGGTCAGCGCTTGGATGGAGGCGACGCAGATCGCCGGTTTCTCGGAGGCAGAGGCGTCCAAGTTCTTTGGCCGGCCCAAGCCCGAGGTGATGGAGGGGCTGTCCATCGTGCTGCGCCCGCCGGTGGAAACGCGCAATGACTTCACCGCGCGGCATCTGGATTTGCTGGGCGCGCTGTAATGGTCAAGGTCCGCCCCTCTATCGCGCTGGATGCGTCCAGCATGGCGCAGCTGTTAAACGAGATTGTCACCATTGGCGGCACCACCGCGATGACGCGCCCGGTCACCGGTAAGGATCTGACCGAATGGATGGCCACCAATGCCGACCAAAGCGCATGGCATGTGGCGCTGGATGACCAAGAGAACGTCGTCGGTTTTCAATGGATCAGCCCACACCCTAACCTGCCGCCCGAGGCCTGCGATATCGCGAGCTTTGTGCAGGTCGGTCGCACAGGTCTTGGCGTCGGGTCCGCGCTGTTTAATGCCACGGCACAGGCGGCGGAACGGCTGGGCTATGTCTGGATCAACGCCACGATCCGCGCTGACAACGACGGCGGGCTGACCTATTACCAAAGCCGCGGGTTTCGCGATTGGCACTTTGACCAAGGTGTCACGCTTGCCTCGGGTCAGGTCGTGGACAAGATCAGCAAACGGTACGACGTCTAGCGCCCTATTGCGGTGACCGTTTTGCCAGAATGCGCTGCAAGGTCCGGCGGTGCATATTCAGCCGCCGCGCGGTTTCGGATACGTTTCTATCGCAAAGCTCGTAGACACGCTGGATATGTTCCCACCGCACACGATCCGCGCTCATGGGGTTTTCCGGTGGCGGCGGCAAGTCATCGCCCGTGGCCAACAGCGCGTTCACGATGTCATTGGCGTCAGCGGGTTTTGACAGATAATCCGTCGCGCCGATTTTGACTGCGGCGACGGCGGTGGCGATGGCCCCGTATCCCGTCAGCACCACAACCCGCGCATCGGGGCGCTTGTCGCGCAACACCTCGACCACATCCAACCCGTTACCGTCCTGCAACCGCAGATCAACCACCGCATAGGCCGTGGGCCGTGCAGTCGCGATCGCAACGCCAGCGGCGACAGAGCCCGCGGTCTCTACCTCGAAACCCCGTTTTTCCATCGCTTTGGCCAGACGGCGCAGAAATGGTTCGTCGTCGTCCACCAGAAGGAGGGACCGATCCTCGCCTAGGTCGAGCGTATTTTCCTGAACCATATCATGCTCCGCTGGTTGAATGTTGTACCCGACTTTATCCAGATATGTGGCGCGAGCATAGGGAGGTCAAATTTTCTACTGGTTGTCCACAAAGCACGCGACCTTGTCGGCCAACTGCTCTGGCGGGACATCGCGGCGAAAGAAGTCGACGAAACCGTCTTCGGGCATCACCAGATAGCTAAAGGTCGAATGATCCACGAGGTAGTCTTCCCCTTCATCCTCATGCGCCTTGTAATAGGTGCGGTAGGCATCGCTTGCCGCTTTGACCTGTGCGGGCGATCCGGTCAGGCCGATCATCTTGGGGTGCATGTTGGCGGCGAAATCCCCAACAACTTCAGGGGTATCTCGGGCGGGATCGACCGAGATGAACACCGGCGTTGCAGAAATACCGCGCGCTTCCAGTTCATCGACGGCGCGGGCGTTCCGGTCTACGTCCAGCGGGCAAACATCAGGGCAGAAGGTATAACCAAAGTAAACGAGGCTGGGTTCGGTGATCACATCCGCGTCCGTCACGGTCTGGCCTTGCGCATTCACCAGCTCGAACGGGCCGCCCAATTCGGCACCACCGGCCACGGCAGAGTTTTTGCACTGCGCGTATTTGTCGCTGTCGCCATCGGACCGGTAGACGAGCATCAAGGACACCGCCAAAAAGGCCAGAACGACCAGCACCGCACCAATTGCCATTACTCTTCTCATATTCATTCTCCTGCGCGGTTAGGCGCTCTTGATCCCGGTCGGACACAGACCTACGCTTTCCCTCTATCAACGTAATCTACATTTTGAAAAGGTGCGCCGATGACGCAGGCCGCTGACATTCCCGTGGGGAGAGGCTTGGGCAAGGGTGCCCGCGCCAACTGGATCAGGCTACGCACCATGATTGTGCTGCGGTGGGTGGCGATTGCGGGACAGCTGACGGCGATCACTGTGGCGCAACGCATCTTTGGCCTGCAGTTGGAACTGGGGCTGTGTTATTTGGCCATCGGTGTGTCGGTCCTCGGGAACCTGATCGCCATTCTTGTCTTTCCCGAAAACAAACGTCTGTCTGAATACGAAAACCTGCTGATGGTGCTGTTCGATCTGGTGCAGCTGGCGTTTTTGCTGTTCCTGACCGGCGGGCTGCATAATCCGTTTTCGCTGCTGCTGCTGGGGCCTGTGACCATCTCTGCCACGGCGCTAAGCCTGCGGTCGACCATTGTGCTATGCGGTACGGCGATTGTGCTGGCGACACTGCTGGCACTTTTCCACCTGCCACTGATTACAGCTAACGGCGGGCGGCTGGAACTGCCAAGCATCTTTATCTTTGGCATCTGGATTGCACTGGTAATCGCGATTTTGTTCTCTACCGCCTATTCGCGCCGCGTTACGACGGAAATCCATTCGATGGCCGACGCCTTGGCCGCGACGCAAATGGCGCTGGCGCGGGAACAAAAGTTGACCGACCTTGGCGGCGTGGTGGCTGCCGCTGCACATGAACTGGGGACGCCCCTTGCCACGATCAAGCTTGCCAGTGGCGAGCTTTGGAACGAACTGCAAGACCAGCCTGAACTGGCAGAAGACGCGGCCTTGATCCGCGATCAAGCGGACCGGTGCCGCGATATTTTGCGTAATATGGGGCGTGCAGGCAAAGACGATCTGCACCTGCGACAAGCCCCGTTGATGACTGTTCTGGAAGAAGCCGCCGAACCGCACCGTATGCGTGGCAAAACCTTTACCTTTACCCTTGGCCCTGATGCGGGTGATGTCTCCGACCAGCCCGCGATCCTGCGCCGGCCCGAGGTTATTCACGGGCTGCGTAACCTGATGCAGAACGCAGTCGATTTTGCCGCAACGACAGTCTGGGTCGAAGCCAACTGGACCGATACCGTGATCTCGGTTCGTATATTTGACGATGGTGCCGGTTTCCCGCCAGATATCCTTGGCCGTATCGGAGACCCGTTCATGCGTCGGCGGCGGTCTGACCCAAAGGCTGCGCAGCGGCCCGAATATGAAGGTATGGGGCTGGGGCTGTTCATCGCAAAAACCCTGCTGGAACGATCCGGTGCGGAGCTGCGCTTTGCCAATGGGCCCGAAACCGCACCGCGCACCGAGACGCCTGTTGGGGCTGTGGTCAAAGTGACCTGGCCGCGGGCGAAGATCGATGCCGACCGCGGTGACACGCCGCGCGCGACGGGGGAAAATACACAATTTTCATGGTAAATCTTTCACGAATAGAGTGTCAGCGCGCTCTGGGACAAAACCCGCCGATCTCTGGATCGGTTAATAAACCATTAACTCTTTTGGCGCTTAACTTAGCAGAACCCTAAGGAAATGAGTCTCGCCGTGGCTTCCACATTTGACATCGCGCTTGTGATAATGGCCATCCTACCCAGTGGCTATGTCGCCTATCTGTGGCTCAATAGCCCTGAACGCAAGGATAAGCCCGTCCTGCAGGGCGAACCCGAGCTGTCATACCTGTTCGACCACGGCGTGTTGCAGCATGCCTCTAGCGCGGCGCAACAGTTCTGCCCGCTGGAAGCAGGGCACCATGAATGGCCCGATTTATATCACAATATCTTGCCGCGTTTCGGGCTATTCCCGGACAAGCCCCCTTCCACCGGCGAAGGCCAAATGATTGTCGCGGCGACTGATCCCAAAATCCAGACAATGCTGCGTATCAACTGGGACAAACACCTGTGTCGGGTCGTTGTGCTAGATCCCAAAGACGTCGGCGTTGACCTGCGGTCAGAGGCAGAGGTCACGCTGTCGCGGGTGCGCTCTGATGTTTCTGTGCCGCTTTGGCACACGGATCAACACCACCGACTGCTGTGGTACAATGATGCCTACCACAAGCTTTTTAACGTCTCCCACCCGACGCTGGCTATCGAAAGCAGGGCGCTGTTTCCTGCGGACTTCAGCAATACGACACACCGCCTTGCGCTGCGCGATCAGACAACCGGCGCGAAAAACTGGTATGCCGTGACCCATAGCCAGTCACGCACCACCAATTGTTACCAAGCGATTTGCATCACACCCCTGATCCGCGCCGAGGAAGCACAGCGTAACTTTGTCCAGACCTTGACCAAGACCTTTGCCCAACTGTCGATCGGGCTCGCTATATTTGATCGCAAGAACCAGCTTGTCCTATTCAATCCAGCCCTCATCGACCTCACCGGCCTTGGGGCGCAGTTCCTGAGTGCCCGCCCCGAAATCCAGACCTTTTTTGACAAACTGCGCGAAACACGCAAAATTCCCGAACCCAAAAATTATGCCTCATGGCGCAATACCGTATCGGAATTGATAAGCGCCGCGCATGATGGCCGCTACGAAGAAATCTGGTCGCTGGAGTCCGGTCAGACGTTTCGCGTCAAAGGCCGTCCCCATCCCGACGGTGCCACGGCCTTTCTGATCGAAGACATCAGCGCGCAGGTCACCCAGACCCGCAGCTTCAGGGCCGAACTGGAACAGGGCCAAGCCATGCTGGATACATTGGATGACGCCATCGGCGTATTCTCATCCTCGGGGGTTTTGACGTTCTCGAACAGAGCCTACCAAGAGCTCTGGAAGGTCGAACCGGATGCGGCCTTTGCCGATATCACCATCCATGATGCAATTCAGGTCTGGAAACGGCGGTCCGCGCCCAACCTGCCGTGGGAGCAGATACAGGGCTTTGTGGAAAACAGGGACGATCGCCTGAATTGGAGCATGCCGCTGTATCTCGTCGATGGGACCGAGCTGACCTGTCTGTTCTCACCGATCCTCGACGGAGCCACGCTGATCCGTTTTCACCAACCGAGAAAACATCCCGCAGAAATCGAATATTTCGACCGCGCGAAAGCGCCACAAGATACCTGATCCCCGCTTTCGCCTTGCGGCGCACCACCGCAGCCAAGTAACCTTGGCGCATGGCATCACACGCATTTGATCTTACGCTGCAGGACGCAGACCAAACCGCCCGCTTGGCCGTGACATTAGGGCGCGTGCTGACAGCGGGCGACGTTGTTTTATTGACCGGCGACGTCGGCGCCGGCAAAACGCATTTCGCCCGCGCATTGATCCAGTCCTTGCTCGACGTGCCCGAAGACGTTCCCTCGCCCACGTTCACGCTCGTGCAGACCTATGACACCCGAGATGCCGCGATCTGGCATGCGGATCTGTATCGGCTGACCTCTGTCTACGAGATCGAAGAGCTGGGGCTGACCGATGCGTTCAGCGATGCCATCTGCCTTGTGGAATGGCCCGACAGGCTGGGCGATCTGCGCCCCGAAGACGCGCTTGATCTGACATTGACGGTCACCGGCGACGACACGCGGCGGCTGTCTGCCACGTGGAACGACGATAAATGGCCCGAAAAGCTGGGGGCATGGCGCAAATGAACGACCGTAAGACCACGATCCAGAGCTTCCTTGCCGATGCTGGATGGGCGCAGGCGCGGCGTGATCTGCTCGCCGGCGACGCGTCGAACCGCCGGTATGACCGTTTGACAAAGACCGACGGCAGCACCGCTGTGCTGATGGACGCCCCCGCCGAAAAAGGCGAAGACGTGCGCCCGTTTATCCGCATTGCCAACTGGCTGCGCACACAAGGTGCCAGCGCGCCCGAGGTATATGCCGAAGATATCGATAACGGTTTGCTGCTGATCGAGGATCTGGGCGATGACCTGTTCGCACGGTTGATGATCCAGACGCCCGCGATGACACATACGCTGTATATTGCTGCGACAGATTGCCTGCTGCACCTGCACAAAGCACCGCCGCCCGATCTGCCGCTTTGCGATGCGGACTGGCTGACAGAGGCGGCGCAGATGGTGTTTGACTGGTATGCCCCCGACAGCCGTGCCGCGGCAGAGTTTAACGCCCTGTTCACCCCGCTGGCCCGCGCGCTCGACAATACTCCCCGCGTCAACATCTTACGCGACTACCACGCTGAAAACCTATTGTGGCTTCCCGAACGTTCCGGTTCTGCCCGCGTCGGGCTGCTGGATTTTCAAGACGCACTGCAAGGCCATCCCGCCTATGATCTGGTGTCGATCCTGCAAGACGCGCGGCGCGATGTGGCCCCGCAGATCGAAGCGGCAATGATCGCGCATTATATCCAGTACAGCGGGCAAAACGACGCCGCCTTCCGCAGCGCCTATGCGCTGCTCGGGCTGCAACGAAACCTGCGGATTCTGGGAATATTTGCACGGCTATGCCTGCGCGATGGCAAGGCGCATTATGTCGACTTTATCCCTCGTGTTTGGGGCTATGTGCAGCGCAACCTTGATAATCCGGCGCTTGAACCGCTGGCCAAGGTGCTGCATGCCGCGCTTCCCGTGCCGTCCCCCGATTTTCTAGAGGATTTAAAAGCCAGATGCGCAACGCCCCCAAAGCCGTAATGATGTTTGCCGCCGGATTTGGTACGCGGATGCAGCATCTGACCAAAGACCAGCCCAAGCCGATGATCCCCGTCGCGGGGCGCCCCCTGATCGACCATGCATTAGATCTGGCCCGCGATATCGCGCCGGAACGCATTGTCGTAAACTTGCATTATAAGCCTCAGGCAATGCTGGATCATCTGGCGGGGCGCGACGTGCAGACGATTGTGGAACAGCCCGATATTCTGGAAACCGGCGGCGGGCTGCGCAATGCGCTGCCACTGCTGGGCAACGGGCCCGTCTTTACCATGAACACCGATGCGATCTGGGCCGGCCCCAACCCCCTGTCCCTGCTGGCGAATGCATGGAACCCTGCCAAGATGGACGCACTGCTGATGGGTGTGCCCGTGGCGCAAGCTGTGGGTCACGCCGGTGACGGCGACTTTACGATGGATGCCGACGGTCAGCTGAAACGCGGGCCGGGTGTCGTCTATGGCGGGGTGCAGATCATCAAAACCGACTTGTTAGAGACGATTTCAGAGCGTGCCTTCTCGCTCAACCTACTGTGGGACGTGATGCTGAACTGTGGGCGCATGTACGGGTTGGCATACCCCGGGCGCTGGTGCGATGTTGGCCATCCCGGCGGGATCACCCTTGCCGAAGACATGTTGGATGCCGCCGATGTTTGAACCGCAGGACGAACCGCGTGTTTTCGGGCTGGCCCCCGGCGTCGACTTTCCCAAGGAACTGGTGCGCGGGTTGCTGTCACGGCTGGAAGGGCAGCCGGCCCATGCCATCGGGCGGATCGATCTGGTGGTGAACACCCGTCGGATGCAACGCCGTTTACGCGATATCTTTGACGCCGGACCACCCAGCCTGCTGCCGCGCATCCACCTGATCGACAACCTCGACACGTTGGGGACCGGCGTTGATCTGCCGCGGCCCGGTCCGGCTCTACGCCGCCGGTTAGAGCTGATTACGCTGGTGTCGAAACTACTGGATCAAGCACCCGAGCTGGCCCCGCGAGCGTCGCTTTATGACCTCTCGGACAGTTTGGCGCAGTTGATCGATGAAATGCAGGGCGAAGGCGTGCCGGTCGAGGCCGTGACCGAGTTGGATGTCAGCGACCAGTCTGGTCATTGGGAACGCGCGAAACAATTTCTCGCCATTGCGCACCACTATCTGGGCGAAAGCGTTACCCGTCCTGATCCGCGCGCACGCCAAAGGCAAGTCGCGTTAAGACTGATTGCGGACTGGCAAGAAAACCCGCCCCAGCATCCGGTAATTGTCGCCGGCTCTACCGGATCGCGGGGGACCTCGGCCCTGTTATTGGAGGCGGTGGCAAAGCTGCCCCAGGGTGCGTTGGTGCTGCCGGGTTTCTGTTTCGACATGCCACAGGCGGTCTGGACCGATCTGGGCGAGGATCAGGAAAAGATCGCGCAGGATCACCCGCAATACCGCTTCCGCGACCTGCTGCGCCAGCTTGAAATGTCGCGCAGCAAGATCGAGGCCTGGACCGACACGCCGCCGCCCTCTGCCGCGCGGAACGCTTTGGTGTCGCTGTCGTTGCGCCCTGCCCCAGTGACCCACGTCTGGCTGACCGAAGGGCCGAAGCTGCCCGATTTGCATCAGGCCACCGCAGGGTTAACCCTGATACAAGCCCCCACCCCGCGCGCCGAAGCGCTCGCCATTGCCCTGCGTCTGCGACAAGCGGTCGAGGACGGTAAAACCGCCGCGCTGATCACCCCCGACCGGATGCTGTCGCGGCAGGTGACATCGGCGTTGGACCGCTGGAATATCCTGCCCGACGACAGCGCGGGCCTGCCGCTGCACCTGTCGCCTCCGGGTCGGTTCTTGCGTCACGTGGGCGATCTGTTCCTGCGTAAGCTCGATTCAGAGGCGTTGTTAACCCTGCTGAAGCACCCGCTGACCCATAGTGGCGGGGATCGCAATATTCACCAGCTCAACACCCAGCGGCTTGAACTGCAACTGCGCCGCGACGGGCTGCCCTATCCGGATGCGGAAGGCGTGTTGAAACTGGCGCGCAAGACGGTGTCGCGGTCGAAAGACCCTGCGCAGATGGATGTTTGGGCCGATTGGGTCGGCACTCACCTGACCGATTGTGAACTAACAGGCGACCGGCCGCTGGAAGATTGGGTCGCCCTGCATATGGCGCTGGCCGATGCCATCGCCGACGGTGCCGCGCCAAGCCAGCCCAACGGGTTGTGGCAGCACCACGCCGGCGAAGAGGCAGCAAAGGTGATGAACGACCTTGCCGAAAATGCGCCCTATGGCGGCGAAATGTCGGCGTCGGACTACACTGATCTGGTCGGTGCGCTTCTGCAACAAGGCGAAATCCGCGACCGCGACGCGCCGCATCCAAACGTCATGATCTGGGGCACACTAGAGGCCCGCGTGCAGGGCGCCGATCTGGTGATCCTTGGCGGGCTCAACGACAGCGTCTGGCCCGAAGCGCCGCCGCCGGACCCTTGGCTGAACCGCCAGATGCGCCTGAAAGCCGGATTGCTGCTGCCAGAACGGCGGATCGGCCTGTCTGCGCATGACTATCAACAATCCATCGCCGCGCCCGAGGTCTGTTTGACCCGCGCGATCCGGTCGGACGAGGCGGAAACCGTGCCTTCGCGTTGGCTCAACCGATTGGGCAACCTGCTGAACGGCTTGCCCGCACAGGGCGGTGATGCGGCGTGGAAAGCGATGATCAAACGCGGCAATCACTGGCTGGATCAGGCGCGCGCGCTGGAAACCGTGACCCGTGTGGCCCCCGCGCCGCGCCCGTCCCCGCGCCCGCCCCGTGCCGCGCGCCCCCATGCGCTGTCGGTGACAGAGATCAAACGCCTGATCCGCGACCCCTATGCGATCTACGCCAAACACAGCCTGAAACTGCGTGCATTGAACCCGCTGGTGCAGTCGCCCGATGCGCCTGTGCGCGGCATCATTGTGCACGAGATCATGGAACGGTTCATTAAGTCGGTGACAGCGGACCCGGCGCTTTTGACGAAAAGCCATCTGTTAGAGACTGCCAAAACCGTGTTAGAGACCGAAGCCCCTTGGCCCGCCGCCCGTGTCATGTGGCTGACCAAGATCGAACGCATCGCCGATTGGTTCATCGAAAACGAGACGCAGCGACAAAGCTATTCCACCCCTGCCGCGTTTGAAAAAGCCGCGAAGGGCAGTCACGATTTCCCCGATCTGGGCTTTACCCTTACGGGCTTTGCCGACCGGATCGACCGGACGGAAGATGGCGACATTCTGATCTATGATTACAAGACCGGCACGCCGCCCAGTGTGGCCGAACAGAAGGCCTTTGATAAGCAATTGCTGCTAGAGGCCGCGATGGTCGAAGAAGGCGGCTTCAAGGAGATCGGCCCTGCCCCCGTCGCCCAAGCCGCCTATATCGGGTTGGGGAGCAAACCGGTGGAACGTCCTGCGCCTCTGGAAGACGAACCACCGGCAGAGGTTCTGGCCAAGCTGCACGCGCTGATCACTAGCTATCTGTCGGATGAACAGGGGTTTACCGCGCGCCGGATGGTTAAAACCACGGATTTTGCGGGCGATTATGACCAGTTGGCCCGGTTTGGCGAATGGGATGCCACGACCGAACCCACGCCGGAGGATCTGACATGACCGCCCCCTTTGACGACGCCACCCGCGCCCAGATCGACGCGGCGCGGCCCGATGCCTCTACGTGGTTGGGGGCGAATGCGGGGTCGGGTAAGACCCGCGTGCTGACCGACCGCGTGGCGCGGCTGTTGCTCAACGGGGTTGAGCCGCAGCATATCCTGTGTCTGACCTATACCAAGGCCGCCGCGTCAGAGATGCAGAACCGGCTATTCAAACGGTTGGGCGCTTGGGCCATGCTGACCGACGCTGACCTGCGCCATTCGCTGTCGGAGCTAGGCGTCGAAGACGGTTTTAGCCCTGAAAAGCTGCGCATGGCCCGCACGCTGTTTGCCCGCGCGATCGAAACCCCCGGCGGGCTGAAAATTCAGACCATTCACTCGTTTTGTGCGTCTCTATTACGGCGCTTTCCGCTAGAGGCAGGGGTGAGCCCCCAGTTCACCGAGATCGAAGACCGCGCCGCCGATCTGTTGCGGGCCGAGATCGTGGACACGATGGCAGAGGGGCAGGATGCTGGGCTGATCACCACGCTGGCACGGATGTACACGGGCGAGGATTTCAGCAAGCTCACCCGCAGTATCGTCGGCCAACGTGAAGGTTTTTCCGATGTATTGTCGTGGGAAGAGGTGCTGGCGCTGTTCGACCAACCCGCCGATCTGACTGAAGACAAGATCACGGCCTCGGTGTTTCTAGGGTCAGAGGCGATGATCCTTGAACAGATGATCCCGCCGATGCGGGCTAAGGGGGGGCTGGACGGAAAGGCTGCGGAAAAGCTGGCCACGATTCAGACGATGGACATCACCGCCCTGCCCGTTCTGGAAGACGTGATGCTGACCGGTGCGGGCGCCAAGGAACCCTTTACCGCCAAGGTCGGCAGCCTGCCCACCAAACCGACCCAAAAGCTGCTGTTTGATCTGATGCCGCAGGTCGATGATCTGATGCGACGGGTCGAAGATGCCCGGGACGCGCGGCTGGCACTGCGGGCTGCGCAGAAGACTCATGTGCTGCACCAATTTGCGCAGCGGTTTCTCGAGATTTATGCCCGCGAGAAACAAAAACGCGGCTGGCTGGATTTTGATGATCTTATCCTCAAGGCACGGGCGTTGCTGACCAATCCGGCGGTTGCGGCATGGGTGCTTTACCGGATCGACGGTGGCATTGATCATATTCTGGTAGATGAAGCGCAGGACACCAGCCCGCGCCAATGGGATGTCATCGAACGGCTGGCCGATGAGTTCTATAGCGGCGACGGTGCCCGCGAAGAAGAAGACCGCACGCTGTTTGTCGTCGGTGATAAAAAGCAGTCGATCTATTCCTTTCAGGGCGCCGACCCCCGTGAATTCGACCACAAACAGGACCTGTTCGAGCAAAAAATCACCCAAGCCGGACAGACCTTCCAGCGGCGCAGCCTTGAGTATTCGTTCCGATCGTCCTCGGCGATCCTGCAACTGGTAGATACGACGCTGGCCCCCCATACCGACGCAGGGTTTCAGGCAAACGCCGCGCATAAAGCGTTCAAATCCGCCCTGCCCGGCCGTGTCGATCTATGGCCCGTGGTCGAGAAGACAGACGAGGCCGATGACCGTGAATGGTCCGATCCGGTGGATCAGAAATCTGCGCATCACCATGCGGTCGTTCTGGCCGACCAGGTCGCGTCGCAGATTAAGGAACTGACCGAGGGCGACCATTACCTTCCCGTTGATACCGACACCCCCGGTGTCTTTGCCCGACGGCGCATCCGTGCGGGCGATTTCCTGATCCTTGTGCAACGCCGCAGCGATCTGTTTTCAGAGATCATTCGCGCCTGCAAAACCGCCGGTGTCCCGATTGCGGGGGCCGACCGGCTGAAGGTCGGGGCCGAACTGGCGGTCAAGGACCTGGCGGCGCTGCTGTCATTTCTTGCCACGCCCGAGGATAGCCTGTCGCTGGCGACGGCGCTGAAATCGCCTCTGTTTGGCTGGACAGAGCAGATGTTGTTCACCCTGTCCCACTACCGCAAGGAAGATCACCTGTGGCAGGCGTTGCGCAGCAGCGACGCATATCCCGAAACCGTCGCGATCTTGCGGGATTTGCGGGCGCAGGTCGATTTCTTGCGACCCTATGACCTGATTGAACGCATCCTCACCCGCCACGACGGGCGCCGCAAGCTGCTGGCGCGGCTGGGATCAGAGGCGGAAGACGGGATCAACGCCATGCTCTCGCAGGCGCTATCCTACGAACGCGGCGCGATCGCCAGTCTCACGGGGTTTCTGGTGTGGATGCAGACAGACGACCTCGAGATCAAGCGCCAGATTGATAACGCGTCAGATCAGGTGCGGGTGATGACCGTGCACGGGGCCAAGGGGCTTGAGGCACCGATCGTGATCCTGCCGGATACCGGAAAGCGCCCTTTGGTGATCCGCGACGAGATCATCAAGATCGGCGACACGCCTGTGTGGAAACTGTCCGAAGGGGACATGCCGGCCGCGATGCGCGGTGCGCTGGACGACCGCAAAGCGCGCGAAATGGCGGAACGGCTGCGGCTGCTTTACGTGGCGATGACGCGCGCCGAAAAATGGCTGATCGTCGCCGCAGCAGGTGATCTGCCCAAAGATGGCAATAGCTGGTATCAGATGGTCGGCGCTGCCATGGGTCAGGCCGGTGCAAAACCGGTAGCCAGCTCGGGCGGAATGCGCTTTGAACATGGCGACTGGGATGCGCTGCCGGTGGTTGATACCACCCCTAAAACCCATACAACGCCAGTTTTAGAGCCTGTTTTCAGCACGCCCCTTACCGATATTCCGCTACGCTCCAAAACGCTGGCCCCCTCTGATCTGGGCGGTGCCAAGGCCCTGCCCGGTGACGATGGTCAGTCAGAGGCAGAGGCGAAGTCATACGGCAATCTGGTCCATAAGATGCTGGAAACACTGCCGATGATGCAAAGCGACCGCTGGAACGGCGTTCTACAAACCTTGGCCCAAGGGTATGATGATGTGACAGCTCAGGCTGCCTTGAAAGAGGCGATTGCCGTACTCGATACGCCCGCCATTGCGCATGTCTTTGGCAAGGATGCATTGGCCGAGGTCCCGATTACTGCGCCGTTGGGCAGCGCGCGCCTGCATGGCACAATCGACCGGCTGCTCGTATCCGATACGGATGTGTTGCTGGTGGATTACAAAACCAACCGCGTGGTGCCAGACACGCCCGATCGCTGTCCCGAAGGGATTTTGCGCCAGATGGGGGCCTATGCCGCAGCACTGGCGCAGGTGTTTCCCGACCACCGTATTCGCACTGCGATCTTGTGGACGCGTACTGCTGCGCTGATGGAACTGCCCGATGCGCTGATCACAAACGCCCTATCGCGGGTGCGCGATCTTGACGGGACGCATGGGGCTACATAGGTTCCCACTCTAACCAACCCCCGTGCAGGAGCAGCAAAATGGCAACCGTCGCAGTCACAGACGCAACATTCGACGCAGAAGTTAAGAATTCCGATATCCCCGTCGTGGTGGATTTCTGGGCTGAATGGTGCGGCCCCTGTAAGCAAATCGGCCCCGCGCTGGAGGAACTCTCCGCCGAGATGGATGGCAAGGTAAAGATCGTCAAAGTCAACGTTGACGAGAACCCGAACAGCCCTGCCCAGATGGGTGTGCGTGGCATCCCTGCCCTGTTCATCTTCAAGAACGGCGAAGTCGTATCGAACCTGGCCGGCGCCCGCCCAAAGGCGGCACTGCAAGGCTGGATCGAAGAGTCGATCTAAGCTGCCACACCTGCAGCAAGCACATTATTTGGCGCGTCAGGCAAAAGCTTGGCGCGCTATTTTTTTGATCCGCTCGAACCGCATCACATTGGCGAGCGAGGCATGTTCCTGAATGCGGTTCCAGTCGGTTAAAATTTGCACCCGCGTTAGAAATTGCACCGTGGGATCATCGGGCGGCACAAGGGTGTATCCTTGGAAAAATGCCTCCCATGCGGCGGGGGGTACGGCGTATCCCTTGGGCAATGCGTCAAGGTCACCTGCCATCTGGGTATAGCTTTGCAGCAATCGCGCGATGTCATATCCCACAGGCGATGGTGTGGTCGCTGAAAAGTCGAACGCAGCAGTTTCATCCACTGACATCACCAGATTAAGCCCGTTAAGATCACCATGTTTGGCCGCGATGCTGCCCGCGTGCCCTTGGGCTTGCGGTGCATAATCGGCAATACGGTCCACATAAGCTGCAAAGCGCTGCTTGCCATTGATGCGACGCTGGCCACTTTCGACACGCGCCACCAACCGCTGCAGGTGATTGACCATAAAGTGCGGCTGGAACGGGCGTGTGCCCTGCACCGTGGCCCCGTGAAACGCCGCCAGCCAGCCACCCGCACGGCGCAGCAAGGGCGCGTGATCGTCTGTCTGGCGACACAGGTCCAGAAACGTGTCGCCCTTGGCAAAACGCATCAGATAGGCCTGCGCCTCGCTATCCGCCGCTAATATCTGCGGCACCGTATAGGCGGGTATCGCGTCCAGCGCGTCACAGGCCGCCTGATGCGCCCCCAGCATCGCGGTGAACCCGTCGGTATCCGCAGGGCGTGCCACGTATTTTAATACAACTGCAGCACTATCGCGCCCGTCATACCGCTGCACGATCTGGCGTTGGTTCTGATCGTGCTTGATCCACTCCGCGCCACAAACATAGGTTTCTGCCGCAAGACCTGCCTTTGCGGCCAATCTGCCAAACATTTGAAAAGCCTCGACTTTAAGGTCGTCTACCGGTGGCATTCAAATCCTTTCCGGACAATAGCCTTGCGAAACAGCGGCGGGGTTTTCATATAGGTTTGAACTATGGAGGCTACATGTCAAAGCAAGAATTCCCCGGCTGGCACGGGACCACCATCATCGGTGTGAAGAAAGACGGCGAAGTCGTGATCGCGGGCGACGGTCAGGTTAGCCTTGGCCAGACCGTGATCAAAGGAACCGCGCGCAAGGTGCGCCGTCTCAGCCCCGGCGGGTTTGACGTTGTGGCGGGCTTTGCCGGATCGACCGCTGATGCTTTCACGCTGCTGGAACGGCTTGAAGCCAAGCTGGAAGCCACGCCGGGGCAGTTGGCCCGGGCCAGTGTCGAGCTTGCCAAGGACTGGCGCACCGACAAATACTTGCAAAAGCTCGAAGCGATGCTGATCGTGTCAGACGGGCGTGAACTGCTGGTGATCACTGGCGCGGGTGACGTGCTGGAGCCTGAACATTCTGTCGCGGCCATCGGATCGGGCGGGAATTATGCACTGGCCGCCGCGCGCGGCATGATGGACAGCGACCGCGACGCCGAAACCGTCGCACGCGACGCGATGAAGATCGCGTCTGACATCTGTGTTTATACCAATGGCAACCTCACGGTGGAGAAAATCTCACAATGACCGATCTTACCCCCCGCGAAATCGTATCCGAACTTGATCGTTTTATCATCGGCCAGAACGACGCCAAACGCGCCGTGGCCGTGGCCCTGCGCAACCGCTGGCGCCGCAAGCAGTTGGGCGATGATCTGCGCGACGAAGTATACCCCAAAAACATCCTGATGATCGGGCCTACCGGCGTCGGTAAAACCGAAATCAGCCGCCGCTTGGCAAAACTGGCGCGCGCGCCGTTCCTCAAGGTGGAAGCTACAAAGTTCACCGAAGTCGGCTATGTCGGGCGCGATGTCGAACAGATCATTCGCGATCTGATCGATAGTGCCATTGTGATGACCCGCGAACACATGCGCGAAGACGTAAAGGTCAGCGCCCATAAGGCCGCCGAAGAACGCGTGGTGGACGCGATTGCTGGCAAAGATGCCCGCGAAGGCACCCGTGACATGTTCCGCAAAAAGCTGAAAGCGGGCGAGCTGGACGACACGATGATCGAACTTGAAGTCGCCGACACCTCTAGCCCGTTTCCCACCATGGATATCCCCGGGCAACCCGGCGGTGGCATGGGGATGATGAACATTGGCGACCTGTTTGGCAAAGCCATGGGCGGTCGGACGGTCAAGAAGCGTCTTTCGGTGTCCGAAAGTTACGAGGTGCTGATCAGCGAAGAGGCCGACAAGCTGCTGGATGACGAAACCGTCAACCGCGCGGCAATCGAGTCTGTGGAGCAGAACGGCATCGTGTTTCTGGACGAGATCGACAAGGTGTGCGCCCGCTCTGATGCGCGTGGCGGCGATGTCAGCCGTGAAGGCGTGCAGCGCGACCTGCTGCCCCTGATCGAAGGCACTACCGTATCGACCAAACACGGGCCGGTGAAAACGGATCATATCCTGTTTATCGCCTCGGGTGCCTTCCACATTGCCAAACCGTCGGATCTGTTGCCCGAACTACAGGGTCGTTTGCCGATCCGAGTTGAACTGCGTGCGCTGACGGAAGATGATTTCGTTCGCATCCTGACCGAAACCGATAACGCGCTGACGCTGCAATATACCGCGCTGATGGGCACCGAAGAAGTCGAGGTCACGTTCACCGACGAAGGCATCAAGGCACTGGCCAAGATTGCGGCCGATGTGAACCAGTCCATCGAAAACATCGGGGCACGGCGCCTGTACACCGTGATGGAGCGCGTCTTTGAAGAGCTGTCGTTCAGCGCACCGGATCGCACCGGCGAAAAGATCACCGTCGACGGCGACTTCGTCGAAAAGAATCTGGGCGAGCTGACGCGATCCACCGATCTGTCGCGCTACGTTCTTTAGGGCTTTTCAATATGCCATGCGCCTGAGAAGGATGGCGCATGGCATACTTCAGATTTATCCGCGCCAATTGGGTGTTCTTGTTGGCGGGTTTCCTACTGACATTCACGTCGGCCTATGGGCAAACCTATTTCATCTCGCTTTTCGCAGGCGAGATTAAGGGCAGCTTTGGCCTGTCTGACGGTCAATGGGGCGGGATCTATACCATCGGCACGACGCTCTCGGCGATCACGATGGTCTGGGCCGGTGTGCTTACTGACAGGTTTCGGGTACGCCGTTTGTCGTTCTGGGTGATGGTCGCGTTGGCGGGGGCCTGTCTGGCGATGGCTGCCGTGCCGAACTGGATCGCGCTGATCTTTGTCATCTATGCGCTGCGGTTGTCGGGTCAGGGGATGATGTCCCAGCTGAGTGCCGTTGCCATGGTCCGCTGGTTCGAGGCCGCACGCGGCAAGGCCTTGTCCCTGTCGTCAATGGGGTTTGCAGCGGGTCAGGCGATCTTGCCCGTTGTGTTCGTCGCCCTGTTTGCCAGTTTCCACTGGCGCAGCCTCTGGGTGCTGGCAGCTGTACTGGTGGTGATCACCATGCCTGTCATGCTGCTATTGCTGCAGCAAGAACGCACACCGCAATCCATGGCGCAAAGCACGCAATCGGCGGGGATGGACGGGCAGCACTGGACACGGATGCAGATGTTCCGGCACGGGCTGTTCTGGCTGATGATCCCCTTGGTCATCGGGCCTGCCGCGTGGGGCACGGCGCTGTTCTTTCAGCAAGTCCACCTGACAGAGGTGAAAGGCTGGACACTGGTCAGCTTTGTCGCGCTGATGCCGCTTTATACAGTGACATCAGTGATCGCCACCTTTGTGTCGGGCTGGGCCATTGACCGGTTCGGCGTGACGCGGGTGACACCTGTGCAGATGCTGCCTTTTGCCGTGTCATTCGCGGTTCTGGCCTTTGCCGATACCATCGCAATGGCGGGTGTGGGGTTGATGATCTTTGGCGTGGGGCAGGGCATGCAGGCGACTGCGACCTCTGTGTTCTGGGCCGAATTTTATGGCACACGCTATATCGGGTCGATCAAGGCCGTGGGGGCCGCGCTGATGGTCTTTGGATCGGCCATTGGGCCGGGCGTGACGGGGCTTTTCATTGATCTGGGCGTTGATTTTCCACAGCAGATGATCCCGATCGCAATTTATTATGTCATCGCAGCGATCATGGCGACCGCCGGCGTACTGCTGTATCGCAAGCGGTTGGTAACCCCCTAGGGATCGTTACCGGTGGCGACGCAGGTAAACGTAGTAGGCGCCGCCGCCGCCGTGGCTAATGTGCGCCTGGCTGACCTGCAACACCGCAGACGAGAGCGGCGGCATCGACAGCCATTGCGGCACCTGATGGCGCAGCACGCCGTGGCGCACGGGGATCGGGCCGCCTTCGTCGCGCATCTTGCCCTTGCCGGTGATCACCAACACAAGGCGCCGCCCCTTAGCGTGAGACCCGAGGATGAATTTGGTCAGGGCAGGATGGGCGCGGTCCAGCGTCATGCCGTGCAGGTCGATCCGCCCTTCGGGGCGCATCTTGCCGCGCTTGAGCTTGCCGAAGGCTTTTGAATCCATCTGAACCGGCGACTGGCGCATTTGTTCAGGCAACGAAGGCACCAGATCATGCGTGTTGCGCCGTGGTTTGGGATTGGGCTTGCCCAGCAGGACAGAGGTCGTCTTGCGGATCTGCGGCGGCGTCGGGGCAGGGCCCTTGAGAGCAGCGGCGCCGTCGATTTCGGCGCGGAACAGCTTGTCAACGTCGAGCTTCTCTGTCCGCTCTGCCACCTTTTTCCAAAGGGAAAGATCATCCTTGTTCAAGCGTTTTCGGGTCATAGCAGCGGCTCCGGCAGAAGGGCGTAAGCCCGCTGGATCGGCATCAGGACCATCATCCGGCCAGGGTCGCGCAGCTTTCCGGCCGCACGGCCTGCCTCGTCACCAGTGCCAAAGAACACATCCGCCCGCTGCGCGCCCTTGATCGCCGACCCGGTATCTTGCGCGATCATCAAGCGGTGCATGGGTTCCTTGCCCTGTTTTTCGATCCAGACAGGCGCCCCGAGAGGTACAAATTTGGGGTCAACGGCGATGGTGCGCAGGGTTGTCACGGACCGGTTCATCGCGCCAAGCGGCCCTTGGTCGGCAGGTACCTGACTGACCTCGCGGAAAAACACATAGGACGGATTGTGGTACAGCAGTTCGCGCCCGTCTTCGGGGTTCCGGCGGACCCAATTCTTGATCACCTCGGCGCTGACCTGATGCGGATCATAGACACCACGGCGTACCAGTTCGACGCCGATCGACCGGTACGGGTGGCCGTTCGCACCACGATAGCCCACACGCCGATAGCTGCCGTCGGGCAATTTGATCCGGCCAGACCCTTGAATTTGAAGAAAGAAAAGTTCGACCGGGTCGTCGACATAGGCGATTTCAAGGCCGCGCCCCTTCATCACATCGGTGTCCAGAATATCGCGGCGCGGCAGCCATGGGTTATTCTCTTTTGCCTCTGGCGGCATGGCATATACCGGATAGCGATAGCGGTCAGACGGGTAGAGATCACCATCAAGTTCGGGTTCGAAATAGCCGGTGAACATCGCCTCGGCACCGTCTTCGATCAACACGGGCCGGAACAGCAGTTCAAAGAACTGGCGCGGGTCGGGATCGGACTTGGCATAGGCGCAGATATTGCGCCAATCCACCCTCTTCATATCGCCGCAGGTGTTTACAAAGGTGCGCAACGCTGCGGCATGGTCGTCGGTTTGCCAGCCGTCAAGCTGGTCAAACGACAGGATGCTATAGGACACATCGGTCGCAGAAGCGGGCGGTGCCATCAGGCCCGCCCACAGAAATGCACCCGCACAGGCACCTTTTAACCGTCTGTAGAAACAAGCAGCCAATTTGGATCATCCGAGCCCATGACACGGGCAAACACCCAAGTGTCTTTTTGACGATTGACCTCTGTCGTGCTGCCTTCGACGACTTCACCGTCTCTGTCTTTCACGACCGACGTCAGTTCGGCCACGAAACGGATCGTCAGCTCCGCCTCGTTAGTGGTTTTGTCCATCGTGGCGCTCTCAAGCTCCATTTCGCGGATGCCGATAAAGTGGCTTTCCACGGTCAGGCCTTGATCTTCGCGTGCAGCGACGCCTTCAACAAAGCTTTCGTAGATCTCTTCCGACAGGAAGGGTTTGATTTCGTCCAGATTACCGTGTTCGTAGCCCATCACGATCATCTCATAGGCACCGCGGGCGCCGCCCAAAAAGTCGCTGACCCCGAAGGACGGCTCGATCCGCTTCATCTCGGCCAGAGCGAGCGCAGTGTCGGACCCTTCGGGCGCGTGATCGGTAATATCCAGATCAGGGCCACCTTCGATGACTTCGAACGCGGGGCCGCTGGGGCGTTCGGGTTTCTCGCTGACCTCGGCCGGCTTTTCAAAACCGGTGCGTGTGCCAAGCACATTCTTGAGCCGCAGGATCAGGAACACGGCAATAGCGGCCAGTACCAGAAGCTGTATCATGGGCGAATTCATAGGTACCTCGTGCTAAGAAACATGGAAACGTCGGTCTAGTGCCCCTATGTAGGGTGTGAACAGGGCCAAGTCCACTCTGGCCCATAGGAAAGGACGCCTGCCATGTGGCTGTTTTTAGCTTTTATTGCCGTACCGCTGATAGAAATAACGTTGTTCATTCAAGTGGGTGGGGCGATTGGCCTCGGCTGGACCTTGGCGATTGTTGTGACGACAGCAATCATCGGGACGTATTTGATGCGTGCACAGGGGGCCCTGGCGCTTGGCCAGATCAAATCCTCCCTGTCTGAAGTCCGCGACCCGACCGAACCGCTGGTGCATGGCGCGATGATCCTGTTTGCTGGCGCCCTGCTGCTGACACCGGGTTTTTTCACTGATGCTATCGGCTTTGCCCTTTTGGTCCCAGGCGTGCGCACAGCAGCCTTCAAAGCGGTCCGGAGCAAGGTTAAGGTTTCTGGCGTTCAAATGGGCGGCACCACAGGGCCACGGCGCCCGCAGCCCCATCGTCCGATGCAGGGCGATGTGATTGACGGAGAATATCACGAGCTGTCAGAGCAGGACCGCGGGCCCAAGCGCCCGTCGGGTTGGACGGACCATTAAGGCGGGCCATTGAGCGCGACCAAGCGATCTGATAACCCTTACGAAATGAGTTTATTGTCTTAAGGAGCCTTTGAATGGCTGAAGAAGAAGCAACACAACCGACCCAAGCCGCACAGCCGCAGATGCGCATTCTGGGTCAATTCATCCGCGATATGTCGTTTGAAAACATCATGGCACAAAAAGGCGCGCCAACGGATGTGCAGCCAGACGTGCAGGTTCAGGTCAATCTGGATGCGAAAAAGCGGTCTGCTGACAACCAGTATGAATCCGCGATCAAGCTCAAGGTGACATCAAAGGCCAAAGGCGGCGACGCGACGCTGTTCTTGCTTGAAATCGACTATGTCGGGATTTTCCACGTCGAAAACGTGCCAGAAGATCAGATGCACCCGTTCTTGCTGATCGAATGCCCACGGATGATTTTCCCGTTCCTGCGCCGTGTTGTAAGCGATGTGACCCGCGACGGTGGCTTCCCGCCGCTGAACCTCGAAAACATCGACTTTGTCGCGCTGTATCGCAACGAAATCGCGCGCCGTCAGACCGAGAATACACAAAAAGCAGACGCCTAAAGCGTCTTCCACACAGCGCTGTCGCCCAGTTTATCGACAAATTCGGTATGGGCGGCAGTCTCTTGCGGGGTAATCCGCGAGGGCAGGGGCGTCGGGCGCGGTTTGGGTGTCCAGTCAGGGGTGGTATCACCTTCTTTGCGCTCTGGCTTGGTCGACAGACCGAAATCAGGCTGCCGCCCGCCAATCAGTTCAAGATACACCTCCGCGAGAATTTCACTATCAAGCAAAGCCCCGTGCAGCGTGCGCGATGCGTTGTCGATGCCGAAACGACGGCAGAGCGCATCCAGCGACGCCGGCGACCCAGGAAAGCGTTTGCGTGCGATGGCAAGCGTATCCAGCGCCTGTTCCCATGGGATCTGGGGCAGGCCCATCCACTTGAGTTCAGCATTCAGGAATTTGATGTCAAAGGCCGCATTGTGGATCACCAGCTTTGAATCGCCGATGAAATCCAGAAATTCCTGCCCGATCTGCGCAAACTTGGGTTTATCGCGCAGGAACTCGTCGCCTAGCCCGTGCACCTCGAATGCCTCGGCGGGCATGCTGCGCTCGGGATTGATATACTGGTGATAGGTATTGCCCGTCGCCACATGCCCGATCAGTTCAACCGCGCCGATTTCTACGATCCTATCGCCGCTTTGAGGGTCGAATCCGGTGGTTTCCGTATCCAGCACAATCTCACGCATGGGACAGCTTTCCTTTGATATCGTCGATAACGGCCTGCACCTGCGCGCGGGCATGGGGCAGGGTGTCTGTTTCAATCACATAGTCGGCCAAAGCGCATTTTTCATCGTTTGGCATCTGTTTGGCGCGCATGTTTTCGAACTGTTCAAGCGTCATTGTGCCGCGTTCCATCACCCGCCTTTGCTGGATTTCCGCCGAAACGGTAACGCAGGCAACCGCATCCATGCGTTTGTTGCCGCCGGTTTCAAAAATCAACGGGATATCAAGCACAACAATCTCTGCCTTGGTATCGGCCAGAAAAGCCGCGCGATCTTCGCCAACCAGCGGGTGCACAATGGCTTCGATCTTTTTCAATACGGTCGAGTCCGCATCAATCAAGTTTTTCAGCGCGGGTCGTGATACTTCGCCCGCGACGACGGCAACGGGCAACTCCTTTTGAAAGGCAGCAACTGCGGCGCCCTCTTTGGCATAAAGACGATGCACAGCGGCATCGGCGTCCCAAACGGCACAGCCCAGTTCAGCGAACATTTTTGCGGTGGTCGATTTCCCCATGCCGATCGACCCGGTCAGACCCAGTAGAAACATCAGCGCAACGCCGCCAAGCGTGTTTCGTGATCCACGATAGGACGCGCGCCAAACCACCGTTCGAACCCCGGCACCGCCTGATGCAAAAGCATGCCTAAACCATCAACAGTGACGCATCCCGCCGCTTCGGCCGCCGCCAATAGGCTTGTCTTTAGCGGCGCATAGACGAGATCCGTAACGACCGTGTCTGCGCGCAGCCCGCTCAGCGGCACGCGCAGCTCTGACTTGCCGATCATCCCAAGCGACGTGGTGTTCACCACCAAAGCGGCATGGCCCACCATCGTGCCAGCCTGCGACCAATCATAGACGGTCACCCGGTTTCCAAACACCGAGCGTAAGCGCTCGGCCCGCTCTCGGGTGCGGTTAGAAAGCAGAATTTCAGGCACGCCCGCATCCAGCAACGACCAGATCACGGCCCGCGCAGCGCCACCGGCGCCAAACACGCATGCGGGGCCAGACGATGGCACCCAATCCGGTGCACCGGCTTTCAGGTTTTCAATAAACCCGTAGCCGTCCGTATTATCGCCCTGGATTTTTCCATCGGCGCGAAAGGTAATCGTGTTCACCGCACCAATCATCGCAGCACGATCCGTTATGATGTCCGCGATCTCGATCACAGCTTCCTTATGAGGGATCGTGACATTGGCCCCAACGAACCCCATTTTCGGCATCACCTCAAGCGTTTGGCGCAAATCGTCGGGTTCGACGTGTAGCGGGATATAGGCCCCCTGCAGGCCATGCGTTTTCAGCCAATGGCCATGGATCTGTGGGGATTTTGAATGGGCAATCGGCGACCCGATCACACCTGCTAGCGGTATTTTTGCCAAGCTCATGCGGATAGATCCCCCCGTAGCGTCAGATAATTCAACAATTCAAGCAGGGGTAACCCTAGGACATTAAAGTAATCCCCTTCAATGCCGCTGAACAGCCTGACGCCTTCTTCCTCCAGCTTATAGGCTCCAACCGCGTGGCTAATACTGTCCCAGTTTCGCGCGACGTAGTCGTGTATATAGTCATCCGAAGCATCGCGCATCCGCAAGCGCACCTGACCCACATGGCGCCAGATCGGTTTGCCGTCTTCGACGATAACCGCAGCGGACAACAAACTATGGCGATCACCCCGCAGGGATTTCAGCTGCGCGATCGCTTCGTCGGGCGTGGCGGG
>Ga0207890_1000112_pt1 | contig 34741 bp, 33 predicted proteins | sample LinPmetageLP48_FD_184059 | JGI IMG/M metagenome (GOLD analysis project Ga0207890, IMG submission 184059) | Marine viral communities from the Pacific Ocean - LP-48 (SPAdes) | ecosystem: Environmental > Aquatic > Marine > Oceanic | place: Pacific Ocean | collected 2011-06-13 | reverse complement strand
GGGTATTTGGGCTTTGTATATACCTCAATTGCACCATTTTTTCGCCACACCGTTCAGGCAGTTGCTTCAGTCATGTAGGTAACCAACTGAAAAGGCACATCTATGTTAGTAAGTTCACTTTTCTCTGGCTCTAGCCAGCAGTCTCAGCCCAAACCGGCCGAGAAGCCAAAAGACACGGCCGAAACCAACGAAGCCGAAACACAAAGCAATCAGGAGGCCGCGCAAGAAACGCAGCCTTCTGCTGAAGCTGCTCCGGCGCAGTCGTCACAGCCCGCGCCCCCTGCGCAGAAAGCGCAAGCCCCCGCGGCCGAAGCACCGGCATCCGCCACCGCTACGCCAGATGCGAAAGATACCGGTATGAGCGAGGCGCAAGCCCGCGCCGCCGCAGAAGCCCGCATCGAAGCCACGCAGGCACGCAGTCTGATCGACCAGATCGCACCAGTCAGCAGCTCGCCCCAACAGGCTAATAAATCCTACCTGTCGGCATTGCTGAAATCGAACGCCCCAACCGAGGCAGCATCGGCGAAATCTATCGCTGACCCCGTCGCCGATAAAGCCGTCAAACCGCTAGAAGCAGCAGCATAACCCACGCAAATCCCGTCGCGCCCGAGATTTTTGGGCGCGACGCATTGGTTTTGACACACAACTCAGGCCAAGGCCGCCACGCGGCACAAAGCGACATATCTCATTGGTATAAATATTGGAAAAGTGGTGCGGGTGAAGGGACTCGAACCCCCACGCCATAGGCGCCAGAACCTAAATCTGGTGTTAAGGGGGTTTTTGGCGCAAGTTGTGCTAAATTGGACAAATGAGTGCCTATACTTAAGTCACTGATTATTATATTTTTTCCATGTATATTACATTTTATTCCTCTTCAGCCCGATAAACCATCCAACGAATTTTTATCTTTACGAAAGTAGCAGAATCGTAGCAGTTGGTAGCACCAGAGCGATTACGGGGGGTGTTATGGTCAGCAGAGTTAAGTTCACTAAGAAGGCAATAGAAGGCTTGGACATTGCGAAGGATGGGCAATGGGTAACGGACACCGAGGTCCCCCAACTCGTCATACGCTTGTCTGAGACTTCTAAGAGATACGTCGCCCGATGGACGTCGCAGAAGGATGGAAAACGGAAGCAAGTCGCTATCGGCTCTGTCGGTGCAATCTCAATCGATACGGCGCGGGACAAGGCTCGACAGCTTGTCGCGCAGGACGGGCAGACCACTGCGGAGAACTTAGATCAGATATTCGCCATCTGGCAGGCCAACTATGCTTCAAAGGTAAGCGCAGGACATGCTGCCGAATTCTCCCGTTCCTATGAGAAGCACATCTCACCTAGCTTCGGCAAAACAAAGCTCTCGCGGCTGACGCCGCGCAGTGTGCAATCATGGTATGACAACAAGTTAAAGGACAACAGCGCCGCGACCGTGAACCGCTGGCTAGCTTATATATCCAAGTTGTGTGCCGTTGCTCGGAAGGACGGCTTCATGCGCGGGAACCCCTGCGAGGGGATCGAGAAGTCATCCCCTCACAGAAGACTGGATGTGTTCACCCGTGACGACATCAAGGAGTTCTCAGACACGCTTGCCACCAACAAGGATCATTTTCCTATAGGTGTTGCGTTGCTGCGCTTTCTGATGATCTTCCCCTGTCGCGGGAAAGAAGCGAGAGAAATGAGGTGGACAGACCTTGACCTCAAAGCGGGGACTTGGACCATCCCTGCGGAACGGTACAAGACAAAGCGCGATAAGGTCTTTCCACTCGGACCATTGCAGATCGAACACCTGTCCTCCCTACCCCGTGATCCTGAATCCGTATTCGTCTTCCCGATGGTAACGGACAAGACGCGACCATGCGCGAAAAGTCATCAGCGCCACGTGTGGGAGAAACTGCGCCCAAAGCCGTTAGGCGCTCATGCACTACGGCGTACAATCGGGACCGCCCTCTTGAATAAAGACGTACCGCTTGAAGTAGTGTCAAAGCTTTTAGGGCATAGCTCTACGGCTATCACTCAGGCTGTCTACGCTCATCTAGAACCCAGCACAGCCGCGAAACACCTAGACGTTTGGAGTGCTGTACTGGAAGAAGATGAAGTGCGGGATATTGATCCGGAATTGGTCAGAACTCTACAGGCACAGGGTGCTCGGACAATACTAAAATGAGTACGCTATAGGGTGGGTGTACCCTCCTGCTCCAACTTATCTATCTGCGCCAACCACCTCACGTAGGATAAGCCTTGCGAAATCAGAAGAATTCCCAACTCTTCGGTAGGTTGACTGGGGATTTCGGCTCCCTGTTCATGGCGGTAATTATGTGCAGCATCGACCCAAGATTCGAAACCTTTCAGCGTCATAGCACTGGCTCGCTGGCGGGTGGGATGACCTTCGTGCTGGGCTTGTAGCAGGCTCTGCATTTTCTTCCTAATATGACCAGAATGGAGCTGCGGAACGCCAAACATCAAATTGAATAAGTTTTCATTTGCTCCAAAGACTGCTCGGATTGCTCCGATATAATCCGCCGGGTCTTTCAGTAGACAAGCGTCAATCCCGTCGACCATCGCTACGGTCGCGGCATGTCGGTCACCCATCAGGGCGGCGATTGCTGACTGATTGGCAGCATCAAATGCCGCGTCTACCAATGGATGCACGCCTCCTGCTTCATCCACTGTGTAAGCCAAGTTCTCTTCGGAAAATATGCGGTTCGCTTCGGTAGCGAATTTAATCTCTTGTTTGTAGCCGCGTTCCTCAAGGTACTGAAAAACGATTGTGATTGTGTCAAGTAACTCTGAGACTGTTATTTTTTCAGTGTAAAGCCCCCAAGAGTAGGATATCCCGCCGAGGACCCCGGTCGCAAACTGTCGACCAATCTCGTATTCTAACTCTTTCTGAACGTTCTTAGTGTGATTTATTGAACCGGGGCTTAAGCTGCCAGCGCGTAAAAGCGGGAAGTTCTTCTCGAGTAATTTTCCAAGCCTGTACCGCGCCTTGCTGCTATCTTTTTGCGGCATCCCACGTGAAATATAGAGGTGAGAAAAACGTTTTCCTTGCTGGATACCTGTCATAAAAACCTCTTTGAGAACAAATTTCTCAGAGGTTACGACCATGTGGCGGGTAATGTGAAGAGGCGGCTAACGCCGCCCACCGTCAACTTCCCCGGGGATTAAGATACCCACCATATCGGGAATGCTCGATCATCTTCTCTTCGATCATCATCTCCATACGTTCGCTGATTGATGTAGCGATGTTCAAAGCGTTCTCTTGATCGTCCTCTGAGCCTTCCACCGTCACGTTGTTCACGACGCTGAACGTCATCGGAGCTAGACCGCCTGCGCTACCCATTTCTACCGGAACCTTCCGGTTATTGGACAGCGGGATGACAGCTTCGTTTGGATGCAGTACCGCCGGGATGCCGGACGTATTGGCCGTGCCTGACGCGTAGCTAGGCACGTCGTCTGGACCATAGTAGCTGCTGACCTTCGTGACAGGCGTGTATGGGGAAGAGCTAGACGAACTGCCGCCACTACCACCTAGGAGACCGCCTAGCAGGCCTACACCGATGCCCAGCCAGTTGCCGCCGCTGAACATACTGCCAAAACCACCACCACCATTACCGCCGCCGGATGTCGCGGATTCCATCTTCTGTGCACCTACCGTGGAACCTGCGATGATGCCTGATTGCATCTGTGTTGCGCCTGCAGAACCTGCTGCAGAGACGCCTGTCGCCATAGAAGTTGCAGAGGTTATACCAGCGCGTTGTAGAGCACTTGCGCCTTGTATGGATGCCGTTCGGACGCCTGAGCCTAGTTTCTGGCCTGCTCCTGTTGCTCCTGTTGCCATCGCGGCTCTTATTTGCTGAGCAGCGTTAGCCCCGCCCGCTGTCAGCGCCGCCTGCATCTGCGCTGCTTCGGATGCACCGCTATTCAGCTCGGGAAAGATTGCGTCCGTGATCTGCTCCGCCATAGCGTCGGCGAGACTTGCCCGGATGCCTTCGGCGATGCTGGATAGGTCAAAATCGCCTTGCAGAGCACTAGATAGAGCGCTTTTGAAGTTGCCCTCCAGATCACCCATCACGGCGTCCATGGGGCTGGCCTGTGCGTCCTTAAGCTGCTCCGCTGCATCGATCTGGGCAAGCATAGCCCGCGTCTTTGCATCGACATTTGCCGCGCCGGACAATTCAGCATCGGCGAAGAGCTTGGCAGCTTCCATCGTGACAAAACTTCTATTGGACACCAACTCCATCGCACGTGCTTCACTCAGTAGGGCAGCGTGTCGGGATTCGATGGCATCGGTCGTGTTCTTGATTGCCTTAGCCTCGTCGGAAAGCTTGACGGTGCGACCACCCCCCCCCACCGCGTACCTTGCTTGCCTTGGCCTGCGCACTATTGAAACGCTTGATGAATGCCTTCAATTCGATCCGGATGCCAATGAAACTCCGGGGAAAAAAGTATTTGTTTCAGAATAGGCAGACAGCGCTGCTCAATCGGCTTAAAGGCTTGTCCCGAGTAAACTATCGCGGTGGTTTTATACTGCAGTCATTGTAACCATAGCGGGCAGTCTACAGGATTTTTAAGTCTAAAGATGGGAGAGCGCTCAACTCCACAGGATTTGATGCAGCGTCAGAGAAAAACAGGGCACCGTTCATGAAATTTCTTAAATCGTACTGTTCGACTACTACGTGTCGCACTCATACCGCTGATGCTCAATTGCAACATGCATTGAAGGCTTCATTAGGAACCTCAGGTTGCGATTGCATATAGTTGGAATACCTGTGAATAAATGCTGGTTAGTAATTTTATCGGAAGGGACTTCCAGTGAGAACTTTTACCTACGGCGCGGCCTTGGCCATGCTCGTTGCTTCACCAGTACTGGCGGGCGACTTGGTTACCCCAGTTGTGGAACAGCCTGTAATGATGGCTGAACAAGCTCCAGTTTCCGCATGGACTGGCGGCTACGTTGGTGGCAACATCAGCTACGGTTTTGGTTCGCTTGATGCGAAAGATGATTTGGCTTCGGCTTTGGCTACCAACGGTTTCGGCAAAAATTTGTCCGAACCAGACGGTGTGTCCGGTGCATTGCGGGCAGGTTATGATTGGCAATTTGGCCGCGGCCTGTTTGGTCTAGGAGCAGAGTATAACTTTGGTTCCTATGACGGCGACGGCGAAGGTGCTCTGGCCGGCTCTGGCGTTAACGTCGAAATCAAAGATATGGCTACAATTTTTGCGCGCGGCGGCTATCTCGTGAAGGATAATTTCCTTGCGTACGGCCTGTTGGGCTACAGTCAGGCCGAAGGCGAAGCTACGCTCGGTGGGGACAGGGAATCCGAAGATCTTGACGGCGTGACAATCGGTTTTGGCGGTGAATACATGTTCACGCAAAACTGGACCGGCTACGCAGAGTATAGCTATACTGACTTCGGTGATGTTGATAACACTGATGGCCAGCTCGAAGCTGATCTTCAACAAATCAAGTTCGGTGTGAACTACCGCTTCTAAACTGTAAGGTCTCCAGAACCCCAAGTTTTAACAGCTACCCAAGTTAATTGGGTAGCTGTTTTTTTTAGTGATTCTGTCTAGTGGTGGGCATCAGAACTTGATGCCCTGCATGACTTAGTTCAGTTGCCATGCAACTTCACTGTTGAGACAATTCGATCTTGCTTGGTGCAGGGGAAATCTGACGAGGTTCTTTTTTCTTTTCATATCAGCTTCAATAGTATGAATGCCTGCGACCGCAGTTTCTGCAAACCTTCTCAGGCATAGCTTTGCTCTCACGCCATGAGTGGATACCAACAAAGCAAAGCGTTTTCTTGAAAAATTTTTTTATCATAATTGTTTAAAATTTCACCTAAGTAACACACCCAAGTGTTCTATTTTCTCCCTGACGCAATGATTACCACAGATCACGATGAAGCAATTCCTTAGGTTGTTCAAGTTACCCCGAGCACACGCCGATACTGCTACACATTCTGTCCAAGTGGATGCCCGGAGGATGCACTCGCATTGCCCTAGAAAATTAGGTCGAACAACCTGCCAGCTAAAAAGTGAAAATTTCCGAGAGAGTATTAGCGTTTCAAGTGAGGGGTGGGGGTACCCCCCCTCCCGACCGATGAAAATATTTACGTAGAATAGAACTTTAGCAACTAGCGCTCGCTGAGAGGGTATCCCACGGCACCAGCACGCCTTTAGGTGGCCGGGTAGTACTACCCCAATGGAGCCCCCTCTATCGATATTTATTCATATATATTATATATTTATTGTGTTATTCTCATGTAATTCGCATTGCGATTTGGATTGAGCTAAGGTGATGACCGCGCTGGCAGGCCTGCTAACGCAGGCCATCGCTGGTACACCGTGTCACCCGTGCCGATGCATCCACGGTACGTCTTGTCAGGTGTGTCGGTGGATCAGGTAAAGGCCGCTGACGTGCGTTAGTACGTGAGACGCATACTGGAGCGCGTCAGCGCTGTTAAGCGTCAGCCTTGGCCTTGTGGTCGGCTAGTATGCGGTAGACCGATGCAACGCCGATACCCAACTGTTTGGCGATCTCAGGTGCTTTGAAGTCTCGTGCGTGCAATGCCAGCACATCGGCTGACTTAGCCCGTGCTGTTGGTGCTCTACCCTTATACTTGCCTTCCTTCTTCGCCTTGGCGATCCCGATGGCGCGACGCTCAGCAAAGCGGTCTTTCTCGAACTGACCGATAGCGGCAAGGACATGGAAGTGCAGGCTCTGCGCGGCGTCCGTGGGGTCCAGAGGTGTCTTGGCTATATCATGTAGTGTGAAGCGGACCCCGTGCTTGTGTGAGCGCTTCACGGTCCGGATAGCATGCTCAATATCCCGGAAGGCGCGGTCCATCTTAGTGATGTGGATGTTAACGGGCTGGCCTGTCTGTTCCGCGCGATCCATTGCCTGCTCTAGCATGTCTTCAAAGATAGGTCGGTGATGGCCAGCACTCGACTCTTCTTTGAAGATGTTCGTTGCGCCTGCCTGCGTCAGCAGGTCTGCTTGATGTTGCCATGTAGCAGCCTGCTTATCGGCATTCGTGCTCACCCTCACATAACCCCAGTTTTCCACGATACTCTCTCCTTTATCACATGCTACTAGATCAAGAGATAGTGTATCACTAGGATGGAGTCCAGACCCTATTGATAGCGAATCCAAGATATCTATCAAATATCTTTAGGGACATCTCTATTGATAGTGATCGTGATCAAAAACCGGAGGGGCATGGGGATCAGGTCACCCGCTAACGCGGGGGATGCCCACTCGATAGATCAGAGTGGCGATAGGACAGCGGGATGTGGATGTGGTTAGGTTTGTGTGTCGGTGTGTCCCCCGCGTTAGCGGGATACAGGTCTACTTTGGCGAAAAGTAATTTTATTACATTATCGGTGCTTCATGCGCAACTTTGTTACTTGGTGGTTGCAGGGGTCAAAGCCCTGTGTTTTATGATATTATATTCAATGTACCGAATGTGATGGATGATTTCGCCGGGTTGCACCATCACGGTCGTGTCGCGGCTGGAGGCTGGTTTACGGGGATGACGGGACCCCGTTCAGAAAAACGGGACTTAGCGGGGGTCCCGTCATAGTCCCGTTTTTACTAAACAATTGAAATAAAAAGATAAATATGAGTTTAACGGGAATAACGGGACAACGGGACCCAAATCGCCGTCGGCCCTATTATTATTTTTTTTTTCTAATTGGTTAGCGAAGAGAAGGGTATTTAGAAAAAAAAATATTTTTGAAAGAAAATGAGGTATATAGTCCCGTTGTCCCGTTTTTTACGTATTATTCAATAAAAACAGACACTTAACGATGACGGGACTATGACGGGACCCCCGCTAGGTCCCGTTTTTCTGGACCTAGGTCCCGTTCCTAATCGCAATATTAGAATTTAAACATAAAAAACAATAGGTTGCAAAAAACGGGACCCCGCGTAGGGTCCCGTTTTTGTCTGACGGGGGGTCCCGTCGATGTTCGACCCATCAGGAAAGGGGCTAACGCCCTCCGCTACTTCTTCAGCCGCCACAGCTTAACGCCCGAGCTGCTATGCGTCTCCACTTCAAATGACATCTGTACATCACCTACACGATGAGGCTCGCCACCAACATCTCGCGTCCATCCAGCCGCCAGCTTTTGCGGAATGGTGTATGTACCATCATTTTCATACCCCCATCCCGGAAGACGCAGGCATCGCGCCGCAGGGTCATCCTCTTCTTCGAAGAAGTCTTCGAGAATGCAGCGTACAGAGACCGTGCCTGCTGGAAGTCGCTTCGACACAGCTCCGGTCACGAACAGCGTACCTGCTGGATATGTAAACAAGCGCTCTAGCAGCAGCGTTAGTGGATCGTCGGCAATAGCCGAACGGGCCTTCATATCACCTTCGTTACCAAGGAAACCGACGAAACCAGCAGCCTCAAGAATGCCACCCATGACACGGGACCACGCGCCGTAAGAAGCCTTGGATACCGAACCGGGCTGACGCCCGCCAGCAACCCAATTCTGAATCAGCGTAAGACAGGCCCAGATAAGCTTGCCACGGTTCTCTGTCACCCACGTTTCGATCTCGGCATGTCGGAACCCTGTCCTGTCCTCCGGGGACGCCATCTTGGGGTCAAGATAAGCGAGCACAAAACGACGCGATAATTCTGGCGATAGCTTGATCTTATTGCCAGCGATGATCCACTGATTGCGAACTTGTACCAACGCCGTCTCAGACTTACCCAAAATTCGCGCCTCATAGTAACGGGCGGTCATGGCAGAGGCTAGTTCACCGCTATCCATGGCGGAGCTGATATTGTCGAAAAACACATTCGATCTACCAGAGCGTATCGCAGGTAAAAGCACCTTGGTCATATCTTCAGGCTTACCGGGAAGCGCGATAGCGGATGTAGCGTGACCAGCGTAGATGATGCTCATCGCTGCTTCCAACTTCCCCGCACCTGTGCCGGGCTTAAGCTTATCGATGGCGATCCCGGGAGCATTCCCGTCAATCATTTCGCGGACAAAGGGGAATAGCCCCATCACCAAGGCGTGACATACGTCAGGCGCAGCAGTGGGCTGCGCACCTCCGATAGGTACCAGATTGCCGTCGATGTCTTCTTCTGCACACAGAACGGCACGTAATATTTCAGCGCGTGACATGCCTCCCAGAGGGAAGTCGGCGAGAATTTCTTGGATGAGCAGACGCTTGGCCTCTGTCACTTCATAGGTAGAAGGTACCGCCGGAATTTCCGGGACGTGAATCCGTTCATCTGGCTGGTAGTACAGTTCGCTGTCGGCATGGTAACCATGGCGATCAAGAAGCGTACCTTCGGCGGTGAAGCTGGGCGTCGTCACGATCCCGCGAAGCGTGGGGTATGCGCAATAGTCACCAGCGTATAGGTGACGCACAACGTCCTGCGGAGCGGAAACGCCTATGGCATTATCTCCTGTGTCTCGCACAAAAGGTGCGACGGTATTGAGAATATGTGCCAGCCCGTCCTGATGAACAGTGTGCATACCTGCACGCCCATCTGAACCGGTTCGAATAGTCACAAGATCGAAAATATTGTAAAAGAGACAAGGCCTATCTTCGTTTGCGGCATGCAGCGCCTTCTGGGCGTAGTCGACCTGATCTGTAAAGTCCCAGACATTCACAATTGCAGCGTCACTGCTCTTAACCTTCTTCGTTTCCTTAGCTACGCCCGCCCACAGGTTCTTGACCTCGGGCTTCGAGTAGTTCGTCTGTGCCGCGATCTGAGCAACTAAGTTATTCTTCGTGGTCAGGTCAGCCCCGGCCTTGATCTGTAGGCGGAAGAAGTTTTCGATTTCTTCTTGCGTTGAGTCCTGATTGATCTGGGTAGCGTCATCTGCCGCGACCTTTGCATGCTTCTTGCGCTGATCGATAGTCAGTTCTTCGATTGAATCGTCGTCACCTTCGAGAAGGAACTCTGCATCCTCTGTCAGCGCATCCTCTTCGAACCATCCCTGCCGCAGAGCTTCTTCAAGGTGCTGGAGCTTGTGCCGTCCTTGGCATGAATCGTGGTGACAGAACCAAGTCCAATACTCGTTCTGGGCATCGATAGCGTTTACCGCCATCGTCGCTGTACCACCTTCTGAGGTGTGCTCGTGCTCGAACGGACATTCGGTGTGGACGTGTCCCTGTGCTTCACCACCTGCGGGACGGACACGATCAGGACATAAGGTCTCCATCAGGTCCGCAAGCATAAAGCGGCCCTTATAGCGCGTGTGCCAGTCGTTCAGGCTCTTCCCGGAAGGTGTCAGTGCCATCGGCGGGCGTTCGTCACCGGACATGTCCGCCGCCATCGTGAAGGCGTTAACCTCCCGATTTGACGTGTAGGTGCTCTTCCGCATCGGAGCTACATCATCGAAGCACAATGGAGTGCCCATGACGACAGCCGCATACCAGTCATCCGAACCCTTCGGGTGTCTGGCGGTATAGAATAGCCGTGAAGGATCACTGCACGATGTATCGAAGTGAATGCCAAGAACATTCTGGGCTAGGCCGGTAATCTTGTCTTCCCACAGGTCTAGAGAGGCCTGCTGCGTGTCAGCCAAATCGATAAGCTTAACCGGAGTTTCCAGCGGGAAAATTAGACGAAACTTTTCAAGAGGAGGAGTATCAAGAATGATTTTCACACCCTCGGTCGTCTGCTTCTTTTGGGCACTGATGGAACAACCAGAGATAAAGGATTCTTCATATCGGTTCTTGTCGAACTCGCGCAGGTATTGCTTGATTTCACCTTCAGTGGGATCACGAGTGATCTTCAGCTTGCGCAGCACTTCGTCGCGCTTCAGCTCAAGTCCGCTCGTTCCGTTGTTGTATGAGGTGTAGACAAGACACAGAAGACCCTTCTCCTCAATATCAGCGAGAACGTCATCGAGCTTTGCGCCGGAGTCGATATCCAGACCCATAGCGTACATGGTGTCCATGGCCTTGGCCTTTCGTGCACCACCTACAGACGATCCGAGCACGATACACGGCCCAGCCTTGTTCTTCCCAGCAGGGTGTCGGGAGAAGCCCCATGCAGGAGCGTTGCCATTACCTGCACCACCTCCAATCCACTGCTGCCAAGACATCGTCGGCGACTCCCAGTCCGAATCTTGGGTGTTTCGACGGTCGCGTGCACCCCACATTTCCCCTGTCAAGAAGGTCACTTCTCGATTCAGGAAATCCCCAAAACCGTCCGGCTCAGTGCCTAGGATTTCTGCGTCGTTCAGTAGTTCTGGCGATGCCAAAATTTCGCGGCTGCTTCCATCTTGGTAGTCGGCAATCTCCACCACGTTACTCGCCGCGTACTTTGCCAACGCCTTGGCGTAGGATGATGTGCTAACTGATCCATCTTCGCCGAGCAGGGTCAGCCCTGCCTTTAAGAAAGGGGCAGCAATCGTTTCTTCCGACGCATCGCTACGCTGGGCAGTAGTAGTAGTACTAGTCATAAGTTGTCGTCTTCTTTCTCTTTTTTCGCCCGTGCTGGGCTGCTGTGTTATTTTAGCTTCAAGCTGAAATGTCTTTTCGCATTACATCTTGTAATTCCTGTATAAGTATGAATCACGACTCGATCAACGAATCATTTTATGATTCTTTTGTTTTCTGTTTTTTGTAGCGCCCGGGTCACGAAAAACCGCTACAGCCTAGAAAAAGCTTGACAATTGAGGGCGTCCCGGGTTATGCTCATGATAGTAGGGGGTTGTGTCCCTATTATCTTTTCTTTGGTGTAGTTCTTTCTCCTACACCCTGCGCCGCTCCCCACGGGGCGGCGTTTTTTATTGCTCATCCCTTGCTGCAGCCCGATGCGCCCTGTTTCGCGCCATCGTGCCTACCTCAGCCGAGTCATTCGCAGGTTGGTTCTGATCATCGACGATCTTGACTGTAGGCGCTGCTGCCAGCTTCCCAAGAATCTTCATCATGGACTGTAAGTCGATTTTCGCGCTGGTCTTCTTAGATGCCTCCCCACCCTCCGCCTCCGTTTCTGATCTCACCATCTTTTCGATGTTCTTCACGGAATCCGTCGCGGCCTTGAAGTCCCCGGCGGCGCGGGCCTTCGCCGCGATAATGCGATACTGCTCGGCTATCCATTCTGGTGTGATACCAAGATCGGAAATCGCACCGCCCGCACCCATATTCGCGAAGATTCTCGCAGCCTCCTCATTTCGCAGCTCATTGACTCTCGATGCCACCTTCTTCGCGAGGCGCGATGCCGCCGCCCTGTTGTTGGTGGTGGCATATCCGGCGCGGGCGTATGCATCTCTCTGTTTCATGCCGCCAGCGAGCAACTTTGCAAATTCTTCGTGCTGCTTGTTGGGCAATTTTGCTGTCATCACACAGGCTCCAGCGTGTCTAAGATATCAACCAGCGCCCCGTCGGGGAATGCAGTGAAAAGGTCAGACTTTCCTCCTGCGCCACGTGCCGTGGTCCACTCTCCATCGGTGTTGGTAGACTGGGCAAAACCAGCTTGAAGCAGCACCGACATGGTCAGAACTGCATCGTCATCCAGTTCGCGCTTTAAGCGGTTAAAGTTGACGTAAAATCCTTGGCCGCGCATCTCGTGGGCGGCCATCGAGTTTTCTAAAAATTTCGCCAGTTGTAGGCTCAAGCCTGATTGTTGTTCATACATTTGGTATTTCTTTCTCTTACATTGTTATGCTGCTTGATCCCGCGCACGGCGGGCGTCGAGGATTGCGGTGATCTCCGCCTGAATCCGGGCCTCTTCCTCTTCAAGCTGTTCGGGCGTCAATTCCTTGCGGCGCTGGAGGCCTCGCTCCAACCGCTCTCGAACCTGTTTCCGACGAGCGTTCTCTTTTTTCGACCGCTTTTGCGTCGGCATCGCGGTGTCGCCGTGTGGACCATATTCCAACTTGCCGGGATCGTTCATTACCGACTCTAGAAAGCTTGCGCGGCTCACAGCAGCCCCCACTTTCTCGCCAGTGCCACACGCTGCGCCGGGTTCTTAACCTCTTGCAAAAGTTCGATCTTTTCGGCGCGGGACCTAAGATCATCCTGCACTGGCGGTGGTGTTGCGATTCCAAGCTCTCGCGCCATTGAAATTCGTCGGGCGCGATCATCACTACTCCGCTCGTGATGAACGGATTCCTTACCTTGGTTAACCTTCTGGAGCGCCGTGGCCATCGCTCCCTGATCTCCGCTGGCGATATCTGCCTTAAGCTTACTATCTGATAGCTTTGGCAGCTCCTGTAGCTGACGGTCCAGCTCGTCACGATCAAGCGTAGCGCCAAGCGTCGCGTTGCGCAGCTCCGCGATGGCGGTACAGTCTTCGATGGTCAGGTCTACACCATGCTGCTCTCTGGCAGCGCTGATCGTGTCCTGCACCAGTGCAGAAAATCGATCTGTCAAAACAGGGCTGGAATTAACGATATTGTTGAATGTTTCGAAACTCTGGGGCATCATGCAGCCTCCTCAAAATTAGTATTACGGCAATTAACGAGCGCAAACGCTGGGGCAATACCTGCGACATCGCAGGTCGCATCGACTCCGACGACACATCGCAAAACGTCACGTTGCAGGAGCAGAAGGTCCGAAAGGGTCCCAACAGATTCCATGACGGAAGGCACGGCCATCGCACTGTTCGCCACCGACGCAAAGAAGAGGCTACGCGCTACATCAAAACGTGCACGGCAATCTTGGGGCAGCACGGCAAACAGCGCCTTTGCAGTAGTCACATCATCAGCGACGTACAGGCGATCATCTTGGACCGCGACTGTAGCGACCAGCCGCTGCATGGCCCCGTCATCCACTTCCTTTTGCTTCAGGGTTAGGAGGGCATCCGCCAGACCAAATCGGTGCGGCCTTGATCGCACGTCGCGGGGTACGCACTCCAACCGCCGTCGTGCTGTACCAAGATGGACGCCGACGGCATCTGCGTAGTCAAAAACTGTTATATTCATTATTTCCTGCTCATTTTGTTAATTTTAAATTCTTCTGTTGACTTAACCTACTAAATATTGCAGCCAGAGTCAATCGAATCAACAAAACGGGTCAGAAAATGGTAAGTAATTGCGGCGAGATGTCAGGAAAAATGACATTTCATGGCAAGAATCTCTATCGTTTACAGATACATAGTGGGGTTATAGCCTCCTAGGTGTTAATCACACCAAATGGAGAAACCGAATCATGACAATTTCTGAGCAGATGCACGGCGACCTAATTACCGCGACATCGAGGATGGCAGATGCCGCCCTCGCGCCGATGTCAGATGTATTATTGCAACAGCTTAGCGTGATGCTGGCACAGGTGCAGGAACAGATATCCGCGATGCAGGAAGCCACCATGACAGCAGGCGACGTGGTTCATCTAGACAGGTGACGCCACCACGCCGCTAACGCGGCTCAACTTCAGCGACGACATGAAGCTTGAAGTAGAAACGCATCCGCGTGCCACACTGGAGGTCCTGAAGTCGATAGGAGAGCCGATGCCTGATAGGCATCCGGGGAACTAGACAGGTAATGCTCCCCACCCTACAGAAACAACGAGAGGCGCGTTAGCGCCCCTCTATCTATACAAGGAACGGGACGACGCGGGGAAGCGCTACAGACGATTCCATACGCGGCATCCGTAGTGAACTAGATTACCCAACTCTCATACACCCCGAATCCCGATATACGACACTCAGGGCTTCAGTAGGTATTAAGGTGAAGTTAGACTTCCAGGAATGGCGCAGCCCTCCCCACTATAACGGAGAGGCATTCCCCATAAAACCGCTACGGCGCTGCTACAACGCCCCAAACCAAAGTAGCGTTTTCGTAGCAGCCGCATCGAACCGACCGTCGAGGCATACTGCTATTCTAAAAAAATGTGTGTATTTTCAAAGTGGTGCGGGTGAGAGGACTCGAACCTCCACGCCTTACGACGTCAGAACCTAAATCTGGTGCGTCTACCAATTCCGCCACACCCGCATTGCGCGTTCAGTATCAAAGATATCTGCCAGTGGCGAGAGGGAAAAACACCCGCGGCGCAAGGTTTTTGTCCTGCACAGTGAGGGCTGTGAGGCGCTAGAGGTTGAGCGCCGCAAAGACATGCGGAATTTCTTCGATCAGATCTTCGGCGATCAGCCCCGGACCAAAGCGCCGCGCGGCTTCTACATGCAGCCACGTTGCATATTGCGCGGCTTTGATCGGGGCAAACCCACGGGCGAGCAGACCGGTGATCATCCCTGAAAGCACGTCTCCCGCGCCGGCTGTGGCCAACCACGGGGCAGCGCGGTCTGCCGTGCTGTCATGGGTGGCAACACGTCCGTCCGGATGTGCGATAACGGTCATGGCCCCTTTGTACAACACCACGGCCCCCGCCGTTTGCGCTGCTGTCAAACACTGTTGGACCTTGGTGGCATCGTCTTCCGATAGCCCTTTGAACAGACGTTTAAACTCGCCGGCATGGGGTGTCAGCACACAGTGCGGGCCCAAACGTTTGCGTAGCGCGGGGTCCTGCGCGATCAGGGTCAGCGCATCGGCATCCAGCACGCAGGGCTTGCCGCTATCCAGCACCGCTTCGACCAGCGCCGCCTGCGCCGGCTTCAGCCCCAGCCCCGGCCCGATACAGATCGCGCCGATGCGCTTGTCCGACGCAAGCTCTGTTAGCGCCTCGGGGCCGGCGACACGGGACAGCATCAACGCGGTGATGTGCATCGCCACTTCCATCTGCGCCGCCGGAGGGACAGCCAAGGTAACCAGCCCCGCCCCGATCCGCAAAGCCGCGCGCCCCGTAAGGCGTGCCGCCCCGGTGCGTCCGGCACCTCCCGTCATGACAACGGCATGCCCGTGATCGAACTTATGCCCCTGCCCTTTGGCCAACAGATCAAAATTCAGCGTCTCGTAGGTGATGGCAATCGGCTGCATGGGGTCCCTTTCCAGTCGGTCGTCGCGGTAGAGATAGACCATCTGCGCGCGCGATATCCAAGCCCGACCGCGGCCCATTTTTTAAACTGACTTATTTTTAAGCGCACCGCATATAAAACGAGCAATGCGCACAAATTTTCGCCTCTTTCGGTGGACTCCGCCCCGCGTCTGGTAGACCGTCGGCTCGCACGGTGAGATGACACCGATGTAGAACGAAAATCACCCGTCTGGCAGGGAGGCCTCAGATGAAAAAGATCGAAGCTGTAATCAAGCCGTTCAAGCTTGATGAAGTCAAGGAGGCGCTCCAAGAGGTTGGCGTTCAGGGCCTTAGCGTTATCGAAGTCAAAGGCTTCGGTCGTCAAAAAGGCCATACTGAATTGTACCGTGGCGCTGAATATGTCGTCGATTTTCTGCCCAAAGTGAAAATCGAAATCGTTTTGGACGACGATCAGGTCGACGGTGCCATCGAGGCCATCGTCAACGCGGCGAAAACCGAAAAGATCGGCGACGGCAAGATTTTCGTCAGCCCCATCGAACAGACAATCCGCATCCGTACCGGTGAAACCGGATCAGACGCGCTTTAATCGAATTTCTGAGATTCAAGAAAAGGATATCATCCAATGAGCACCAAGGACTTCCTGAAGAAGATCAAAGACGAAGACATCGAATACGTTGATGTCCGCTTTACCGACACACGCGGTACGCTGCAGCACGTGACAATTGTTTCCGATCTGGTCGACGAAGACTTTATCGAAGAAGGCTTTATGTTTGACGGCTCTTCGATCGCAGGCTGGAAAAGCATCGAAGCATCCGACATGAAGCTGATGCTGGACACAGACACGGCCTATGTAGATCCGTTCTATGCTGAAAAAACCATCTGCGTGCACTGCTCAATCGTAGAGCCTGACACCAATGAACCATACGAGCGCGACCCCCGTGGTACCGCGCAAAAAGCCGAGGCCTATCTGAAATCCTCCGGCATTGGTGATGTGGCCTATATGGGTCCGGAAGCTGAATTCTTCCTGTTCGACAACGTCAAATTCTCGAACACGATCAACAAGGTATCCTATGAAGTTGACGCATCCGACGCGTCCTGGAATTCCGACACCGACTACGAGATGGGCAACATGGGCCACCGCCCTGGCCTCAAGGGCGGCTACTTCCCCGTGAACCCCATTGACGAAGCACAGGACCTGCGCGCCGAAATGCTGTCGACAATGAAACGTCTGGGTATGAAGGTCGACAAACACCACCACGAAGTGGCGTCCTGCCAGCACGAACTGGGCCTGATCTTTGGCACGCTGACCACGCAAGCTGACGAGATGCAGAAATACAAATACGTGGTGCACAATGTCGCCCACGCCTACGGTAAATCCGCAACCTTCATGCCCAAGCCGATCTATGGCGACAACGGCTCTGGCATGCACGTGAACATGTCGATCTGGAAAGATGGCAAGCCTTTGTTCGCAGGCGACAAATACGCAGACCTCAGCCAAGAAGCGCTGTATTTTATCGGCGGCATCCTGTCCCACTCCAAGTCGCTGAACGCCTTCACCAACCCGACGACGAACAGCTACAAGCGTTTGATCCCCGGTTTCGAAGCCCCCGTTCTGCGCGCCTATTCCGCACGCAACCGTTCGGGCTGTGTTCGTATCCCATGGACAGAATCCCCCAAAGCAAAACGCGTAGAGGCCCGCTTCCCCGATCCGGCAGCCAACCCCTACCTGTGCTTTGCAGCCCTGCTGATGGCCGGCCTTGACGGGATCAAGAACAAGATCGATCCGGGCGAAGCCATGGACAAAAACCTCTATGATCTGCCCGCCGAAGAACTGGCCGATATCCCAACCGTTTCCAGCTCCCTGCGCGAAGCGCTGGACGAACTGCAAGCGGATATGGACTACCTACTGGCCGGTGACGTCTTCACCAAAGACCAGGTTCAGGGCTATATCGACCTGAAGATGGCAGAAGTTCTCAAGTACGACCAAACACCACACCCGGTTGAATTTGGCATGTACTACAGCTGCTAATCCCATCGCCCACCCGCAGGGGTGGACCATATTACCAGCCAAGGGCGTCCCAGTGGGGCGCCCTTTCGCTTTCAAAGCTGCTTCTTATTTGAAGTTCGCCGCACCTGAGCTAGAGTCAGCCGAAGTCAAATTTAGCCAGAGGTACTTTTATGCGCCCCACCCAACGACTTGCCACTGCTCTTATGCTGTCCATGGGCTTCGCCGCCCCCGTTGCTGCGGCCCAATGTGGCAACAACGCAGGGGGCTTTGACGCCTGGAAGCCCGCCTTTGCCAAAGAGGCCGCAGCCGCAGGGGTTGGCCAACGCGGCCTCGATGCGCTGGCCAATGCGCGCTATGCCAGCAGCACCATCGCCGCCGACCGCAACCAGAAATCCTTTAACTACTCGCTCGATAAATTCATGCAGGTGCGCGGTGCCGATACAATCGTCGCCCAAGGCCGCAAACGCAAATCCCGTGACGCAGGCTTCTACCAGTCTCTCGAAGCCCGCTATGGCGTGCCTGCCGGGGTGATCATCGCGATCCACGGCATGGAAACGGCCTTTGGCGGATTTATGGGCGATACGTCAGTTGTCTCGGCCATCACAACGCTGACCTATGACTGCCGCCGCTCAGACTTTTTCGCCCCTCACGCCATCGGTGCTCTTAAACTGGTCGATACCGGCGCGATCAGCGGCAGCACCAAAGGGGCGAAACACGGAGAGCTCGGACACACCCAATTCCTGCCAGGAAATGCGCTGCGCTACGGCGTGGACGGCAACGGTGATGGTCGTGTCGATTTCTACAACCAGACCGATGCGCTGGCCTCCACGGCGAACTTCCTGCGCCAAAAAGGCTGGCAAACGGGTGCTGGCTACCAAGAAGGCCAGACCAACTTTAATGTAATCAAGCAATGGAATGCGGCTGGCGTCTATCAAAAGGCCATCGCCATCATGGCCGCCCGCATCGACGGTTAATCCGCCCGATCCCATACTGACACACTCATGCGCGCGCCTCTAATCAAGGCGCGCGTTTTACTTCCAAATGGCAGAAAATCCTCGCCGAAGGCATCCCGCCCTCTCAGCCCATCCGCCGGCAGATGCGGCCCACATCCCCTCGCTGGCCACATCGCCCGTTGTCAGGCAACTGTGTCCCCGTCACGCACCACATAGGTGTGGATGGTAAAGACGACCGCGTCGCTTTCGGGAAGACGTAGGATGCACTGCCGCTCTGATCGGGTAAAGGGCATGTCACTGCCCGTCTCGCGACGGCGGGGCTGGTGAAGGTCCGCATCAGCATAGCGCAGCTTGTTGAAACGCCACAAAGGCCGCCCTGCCCGCACCCCGTTAAACAGACGTTGAACGCGCCGCGCAATATCAGCGTTGTATTCCGCGACCGGGCTGTGAATAGCGGTCAACGGCTGCTCTATCTTATCTGCCAACCGCCAATTCGCCGGAAAGCACAGCGCGGCTGCATTGAGCACATGTTCATCGCCACGCTTTTGCAGAATACACAGATCTTCTTGTACCAGATGCGCCAGCGTCCAGAGCGGTTGCGACCGGTCCAGCATAACCTTGCGCCCATCGGGGCAGACCACGGCCTTTGTGTCGATCCCAAAGCCGAAACGCGGCAGCAGTGCGAGCGCGTGTTCCAACAGCTCGGACACCGCAGGCTTTGCTGTCTCGCTTTGATAGAAAACCGCCTCGGGTCGCTCTGCCAGCAGCGCCTCGCGATATGCCATCTGCGGGGCATAGGCTTCGTCCATCAGCAGCCAGTCATCCGCCCCGCATGGCCCCGTGCCCGGCAGCCCCGGCGTGCCTGTTTGCTGTTCGGGCAATCTGGTTTGCAGTATCACGGGCATGGGCTCTCCCTGTCAGATAGATGGATCATGTTTGGTCAGTGGGCAATAAGAGGCAGGATCAAAGCGCGGCGCGCCCCAGACGCGCTGCGCGGATAGTCACCCGTGCCTTCGGCGAGGATTTAGGGCCATTTGGAAGCGGGCGTCAGTTCCCGAGCGCGTCTTGCAGCGCGGGCAGGAAGCGTTGTTCATAATCGCTCCCCACCAGAGGGCCCGCATAGCGGAACAGGACCGTGCCATCACCTGCAATGATAAAGGTCTCTGGCGGGGCAGTGACGCCCCAGTTGATCGCGGTGCGGCCCTGCGGATCAAACGCAACGCCCTCGAACGGGCTGCCATCGTCGGTCAGGTAACCGGACGCGGCACCAACAAGGTCCTTGAAATTGACCCCGATGATCGACAGCCCTTGGGCTTGCATATCCAACAATTGAGGGTGCTCTGCGCGGCACGGCGGGCACCAGCTGGCCCAGAAGTTCACCAGCGTCACTTCACCATTGGTCAGCACGTCCGGCGCGGCGGCAGGAAACCCTTCGAGCGGTTTTTCCGGCAGCGCGGGGGCCATTTGCCCGACCAGAGTAGAGGGCAGCCCCTCGGGATCGGCGCGGAACATCCCAAAGGCGGCAAGTGCCACAAAGCCTGCAAACACCAGCGGTGGCGCGATCATCAGCGGAGAGATTTTACCCATGTTTACGTCCCTCTACTTCGGCCAGTGTCGCGCGGGCCTTGCGCCCCTTGCGCAGGCTAAGCACCACGAGCCCTGCCAGCAGCAGCAGTGATACGCCATAGGCCGCAAGGACTTCGGCGGCGTATTTTCCAAGGTCTGGCATCATGCGCCTCTTTCACTGCGGGCCAGCAGCGCGCGGGCGCGGCGCAGGCGGATTTCGGTTCCTGTCCGGTACAGCACCAGTGCCAGGAACAGCAGGCCAAAGCCGATCATGCTGATCAGCAAGGGGTAGAAAAACACATCCGACACGGTACGCCCGCCGGTCGCCAGCGGGACAGAGGTGCCTTGATGCAGCCCCTGGTTCCAGAACTTGACCGCATAGCGCGACAGCACCGCAAAGACCGATCCCACCAGACAGAGCACCGCCGTCAGGTCCGCCGCGGTGTCGGGGTCTTCGACGGCCTCCCACAGGGCGATATAGCCAAGGTAGAAGAGGAACAGGATCAGAAAGGACGTCAGCCGTGGATCCCATGCCCACCAAGTGCCCCACATGGGCTGCCCCCAGATCGCACCGGTGATCAGCGCAATCACGGTCATGATAACGCCCACGGGTGCTGCGGCTTTGGCCGCGAGCGCGCTGACGTGATGCCGGCGGATCAGCCAGATCAGCGATGCGACCAGCATCATGAACCACGCATTAATAGCCATCAGCGCGGCGGGCACATGCAGATAGATAATCTTGACCGTTGATCCCTGCCGGTAGTCATCGGGGGTGGCGAAGAACCCCCAAAGCAGGCCAACCGCTAGACATAAGCCAGCGCCGCCCCAGACAAAGGGTTGCACACGGGCCGAGAGGCCCAAAAATTTCACCGGATTGGCGTATTCCCATAAAGACATGGCGGGGTTCTATCGCTCCGTTAATTGGCACTCAATGGTCAAAAGCGCACACTCACCTTAAGGTCATCCGCAAAACTGCGGCAGAGGCAAACGGCATCAGCGCGATGGTGCCAAAGGTAATACCTGCCAGCAGGATCAGCGGGGTTGTGGCATCCAGCCCCATAGCGCCACGACGCGCGGTCTCTGCGCCGAAAATAAGCGTCGGGACATACAGCGGCAGCACCAGCAGCGACATCAGCAGGCCCCCGCGTTTGATTCCCACCGTCAGCGCTGCGCCGAAAGCCCCGATTACCGAAAGTGCGGGCGTGCCCAGACCCAAAGATGCCACCAGCCACAGATAGCCCGACGGCGCGAGGTTTAGCATCACCCCCAGCAGCGGGGCGGCCAGCACCAGCGGCAACCCCGTGGTCAGCCAATGGGACAGCGCCTTGACACTCAACGCCGCCTCAAGCGGCAGCGGAGCCGTGGCCAGAAGATCCAGTGTGCCGTCCTCGAAATCCAGCGCAAGCAGCCGGTCGAGCGAGAGCAGGCAGGCCAAAAGCGCCCCTAGCCAGAGCACGCCGGGCGCGATGGTTGCCAGCAGGTCCGATTGCGGCCCAACCGAGAATGGGACCAGCACGGTCACGATCAGGAAGAACGCCAACCCCAAGCCAAAGCCCCCGCCCGCCCGAAAGGCGAGCATCAGGTCACGGCGCAGCAGGGCGATCATAGGAAAGCCTCGTCACTGGCAGCGCTGCGCTGGGATAGCTTGGCGCGAAAGGGCGTGATGTCAAAGGTTTGCGCGTCTAGACCAAGATTAATATGGGTCGCGATCAGCGCCATCCCCCCGCCCGCCAGATGCGCCGTCACGGCAGCGGCGAATAGCTCAACGGCAGCGACATCCAGCGACACCGTCGGTTCGTCCAGCACCCAGACGGGCCGCCCCGTCACCATCAGTCGTGCCAAACCCAGACGGCGTTTTTGCCCCGCCGAAAGCGTACCTGCCAGCCGATTTTGCAGCGGTTCGAGGTCATAGGCGATCAGGGCTGGCGCAATATCCGTTTGACCAAAAACCTGCGCCCAGAATTCAAGGTTTTCGCGCACGCGAAGCATCGCCTTTAACCCGTCCGCATGGCCCGCATAGGCGATGGTTTCTTCGGCACCGTCGATGCGGCCGGACAAGGGCGGTTGCAGCCCCGCGATGCAGCGCAGAAGCGTTGTCTTGCCTGCACCGTTTGGCCCGCGCAGGATCAGGGCCGTTCCCGGCGCAACCGCAAAAGTAACCCCGTCCAGCACAGGCACGCCACCGCGCGCAACAGCAAGGTCGGTGACACGCAAGGTCATGTCAGACAGGGATCAGGGCCAAGGCGATGCGACGGCCTTCGCTCAGCAAGACGTTATAGGTGCGCGCCGCTGCGGGGGACGACATTACGTCGACGCCGATACCTGCGTCTTCCAATACGCTGCGCAGGTCGGCGGGGATATGGCTGATCTCGGTGCCCGTACCAATGAACAGGATATCGATCTTGCCCGCCAACGCCAGCAGCGGCGCATGATCATCAAAACCGGCCCAAGGTGACACGCCGGAGTCCCCTGCGATCACCGGCCCCTTATACACCTCGCCCCCGATACGAAAGAAGCCGGGGCCATAGCCTTCGACGGGTTTGGCATCCGAATACACGACCTCGTTCAAACGCATGATGTTCTCCTTTGGGCAGCGGCTGCGCCACCATAGCCGATCAAGCGCGCAGAATACAGGTTAACTGGCGGCGGAACGGGGCGGTCGCGCAAGCGCATGACGTCGCGGCGGATGATGGCGCGGGCTGCGCTACCAGCGCGGGGAACACCCCCGCTGGCAGCTAGACGCTTTACGCGTCGATGTTGGCGTATTGACCCGTATTGTTGCCGTCCTTCTTGGACCAGTCGCGCTTGACGCCCAAGAACAACACGACGTTCTTGGCGACGTAGACCGAAGAATATGTCCCCACGACAACGCCCCATGTGATCGCGAAGACAAAGCCGCGGATCACATCGCCGCCCAGAACCAGCAGCGCGATGAGTGCGAGCAAGGTGGTGCCCGATGTCATCAAGGTCCGGCTTAGGGTTTCGTTAACGCTGAGGTTCATGATCTCGCGCAGGTCACGTTTCTTGTACTTGCGCAGGTTTTCACGCAGCCGGTCAAAGATCACCACTGTATCGTTGATCGAATACCCGATGATGGTCAGGATCGCCGCAATCACCGGCAGGTCAAAGCGGATTTGCAAGATCGAGAACACGCCGATGGTCAACACAACATCGTGGAACAGTGCCGCCACAGCGCCGACCGAAAACTGCCATTCGAACCTTAGCCAGATGTAGATCAGGATCGCGCCAAGCGACGCGGCAACCGCCAGAAACGCCGTCTGGATCAGTTCGCCCGATACTTTGGGGCCAACGGATTCAACCGAAGTGAAGACGATGTTCGGGGCAACAGTCTGCAACGCCTGCTCGACGTTCTGGATCATCTCGGGGGATGCGGCCTCTTCGCCCTCTTGCGCTTGGATGCGCACCATGGCGACATGTTTGGTGCTGTCGCTCGCGGGGTCGAACACTTCGGAGATGGACACATCGCCAAGCTCAAGCGGTGCCAGCGCCTCGCGGTAGGCCGCGACGTCCACGGCTGCGTCGCTTTGCGTGCGCAGGGTCGTACCGCCACGGAAGTCGATGCCGTAGTTCAGACCCATGGTGAACCACACAGCCAAGGCCAGCAGCACCGCCACACAGGACGCACCAAAGGTCAATTTGGCATGTTTGAAAAAGTCGATATTCGTATCGTCGGGGATCAGTCTCAGACGCATGACGTGAGGTTCCTATACCGTGATTGTCTTGGGACGGCGACGTTCAAACCAGAACACCACGATCAGACGTGTGACGAAATATGCCGTAAAGACCGACGTGATGATGCCAAGCCCCAGCGTCACCGCAAACCCGCGCACAGGGCCGGAGCCGAGCACAAAGAGGATCGTTGCAATGATGAAGGTCGTGATGTTGGCGTCCAGAATGGCGCTAAGCGCGCGTTCATAGCCAAGGCTGATGGCACGGGCAGGCCCTTTGGCGGTCTTCAGCTCTTCGCGGATGCGTTCAAAGATCAGCACGTTGGCATCCACCGCCATACCCACTGTAAGAACGATCCCCGCAATACCGGGCAAGGTCAGCGTCGCACCGATCAGGCTCAGAAGGCCAAAGATCATACCGACGTTGATGATCAGCGCGATATTGGCAAAGAGCCCGAACAGCCCGTAGCTGGCCCACATAAAGAATAGCACTGCGCCAAAGGCGACGCTGGTCGCGATCTTGCCCGCGTCAATGCTGTCTTGACCGAGTTCCGGCCCGATGGTGCGTTCTTCGACAAAGGTCAGACCGGCAGGCAAGGCCCCTGCCCGCAGCAAGACGGCCAGATTGGTGGATTCCTCGACCGTGAAGTTACCGGTGATGATGCCCGACCCGCCGGGGATCGCGCTTTGGATGGTGGGGGCGCTGATAACCTCATCATCCAGCACGATGGCGAAAGGCGCGCCGATGTTTTCTGCTGTGTAGGTACCGAACTTGCGCGCGCCGGTGGTGTCAAAGCGGAAGCTGACAGCGGGGCGGCCGTTCTGGTCAAAGCTGGGCTGCGCATCGACCAGCTGTTCGCCGGTTACGACGGGCGCGGTTTCGATGATGTAAAAGACACCGGGCGCTTCGGCGTCGGGCAAAAGCGAATTGCCCAGACCCGGTGCCGCGTTTTCATTCGCGCCACGGTTCACCACGGGGTTAAAGGTCAGCTGCGCCGTAGTACCGATGATCGCTTTTAGCTCTGCGGCCGACCCGATGCCGGGCACCTGAATAAGGATACGGTCCGAACCCTGACGCTGGATCGTGGGTTCGCGTGTGCCCACCTCGTCGATGCGGCGGCGGATGATTTCCAGCGATTGCTGCATCGTGCGCTCGTCCGTGGCCTGTTTCTCGGCATCGGTCAGCGTGATGGTGATGACGTCATTGGCACCGTTTACCACGATGTCGTTTTGCCCTGTGCCCGTCAGCGACTGCACGGGGCGGGCCAACGCACGGGTCGCCTCTAGCGCTTGCGCCATGACAGAGGCATCATTGATGCGCACGCGCAGCTCGCCGATGGGGGCGTCAACGCGGCGGACCGGCGTGATCGAGCGCAACGCATCGCGGACCTCGGGCCAAGCGGCCTCCATCCGGTTGGCGTAAACGTCTTCGACATTCACTTCGGCCAGCAAATGGGCCCCGCCGCGCAGATCGAGGCCAAGGTTAACCAGACGTTCCGGCATCCACTCGGGCCAGAGCGCCTTTTGCGCCTCAAGCTCGGGGGTGGATCCGGCGACGCTGATCGCCTTGACCGCATCATTGTGCTGTTCAACGGGGCCGTAGAACGCATTGGGCAGCGCCAGCCACAGGCCAGCGGCACAGGTGAGGATGATCAACACCCGTTTCCACAGATCAATCTGAAGCATGGTACTGCCCTTTTCTGGACACGCCCGAAGGGGCGCTTACTTGGCTGGTTCGGTCTTGGATACGACGGTGGCGACGGTCGATTGCACAACGCGCACTTTGACGTTGTCGGCCAGTTCGACTTCCAGCTCGCCATCCTCTTTGACTTTGACGACTTTGCCGATCAGACCGCCAGCGGTGACCACTTGATCGCCACGACGCAAACCGTCCACCATTGCCTTATGCTCTTTCACCTTCTTTTGCTGAGGGCGGATGAGCAGAAAATACATGATCGCAAAGATCAGGATCAGGGGTACAAATTGCTGAATGGCTTCCATGGAGGTCGTCCTTTGTGTTGGGCGCATGCCGCAAACGGCCTGCCGTCTAAGTTTGGCGGAACCTATGGTCAGACGCAGGGCATTGCAAGGCGGGTTCAGGGGGAAATACCGCTGTCCGGTGTCGCACTGCGCAATTACCTGTTTGCGCAAGCATCCAAGGCCCGTTTGCCCCTGCCCGCGCAACCACATCTGGCACCGCGATCCACAATCGGGCATAACGCGCGCAACGCAGATCATGCGACTCGGACGACAAAGGAACAGCCCATGCACGACATCAAAGCCATCCGCGAAAACCCCGATGCCTTCGACGCGGCCCTCGCACGGCGCGGCGACGCACCTGTGACCGCGCAGGTACTGGCACTGGACGAGGCGCGGCGGGCCAAGATTTCAGCAGCTGAAACCGCACAAGCGGACCAGAACAAAGCCTCCAAGCTCGTGGGCGCTGCCAAGGCCAAGGGCGACGAGGCCGAATTTGAGCGTCTGCGCACATTGGTCAGCGACAAGAAAGCCGAAGTCACCGCCATGCAGGCAGAGGCCAAGGATCTCGACGCGCAGCTGACCGATATGCTGGCGCGCATCCCCAACCTGCCCGCTGATGATGCGCCCGACGGCGCAGACGAAGCCGACAATGTCGAAGTGAACCGCTGGGGCGACGTGCCGGAGTTTGATTTCACCGCGAAAGAGCATTTCGAGATCGCCAGCGTCGCGGCGTCGATGGATTTCGAAACCGCCGCGAAAACTTCCGGCGCGCGGTTCGTCATGCTGAAAGGAGCCTTGGCACGGGTACACCGCGCGCTGGCACAGTTCATGATCGACACCCATGTCGATCACAACGGGCTGACAGAATATATGACGCCGGTTCTGGTACGCGACGAGGCGATGTATGGCACTGACAAGCTGCCCAAGTTCGGCGACGACAGCTATCAGACCACCAACGGCTGGTGGCTGATCCCCACCTCCGAAGTGACGCTGACCTATTCGGTGGCGGGGGATGTGCTCGACGAAGCTGCCCTGCCCCGCCGGATGACCGCCCACACCCTGTGCTTCCGTTCCGAGGCAGGCAGCGCGGGCCGCGACACATCGGGTATGCTGCGCCAGCACCAATTCGAGAAGGTCGAGATGGTGTCGGTCACCCACCCCGATCAATCGGACGACGAACAAAAGCGTATGCTGCGCTGTGCCGAAGACATGCTGGAACGTCTGGGCGTGCCGTACCGCACCGTGATCCTGTGCACCGGTGACATGGGCTTTGGCGCGCGCCGGACCTTTGACATCGAGGCATGGCTCCCCGGTCAGAACGCCTACCGCGAGATCAGTTCGGTTTCGACCACTGGGGATTTTCAAGCGCGTCGGATGAATGCACGGTTCAAGCCCGCAGATGGTGGCAAACCGCAGTTCGTACATACGCTGAACGGGTCTGGTCTGGCCGTCGGGCGCTGCCTGATCGCGGTGCTGGAAAACGGCCAGCAAGCAGATGGTTCGGTCAAGCTGCCCGAGGTGCTGGCCCCCTATCTGGGCGGCAAGACCACTTTGGGCGTCGACGGCACCCTTAGCTGATTGAATGCGGAGATCATCGGGCTATCTGAGGCGAAACCACTTTTCGCAAGGTAGCCCGATGTCCCGTCCCCTTACTGCCCTGATGACCTTTCTGCTGGCGATCGGCTTTGCCGTATCGCCTTTTTTCGTGTCCGGCTTTAACGGCTTTTCGCCGGATCAATTCCCGATCCCCCAAGACAACCCGCCGGTGCAGCCCGCAGGCTATGCGTTTTCGATCTGGGGGCTAATCTATGTCTGGCTGATCGTTGGTATGGGCTGGGGCCTGTGGAAACGCCGCGAGGATTATCTGTGGCACGACATGCGCCTGCCGCTGGCCCTGTCGCTGTTTGTGGGGTGCTTCTGGCTTGCCGTCGCGGTGGCAAGCCCCGTCTGGGCGTCGGTGCTGATCTGGGTGATGCTAATCACTGCCCTCTACGCGCTGTTTCGATCCCCACGCGAGGATCGCGGCTTTGCCGCCCTGCCCGTGGGGCTGTATGCGGGGTGGCTGAGCGCGGCATCTTGCGTGTCCCTGGGACTGCTTGCGGCTGGCTATGGCTGGATGAGCGGCCCGACCGCGGGGCTGGTCTTTGTCGGGCTGGCGATTGTGATCGCGGCGGGGGTGCAATCGTCGCTGATGCGCGCGCCGACCTATGGGATCGGGGTGATCTGGGCGCTGGTCGCTGTGGTGGTGGCGAATATGGCGACAGCACCATCGGTCGCGGCACTGGCAGCGGGGGGTGCGATTGCGCTGATTCTGCCGACCTACCGTTCATGGCGACGCGGTTAAGCAGCGTCTGGAACGCAAAGAACCGGCGCTTGGGCTAAGCGCCGGTTCTTTTATTTTAACTTCTCGAAAACCCTACCGGTCCTTGCGATGTCCATCGGTGTGTTTGCGCAGCTTCGACGGCTTGGCCTTCTTGCGCCCTTTATAGGGGTTGGCATCCGACTGGCCGCGCATCCACAGACGGATGGGCGTTCCCGGCATGTCAAAGTCGATCCGCAACCCGTTGACAAGATAGCGGTTATAGCTTTCTGGCACTTTATCAGGGTGGCTACACATGACCACAAACCCCGGTGGACGGGTCTTGGCTTGGGTCATATAGCGCAGCTTGATGCGTTTGCCTTGGGGCGCGGGGGGCGGGTGCGCCTCCATCATGCCCGCCAGCCAGCGGTTCAGCTGCGCGGTGGTGATACGGCGGTTCCAGACGTCATAGGCGCGCATGATCGCTTGTTGCAAGCGGTCCAACCCCCGACCGGTTTTGGCCGAGACCGTTACCAACGGTGCACCTTTCAATTGCGGCAACAGACGTTCAAAGCTTTCGCGCAGATCTTTCAACTTGCCTTGCTTGTCCGTCTCGAGATCCCATTTGTTGACCGCTATCACCACAGCGCGGCCCTCGCGTTCGGCAAGGTCAGCAATACGCAAATCTTGCTGTTCGAACGGGATTTCAGCATCGAGCAGAACAACCACCACTTCGGCGAATTTGACGGCACGCAAACCATCGCTCACGCTCAGCTTTTCCAGCTTTTCCTGAATTTTCGCCTTTTTACGCATACCAGCAGTGTCAAAAATCCGCATCGGGACGCCGTCCCAGACGGTGCGCAGCGATATCGCATCGCGGGTAATCCCCGCTTCGGGACCAGTCAGCAAGCGATCTTCGCCCATGATCTGGTTAATCAAAGTCGATTTGCCGGCGTTCGGACGCCCGACGACGGCAACCTGAAGCGGTTTTGCGTCAGTCGGCACGGGCATTGGCGCGTCTTCGTCACCCAGCTCGGCTTCTTCTTCGGTCAGATCCACGTCAGTCTCGGGCGCATCGGTCTGTGCACGCTCTGCAAAACTGTCCGCGATCGGCATCAGATGGGTGTAGAGATCGTTCAACCCTTCGCCGTGTTCAGCAGACATACGAATGGGTTCGCCCAGCCCAAGGCTATACGCCTCGATCACACCGGCGTCGGCGGCTTTGCCCTCGGCCTTATTGGCAGCAAGAATGACATGCGCGGATTTCTTGCGCAGGATGTCGGCAAAGACCAGATCGGACGGCGTAACCCCGACGCGGGCGTCGATCATGAACAGGCAGATATCTGCCATATCGACAGCACGTTCGGTCAGACGGCGCATGCGCCCCTGCAAACTGTCGTCGGTGACTTCTTCAAGTCCGGCGGTGTCTACAATTGTGAATCGCAGGTCGGCAAGCCGCGCCGCCCCTTCGCGCAGATCGCGCGTCACACCGGGCTGATCATCGACCAACGCCAGTTTTTTACCGACAAGACGGTTGAACAGCGTGGATTTCCCAACGTTGGGACGGCCCACAATGGCGAGGGTGAAGGACATGGAACGGCTCCGAAGACTAGATCAAGCCTGCCGCTTAGCCTATTTGCAGCCTAACGGAAAGCGTGCAATTGCCCTTTCGCGGATACGACGTACAGAACGCCCCCTGCAACGACCGGTGCAGTGGTCGCGCCACCGGGAATATCGGCTTGTGCGACCAGTGCCCCGTTGGTCGGATCAAAGCTGCGCAGCGTGCCATCGCTTGACGCCACGATCACGCGGCCACCGGCGATGATGGGACCGTAATTGCCGAAAACCTCGGACTGGCGCTTGGGCTTGTCCTTGACGAAATTCGGCAGCGGCGTGCCCCAGATGCGCGTGCCCTTGCTGGCATCCAGACGCACCAGTTCATTCAGGTCGGTCACCACGAAAACGCTATCGCCTGCGGGCCACACAGGGCCGATCGCCCCTTCGCGTGCGGTCCACTGACGGTCGCCACCCCCAAGGCTCAGCGCGGCCAGACGGCCAGACTGGTTGCCCACGTAAACGGTATCGCCAGAAATCACCGGCGCGCTTGTCACATCAGAGACATTGGCCAACGCGCGGCCGGGGCGCTTGCCCACAACAGATGTGCTCCAGCGGTCAAGACCGCCCTGACGGAACAGCCCCTGCACCTCGCCCGAGCCAAAAGCCAGAACCGCAATCTGCGATCCGATGGCCGGGGCCGGTGCGCCAAGCACGTTGCTGATGCTGGCAGTCGATCCGGTCTGCCATTGCACGCGACCGTCGGATTTGTTCAGTGCCCAGCCGGTGTCATCACCGGAGGTAAAGTATACCATATCGCCAAAGACCGTGGGTGCACCCGATCCGGTGCCATCGATGTCTTGTGTCCAGCGCGTGCCGCCACTATCCACGTCCAGCGCGGTGACCGAACCAAAGCCGAGCGAGACATAAACCGTGTTACCATCCACCGCCAAGCCGCCGCCTGTCGCATCGCCCTGCCCGTCGTTTTGCGGTGTCAGATCACGGGTCCAGAGCGTCGCGCCGGACGCCGAAGTGGCGGTAACTGTCGCGCCGGAATCAATCGTAAAGACGCGCCCGCCAGACACCACAGGCGTCGCGGTGATGCGTTGCTTGCGGCTGTCGCCATTGCCGATGCCAGCCGACCATGCCAACCGCGGAGCAGCACCAAGTGCGGGGTGACTTACGCGCGTGCTGGGGGTGCCAGAGCTTTGCAACCAGCTGGAGTTGGCCGTTGCGGCAGGCAACGAAATAGCACGCGTTGTGTTGGCAGGCACCGGCAGATCAGCGGGTGCGGTGAACCCGTCGTTGCCTTGCAGCACAGACCGCACATCCTGACGCACACCGGGCAAGATTACCTCTGGTTCGGCGCAGGCCGACAACAGCAGCGATGCCACCACCGCCCCCATCCCAAGAGAGGCACGGCGCGTCGACGTGGGTTTCGTGAAGATGCTGTGGAGAATGGTCATGGCCCTGCTCGCTTTGCTCTTAAAGTCCGTGTCACCTGAAGGGATCAGGCAGGATTAGTTGTTGTCTGCATCCAGCGCCGGCACGGTATCCGTTTGCGGCGCGGGGACTGCGGTGCCCATTTCCGGATCGCCCCCCAAGGCGACAATCACCTGAAGGGCGCGCTGTTGCAAGTCCGAGGTCACATCGGCGTCGTTCAGGATACCCTGATACCGTTCAATAGCCGCTTCGGGCGCGTTTTCTTCGATGTCGATCATGGCCAACTGCTCTTGCGCGAGCAGGCGCAGGCTGCTGCCCGGCTGCGCCAGATTTTCCAGTGCCAGACGGCGTTCATTGGCCGGCATATCCGATCCTTGCAGCGTGATCGCCTTGAACTGGGCGATTTCGCGGTAGATCGCGGGCACATCCGCGTCCAGTCCGATGCCGTTCAAGGTTGCGACAGCTGCGTCGGTCTCGCCTGCTTCGGCTTGCTCTGCCGCTTGCAGCATCCCCAGCAGGACACCGGCCCGCGGGTGCGTCGCTTCGATGTTTTCGAACGCAGCGGCGCGGGCGGCGGTGTCTTCGACAGACAGCGCGGCAAACATCGCATCGCCAAGGGTTTCTGCCTCGGCGCGGGTCTGTGCCTTGTTGTATTCGTTCCACGCCGCCCCGCCGACAAGCAGGACCACGGCAAGGATCGCGATCCAGCCATAGCGCTTGAGCATAAAGTAGAACCGGTCGCGGCGGACCTCGTCGTTAACTTCGTCGATGAAACTGTCTGTATCGCTCATGTGGTACCCGTCCCGCCTGATTTAACGCCCCTCTTAACCTGCGGGTGCAGGGCTGCCAAGGGCTTGGCTGCACAGCATTGATACACAGCTCTGTCGACAAGGCCGCTTTGCCCAAGTTTTTTGAACCGTGAACTATGCAGAACAGTTATTTTCACTTAATCCCTTGGCCCTATAGCATACGACATACTGCGGTGCCGCAATGCCCGCGTTCCACTGAACCGAGGCCCGAATGCGTATCTTCCCCCTTCTTGCGGCACTCGCCGTTTCCGCTTTGATGTATATGGCAATCTTCGAACGCGACGCCCTGTTGGGGCTGACGCAAGGGACCACGCAGACGCCCGCAGCTGAAACCGGCGGGCCTGATCCCGCCGGCGCGTCGGATGTTGCGGATCCTGACCGCGTCAAAGTCATAGTGCAGCGCAGTGCTGCGGCCCCGCTGGCGTCTGCGGTCATCGTGCGCGGCCAGACCACCGCCGCGCGGCAGGTGGCGGTCAAGGCGGAGACCTCTGCGGTTGTGATCTCGACCCCGCTGCGCAAAGGAGCCACGGTCCGCGCAGGCGATGTGCTGTGCGAACTGGACCCCGGCCCCCGCGGTGCCCAGCTCAAAGAGGCGCAGGCCCGTCGTGAAGAGGCCCGGTCGCGCGTCCCAGAAGCGCAGGCCCGCGTGGCCGAGGCGCAGGCACGGCTGGAGGAAACGCTGATCAAGCTCAACGCCGCGCAAAAGCTGGGCCAAGGCGGGTTTTCATCGCAGACCACACTTGCCACTGCCGAAGCGACCGCTGCTGCCGCCCGCGCCTCTGTCAGCTCGGCCAAGGCGGGGTTGAACGCCGCCCGTGCGGGCATCGACGCCGCCGATGCCGCCGTCGCCAGCACCCAAGCCGAGATTGACCGCCTGACCCTTACCGCCCCCTTCGAAGGGCTGCTGGAAAGCGACACTGCCGAACTCGGGAGCTTGCTGCAAACCGGATCGCTTTGTGCACAGGTGATCCAGCTCGATCCGATCAAGCTGGTGGGCTTTGTCCCCGAAACCGAAATCGACCGCGTCATTTTTGGCGCACAGGCACAGGCACGACTGGCCGCAGGTAACCAGCAAATCGCTGGCACGGTCTCCTTTGTTTCGCGCGCGTCCGATCCCACGACCCGCACCTTTCAGGTGGAAATCGACGTACCCAACCCCGACCTGAGCATCCGCGACGGCCAAACTGCAGAAATCGCCATCGCCGCAGCGGGGGTAGAAGCGCATCTGCTGCCGCAATCGGCGTTGACACTGAACGATGACGGCACCCTTGGCATGCGGATGATCAATGCCGAAAACATCGTTGAATTTGCCGCCGTCGACCTTTTGCGCGACACGCCGCAGGGCATCTGGGTGACGGGTCTTCCCGCACAGGCCAATGTCATCGTAATGGGGCAGGAATATGTGACCGCTGGCGTGACCGTGACCCCGACCTTCCGCGGCGAGGCCCCGCAATGAGCAGTATCGTCGATTGGGCCGCAGGCCGTGCCCGTATGGTCATGGCCTTTATCCTATTGAGCCTTGTGGTGGGCGGCTATGCCTATTCGACCCTGCCCAAAGAGGGCGAGCCCGACATCGAGATCCCTGCCCTTTTCGTTTCGGTCCAGTTTCCGGGCATCTCTGCCGCGGATAGCGAAACCCTGCTGGTCAAACCGATGGAAACAGAACTTTCCGATCTGGACGGCCTGAAAACCATGACCGGCACAGCCGCCGAAAACTATGCCGGGGTGGCGCTGGAATTCGAATTCGGCTGGGACAAGTCCAAGATCATGGCCGACGTGCGCGACGCGATGAGCACGGCAGAAGCAAAATTTCCCGAAGGCTACGAGAAATATTCGATCACAGAGATCAACTTCTCCGAATTCCCCATCATCATCGTCAACCTGACCGGCCCCGTGCCCGAACGCACCATGGCCCGCGTCGCGCGCGATCTTCAAGATGCGCTGGAAGGCGTGGATGCCGTGCTTGAGGCGGGGTTGGCGGGCGACCGTGACGAGATGCTCGAGGTGCTGATCGACCCCCTGCGGCTGGAGGCCTATGACGTCACCGCGGGCGAGCTGATCAATGTGGTGCAGAATAATAACCAGTTGATTGCTGCGGGCGAAGTGCGATCGGATCAGGGCAGCTTTTCCGTCAAGATCCCGTCGTCGTTCAACGACCCGCGCGATGTCTATGCCCTGCCGGTTAAAACCAACGGCGACCGTGTGGTGACACTGGGCGATCTGGCGACGATCAACCTGACATTCGAAGACCGCCAAGGCACAGCGCGATTTAACGGCGAAAAGACACTGGCGCTGCAGGTGGTCAAACGCAAAGGCTATAATCTGATCGACACCTCCGCGCAGGTAAAAGAGATCGTCGCCGCCCAAAGCGCCGCCTGGCCCGAGGGGCTGAAAGCCGCCGTCACGCTTGGCACCTCCAACGACCAAAGCCGGATCGTCAACAGTATGGTGCAGCAGCTTTTGGGGTCGGTCTTTACCGCGATTGCGCTGGTGATGATCGTGGTGCTGGCCGCCCTTGGCATCCGCGCGGCACTTCTGGTGGGCTTTGCGATTCCCACGTCGTTTCTGCTGTGTTTTGCCTTTCTGGCGCTCAT
>Ga0207890_1000110_pt1 | contig 36424 bp, 38 predicted proteins | sample LinPmetageLP48_FD_184059 | JGI IMG/M metagenome (GOLD analysis project Ga0207890, IMG submission 184059) | Marine viral communities from the Pacific Ocean - LP-48 (SPAdes) | ecosystem: Environmental > Aquatic > Marine > Oceanic | place: Pacific Ocean | collected 2011-06-13 | reverse complement strand
ATGGTCTTCACAAACCCTGTAGAAGTTTGGTCCCAACCAAGGCGGCTCCATTCCGGGAACGTGAACGGAAATTTGGTTCGGGCAGCACGCCCACCGTATGCAAGTCGATGCCACTGGAGTGAGCATATCCGAGGAGCCAAACCAGCGTTGCACTGAACGAAAAGGACTTGAAAATGTAATTTCCTCATGCAGATCAATTTTCCAGAACACGGTTTCGCCCCGGATCTCGACCGCCCCGAAATCGTGCCAACCTTCCGGATCATTCTCGGGCTCGAATGTGGCAAACTCACCTGTCGCCTTCACCGCCTCGGCCATGAAGCCGTCGCCGGCCTCCATAAGCGAGCGGGTGACATGCATCCGGCCCTGGATGGGCTGCGCGGGCGGCACTCCAAGGCACGCGAGCTTGCGAAACGCGTCGTTTTGCGCCGCGATCACGGTCGGATCCGGACGGTCTGGCTGGGGTTGAACGGTCATGGACATGGGGATCTCCTTTGAGAAGTTGAAACACCCTTCCCAAAGCCAGCTTTTTCTTTTCCGCTTGGCGGAGGAACCCAGACAAACTCTACCTGTCCAGAACAGTTCAGGAATTCTACTCCGCTCACTCCGAAGACCACTGAAACTGCCCGTCAGAAGGGAGCTTCCGGCCCTTTGCCGACATTCGCCGATAGTTGTTTATGCCGCGCCGCAGTAAGTCATTCCGGCATTGGGTGAGGGCCGCACTGGTGTTTTACGCATCCCTCATTCGACAAGCACCGATCTTCAACTCTGCCGACCGTTCGTCATGGTTTCATAAACCCAATTCAGACAGCCCCGGATGGTCGTCTGGCCTGCGACCCTGTTGCCAGTGAAACTTGCGGTCAGCCTCGGCTATGGGCAAGTCGTTGATACTTGCAAAACGGTTTAGCATCAGCCCAGTTTCGGCAAATTCCCAGTTTTCATTGCCATATGACCGGAACCAATTGCCGCTGTCGTCATGCCATTCATAGGCGTACCGGACAGCGATGCGGTTGTCGGCAAAAGCCCAGAGCTCTTTAATCAGGCGATAGTCGAGTTCGCGGATCCATTTTGCTGTCAGGAACGCCTCCGCCTCTTCACGGTTATTCACAAAGGTCGCACGATTTCGCCATTTTGTGTCCATCGTGTAGGCCGTGGCGACTTTGGCGGCGTCACGTGTGTTCCAGCCGTCTTCGGCGAGGCGAACCTTTTGCAGTGCGGTGTCATGGGTGAAGGGCGGCAATGGGGGGCGGGTTTCCATCGGAATATATCCTTTCTGGGCCAGGTGTCTAAGGTGGTGTTCATGCTTTTAGGCGACGAAACGAGAACGTGTTCAGGAAACGAGAGGCTATTCAAAGTCCCGCACATGGATCGCCTTGAACTGTGAAGCACTTAAGGAGTTTGCTTCGTCGATGAACAAAAAAGGGCATATGGTAAAAAAGAACCCGCGATGGCCATCGTTAACGCTCGCAGTGAAACATGTGCTTTTCGGCTTTCAGACTGCCTGATCATACAGCAGACTTAATTCGCTTGGCTGCTGGTTTGAGACGGTTCGCAATTGTCTTGGCGACATGGGCGGCATCCTCTGCCACGCTGAGAAAACGGCCTGAACCCCATGTATGCAGCCAGCCCAGCCCCAGAAAGAAGATGCCATCCTCATCGCAGATTCCGCGCGTATGAATCGGACGACCCCGCGCGTCCAGACAGTCTACTTCAAGCCAGTCGTAATTCGGGCGAAAGCCGATGCACCACAGAATAGAGGTGATGCCTTCGGCAGCGGCATCAATTTCTGTGATCTCGGCGTCCGGACGCCAGACTTTTTCGAATGGGCGCTCAAGCGGCGCATCAATCCCTTTACGCGCGATGTAGTCGTCAATCATTGTGCGGATACCGACATAGCTTTTGTCGGCGGCGTCGAGGTTCTGTTCCAGATCAGGCAGGAAGCGGATTTTCGTCCCATCCATATCAGCGACCGAACCGTACATCTGTAGCCCCTCCAGCGCAAAACGGCGCAGGTCGATCTCGTGACCACCGTCGCGGCCCGACATATAGTGGTTGGTCTTTGCCTCGGTTGTTTTCGGGTCGGGCTGCTGCGCGATGGTGATGTCGTAGTATCCCATTTGATGCAGCCAGTCCGTCGCATCCTTGCCGCGATACCAGCGCGGGCTGCGCGGTGCGGGGCCGACAGCCAGCCTCACGTCCCGGCCGGCGATGGTCATATCCTCCATCATCTGCACGCCGGACTGGCCGGTGCCAACGACAAGGCACGTGCCATTCGGGATATCTGACGGGCGACGATAGGACTTGGAGTGTATCTGTGGAATGCTCGGGTCCAGCTTGCTGGCGAAGGGCGGCGTGATCGGGCGGTCGTACCCCCCGGACGCGATAATGACATTGTCAGCGGACCAAAGTCCCTGATCGGTGTCGACTTGGAAGATACCATTTACCTTTTCCACGCGCGTGACGGTGACGCCCTCGCGCAGAGGGGCATTGAAACTCTCACAGAAGCCTTCGACATACGCAATGATCTCGTCCTTGACCATGAAGCCTGTCGGATCGTCACCCCGATAGGGAAAGTCCGGTAATTTGCACTGCCAATTCGGCGTCACCAGGCAGAAGCTGTCCCAGCGATCTTCTTTCCACGCGTGGAACCGCTTGTAACGTTCCAGCACGACGTGATCGATACCTGACTGACACAGGTAATAGGATGCGGACATGCCTGCCTGCCCGGCACCGACGATGACTGTAGTGACATGGGTACGGGGCGCGTACTTTAGCGAATTGTCAGACATTTGATCATCTCCTCGGGTTTGTAGCGGGCGATGGCGATGGCCAGCTTTGCCGCCTGTGCATCGGCAGAACTGCAACGGAATCCATACTTTGCCTCGACCCGCCGGGCGGCAAGATCGAGTGCAGTGCGACTGCGCAGGTCGAAGTCATCCACGCGGTAGGTCTGACCCGCCTTCAGGTGGTCGTGGATAACGGTGGAGGGGGAATAGCATTCCTCTTCCACCCCGTCAGGCCAACGGATGCGAAACGATGTCTCAGGCATGGGCGGGCTCCTTGATCGGGGTAAGACCGAGGTAGGGAGCAGCGGCATGATCCCAGATCAGATGGTGCGCCGAGCCTTCGCCCAAGGTCAGGGCGCTCCCGGATGACACGCTACCGATGACGGCTGCCGCGATGTCGCGCTGGTGAAATCGAGATAGCACCCCGGCTGCATTCTCGGGCTTTGCGGTCAAGAGAAAGCCGAAGCTGGGAAAAGCGGTCATCCAGCGTGTCAGGTCGCCATCAGGCGGCGCGATGCGGGTAGCGTCGATTGTGATGGCAACGCCGGAACATTCCGCCAGCATCAGCGCCGTGCCGACGATCCCCCCCTGACTGATGTCTTTGCCCGCGGTTACAAGACCGTCTTCGGCCAAAGCGGGCAAAATTTTCATATCGCCACGCAGGCGCTCGTGGGGCGCATTTAGAAAGGCAGGAAAGTTGCTGCTATCGCCCGCATAGGCCCCACGCAGATCGGCGCTGGCGATCAGAACGTCGCCCGGTTGTGCGTCAAAGCTGGTGATCAGCGCAGTCGTCCGCCCCCAGATCGCCGCAGCAAGTTGCGGTTGCGCCGTGCGCAGGTTCGTATGCCCTCCGACGATGGGGATGCCGTAGGCCTCTGACGCCTCCTTCATCCCGCGCAGAATTTCTTGCGCCGTGGCGGCATCCGGTGCCCAGAGCGCATTTGTCACGGCAGTCGGCCTACCACCCATGGCGAGGATGTCATTCATGTTGACCATCACTGCGCACCACCCCGCGAACCATGGGGCAGAGGCCACAAAATCGTTCATGAACCCTTCAGTCGCCATCAGTTGCCAGCCGTCGCCGTCCGGGATCGCCGCCGCGTCATCGCCGGGGCGGCCGGGGCTGTTCTGCGTCAGGTCAAGGGCCGCGCAGGCAACGTCGATGTCGCGCTTGCCAGTCACGTGCGGATGCGCGGCCAGAAGTGCTGCAAGGGCGGCCACGTCCGTCACGCGGCGCGCCGTGTCAGCGCCATCCAGCCGCGCGCGGGGTCGGTGACAGGGGGGTAAGCGGCCAGATCGGCCTGCATCTTCATATGCGGGTGACCGTGCAGATCCTGCTGGTCGAGGGGCTGCCAGTTCAGCATTTCAAACAGGGCGACGTTCTGCATCTGTACATGGGCAAGGAATGTCATGCATCCGCGCGCGTGTGCCGTGCCAACTGCAAGGCGGATCAGTTCCGCACCCAGCCGCCCGACACGACGATAATCAGGCGCAACCGCCAAACGCGACCCCCACCAGATGCCGCGGCTTTCTTCGTGAATGCGCACGGTGCCCACGACTTCATCCGCTTCTGACGCCATCGTGGAGACGGCCACCAGTGGTAGAGCGGCTCGGTCGATCGCATCTCGGTCATGATCTGCAAAGATTGCCTGTTCCGTGACAAAGGTGCGGTGTCGCAAGGAGGCCGCACCGCCGATCTCCCAGCTTTCTGTCGCAAGGCGGATCAGGAATTCGGGTGTAACGAAGGCTGCGGGGCGTTCGATTATCATGTTGCGGTCTCCCGCGCAGGCTGTTTGAATTTCTCGAAGGCAGACAGGGCCGAACAGGCCCCGCAGCGTCCGCACCCTGCCTTAATATTCTCGGCCCGCATCCCCTGATCCACGATCATCTGCGACAACGGGCCAAGCACGCCATGCATGAAGGCAGAGGTTGGTGCAGGATGGCTTTCCAGCGGCGTACCCGTGACGGGAACAAAGGGCACAACGAAGGGATAAACGCCTATAGCCGTCAGCCGTTCGCACATTGACAGGATCGTCTCTTGCGTATCACCAAGCCCGGCAAGGATATAGGTCGAGACTTGCCCCCAACCGAAAACCTCCACCGCGGCGGCGAAACTGTCGAAGTATTTCTCAAGTGATACCTGCGCCTTGCCTGGCATGATCTGTTCGCGCAACGCAGGCGTGACGACCTCCAGATGCATGCCAAGGCTGTCAATGCCCGCGTCCTTCATCCGGCGATGCCAGGCGTCATCCTCAGGCGGTTCGCATTGGGCCTGCAATGGCAGGTCAACGGCGGCGCGGATGGCCACTGCGCTTTCAGCCAGTACCTTGGCTCCGCGATCTTTGCCAGCGGGGGTGCCTGTGGTCATCACCATGTGCCTGACCCCGTCCAGCAAAACGGCGGCGCGTGCGACCTCCGCCAGTTGCGCGGGCGTTTTGTGGCCGATGGTGCGGCCGGCAGCAAGGCTTTGGCCAATGGCGCAGAATTTGCAGGTCTTCTTGCGGCTTTCATACCGAATGCAAGTCTGCAGAACCGTCGTCGCCAGCACATCCTTGGCGTGCAGTTGGGCGATATGTCCGTAAGGGACGCCGTCGGCGGTGGACAGATCGAGAAACTTGGCCCGCTGCGGGAATTGTACGTCGGCAAAGAACGCACCGTCCTTCATGACCCGCGCATTGCCTGCCGCATCTGGGGCTTCGACCAGATAGGGGGACTCGAATGCTGTCGCGGTGTGGACCGGTATCATCACGGTCATGCCGCCGATGGTGACGGCCTTGTGGTCCGTCGGTCCAGCGCCGCCACGACGACTATCGGCCCCGGCGCGGGGGTCGACAAGGCGCATGCCGCGGGTCTGCAGGTCGTTAATCAGGTCGCCGGTGGTCGCTTGCATATCAATCCTCCAATGGGATCGGCTGAAATTGGGATCCGGTCGCACTCACGTGCCGTGTGGGCGTCAGATCGGTCTTGTGGTGCAGGGCCAGCAGTTCAGGCCGGGCATAGTGGCCAACCGAATCCATCATCCGCTTGCGCTTGGTCACCAGCGCCATGTCGAGATCGCCGTAGAGGATGCCTTCGCCGCTTGTCAGGGGCGGCACGACATGACGCCCTTCGGGGGTCACGATGCAGGTCATGCAGCCATCACGCAGTGCCTTTTGCAGCGTGGGATCGGGCGTTATGCTCTCGATCTGCGCGTCCGTCAGCCAACCCGTCGCATTCACAACGAAACAGCCCGATTCCAGCGCGTGATGGCGCATCGTAACCTCGATCTGCTCCGCAAAGATTGGACCCACGAGACTGCCGGGGAATTGTGCAACGTGGATTTCTTCATGTTGGGTCATCAGGGCATAGCGAGCCAGCGGGTTATAATGCTCCCAGCAGGCCAGCGCGCCGATGCGGCCCACGCGGGTGTCAACGACCTGTAGGCCGGCACCGTCGCCTTGGCCCCAGACCATCCGCTCGTGGTAGGTTGGCGTGATCTTGCGCCGTTTCAGCAGCAGAGTGCCGTTTGCGTCGAAGATCAGTTGCGCATTGTAGAGAGATCCATGGTCGCGCTCATTCACGCCCAGCACGACGACTACACCATGATGAGCGCATCGTTCGGCCACCCGGCGCGTATCGTCTGACGGGACCGTCACGGCCTGATCATAAAGATGCAGATGCGGCTTGCCCTGCTTGCAAGGCGGTAGAACAAAAGAAAAATACGGATAGAACGGCACGAAAGTCTCTGGAAAGACAATAAGATCCGCGCCGTTTCCTGCAGCCTCGTCAATCGCATCGAGCACGCGGGACATTGTCTTTTCGCGACTTGTCAGATCCGGTGCGATCTGGACTGCTGCTGCCTTGACGGTGCGGGACATTGTGCTTCTCCGAATGGATGAGCCGGGGCGGCTGTCGCCCCGGCATTGGCGATTAAAGCGTCCAGGTATCGACGATCACCGCATTGTCGCGGATGTGGAGGAGCTTGAGGTCCAAAACATCCTGCGGCGCGATCGGGATAATACCCGGCAGCAGCGAAGCCTCGCCATGGCCATAAAGCGCCTGAAGTGCAAAGCGGCACGCGTAGATCTTACTACCCTCGGCCATGAACTTTTTCAGGTTGTCGGCAAAGTTCTGATGACCCGGAAAGGCCGCATCGCCCAGTGTCGGAAATCCGCGCTGGATGCCAAGCGTGACGCCGGGGCCGTACAGCAGGATGGATGTCTCGAACCCTTTCCGGGCCAGGCGGATGGCGTTGAGCATATTGACGAGGCCGATGGAGCCCTCGAAGGCAACGGTGTGGAAGGTGACAAGCGCCTTCTGGCCCGGTTCCGCCTTCACATCCTCAAAAACCTTGTCTTCGTAATCGACGAAAAAATCGCCGTCCTTGTGCTTTTCTTGCGTGACTGCCGGCATGTATCAATCCCTTTTTCTGGTCGGCCAGTGTTGACCGCTTTGTGTAAAGTCAGTGTGCCGCGCTCCAGGAAATACAATCAATATTAGAATCAATTATGCATACAATTTAGATTGCAGAATCCCTTCAATCGCAAAAAATTTACCTTTGCAGGCCGTTTTATTAGCAACCCGAAGAGGATTGAGCTAAATTATTTGAATAAAATCCATACAAAGAGATTCAATCCCATATGCTTTACCTGTAGTATTGCCTGATGAAAGACTGGACACCGATTCTGCGCACCGACGGTGCCGCCCGTTACTTGCAACTGGCCGATGCAATTGCCGAAGGGATTTCGAATGGCACCCTTCAGGACGGCGTGCGCCTGCCACCTCAGCGCAAGCTCGCTGACAGGCTGGGCATCGACTTTACCACCGTATCACGCGGCTATGTTGAGGCGCGGCAACGCGGACTGGTGAGCAGCCACGTCGGGCGCGGCACCTTCGTGATCGGGACAAAACGCGCGGACCCCCAACGCGAGCAGCGCCGACACGCTGACGTCGATCTGACCATGAACCTGCCTCCCGAGCCGGACGATCGGGCGCTCCTGGCCCGGATGGAGGCGGGTGTGCAGACCGTCACAGCGAACCTGATCGACTTGCTGCGATACCAATCGTCCACGGGCGGCCAGATCGACAAGGAGGCCGCATCGACGTGGTTATCCCTGCGCGGCCTCGTCCCGTCACTCGACCGGATCGCAGTGACACCCGGAGCACATCCCACCATCGTTGCGATCCTGATGAGCCTGACCAAGCCCGGAGATGTCGTATTGTGCGAGGATGTGACCTATCCGGGTATACGCAGCATCTGCGCGCGGCTGAACTTGCGCCTTGTGGGCCTTCCGGGCGATGCGGATGGGATCAATATTGATGCGCTTGACACGGCGATCCGTGAACATCGGCCAAAGGCACTTTATCTCAACCCGACCTTGAACAACCCAACGACACGGACGATCTCACTCGCGCGCCGTCAGTCCATAGCAGACGTGATCATTGCCCAACATCTGCCACTGATCGAGGATGACGCATATGGCTTCATTCCGCCCCACCCACCGGCACCGTTGGCCAGCTTCGCTCCCGATCTGGTCTGGCATATTGGGGGGCTGGCCAAATGTATCGGTGCCGGCTTGCGCCTTGCCTACACCGTCGCCCCCAACAGCCACGCTGCCCGCGAACTGGCGCATCAGATCAGGATCATCTCGGTCATGCCTTCGCCCTTGATGATGGCACTTGCAACACGTTGGATCATCGACGGCACAGCGGACGGCATCCGCCGCTTTGTCCGCGAGGAAACGCTGGCACGTCAGGCAATAGCTTCTCAAGCCTTGAAGGGGTTCCGCTTTGAATCGACCCCACATGCCTTCAATGTCTGGCTTCACCTGCCAGAAGGCATCACGCGCGCCGAAATGATCGGGCGCATGGCAGGCACAGGAGTGGGGATCATGCCGTCAGACGCCTTCACTGTTTCTGGCAATCCCGCCGAAGCGATCCGAGTCTGCCTTGGCGGGCAGATTAAACGAAGCCAACTCCACGACGCGATGGGCCTTCTCGCCTATATCATGTCGAGTTCGGACTGAAGCTTTCAGGCTTAGGTTTGAAATTATACGTTTATTAGAGCCGGCGCACGAACAGAAGTTCGATATCCGAACTTCCGCTCTGGTCGTTGATAAAACGCCCTGCTGCGCTGCAGCGAATGCCTGCTTTCCGCCCATGGTGCTTTTCGCTGCAGGCGCAGTGTTTTAAGAGCCGCTATTGATCTCGGAGACGTCAAGGTCTCTTTTCCATCTCACGGGTGGGCAATCAAGCGGCCTGGGCACCCTCCCCTGCCCTGCCCGCCTCCGATCTGGCGATCAGATAATCACAGGCGCGCTGCGCGTCCGCGGCGTGCTTGAAGATCGCGCCCTTGTCCGACCGAAGGACGCGCAACCAGTTGTGGAGGTAAGCGGCATTCATCTCGAGCGTATGGGCCGTGAAGCCGAGCGTCTGACCCAGGAACACCGAGGTCAATTCCGCGACGATCTCCTCGCGCGCATAGGACGTGTTGCCAAACTTCGAGAACCCGAAATCACGTTTCAGTCGATGGGGGGCTTTCGTGGCATGGGCCAGCTCATGGGCCCAGACCCCGTAGAAATTGCGCGGGTCCTGAAACCGCGTGATGGACGGCATGTAGACCTTGTCCACGGGCGGCAGGTAGTACGCTTCCGTTCCTGTGAAGACGGTCGTGATGTCGATGGCATCGAAAAACGCCTGCATGTGCGGGATGGGCTCGGACGGCGGATGCTCGGGCACGGGCTCCGGGTCAGGGTAAAAACTGTCGGGCAAGCCCTCGATCTGGCAGGCGTTGAACACGCGATAGGATTTCTGGAAACGGAAGACGCGAGGATCGTCTGCATCACCATCGTCATGATCGTCGTCCAAATGCCCCCGGGTTCGGCTCTGACCATAGTAGACCACCACGGAGGACTTTTCGCCCTTGCGGACCTTTGCGTCCAACGCATTGGCCTGTGGCAGCGTCATCCAGAAGGGCGAGCTGTGGCCCGCCATCACGGTCCGCATCGTCAGCAGGAAGTTGTTGACCCCCTGATAGGGCTCGCCCCCCACGCGCAGGGGGCGCGAGCTGCCACCTGCGGTCCAGGGCTTTCGCCACGGCAGGACGCCGCGCTCGATGATGCGGATGATTTCGTTTGTGATGACCTCGGAGGCATCGAATTTGGGCGTGCGGGATCGGGCCATGGCTGGCCTCCTTTCGAGTTTTGGTGAGAGTAAGTGGTGATCAGGTTGACTGACGGGGCCGCGGATCGTTGACGATCCTCGCGCCGAGCCCTTCGACCATGTCGATGTAGGTGGTCAGTGAGACGGAACTTCCAGGGCCCCAGGGTTCAGGGTCGATCGATCCGTCCCGTGTCACCCGCGGCAGGTTCGCGAAGGCGATAACATCGGTGACGGGTCGGATATCGATGAACGGCGTGCCGCGCGAGACTGCAAGAGTGGCCAAGGAAAGCGCTCGATCGGCGCAAAGGTCGAAACGGTGGTCCAACCAAGATGGATGAATGTCCCGCCCTCTCCGCAGATCACATGCGCGTTCGGCAATAACGCCGCCTGCTCCAGATAGCCGAGATCACGCAGGACGATCCCACGCTCGCGCCGCTGTGCCAGCCCCGTCTGGCCGGTTCGGCGTGGTTTCTTGTGTCGCCACCACTAGGCAGCGGTCGCGCGCAACACGCACAAGACACCTGTTTGCATGAGAATGCCCTTCATCAGGAACAGCAGACCGGAACCCGGCCCGGACCCATCTGAAGGACCCCAAAGGCCCTCGTCCGTCAGTCACAAAACCCGAAGGACACTTTCACTTTTCCTGGGCACGGACCCTGTCCTTCTCAAAACCAACGGGCCCTCAACAAAATGCTCAATACCGTGTAGTCTCCAGAAGCCTTTGATTTGGCACAGCCCATTCAGATCGACAGGCAAGATCGGCAACGCATATCGGCAGAAATCTCCCTGAAGACCTGCCTACAACTGCGCATACGGTGCATTTTCCAATCTTGAAGCATCACGTTGCCTTGCCGCCAAGTCTGCAATAGAAGCAGTATTAGAGGTGCAGATCTCTTGCCCCCGCCTTCTCAACCATGCCGCACAGATATCCATCCGGCGAGGCAACCTCACCCGTGCTATGCTCTTCGAACACGAGCGGAAACGCTGCCGTTGCCACCTGTGTGCCCATTCGCTCCTGCGCCACGTTCCAGACATGCTCCGAAATTCCCACCATCGGCCTGAGTGGTTCAGCAACCCGATGCAGATCACCCCAATCCTTGAAAAATCCGCCTGTTCTCGCGCAAAGCCAGGCAGGAACAACGCAAGAAGCGTGATGATTGCACCGGACACGCTATTGGGTTTCGGCTCCAGCACCGCACCGAGATAAGCGATTAAGGCCGCGAGCGCCACGTACCAGCCAGCCCGCATCATGCCGAGTGCGAAACTGACTTAGCTCAAAGCCGGGCCGGGCAGGCTTATCAAGCCATCCTGGCCTTGTTCGCAGGCGGCAACGAGGCAGGCGGAAGACCGCCGTTTCTGCCGCATTATGGCCTAGTGATGTTCGTTATGCCTGACTTCTGTCGCGCTCAGCACTATCTATCCGGCAACACTTGAAGCGGAGCGAGCTATGAGATTTTCTCGAACACTGGCCGTAATGGCGATTGCAGCCGTATCGATGGCCGCCGTGCCTGCATCGGCAGACCCTGGGCACGGCAAGGGCAAGGCGCGCGGCGATCACCACAACGGATTTGCAGGACATTGCCCGCCGGGACTTGCAAAAAAGAACCCGCCCTGTGTGCCGCCGGGGCAGGCACGCAAGTCCTATGATCACTACGGCTCTAGAATCGGGGATGTCCTTCGCATCGGTGACTACGTGGTTATCCGCGATCCCCGTAGGCTAAATCTAGAACCGCGTGACGATTGGCGCTATTATCGCGAGGGCAACCGGGCCTATCGGGTTGATCGTGACACCAGAAAGATCCTGTCCGTCATCAACCTTATCGATGCCTTCACAAACTGAGCCGTCGGCGTTGATGATCGGCTCTAACCCAGTTTTGATGCAGATTGACAATCTGCCGCCGTACTCACCCGACTTGAACCCAATCGAAATGGCGCTCTCGAAACTCAAGGCGCACTTGCGACGGACAGGGGCCAGAACATTCGACCAGATTTTCGACGCATTCGCGGAGTCTGCGATCTGTTCACACCGCCTGAATGCTGGAATTACTTCTGCGAAGCAGGAAATGGATCAAGTTAAAGGCTCGATGCTCTAGAGGGTCGTGGTAGACCGAATATCCTCGGCGGCGAAGTCGATCAGTGCGCGGATCTTGCGGGGCAAGGCCCGGCCCTCGAGATAGGCCGCGCTGACAGGACCGCTGTCGCCTCCGAACTCCTCCAGCAAGGGGACCAACGATCCGGTCTCGATGGCGTTGCTCAGGGCGAAGCGCGGAATGTTGGCGATCCCAAGGCCGCCGATGGCCAGATCCATGGCCGCGCGCGCGGAGTTGACCTGGAACCGCCCGTGGATCTGAACATTTGTCTCGACCCCGTTCCTGACGAAGATCCATCTGTGCGGAACCCGCCGGTTGGTGTCCACTATACAGGTATGGTCAGCCAGTTCCTCGGGTGAGCCGGGCTTTCCGTGTGCTCGGACATAGTCCGGGCTGGCCACCAGAAGGCTGCTGAAGGTGCCAAGCCTGAGCGTCTTGAGTGACAGCATGTCGGACCGGCCGATGCGAAAAGCCAGGTCGAAGCCGTCGCTGGCCAGATCGACATAGCGGTCATCGAGCCGCAAATCGAGTGTAAGATCCGGGTTTTGTCGGGCAAACCGTGCCAGCATCCCCGTGACGTAGACTTCGCCGAAGGTTACAGGAGCCGAGATGCGAATGACGCCGGTCAGGCCGCGCGATCCTTCGGCAACGCTGCCGAGCAGCTCATCTAGATCATCGAGCAGTGCGGGCGCCCGCGCAATCAGGTCCTCACCCGCCGGTGTCAGCCCCACCTTGCGGGTGGTCCGCTGCAGCAGGCGGGCGCCAAGGCGTTGCTCGAGCGCAGCCACATATTTGGACGTCAGCCGGTTCGACACGCCCAACTGATGGGCCGCTGCGGTGAACGAACCAGTCTGCGCGGTGGCCACGAAGGCCCGGAGTTCATCGACGATATCCATGGTAAATCACTTGGAACACTTCGTGGATAGTCATTCCATATATTCGCCATTTCATTGACTAAAGACAAGGCGTATTTTCCTGACAGATCAAACAGCGCCTGAAGGCGCGCACTTAAAGGAACAAGTCATGAAAATCGCAATCATTGGCAACGGCAATGTCGGATCCGGTCTGGCAAATGTCCTGAGCAAAACGCAACATCAGGTCGGGACCTTTGGCCGCGCCGACGATGTGGCAAACGCCGTGAATGAGGCCGATATCGTTATTCTCGCGACGCCCTATGGGGCGGCTGCCGAACTCGCAGAGCAGGCAGACTTCACCGGCAAGATCGTCATCGATGTGTCCAACCCCGTCACCGAGGATTTCTCGGCCCTGCAACTCGGCACCACCACGTCGGCCGCCGAGGCGATCGCTGCGCTCGTTCCGGGAGCGTTCGTCGTGAAGGCCTTCAACACAATCTTCGCCCAGCACTATGCGGGGGATCTCAAGCTGGACGGTCAGCCATTGCAGACCTTTGTCGCCGCCGACGACGAGACGGCGCGCGACACCGTGAAAACGCTGGCCGCAGAGGCCGGGTTCGAGCCGGTCGATGTCGGCCCCCTGTCCACCGCCCGTCAGCTTGAGCCGCTTGGCTTCCTGAATATCCAGTTCGGCTATGTGCTCGGAAAAGGCACCGAGATCGCGCCGCGCTGGCAGTTTTCTGCCTGACCCAACCTCCCGAACAAAGGAATAAGACAATGTCCAACGCAAACCATCATAACCCGCCTCAATCACCGGTGATCCCCGGTGTGGCAAATGCCGATCTCGCCGCAACCATCCTGCGCGTTGCGCTGGGAATCCTGTTCATCGCCCATGGCTGGCTGAAACTCGTGATCTTCACGCCGGCGGGAACGGCCGCCTTCTTCGAAAGCCTCGGCTTTCCGGGAGCACTCGCCTATCTCGTAATGGCCGCCGAGCTTGCCGGTGGCGTGGCGCTGATCCTCGGCGTCTGGACCCGCTGGGTGTCGCTCGCGCTGGTGCCGGTCCTGCTCGGCTCGATCTACGCGCCGCATGGTGCGGCCGGTTTCTTCTTCTCGAATGAAGGCGGCGGCTGGGAGTATCCGGCGTTTTGGGCGATCACACTGGTCGTGCAGGCCCTGCTGGGCGACGGCGCCTATGCGCTCAAACGCAGCCGGATCTGATCCGATCCGCCTTCATGGTGCGGGGCAAACAGCCCCGCACGCTTCCGCACAGGAGTTTCACGATGACCAATCCAACCGAAAATTTCGACATGAATACCGCGCCGATCCGCATCAATACCGTTCGGCTCAGGGTGCGGGATCTGGATGCCGTTTCGTCCTTCTACCGTGACGTTCTGGGGCTGGTGCCGCTGGCAGAGGTCGGAAGCAGCGTGACACTGGGCACCGAAGAGACGCCGCTGCTGCATCTTGACGGGGACCCGTCGTTACGCCCGCGCGATCCCAGGCAGGCGGGGCTGTTTCACACCGCCTTCCTGTTGCCGTCGCGCGGCGAACTTGCCCGCTGGCTTGGCCATGTGACCGAAACGGGCGTGCGGCTGCAGGGCGCATCGGATCACATCGTCAGCGAAGCGCTCTATCTGGCCGATCCCGAAGGCAATGGCATCGAGGTCTATGTCGACCGTCCGCCAAGCCAGTGGCGCGATCGCGCGGGCGATATCCGCATGGCGACTGACCCGCTGGACCTTCAGGGTCTGATGCGTACGGCGCAGGGCCGGACATGGACCGGCTTCCCAATAGGCGGCATCGTCGGCCACGTTCACTTGCAGGTCGGCGACACGAAAGAGGCGGATCGTTTCTACCGCGACGCCCTCGGCTTCGACATCGCGGCGACCTATCCGGGCGCTAGTTTCTACGGCAGCGGCGGTTATCACCACCAGTTGGCCGGCAACATCTGGAACAGCCGCCAGGCCGGGACGCGGGACGCGTCCGAGGCGGGGCTGAGCGAAATCACCCTCGGCGTCGATCCGACAGCGCGTCAGGCGATCACACAGCGCCTTGGCGGCGATCGCTTTTCAGATCCCTGGGGCACCGCCTTCGCGCTGGCGCAGTAAGGTGCTTTGCGAACCTGATAGTAATAAAGGAGACAAGACATGCTTGTGAATGGAAAATGGGTCGAGAACTGGCAGCCTGTCCAGAAGGCCGATGAACAGGGGCGTTTCGTGCGCCAGGTTTCGGAGTTCCGGAACTGGATCACCCCCGATGGGCGTCCCGGCCCCACGGGCGAGGGTGGTTTCGAGGCCGAGGCCGGGCGGTATCGGCTCTATGTCGCGCTGATCTGCCCGTGGGCCTCGCGAACCCTGATCGCACGGCGGCTCAAGGGGCTAGCGGATCTGATCCCCGTCACGGTGGTCAACCCGACGCTGACCGATCAGGGCTGGCGGTTCGGCGGCTATCCGGGCGCGGATGAGGACCCGCTTTACGGATCGAGTTACATGCATGAACTCTATACCCGTGCCGATCCGCATGTTTCGGGCCGCGCCACCGTGCCGGTATTGTGGGACATGAAGCGCGGCGTCATGGTGAACAACGAAAGCGCCGACATCGTGCGCATGTTTGATACCGCCTTCGAAGCGATCGCCCCATCCGATCTGCGTCTCTATCCCGCCGCTTTGGCCGACGAGATCGACGTGCTGAACAGGCAGATTTACGAAAGCCTCAATAACGGGGTCTACAAGGCCGGGTTCGCCTCCAGCCAAGAGGCCTATGACGAGGCCGTCGATGGGGTGTTCGCGATGCTGGACCAATTGGAGACGCGCCTCGGTGACGACCGCCCGTATCTGTTCGGCGACGAGTTGACCGAAACCGATATTCGTGCCTTCGTGACGCTCATCCGGTTCGACGCGGCCTATCACGGATTGTTCAAGACCAACCGTCGGCAAATCGCGGATTACCCGCATCTTTCAGCGCATATGGAACGCGTGCTGCGGCTGCCGGGCGTCGCGGAAACGGTGAACATGGATCACATCACGCGAGGCTATTATTCGATCAAGGCGTTGAATCCGACGGGCATCCGGCCGGCCGGCCCGGCGCATGTCCGGCGTTTGCTTGACGTAGTCGCGGCCGACTGACAGCACCTGCTTGCTCGGCATTGAGATCTGCGCGTTATCGCACAGCAGATGTCACATCCTCGCCAATAACGATTTCGCCTCCAAGGCCCATCTTGGATGCATAAGGACAAAGGAGCCTCTCATGACGTTCAGACCGGTCGCATCCACCAGCAGAGCACAACCCGCACTGGAAGGTGCGGGCGTGCATCTGCAGCGCGTATTCGGATTCGACGATCCGTCGTTGACCGATCCGTTTCTGATGATGGACGATTTTCGCAACGATGACCCACGGCTTTACTCCAAGGGTTTCCCCTGGCATCCGCATCGCGGGATCGAAACGATCACCTATGTTCTGGACGGTCAGGTCGAACATGCCGATTCGCTTGGAAACCGCGGCCTGCTCGGCCCGGGCGGCGTTCAGTGGATGACCGCCGGATCGGGCATCGTGCATCAGGAAATGCCTGCGGGCAACGCCAAGGGCCAGATGCACGGCTTCCAACTCTGGGCCAACCTGCCCGCGTCGCTCAAGATGACGGCGCCGCGCTACCAGGACATTACCGCCTGCGACATCCCCGTCGAGGGCGATGACGACGGCACGGTGGTCAAGGTGATCACTGGCTCGTTCTGGGGCAAGACCGGCCCGGTGGACGGGATCGCGGCCAATCCGATGCTGCTCGATGTCTCGGTCCCAGCCGGGCGGCGTAAGGTGCTTCCGGTGGACACGCGGGCCAATGCGCTTGCCTATGTCTTTGCTGGCTCCGGCACGTTCCGCGATGCCAGCGATCCTGTAGGCATCAAGGTTGAAAAGGAATATCGCGGGACCGAGTTGAACATCCGCGACCAGACCGGAAACCGCACGTTGGTCCGTTTCGGATCCGGCGACGAGATCACGGTTCAGGCTGGCGACGAAGGCATCCGTTTCCTGCTGATGACCGGCAGACCGATTCAGGAACCTGTCGCCTGGCATGGCCCCATCGTGATGAACACCCAGAAGGAATTGCGCCAGGCACTCCTCGAACTGAACAACGGCACCTTCATAAAGCACGCGTGAGGATGCCGCCCGATACGAAAAACCAACCAACTGAAAAGGAAAAGACAATGGCACAGCCCAAGATCGCAATTATCTTCTACTCGACCTACGGAACCAACCATGCCGTCGCCTTGGCGGCGGCAGAGGCAGCCCGCGACGCAGGCGCAGATGTCCGCCTTCGCCGCGTTCCCGAGACGGCCCCGAAAGAGGTTGTCGAGACCCAGGACGCCTGGAAAGCGCAGCTGGACAAGATGGGCGATATCCCCGAAGCGACGGCCGACGACATGGAATGGGCCGACGGCTATTTCTTCTCGACACCGACCCGGTTCGGCGTGGCCGCCAGCCAGCTTCGGGCCTTCGTTGATACGCTGGGCGGGCTCTGGGGTGCCGGCAAGCTGGCCGACAAGACCTTCACGGCCACGACGAGCGCCCAGAATCCGCATGGCGGTCAGGAAGCGACCATTCTCAGCCTCTACACGACGGCGATGCATTGGGGCGCCATCATTGTCGCGCCGGGTTTTACCGATCAGTCGATCTATGACACCGGCGGCAACCCCTACGGCTTCTCGACCAACGCCAATGGCTTTGACGATGCCGGCAAGGCGGCAGTGGCCCATCAGGCGAAGCGCCTGGTCGAGATGACCGCAAAGATCACCGGCTGATCGAGACGACAGATCGCGGGCGATATCGCGGCGCAAACCAGCGCGCCCCACCGCCCGCGAAACCGGCCACACGCAGCAAAAATATCAGTTCGTGGGACAAGAAGACTGCTGTTGCGAAGTCGTTAATGTCGTTTTGCACAAATAAGTTCAGCAGTTTTTTACCCTTCGGCAGGATCAACTGCAACCGGCGGGGCCGTCGCGCACCGCCTCGACCCGGATATCGCCGGTCTGCAACACCCGGCTGCGGCTGCGCGCGTAGCGACCTTTCACGTTGGCTGCGAGATCGTCCAGTGAAAGATACTGCTCGTCATCGGGTCGGCTGAATCATTCGGGCGACATCCGCCCGTTCCGCTCGCCCCGGCTGACATCTACCTTATAGCCACCTGCCCTTGTTGGTAGTACAGCGTCCAAGAATTCCACAACACCCATCGGCATTCCTCCGTGATAGGCGCTGGAAGCCACTCTCCCAGCCTTTAACCCGTCGCGAAAGCAACCAACACCTCTTTGACTGTTAACTCCGCAGCTTGATGGAAAATTTTTGCGACGAAACGTGGCTTGCCGAACGCTCACCATGCCAAGCATTCTTTCAGTTGAGATGATGTGATGGTCATTCAACGCGCTCTATTCTAACACGACAATTCCAGTGCGCTTTGACTTATGCTCAGGTTCAACGTGGATGGTGATGCGCGCATCTGGAACCGCTTTGGCGATACCAACCTCAACTCTGTCACAGATCTCGTGGGCGTCGAAAACCGTCATTTCGCTTGGGACCACAAGATGAAATTCTACAAAGGTCGCACTGCCCGCATGACGGGTCCTGAGATCGTGCGCTTCGACCGCTCCGGCCGCTTCGATTGAGATGGCTTCACGTATGCTGGCCAGAATCTCTTCTGGAACCGCCTCATCCATCAGGCCGCTCAGCGACTCTTTCACGACGCGAGAACCAGACCATATGATATTGATCGCAACCAATGCAGCCATAAGCGGGTCAAGGACCCACCATCCGGTAGCAAGTGCAAGAAGAACTCCCATCGCGACGCCTGCGGACGTAAAGACATCGGTCCATAGATGCCTCCCATCGGCGACCAACGCTGGAGATTTCAGTAGACGCCCTCTTCGAACCAGCACGAAGGCCCACATCGCATTGAGCATCGTGGCCGTTCCGTTCACCAGAAGGCCCTCTATCGGAGCGCCAAGCGCGCGAGGGCTTAGGAAGCCTTCGTACGCCTCCCGCAGGATGAATATCGCCGCTACGATGATCATCACCCCCTCTAGGACGGCGCTGAAGAACTCCGCCTTGTGGTGACCAAAGGGATGATTTGCGTCCGGCGGTCGCGCCGCGATCCGTATCGCAACGAGCGCGGCGAACGCAGTTGCGAGGTTCACAGTGCTTTCGAGCGCGTCCGAGAGCAACGCCACGGAGCCTGTCATCAGCCATGCCAGTGTCTTTAACGCTAGAACAATGCTCCCAACGACAAGACTTCCAAAAGCAAGTTTGAGCGCAGAATGCATTTTTGCTCCGATATAAAGGCATTTGAATTACAGGTCGGCAATGAACTATTCAACCTATTGAATTTGCCAATGATAATGCCTCTCACTCCGAACAGGAAGCACACCGGTCGCTAAATCAACCAACACCTCTCTGACTCTCAAACGCAGGCCGAGGTCGAAGTACCGCCTGTTGGCAAGCAGCCCGGCGCAGGCACAGTGACACCGGGTGCTGACCTAACTGTTCGGGCGAGACTTCAAGCTGGCCATCGCATCAAGGAAGGCCTGATCCAGCACCGGATCGTCCCATCTGCCAGCGACGGCCATCCAGCGATCAAGGTCCTCCCGGAAACCCGGATCATCGCTCTTGATGTGAAACGTGAACAGGCGATTGACGATGTCCCGCATCAGGCTTGCCATCTGGGCGTCGTCGATATGGGCGGCCTCAAGCCATGGTATTTCGCGGCCCTCGGCATCGATCACGAGGACATCGGAATAATCCCCCGTCCTGGTTGTTGGCACCGTGCCTGCGTGCAGGTCTTCGAGGCGCGAATTGCGGATGCAGATCATGGCCATGATCTTCGCAAGATTGGCCGCGATGCGGTCTTCGTCAGCGGGTTTCATGGTCAAATCCTCATGTGATAGAAAAATGTCGACTGTCGGCTTGTGGGACAGAAGGACAGGATCATTCGTTGAGATAAGCCGTCCAATTTTGCCGCGCATGCACAATACGCAACACATCCAGCCAGCTGGCTTCGATCCGATAGATGATGAGATGGGACCCTGAGCGGTACACCCGCACCGGCGGGCGAATTTCGAGCCGTTCGCGCGCGATTTCAGGGTGTCGGAGCAGCAAGGACATATCACTGGCAATCGCGCGGATGTAGGTTTCAGCCTGGCCAACAGACCAGAGGCGCAGGGTGTAATCCCAGATCGCTCAGTGCTGCGGGAGACAGTCGGTATTCAGTGACCGTTTGTGTCGGCATTCTGATCTCGCTTGCGGGCAAGAAATGCTTCGAAATCCAGGTGCCTTGCGGGACCACTGGCAATGCCCTCATCGACGAGCTGCTGCAGCTCGGCAATGGCGCGGTGGCGGTCCTGATCCCGCCGGATCAGATCGCGAACGTAGTCACTGGCGTTGCTATAGCGCCCATCCTTGGTTTGCGCCTCGACCCAGGTCTTCATCGGATCGGGCAATGAGACATTCATCGTTGCCATGGTCTTGATCTCCTTTCGAATGAAGATGGCATAGATTGCCAAAGCTTGTCAATAAGAGCGCCAGCGCCACCAGACTGGACCTAACCGTTTACTGCGCTCCCGAACCCGGCGGGTCGTTCCGACGGGTCCAACCCATGAAGACTGGAGCCGGTTGTCTCGCTGATGCTTTTGCCGCAAGCCTCCCGACCAAGCTCTTGGTTGAATACGTCCTTCCTTAGGAATGGTTCCTTTGGCGCCCCACGATATGGCGGGACAAGGTCGTGATGGATAAGAGGCCCGCGCTTGGGCGGGCCCCTCGGTTACAGGCGGCCAAGTCCGCGCCCCCTGCCCTTTCGCCCTCTTCATCGCCGACGATTTCAAGTCGCGCGTTGCGGTATCCTTCCTTGGCGATCCAAAGCTCGGCCGCGGTGATGGATTCCGCCAGATGCAGCAGCTCGGTGTTGCCGCCGAAGTCGAGGAGCACGCGCACCTGCCCGGGCTTCGGCTCCTCGGCCACCTCGAAGACGAGGGCGCTGTCAGCGGAATGGCTGCGCATGATGGTGACGAGGATCACCCCGTCCGAGGAGAAGTTACCCTCATGCAGCGTGAACGACGCGGGAGCAGTCCAGGTCGCGTAAGGCCGGGGTGGCTCCTTTTTCACAAGGCGGCCGACACCGTTCGAACGCTCCCAGGCCGCCAGCTTCTTTGTGAAGCGTGCTGGCGGCTTGGGACTGCCGTCAGTGTAGCGAATGAGCGCCCCAAGGGGCGCGGTGTCGATGATGGTAGTTGCAGACATGATTCCTCATTCCGAATGCGAGTAATCGCACTCATATTATTGATATTGTTACACTATAGGGTGATTGGGAGCGGAATCTCCGCCCCCCGCTGGATCACGTTATTCCGCGGCTAGCATCGACGCGCTTTCAGCAGGCAGGTCATTCGTCAGGAATGCAGGAAGGTCAGCCTCACTGACGCTCTCAGCCATTTCGACATCCACCCCCTGCCCTTCGGCACAGTCCTCACCATCCAGCGCCACGAGATCGTTCCGGCGCAGGACCTCGGGCAACCAGCCGCTGCCCTTCAGCAGGCGCTCGGCCTCACTGGCCATCTCGCCTTTCTTCAGGTGATCGAGGAGCTGGGCAGTCCCCTCCCCTTTCGCTTCGCGCACGGCCTCGAGGATGCGGGCCTTGGGCACGCGGTTGAGATAGGTGTCGACGGTCGGCTCCCAGCCCGCCTCGACCATATCGAGACCTGTCGCGCGCGCCACGAGATCGGCATGCGCCATACGCCGGGTCAGACCGCCTGCAGAGATGCCTGCCCCGTAAGGGTTCACCTTTTCATGCAGCGCGTTGACGCCGAAGCTGAGGCAATGCGCCAGCAGAGCCAGACGGCTGCCCTGTTCGAGGACCGTCAGATAGTCCCAGAGTGCTGCATCATCGCCAAGCGGCAGATCGGCTTCCCATTCTGCATGAAGCTCGTCGACCAGCTTGGCGACCACGCTGTCCTTCAGATCGGGCGCTTGCGCTGACATGTAGACCGGACGCACGGATACCTCGAGACAGCTGCCCGAAGCAGAGGAGGTGCGGAAGGTGTCCGTGACGAGCTTCAGCAGCAGGAGTGTCAGCGCGACATCCGGCGAGCGCCCGATCGCTTCACGCAGTGCCAGCGTCCGGTGGGCCGTCAACTCCATGACCAACCGCTCGGGCAGTGGCTTCAGCGCCCCGTCATCCTCATCCTCCGGCAAGTCAGCTCCGATCGGCTGGCCTCCCGAAATGATGACGGTTCCGTCATGAGCGGCACTGGCATGGCCATCGGTGAGATCACGATCAGCCCCCTGCCCCGCCACCGCAGGATCAGTACCATCCTGGACCGCGGTCTCCTCAACGGGCTCATCCTCTGGGCGCACATAGCCGCGATAGACTGCCAGCGCGCCGTAGCGGTCGAGCGTGACGAACGCCCCTGCCCGTTCGATTTCCAAGGGATCGAAGATCAATGGCCGGGTCTCGATCTTTTCCATTTCCGTTTCCAACACGCCAAGCCGCGTGTCGATCTCATCGGGGATGTCATCCTGACCCGCGTATTCCTCTTCCAGCGCTCGATACTCGGCGAGCAGCTTGGCATGAGCTGCACCTTCGTCATCCGTCATCGGTGCCGGATCGCCGGACAAGGACCGCAGGCCGTGGCTGTAGCCGTAGGGCAGGTCAAGCGCGACCTCGATCCACTTCCAGCCCTCAACCGCAACCGTCTCAGCCTCGGCCCGGAGCTTTTCCGTCACCAGCCGATCGAGCAGGGCAGGGTCTTCGAGCCAGCCACCGTCATCGCCCTGGAAGAGGTCATGCAACATCGTGCCGCCCGCCGCTTCATAGGCCTCAACACCCACAAAGACCGCGCGCCGGTCGGACGCCCGGACTGAGGTCTCTGTCAGCATGCGCCGGATCTGGAATGGCTCCTTGTTCCAGGATGAATGGATCACATCCCAGACCTGAATCTGACGCGCGTGATCGGGGTTCACGGTGAAGGCCATGAGCTGCTCCAGCGTCATGCAATCCTCGGCATAGATCTCAAGCAGGGCAGGGGCGACGGAAGCGAGTTTCAGGCGCTGTTTCACGATCTGCGGCGTGACGAAGAAGGCAGCCGCAATTTCCTCATTGCCCTGGCCCTTTTCGCGCAGCGCCACAACGGCACGGAACTGGTCTAGGGGGTGCAGAGAAACACGCTGCATGTTTTCCGCAAGAGAGTCATCCTCGGCGAGGATGTCAGAGCCCGCGTCCCGCACGATGCAGGGAATAGGCGTACTCTTGTTCAAACGCTTCTGCTTAACCAGCAGCGACAGTGCCTGGAAGCGCCGACCACCGGCCGGGATTTCGAACTTGCCAGTCTCGGTACCGTCATCCGCCAAGACAGGCCGCACGCTCAAGCTCTGCAGCAGGCCGCAGCGGGCGATGTCCTCCGCCAACTCATCAACGGATACGCCAGCCTTGATGCGTCGCACATTGGACTGGCTCAGCACGAGCTTGTCGAAGGGGATATCCCGGGAAGGGGACAGGATGATTTTCTGGACAGCTTTCGTCATCAGATCTTCTCCACGACGGGCGCCGGAAGCCACTCTCCCGATCTCACTTCCCGTCACCCTCAAACCAACACTCCTTTCCCTCTAGATAACCGTGTGGTTGCCAAGACTCGACTTAACAGCTGTTAAGTCATGCCAACTCAGCCCCGCCCCCATCTGAACTTAACAGCTGTTAAGCCGCACTCCGCCGACCAATCAGAGCCATAACCATCGGCCCGCAAGAGAATTCGCCCGCCGCAGCCTTGGACGTCAGCGCCCGCAAGTACCCACCCGGTGATCTAATGTCGGCAAAGCGTTCCAACATGGCCACGACGACGATCGAGGCCTGCTCTGGTCCCATACAGCGCTGCGCTTCTTCCCAAGCAGAAAGACTGATCCCCATGGCTGGCCGTACGTGGCTGGCCGCGTCGAAAAGCTGGTGCCAGTGTCGAATATCGCCCTGATAAAAGGTCCTGAGCGACGGACAGCCTGTGATTACCAGATGGAGGGGGATCTTCGGCACTCGTCTTGTGTCCAGCTCTTCAACGTCAGAATCCCGCACACATGTATCAGCTTCTGGGACGTCGTCTGCTGCCCCGCCTTTTTCTAAGGCAGGTTCAAGATCTATAGATTCTTTATTTGAATTATGATGGTGGCGCTCAAAATGGGCATCATTGGTGTTCATTTCTTCTGTTTCAGGGCCATCTATGACGTTGCGCGCCCGATCGAGAAGAGTCTCCAGTTCAGTCCGATAGACCGATAGATCCTCAAGTGAAAGCTTCCGGCGAAGAGCGCGGACTATGAGGACGGCCGTGTCGCGGAGCTGGTCCCATAGACCAAGCCCGGGCTGGACCTCCTCACCGAACTCCGCCAGAGCGGCCAGGTCGCGACGCATGAGGCTCACCACCTCTCTAAGCCGCCGCACTCGGTCTTCCGCCTCACGCACAGCCTCTGCGGCCCGTGCAATCTCCTCTGCCCGGCAATAGAGCGGGGAGAGGTCGAAGCCGAAAGCCACGCGCTCTTCACCACGCTTGCGTACATAGCGCTTCCCGTTGGGGCTATCCCGCCGCATTAGCAAGCCTGCCTCTACCAGTCGAGCGAGGTGACGGCGCATCGTCGAGCAAGGCATGCCGTTCAGCCGCTCGCAGATCGCCTTGTTGGATGGGAAGACGACCATTTCGGTGTTTCCGCCAAGCGCATCATCCGGAAAGAAACTGAGTAGCCCCTGAAGAACGGTCAGATCGCGCTCAGAGACCCCAAAGGCGGCCTGCGCCTTGGACAGCTCGCGCAGAAGCTCCCACTTGTTGACAGGCTTGCCCGGGACAGATGCCTCGGGCCGCTCGGTCACGCGCAGATGGGCGTGCGAGATCGGCCGCATAAACGGCGAAATCGGTGTGTACTCCATGAAAATATTCACGAAGGCAAAATTTGAGTGGCCCGCGAATCGCTTTGCGCTTGCGGGAGAGGGGCCAGATCGCTACATTCAGAGGTGCGAAAACTGAAGTTTTGTAGCGGGCTGGTCCCGTTCGAAACCTAATAAAGGTCTCGTGAAGCTAGCTTCTCGGGGCCTTTTTCATTCTTGCCTGTATCGTGCCTCCTTTTTGTTAGTTGCTCTTCCTCAGTCTTCTGATCGCTTATAGCGCTCATGAAGCTCGGTAAGCAGCTGCGGGGCATTACCCTCAAGCCAGCTGACAAATTCAGTATCCTCGGACTTCAACTCGAGCTTGAGTTGCTTGCCACGGCGTCCGGTCGTGACGGTTGCAGCACCTACCCCCGGAATGACCATGCCGGGCTGGCCGCGCGAGCGAGTCGAGGATGTGGAGTGCTCGGTCTTCCCCGCCGCAGAAAGGACCGCCAAAAACGCCCGGTCGGACTTCTCATCGATTCCACCCGAATGGATCGACTTGGTTTCATTGGCCAAGGTTGCGAGTCGCTCGTGGTCCACATCTGCAGCCCCAAGACACTTCTTGAGTTCTTCCCAACGGGGTCGACCGATCCCAGGTGCCGCACCGATGGCCAGGACAAGATCCTCTCCTACGGTGCGGACAACGCTTAACAACTGCGAAACCCCGGCCTCGGTCAGATTGAGAACCTCGGCAACGCCTTTGTTGGTGCGCTCTGACTCGCCCAAGTGGTCTCCTTCAAGCAAGGCAGCGGCTACGAGCGCGCGTTCGATAAAGCTCAGATCTCTTCGCTCCTGGTTTTCCAGCAGCTGATCGCGTAACGCCTGATCGCCCGCCATTTCCGTGACAATTGCGCGGACCTTGATCCCAAGTTCTCTGCAAGCCTCAAGGCGACGGCGGCCATAGATCAGGCTGTAGCGATCACTCTCAAGCGGGCGCACCAGGATAGGAACACGTTGGCCGTTCTTGAAAATCGATGCCTTCAGACCCTCGATCTCGATCTGAAGTCGGTCATCAAGCCGACCTGCAGTCTCGATATGATCGGGGTCGATTTCGAAAACACCACCTCGGAGCCTGCGCCCCTCAAGAGCGTCGGGTGCGTTGCGCAGGGTCTGCAAGGGCAGACCGAGTTTAGGCTTTCTTGCCATTGCGTCCCCACGTGTTCTGGATGATCGCAGCGATCTCGTCGTTGACGGCGTTCATGGAATCGATCGCGCGATCGAAAGTCTGGCGCGTGAATTCCTTCTTGTCGGCCTCGTAGAGCGTCTGCTTTGTGAGCCCCGCATCCGAAATCGCAGTCGATTCGACCATGTGATTGGTCAGGACCGACCTGCCGAAAAGACCCCGGATGAAGGCAATGACCTCAGTTTGCGGTGCGTCGCCCACCTTGTAGCGGGTTGGCAGGAAACGCAGCCAGTCAAAGCGAAGGTTTGCGCCGGCGTCCCGGATGACGCCAAGCAGATCAGCCGTCATGCGCAGAAACTGCGACATAGACATGAGATCGAGCATCTGCGGGTGAACGGTGACAAGCACCCCGGAGGACGCCGACAAGGCAGACATGGTCAGGAAGCCAAGCTGCGGCGGGCAGTCGATGACGACGACGTCATAGTCTGCTTCAACACTATCGAGCGCGTCACGCACACGGGCAAAGAACGCTCGGGCGCCGCCTCGCTGGATGGCAGCCGGCGTCTCATGTTCGAATTCCATGAGCTCTAGGTTCCCGGGGATAAGGTCGAGGCCTCGGATGTAGGTTTTACGGATTACTTCCGAGATCGGGACCGGTTCATCGTAGCGAACCGCGTCATACAGCGTGCCACCCTCCATCAGGTCCAGCTCAGGCTGGATGCCATGCAGCGCGGAAAAGGATGCCTGGGGATCCAGATCGATCGCAAGGACACGGTATCCCTTGAGAGCCAAGCGCTGCGCAAGGTGAGCTGATGTTGTCGTTTTCCCGGAGCCGCCTTTGAAGTTCACAACGGAGACAATCTGAAGCTCGTCACCTGCACGACGCCCCGGCAAGTAGGTTCCAGGCTTCTTCGCGTTTGCCTCTAGTGTGTGGCGGATCTCCCAGATATCATCGAGTGTATACCGCCGGTGGTTACCCGCGGTGGTTTCGACGTCAGCGATCTTTCCTTCTCGATGAAGCTTGCGAAGGTAGGTATGATCGACGCCAAGCAACTCGGCCGCCTCGCCGCTAGTTAGGCTGCGCATGACTTTCTTGGCGTCGGGAGGAAAGTGGGCCGCACGTTGCGCATGAAGGTTGGACGCGAGAAGCTCTGCGTAATGCCCGATGGCAATGTCCAGGTCCTGCTCAGCTTCGCTCATCTCTGCCTCGATTCGTGGGCGCGTTTTTTATGTGACCGCGCGTTATTTATCGAGACTATTGCCCGAGCTATCAGATTCGCGCAAGCTCTTTCTAGATATGGTGTGGTTCAGCCACACAGACACAAGCGCAGGCACTACTCAATTCAGTCAAGCAACCCTAGTTTCTCAGCGCGTTCCAGAAGCATTATCACCGATGACGGCTGCCAGCTTGTCCGCCCACGGGGCGTGCGTTCGCGCATCGCCTCCAGCCGATCACAGATAGCCTGAAGCGTGATGTCGGGATCCGCGCCCTTGATGCCTGCGACAATGGCGGGCAGGCGACCGTCCGTTTCGCGGCGTCCGGCACGCCCTAGCACTGTTTCTGCTAAGAAGCCGTCGCGGACATAGGCGTTCACGGCGCGCAACAAGCGGCTTTGCGTCCAGCGCCGCGCCTCGGGCAGGGGGGCATTGACAATGCGCAGCACATCCTCCCAAGCCATATCAGGGCGCAGCCGGCGTACATGCGGCACCCAGTCTTGCGCGGTCTCGTTTAGTCGTTCCATATATCCGTCCCGCCGCGCCAGCCGCACCTTGCGCTGTGCGGCAGGGTCTCGCGCGCGCAGGCCGGGATTGCCGCCCACGCGTCCTTTAGTCCTTGCGCTCGCCAAGCCGGCCTTCGTGCGTTCACGTATCAGGGCGCGTTCAAACTCGGCCGCGGCCCCCAGAACCTGCAGCGTGAACTTGCCCTGCGGCGAGGCAGTGTCGATCGGGTCTTGAATGGAACGAAAGAACGCGCCCTTCGCCTCAAGCCGCTCGATCACCTCCAAGAGATGCGACAGCGATCGCGCCAGACGATCAATGCGCACGACAACCAGCGTGTCGCCCTTGGCCACGCGCTCCAACACGCGCGCAAGGACCGGCCGCGCACGATTTCCGCCCGAGGCCTGTTCTTCATGGATCTCGGCGCAACCCGCAGATTTCAGGGCCTGCGACTGGGGCAGGGGGGATTGATCCTCGGTTGAAACGCGCGCGTAGCCTATCAATGGCATCAAAACAGGCCTTTTGCAGTTTCATATACCGCTACTAAACGACCGATTGATAGCGACGAGAGGAGAAAGGTCGCATGATGGCTGATCATCGCCCACGATCAGCTTCCATTGACCAAAGCTGAACATTGGCATATATTGCCAATGAAGGAGACCTGATCCATGGTGACACGCAACGTAGTCCTCACCGAAACCCAAGACCATCTGGTTCAAGCACTGGTGGCGTCCGGGCGCTACCAGAATGTGAGTGAAGCCATGCGCGCTGGCCTGAGGCTGCTCGAGCAGGAAGAAGCACAGCTGGCCGGGATCCGGAAGGGTCTCCTAGAAGGTCTGACGCAGGCCAAGGCGGGTGATCTTGCGGAGGGCAGCGGCAAAGATGCGATCCGGAGAGCCTTTGCGTCTGCGCGCACGCGTTCATGAGTCGATCCCTCCGGCTGACCCGTCGTGCGGAAGCCAGCCTCACCGAAATCGCCAGATGGACGATCGAAAATTTTGGGCTGCGCCAAGCAGAGCTCTACGAGGCGGAATTGCTCAACTGCTGTGAAAGTATTCTGAACGGCCAGGCCCATAGCCGGAGTTGCGCAGTTCTCGTTGATGATGTCGAAGACCTGCGGTTCATAAGGGCAGGGGAACATTTCCTGGTGTTCCTAGATCAGCCTGACGAGGTCATCATCGTGGATATCCTGCATTCCCGCAGTGATCTTCCGCGTCATGTCGCAGCGTTGGCAGCCCTCAGAAATGTCGACCTATAGCCCTGCGGCTTTGGTCAAGTTCACCCGGAACCGGTCGCGCCGTCGCTGATAGCGGCGGGTCATCTCGGCCGAGGCGTGGCCAAGCTGCTTCTGGACGTAGCGCTCGTCGACTTCGGCGGAGCTGGCGAGACCGGCGCGCAACGAATGGCCGGAGAACAGAGCCAGGCGGTCTTTCTCAGGCAGGTCCGACCGGATGCCGGCGTTCAGAACCGTGCGCTTGATCAGGCGCGCGACATGCTTGTCGTTTAACCTGGTTTCAGATGCCCGCTTGCCATCGCGCGAGGTGCCGACAAAGACCGGACCAAAGTCGATCTTGGCGAAGTGCAACCATTGCTCAAGCGCATGGACCGGGCAGGTCTGATCCTTCGAGCCGCGGCCAATCTCGACCTCGCGCCAGCCGGTCTTAGCATTGAGCATGAGCAGGGCGCCCTTGTCGAAGATCTCGATCCAGCCGCCGGTGTCCGGCGTGTCGTCCTTGTGGACGTCGAGGCTGACAATTTCCGAGCGGCGCAGACCGCCCGCATAGCCAATCAGCAAGATCGCCCGGTCCCGCAGACCGCGCAGGTCGAAAGCAAGGGTGGCCACCATCGCGAGGATGTCCTCGGCCAGGATCGCTTCCTTCTGCACTGGCGGTCGGGCGTGCCTGCGTTTGATCCCTGCAAACACCGTGGCGATGTGCCGGTTCTTGCGATCCAGGGTAAATCCCCGCTGCGCATAGTTCCAGCCGAGGCCCGACAGGCGGCGGTCGATTGTACTGGCCGATAGGGCAGGGGAGGGGCCTGATCCGGACGCCAAGTCTGCGAGATAGAGCCCGATCATCTCGGGTGAGGGGGGCAGAGGCTCCGCGCCCTTCATCCGGCACCAGCGCGCGAAATGCGCCCAGTCTTTCGCATAGGCCTTCAGCGTATTGTCAGAAGCCGCGGCGCGCGCATAGTCGCGCGCGGTATCGACGAGGCGATCCAGGCTGCCGGAGCCCGGGACGTGGGCGGGCAGGGAGATATCGTCGCTTTTTTCTTGATCTCTCTCGTCGTCCTGAGCGGTACTAATCACACCAGAGTTTGATGATGTCGATTTCTCGTCCTCTGTCGGTCTGTCGGAGTTTTTGAGACTGCGTTCCATTTGTTTTCAATAGCTTGCCTGTGTCGCATTTCTGAAACCGATTCAAGGTATGTGAGACTGGACGCTGATTTGAATCACCATTGGTGAGACTATCCGGCATCCATGCACTGAGTAAGTTATGTCCGATAATTTTCCAGCTGACAAGGATTGGGAAGAGGCGGAGTTTCGCGCCAGGGTGCTCGCGGAGCTGCCGGCCCAGCTCACTCAGGGCAATGTCGACTGGGCCATACGTCAGCTCAATGTCAGCCGATCCACGCTTTTTCGTCTGGTGAAGCAGTTCCGCGAGGACGGGCGGACCAGTGCACTTCTGCCGGACACCCGGGGCCCCAAACCTGGCATGCAGCCGCTGGACCCGGCGGTGGAAGAGATCGTGTCTCGCCACTTCAAGGGGCTTTATGCTACGCGCCGCAAACCCACCAGGACGCGGTTCTGGCGGGATGTCGCCGCCGATTGTCGGGCTCAAGGGCTGGCACCGCCCTCGATCCGTCGTCTGGGGCGCTGGCTGGAGCAACATGACCAGGCTAAGCTGGTGGCCCGGCGAGAGGGCAAGGACAAGGCCGACCGGCGCTATCTGGCCACGCCTGGGGGGCTGGTCGCCAACGATCCGCTGGATATCGTCCAGATCGACCACACCAAGGCTGACGTGACAGTGGTAGATCCAGTGACACGACGGCCGCTCGGTCGGCCTACGCTGACGGTCGCGATCGACGTGAATACCCGCATGGTTCTGGGGTTTTACCTGTCGCTGGAGCCGCCATCGCTGTTGGCCGTCGCACTGTGTCTGACCCATACGGTTATGGACAAATCGCATTGGCTCACCGCGCGTGGGATCAGCACGGATTGGCCAACGCGGGGCATCCCGAACGCGATTTATGTGGACAATGGCGCGGAATTCCATGCCCGCGCCTTCGGGCTCGCTTGCTCTGAGTACCAGATCGATCTGCAGCACCGCCCGCCGGGCACACCGCGCTATGGTGGCCATATCGAGCGCCTGATCGGCACCATGATGGGGGCGGTACACCTCCTGCCCGGGTCGCATTTCTCGAACATCTTCGAGCGTGGCGATCTCGATGCCGAGGCCGAGGCGGTGATGACCCTCAAGGAGCTGGAAACCTGGCTGGCGCTTGAAATCACCGGCTCCTACCACGCGCGCGTGCACAGCGCGCTGGAAACCACGCCTGCGGCGGCCTGGGCGGCGCGGGCAGACCAGGCCAGACTTCGCATGCCGGCCGATCTCAGGCAGTTCCTGGTCGATTTCCTGCCCTCCGAGCAGCGCGTTTTGCAGCGCGACGGCCTGCATCTTTTCCACATCCGCTATTGGGCGGACGAGTTGCGCTGGCTGATGGGCTGGGAAAGCCGCAAATTCACGCTTAAATACGATCCGCGTGATCTTTCGCGCATCTTCGTGCTGACCGAGAACGGGATCATTGAGGCGCGACCTGCGGATCTGACACGGCCTGCGATCACGCTCTGGGAGCACCGCGCCGCCCGGCGCGCGTTGCGCGAGGCCGGACGCCGGTCGGTAGATGAGGAGCTGATTTTCAGGACGATCGAGGCGCAGCGCGACCTCGTCGACAGCGCCGAGCGGCAGACTAAGACGATACGGCGCCATCAGGCGCGGCGGTCGCATCTCGCCCCTCTGCCAATGATCGATGTGACACCGGATATCGCCGCGCGAGAAGCCCTGCCTGTGCCGGAAGGGGAGGGGAGCCCGTTCCTCAGCCACCCCGGCTTCAAGGTCGAGGAGTGGTACGAGGATGACTGAGTTCCCGCATCTCTATCCGGGAGCCGGCAAGATCGCCGCACTCAGCGCTGAGGAGCGCATTCACCGGATCCGCGCCGACCGCTGGGTCTCCTATCCCAGGGCCGAGGCCGCCTTGGAGAAGCTGGAAACGCTGATGTCGTTTCCCGAGCGCGCCCGCATGCCGAACCTGCTCATTGTCGGTGACAGCGGCATGGGCAAGACGATGATCATCGAGAAGTTTACCCGCGATCACGCATCGAGCTTCGATGAGACCAGCGGACGGTTACATATGCCGGTCGTCGCCGTGCAGATGGTCTCGGGGCCGGACGAGAGCCGCTTCTACCGCCGGATCCTGGCGGCGATTGGTGCCCCGGAGCCGCCGAGGGCGACACTGTCTGTGCTGGAAAGCCTGGCCTTGCGACTGCTCGCTGAATTGCGCCCTGGGATGCTGGTCATCGACGAGATCCACAGCCTGCAGGCGGGGACGATCCGCGAACAGGCGCGATTCCTGAACATGCTGCGCTTTCTGGGCAACGAGCTGCGCGTCCCGCTGGTCTGTGTTGGTACAGCGCAGGCTCGCAACGCGCTGCGCACCGATGATCAGCTGGTGCGCCGTTTCGAGGCCTTCGCATTGCCGCCTTGGCGGGAAGGCGAGGATCTGAACGGGCTGATGAGCACGCTCACGCGCACGCTGCCGCTTCGACGCGAAAGCCAGATCGACGGACACGCGCTGACGCGAATGATCAAGGTGACCGGCGGCATCACCTCTGGCATCTTTTCGATCCTGTCGCAGCTGGCGATCGCCGCCATCCAAAGTGGCGAGGAACGCATCCTTTCGCGCGATATTCTGGGCGGCGACCGGTTGCAGGCGGTGTTGGGAGAGCCGGTGTGATGGGGCGCGGGCGTCTGCCGGTTGTCTACCTCCCCAAGGTCGACGAACGGCTGTCTTCGTGGGCCGCGCGCATGGCCCCGTTCTACGCCATGACGGTTTCGGAATTCGTCGCAGCACTTGGCCTGCAGGGGCACGACGTGTTCGACTTGGAATGGCGTCTTTCGGAAGGGCAGGGGGTTCTTATCGCGGCTCGGACCGGCCTTTCGCCCGAAGCGGTGCAGGCCATGACTTTCCGGGAGTTGGGGTCTGCGGCGCGCATGATGATCGCGCGGAAGAACCGGTTTTCGTGCCCGCACTGTCCCGAAGACCTGCATCGCAAAGCCGCCTCGCTGCCGTGGCAATTTTACTGCCCGGTGCATGGTGTGGAGTTTCGGGACGCGACCGGCGAGACCCTGTCCGACCGGTTCGGTACGGATTGCTTTAAGAGACTTGAAGGGCATGCCGAGGCCGGTGCCGCGCATCTCGATGTCTGGGCGCGCGGCGCGGGGCAGGGCGACCTGGGGGTACCCGAAGTGCTCCAGGTTCTGACGGCACGGCATCGCCGAGCCTCGCCGCCGAACGTCGACGAGCAGCCAAGAATGTCTCTGAAAGACCGCCGGGACTATCATGATTTTCTGACCACGCCGATCCTCCGACAGGCGCTGACGGTCGTAGTTCCCGAATACGATCAGGTGGCGCCAGTGCTTGCCAAGCCGGTGCGACCGGGTCTCCACGCCCTGGCCCAGGGCTCGCTCTTGCAGTGTTTCGCGCTGACGGTCGGCATCGGGCGGATCATTGAGGATCCGGTCAAATGGGCGATCTCAGTCATGCTCGTGAGCGATGCGGAGGGGCAGGGAAGGGTCCGGCAGGTGATTAGCCTATGGCCTCTCTCGCTGAGGCGAAGCATCTCGGCCCGGTTCTGGCGCGCTGAGCGCGACGAGAGCGCACGCCAGATTGCCGAAAAAGCTGCGAGACAGCGCCAGTCTCACAAATACCGCACCATCCAGTCTCATAAATACCGGTACAGAATCTCATGAACCCCGACTCGTTTTTCAGGGAAGTGGTTGAATCTCATGAACTCCGGTCATCCGACAATAGGATCTGGCGATCAAACTGCTCTCTTTCGCAGAATATCGCCAGACGTCCGATAATGTAAACTTATTGGACATAAATTGAAGCGATAAAGTAGGGCGGTTATTGTGCTATTCTGTGGTATAAAGCGCCGTGATGACATATGCTTCAGGCATGAAATTTACTCGGCCAGAACACATCAGCACCCTTGATGCGCTACCCCGGATGCCCGAGTGGGTCACCTCAGTACGACCAGAAGACCTTGAAGATGTTTCGTTTTTTTCGGGTGCCTCGCTGTCTCATTTGCATCTTGTGTTGAGCCGCGAGGAAGTCCCCCATACCTTGCTGCGGGACCGCTTGGCGCTGCGGGCAACGGAGGCTTGTGTCGCGTTCTCTGGGCGGCCAGAGCGGGCAGGGGAGTTGCGCGATGCCGTGCATTTGTTGCGACCCGGTGATTTGCCTGGGCCGGCGGGAGAAACCTACCTTGCTTGGCGGCGCGCGGTGGAGCGGCCGGTGTCGATCAAGGCTTTAGGCCGAGCCTTGCCGACCTTCGAGCCGGGCCAGCTTGCCGCGTGGTTCGATGCGGGGAAGGGCGGGCCGGTCGATCGCGCCGCGATGGTGCTGGAGACCGTTCTGCGCGAGGTGCCCCGTGCAGACGAGGCAGCGCTTATCCTTGCGGATGCAGCGCTGGCACAGGCGCTTGGCTGGGATCATCTCGTGCCTCTTCTGGCCGCCGGCCTGAAACGTGCCGACCTGCGCAAGCAAGGCGATGACCTTCGCTCGGCATGTCATCGGGGGCTCATCTCATCGACGATCAAAGCTGTGCGGCAGGCCGCCGAGCTCGCGCGTCGGGCAGAGCACCTGAAAGCGGTCGCGCCAAAGCTGCGGGCCAAGGGTGCGGGCGACGCGGTCGAGATGTTCCTGACCTGCGATGCCGTGGCACCTTCGGCCTTGCCTTTGCCGGATCGCGCCGCGCGGCGGCTCTGCGACCGGCTGGTTGACCTCGGTGCCGTGCGCGAACTCACGGGGCGCGACACTTTCCGGCTCTACGGGGTGTAAGCATGGCCAAGGACAGATCCGCACCCGAGCTGGACCGCGAGTTGTCCGACCTGCCACCGGAGCTGCGGTGGCGCGAATGGATGCGCCGGATTGAGGCTGTGCTGTTTGCTTCCGCCTCGCCTGTGCCGCGCGAAGACCTCGCCCGCGTGGTGGGTCAGGGGGCCTCGGTCGATCTGCTGGTCGAGGACCTTGCCACGGATATTGAAGGCCGGGCCTTCGAGATCACCCAGGTGGCCGGCGGCTGGATGTTCCGCACGCGTGCGGCCTACGCGCCCGCGATCCGCTCGGCGGGAGATGTCGGGGACCAACTGCTGGATTTGAGTGAATTCGACGCGGCGGTGCTGGCCGCCATCGCTTATAATCAGCCCATCACGCGCGACGGTCTCAAAGACATTTTCGGCAAGGAGATCAGCCGGGATTTGATCGGTCGGCTACATGCGCGTGGACTCATCGGGACGGGACCACGGTCGCCTCGGCGCGGGGCACCATACACCTATGTGACGACTGGCCAGTTCCTTGTCGCGTTTGGCTTTGAGAGCCTTCGCGATCTTCCGGATCGGGAGCAGCTGGTGGATGCAGGGGTGATTGCTGAGGTCTGAGGCGGTCGGCATGCCCGATGGGTGCGGCTCACGCTGCGAAACGCGCTGATCTGGGCGGTTTGCCTTGAGAGGCTGTTCCAGAAGCGATCAAGCGCAGGTATTCACGTCTAATTAACTGGTGAAGCTGATCAAAATGCTGTTCTGCGATTTCTATGCCTTGGACTTGGTCACCGTTACATTCGGCTTGGCGGGTGCTGAGTTCTGGGTGACCAAAAAACCACCAGCAGGTCAGTCTAAGCGGCACCGTAAACTTAGTGCACCGGGTCTGTTGATATGCGAAGGGAAGGCATGACCAAATCTAGCCCTTCTTCGCTCTATCACCGGCACCGTTTCCCGTCAGATGTGATCGCTCATGCGGTTTGGCTGTATTTCAAATTTCCACTCAGTTTGCGAATGGTCGAAGACATGCTGGCCGAGCGCGGCATAATCGTTTCGCATCAGACAATACGGACGTGGGCCGAGAAATTTGGCTGTCAATATGCCGCCAACATCCGCCGCAGGTCGGCGGGCCAGTTCGATGGCAAGTGGCATCTCGATGAGGTCGTGATCACGATGCGCGGCAAGAAGCACTGGCTGTGGCGCGCTGTCGATCAGAACGGTTTCGTTTTGGATGTTTTGGTGCAAAGCCGCCGCAATACGAAGGCGGCCAAGCGCTTGATGCGCAAACTTCTGAAGCGACATGGATCAGCGCCGCGTGTCATGATCACCGATAAATTGCGGTCATACGGGGCGGCAAAACGAGAGGTCATGCCCGGTGTCGAACACCGATCACACAAGGGCCTGAATAATAGAGCCGAGAATTCCCATCAGCCAACGCGGCAGCGAGAGAGGGCGATGAAGCGGTTCAAATCCCCGAGGCAGTTGCAACGATTTCTTTCCATCCATGATCCGATTGCAAACTTGTTCCAGCTTCCTCGCCACAAAATGACATCCACCGGTTTCCGTGAAATGAGATCATTTGCGACGCAAACTTGGCGCGAAATCGCACAGGTTAGAGCAGTATAGCTTCCGGGTGCGGAAAACTCATTGGCCCAGTTAAGTTAAGTTTACGGTGCC
>Ga0207890_1000109_pt1 | contig 36908 bp, 30 predicted proteins | sample LinPmetageLP48_FD_184059 | JGI IMG/M metagenome (GOLD analysis project Ga0207890, IMG submission 184059) | Marine viral communities from the Pacific Ocean - LP-48 (SPAdes) | ecosystem: Environmental > Aquatic > Marine > Oceanic | place: Pacific Ocean | collected 2011-06-13 | reverse complement strand
CCGCCGCAACCCCGACAGCCGTGTTCTGTTCCTGAACTACGCCGCTGTTGACCCTGCGCTGACCAATGACAAATGTAACTTCTGGCATTTCCGTTTCGACGCCAATTCCGACATCAAGATGGATGCGTTGACCGATGTGATCGTTCAGGACGACAGCATCAAGAAGGTCTACATCATCGGGCAGGATTATTCCTTTGGTAAAGCTGTGTCTGCAGCCGCCAATGAAATGCTGGGCGCGAAAGGTGACGGCATCGAAGTCGTCGGTGACGAACTACACCCCATCGGCAAGGTAAAAGACTTTACGCCTTATGCGCGCAAAGTCGTTTCCTCTGGCGCGGATGCTGTGATCACCGGTAACTGGGGCGCAGACATGCTGGGCATTGGTAAGGCGATCATCGACAACGGTTTCGAAGGTCCGATCTATACCTACTACGCTGCGGGTTCCGGCATCACCGCCGCCTTTGGCGAAAGCGGTAAAGACAAGATCCGCCTGATCTCTCAGGGCAGCATCAACCCGATCGCCACGGAAGAAGCACGCGAAACCTACAACGCGTTCCTCGAGAAATATCCGGACGGCAACATTGACCAAAGCCGTATCTTCAATACCATCGGCATGCTGGCCCAAGCCATCACCGAAGCGGGCTCCGCCACAGATGTGGTCGCCGTGGCAAGCAAGCTGGAAGGCATGGAATACGACAGCATGTGGGGTGGCAAACTGTTCATGCGTCCCCAAGATCACCAGATCATTCAGGACATGCATGTCGGCGTCCACACGAACGACAATCTGGACTTTGACTATGATCAGTCCGGGTTTGGTGTCGTGACTGAATCGACCGTCGAAATGGCGTCGATGGACAGCCCGACAACCTGCGAGATGAAACGCCCCGAATAAGGCGATTTTTCTCGGGTCCGTCTGCGTGTGCAGGCGGACCCCTTTTGCACCTTGCCACCACACTACTGGAGGGGCCTCATGGACCTCATTCTCGTCAACCTCATCGACGGGCTGGTTACTGGATTGCTGTTGTTCATGCTTTCCGCCGGTCTGACCCTTATCTTTTCGATGATGGGCGTTTTGAACTTCGCTCACGCCAGCTTTTATATGCTAGGCGCCTATTTCGCTTACCAGATCAGCATCGCGCTTGGGTTCTGGATGGGGCTTCTGATCGCGCCGCTTGTTGTAGGGGTGCTGGGGGCCGGTGTTGAACGCTACGGCCTGCGCCGCGTTCACCAATACGGGCACGTGCCCGAGCTAATCTTTACCTTTGGTCTGGCGCTGTTGATCGAAGAACTGGTGCAATTTATCTGGGGCAAGAACCAACTGCCCTATTCTGTTCCTGACGCGTTGAACTTTACCGCGTTTGCGATCTCGGGGAACTCTATCCCCGCTTATAAAATTTTCATGATCTTCATCTCGATCAGCATCTTCATCGGGCTGCTTTACGTGCTGACCAAAACCCGCGTCGGCATGATTATTCAGGCGGCACTGAGCTATCCGCGCACGGTCGAAGCCTTGGGCCACAATGTGCCTCTGATCTTTATGGGCGTGTTCGGGGTTGGCACAGCCCTGGCCGGTGTGGCCGGTGTAATTGCTGGGCCGGTGCTTGGGACCTTCCCAGGGATGGCGTTTGTGCTGGGGTCGATTGTATTTGTGACCATCGTGATCGGCGGCCTCGGGTCGCTGTGGGGGGCGTTGATCGCGTCGCTGTTGATCGGCTGGATCACTACTTTCGCCAAATCCTACAATATCGAGATGGAGAATATCCTGACCGGCCTTGGCATCTCTAAACCCGAGAGCCTGGATGACAGCATATTCCGCGACTTCTGGAGCCTCACCAGCCCGCAGATCGCCGACATCTTGCCCTATATCCTGATGGTGCTGATCCTCATCTTCCGCCCGGCAGGTCTTTTCGGAAAGCGCAGCTCATGACAGTTTCAGATCCAAGAACCGACGTTCCAAAAGGCGCCCGCCCCGAAGAGCAGATCACCACGGACCCGTCCAAACCCGCGCAGCGTATGCGGTCAGGTTCGCTGGTGCTGACACTGGCCCCTTGGGTCATCGCCTCTGTCGTGCTGGCCATTTTGCCGATGGTGTTTACCAACAATTCGGCACTGACGATCATGAACCAGATGTCGATCACAATCGTCTTTGCGCTGGCCTATAACATGCTGCTCGGGCAGGGGGGCATGCTGTCCTTCGGTCATGCGGTCTATGCTGGTGTGGGTGGCTTTGCCTGTATGCACATCATGAACATGTCTGATTTCTTCTCGACCATCCCGCTGGTGATCCTGCCGGTGTTTGGCGGGTTGTTCGGCATGGGGCTGGCAATGATTGTCGGTGCGTTTTCGACCCGCAACGCGGGCACAGTATTCGCCATGATCTCGCTGGGTGTGGGCGAATTGATCGCCGCCTGTTCCGTCATCATCGTCGCGTTCTTTGGTGGCGAAGAGGGCGTCAGCGGCGACCGTACCTATGCGCAACCCTTCTTTGGCGTCGAATTCCTGCAGCAGATCGAGGTTTACTACCTGACTGCGGGATGGGTCGTGGTCTCTGCCGCACTGATGTATCTCTGGAGCCGCACACCCGTGGGTCGCATGGCAAACGCCGTGCGTGACAATCCCGAACGGGCAGAGTTTCTGGGCTATTCCTCGCGGTGGGTCCGCTTCTACAGCTTTGTCGCCTCTGGCTTCTTTGCAGGCGTGTCCGGTGGGCTTTTCGCGATCAACTACGAAATCCTGACCGAGGAAAACCTGAACACCGCCTCGTCAGGGATCATCCTGCTGGTGACGTTCCTTGGCGGCGTCGGGTTCTTCTTTGGCCCGATCATCGGGGCCATCGCCTTTACCCTGCTGCAAACCGTTCTCAGCCTGTCGACAGAGCTGTGGGCCTTTTACGCAGGCATTCTGTTCCTTTCCACAGTGATGTTCTTCCCCGGTGGTCTGGCAGGTCTGCTGATGATGCATGTGCCTGTGTTCAAGCTGGGCAAGGCATCGACGTTGATCATGCCCTATCTCAAGACGCTGCTGCCGGCGGCAATCGGTTTGATGGGGCTGGCCGCCTTGGTCGAGATGACGTTCCACTACCGTCATGGCGCTACGGGTGACAATGAAATGACCGTCTTCTGGACCACCTTCGACAGCCACACCCTGATGCCGTGGCTGGTGGCGGGTGCGATAACGCTGATCGGGCTTGGCATCGCCAAAGTCACAGCACCCGCGCTGAAAGAAGCATGGAGTGAAGCAACCACAGCAGGAGGCGCGTCATGAGCACACCCGCACTTGAACTGACTGGCCTCAAGAAAAGCTTTGGCAAGGCCGAGATCATCCGAGGCATCGATCTAAGCATCGGCAAGGCAGAACGCCACGCCGTGATCGGGCCGAACGGCGCGGGTAAATCGACGCTGTTCAACCTGATCACCGCACGGTTTGCGCCCTCGGCTGGAACGGTAAAGCTGCACGGCGAGGATCTGGCCGGGCTCGAACCCTTCCAGATCAACCGCAAGGGGCTAAGCCGCTCGTTCCAGATCACCAACATCTTTCCGGCAATGACCGTGTTTGAAAACGTGCGCTGCGCGCTCTTGTGGTCGCAGGGCTATAAATACAGCTTCTGGAATCTGGTGAACCGGTCCCGCGAACTGACCGAGGGCGCGGACCGCATCCTTGACCAGATCAACCTGCTGGAACGGCGCAACCTGCCCGCGGGCACCCTGTCTTACGCCGAACAGCGCGCGCTTGAAATCGGGATCACCATCGCGGGCGGTGCCGATGTCATCATGCTGGACGAACCGACGGCGGGGATGAGCAACACGGAAACCGACTATATCACCGACCTGATCCTCAAGGTGACCGCGGGCAAGACGCTGATCATGGTGGAACATGACATGAGCGTGGTCTTCGGTCTCGCCGACCGGATTTCGGTGCTGGTCTATGGCGAAATCATCGCCACCGGAAAACCCGAAGAGGTGCGTGCAGACGCCCGCGTACAAGAAGCCTATCTGGGCGCCGCATTGGAGGCAGAACACTAATGATGCTCGAAGTCACGGATATGCACGCCTTCTACGGCAAGTCCCACATCCTTCAGGGGGTGAACCTGAACGTCAAAGAAGGCGAGATCGTCGCGCTTCTGGGGCGCAACGGGGTGGGGCGGTCTACCACCTGCAAGGCCATCATGGGCGAGGTCGAACCGAAAGGATCGGTCAAGTTTCAGGGGCAGGAGATCAGCGGCAAGAAAGCGTTCCAGATCGCCAATATGGGGATCGGATATGTGCCCGAGAACCGCGATATCTTTCCCGGTCTCACCACGCGGCAGAACCTGACGCTGGGTCTGAAACCCGGACAGAAGGATGGCGCGGGCCGTTGGTCGATGCAGTCGATGTTCGACATGTTCGAAAACCTCGACCGCCGCGCTGACGTCGAAGCCTCGGTTCTGTCGGGGGGGGAACAGCAGATGTTGACCATGTGTCGCACGCTGATGGGCGACCCCGATCTGGTCATGATTGACGAACCCACCGAAGGTCTGTCCCCGCAGATGGTGCAGAAGGTCGCCGAGGTGCTCAAAGAGATCGCCAACCGCGGGATCTCTACCCTGCTGGTGGAACAGAAACTGTCGATCGCGATGGACATCGCGGATCGGGTCTATGTCATGGGGCATGGTCAGGTGGTCTATGAGGGCACGCCGGCTGAATTGCGCCAGCGTGATGACGTGCGCAAGGAATGGCTTGAGGTCTGATCACGTACGTCAGACCCTAACCTATACATCATCTATTGAAATCGTCGCGGGCCGCGGCCTCATCCTCCTGAGGCGCGGTCGCGGCTTGGGAGGAAAGTTTTTTGGCGTTCGACACAAATAAGTTGGGCCGCATCGGGGACTGGATGCAGACCTATGTGGACCGCAAACGGTTTGCCGGTTGTTCGGTGCTGGTGGCGCAGGGCGGGCAAGAGGTTTATTTTGATGCCAAAGGCACGCGTGACATAGAGACAGGGCAGCCGTTTACCCGCGACACCATCGCCCGCATCTATTCGATGACCAAACCCGTCACATCTGTTGCGATCATGATGTTGGCGGAACGCGGGCTGTTCCACCTTGATGCGCCCGTGTCAGATTTCATCCCTGCCTTTGCCAATATGCGCTGCCTGATCGACGGCGCGACCGCGGCGGACCAAACCGAACCCTGCCAGACGCCGACGCTGCACCAGCTGCTGACCCATCCCTCGGGGCTGAGCTATCCGTTCAACCCCGGCATCACCGCCAAAGCCATGGACGAAGCCGATATCCTGTTCCGCGCCGATCAGGGCTCGCTGGCAGAGATGACAGACCGCGTGGCCGCATTGCCGCTGGCGTTTCACCCCGGCACACGCTGGGAATATTCCGTGGGCATCGACGTGCTTGGCCGCGTGATAGAGGTCGTCTCGGGCAAGTCGCTAGAGGCGTTTCTAGTCGATGAAATCCTCGGCCCCCTTGGCATGGATGAGACGCGGTTTTCTGTGCCCACCGGCGGACAGGACCGTTTCGCCTCGCTTTACACTCCGCTGGCAGGCAGCGCCTACGGGATGAACGCGGCCAAGCCAGATACCCCCGTTCTGCGCTGTGTCGACAAGCCTGAAAACTCCCCCTTTCTGAACGCCGAAATGCACTCTGGCGGCGGCGGGCTGGTGGGCACCATCGATGATTACCTCAAGTTCACAGAAATGCTGCGCACAGGCGGGGCGGGACTGCTGTCGCCCAAGACGCTCGACTTTATGATGCGCAACCATCTGCCCGGCGACATCGCGTCGATGGGTCCCGCCAGCTTCGCCGAACAACCGATGGAGGGCATGGGCTTTGGCCTCGGCGGTGCCGTCGTGCTGAACCCCGGCCGCGTGCGCGTTCCCAGCAGCCTAGGCGATTTCAGCTGGGGCGGCATGGCGTCTACCTTCTTCTGGATTGATCCGGTGCTGGATCTGTCTGTCGTGTTCTTCACGCAGCTCGCGCCGTCCAGCTCGTACCCCGCGCGCCCCCAACTCAAGGCCCTCATCCACGGAGCGATGACATGAACGATATCCTTTGGACCCCGACAAAAGAGCGCGCCGATGCCTCGACCATGGCGGAATTTGAACGGTTCCTGAAAGACAAGCGCGGCCTAACGTTCGACGACTATAACGCCATGTGGGATTGGAGCGTGACCGACCTGGACGGGTTCTGGTCCGCGATCTGGGAATATTTCGACGTAAAAGCCAGCGCGCCTTACACAAGTGTGATGGCGAAGCGTCAGATGCCCGGTGCCGAATGGTGCCCGGGAGCGATGCTGAACTTTACCGATCAGATCATGAAGCACGTGGACAGCCAGCCCGAGGGTGATGCGCTGATCGTGCAGTCCGAAACCTTTGGCCGCAAACGGCTGTCGTGGACCGAACTGCGCGACCAGGTGGCAAGTGTTGCGGCGCATCTGCGCGATATGGGCGTAACCAAAGGCGACCGCGTTGTCGCGGTACTGCCCAATACCGAAACCGCGATGATCGCCTTTTTCGCCACCGCCAGCATCGGCGCGATCTGGTCGCTCTGCGCACCCGACATGGGGCATGTCGCCATTCTGGACCGCTTCAAGCAGATCGAACCCAAGGTGCTGATCGCGCAAGATGGCTACGTGCACGCAGGCAAAACCGTGGACCGTCGCGAGATACTTGCGGGACTAGAGACGGCTTTGCCTAGTTTGGTGCAATGCGTCACGGTGCCCTTCGTGGGCGATCTGCCCCAAGGGCATATGGCGTGGGACAGCCTGCTGGACCGCGACGCGCCCTATGAGAGCACCCAAGTCCCCTTCGACCATCCGCTGTGGATCGTCTATTCCTCCGGTACCACCGGCAATCCCAAGCCGATTGTGCACGGGCATGGCGGGATCATTCTGGAATCCGCGAAACAATCCCTGCACCATGATTTCCGGCGCGGCGGGCGGTATTGCTGGCTGACGTCTTCCGGCTGGATCATGTGGAACTCGCAATTCACAGCACTGGGTCAAGGCACCACAGTTGCGATGTTCGACGGGGCACCGAATTACCCTGACATGGGCGTGATCTGGCGCTTTGTCGCGGATGAAAAGCTTGATTTCTTCGGCGCAGGCGCTGCCTTCTTTAGCGGCTGCATGAAGGCGGGGCTGACGCCGCGCGACGAGGTCGACCTCTCGGCGCTGCGCTCGCTCGGCTCAACCGGTTCGCCGCTCAGCTCGGACGCCTACGACTGGATATATTCCAAAGTGAAAGAGGACGTCTGGCTTGCGCCGATCTCGGGCGGGACCGATCTGGCAGGGGCCTTCGTGCTGGGGCATCCAGGTATGCCGGTGCGCGCAGGCGAAATGCAGTGTCGTGCGCTTGGCAATGCGGTGCGCGCCTTTGACGAAGACGGCAACGATCTGACCGGCGTAGTGGGCGAATTGGTCTGTACCGAACCGCTACCGTCGATGCCGCTGTACTTTTGGGGCGACGATGATGGAAGCCGCCTGCACGACAGCTATTTCGACACCTATGCCGGCATCTGGCGCCACGGCGACTGGATCGAGATCAACGCACACGGCGGGTCGGTGATCTATGGCCGCTCTGACGCCACGATCAACCGCAAGGGTCTGCGTCTTGGCAGTGCCGAGATTTATCAGGCGGTCGAAGGGCTGGACGAGGTGATGGACAGCCTTGTTGTCGACCTCGAATTTCTGGGGCGCGAAAGCTTTATGCCGCTGTTTGTGGTGCCGGCCCAAGGCGTCGCCTTTGACGACGCGTTCAAGGACAAGATCAACGCCGCGATCCGCAAAAATGTATCAGCGCGGTTCATCCCGAACGAGATCATCGAGGTGGCCGAAGTCCCGCGCACATTGTCCGGCAAAAAGCTTGAGGTTCCTGTGAAAAAGCTGTTGCTTGGGCAGGATCCGGAAAAGGTGGTGAACAAAGATTCAATGGCCAATCCGGACAGCTTTGATTTTTATGTCGCCTACGCCAAGACCCGTGCGACCCAGAAGGATTAAACCCAGATGACTGACGTGGCCCGCCAACTCCTTGAATTGCTGGATATAGAACAGCTTGAGGTCGATTTGTTCCGGGGGATCGGATCGGGCGGGGAAACCACCACGCGCATCTTTGGCGGCCATGTTATCGCGCAGGCTTTGATGGCCGCCTATCGCACGGTGCCGGACCGGATGTGCCATTCGCTGCATGCCTATTTCATCCGTCCGGGCGATCCGTCGATCCCGGTGATCTATCAGGTGGACCGCGCCCGTGACGGGGGCAGCTTTACCACACGGCGAGTCGTTGCGATCCAGCACGGCAAACAGATTTTTAACCTTTCGGCATCGTTCCACGTGCAGGAAGAGGGCTGGGATTACCAACACAAGATGCCCGACGTCAAAGGGCCTGAACACTGGCTTGACCGCCCGGACCTGCGCGAACCCTATATCGAGAAAATCTCTCCTAAACACCGCGACGATTTCCTGCGCGAACGCCCTATTGAGATCCGCGAGGTTGATCCACGCGATCTGTTCGAACCTGAAAAGACTTCGGACAAGAACTATCTTTGGTTCCGGATGGAGGCCGCCAAGGGGCAGTCGCCGATCATGCAGCACTGCTTGCTGGCCTATGCGTCGGATATGAACCTGCTCGGATCGTCCCTGCGGCCCCACGGGCTGACGTGGTTTCAGGGCGAGGTCATGACCGCAAGTCTGGATCACGCCATGTGGTTTCACGCGCCGATCGATTTCTCGGACTGGCATTTATACGAGCTCGACGCGCCCTTTACGGGCGGCGCGCGTGGGTTCAATCGCGGGCTGATCTATAACCAAAACGGACAACTGGCCGCCACCACTGCCCAAGAAGGGTTGATGCGGCCCTACAAAAAGAAAGAAGTTGCTTCATGACAGAGACAGGGGGCCGCTATCCGGGCTTGCGACCGGGCATCGAACTGCGTGACGACTGGCTCGGGCTGGTCCCCGAGGCGGCAATCGACCCGCAGCGCGAGATCGTGGACCCCCACCATCACCTTTGGCGTCACGGCACGCCCGAGGCCCCCGCCGTCTACGAGATGGACGCGCTTTGGCGTGACACCGGCGCCGGGCATAACGTGGTGCAGACGGTCTATATCGAATGTCGGTCCTATTGGGATCGCGACGCCCCCGCGCATCTGCAATCGGTGGGCGAGACCCGTACCGTGGCGCAAATGGCGGCGCAGACGCCGCGCGGTCAGGCGCAGATCGCGGGCATCATCGCGCAGACCGAACTGGTGCTGCCCCCCGACCAGCTGCATGCCGCGCTCGACGCGCATGAGGCCGCAGGGAACGGGCTGTTCAAAGGTATCCGCAACTCCGGCGCGCGCGATGCGGAACCGCAGCATCTGGCGATCCCCGGACGCGGGGTCGAAAATCAGTATGGCGACCCCGAGTTTGTGCGCGGTGTCGCGATTTTGGGCGACCGCGGACTGACGCTGGACAGCTGGCATTATCACCACCAGCACCAAGAGTTTCTCGATCTTGCCCGCGCTGCCCCACAGACGACGCTCGTCCTCGATCACTTTGGCACGCCTTTGGGTGTTGGCCGGTTCGAGGGCAAACGGGACGACATCTTTGCCGCGTGGAAGGACCATATGTCAGAGCTCGCAGAGTGCCCCAATGTGATGGCCAAACTGGGCGGGCTTTGTATGCCCGACAACGGCTACGGCTATATGCACCGTGACCTGCCACCATCCTCGGATGAAATCATCGAGACGCAAGGCAAATGGTACGCGCATATGCTGGACGTTTTCGGCCCCGAGCGTTGCATGTTCGAAAGCAACTTTCCCGTGGACCGTACGGCGGTCAGCTATGTGGTGATCTGGAATGCATTTAAAAAGATGTCAGCGCATCTAGATGACGCAGCGCGACAGGCGCTGTTTTCCGGCACAGCGCGGCGTGTCTATGGGTTGCCGCCCGCGTGATGCGGACGGCAGGTTTTCAGGTTAACCGAATTTGAAAAAGCACAGTTTGTTGCCATCAAAGTCCCGGACATAGGCCCCGTAAAAACGGTCCGGGATCCGTTGCCCCGGCGCGCCTTCGTCCGCCGCGCCAAGCTCAATCGCCTTGGCGTAGAACGCGTCGACTTCTTCTTTGCTGTCCGCCGTAAACGCCACCATCACCCCGTTGCCGGGGGTAGGGGCCTCTTTGTTATAGGGCTCGCAGACCGAAATCATGGGTGTGCCGCCGCCGGTGCCAATCATGGCAATCCGGCCGCTGTCGATCAGTAGCTTGGCTCCCTTGCTTTCGAACAGGTCGCAATAGAACTGTTTTGCGCGTGCGATGTCGCTGGTGCCGACGGTGGTATAGCCGATCATGATGCATTTCCTTGCGGGTTTCTGCGGTCGCCATACATCCGGTGCAGCTTGCGCATGCCCCCGATCCAGCGGTCGTAGTTTTCGGTCTTCTTGCGCATGTATTCCAACACCTGAGGGTGGGGCAGAACAAGAAATGTCTCGTTGCGGATGGTCTCCAGACAGGCTTCGGCCACAGGTTCGGCTTCCAGCAGTCCGTCGAGTGCGGCCACAGAATCCTCGTGACCGCGGGTCATTTCGCTGCGAACCGCTTGCGGACACAACACCGATACCTTGATCCCGTCATCCCCGTGGGACATCGCCAACCATTCAGCAACGGCAACAGCTGCATGTTTCGTCACGCCGTAAGGCGCGCAGCCGACCTGATTAAGCAGACCCGCTGCCGAGGCAGTGTTCAACAGATAGCCGCCCCCGCGTTCGGTCATGCGCGGCACCAGATGACGGGCCGCCCAGATGTGGGCCATCACGTTGATGTCCCAGATGCGCTGCCAGTCCTCGTTCGGCACTTCCATGCCGCCCGCGATCAGGATGCCCGCGTTCGAACAGAACAGATCAATCGGACCGATGTCGTTTTCAACGGCATCGATCATATCCGCGATCTCTTGCTCTACGCCAACATTCACACCGAATGCTACGCCACCGATTTCATCGGCAACCGCCTGCGCGCCCTCTTTGTTGAGATCAACACAGACGACTTTCTTAGCCCCTTCCGCAGCAAAGCGGACGGCCATCGCCTTGCCGATGCCGCTGGCGGCACCGGTGATGACGATGATTTTATCCTTGAGTTCCATAACTGCCCCTCACGTCCACATGTTCGACCCGCCACAAACGGTCAGCGCCTGACCGGTCATGTAGCGGCTTGCATCAGAAGCAAGGAACACGGCGAGCCCCGCGAAATCCTCTGCCTCGCCAAGACGGCGCAGCGGGATTTCATTCTTGATGCGGTTTTCGACTTCGGGATTGTCCCACAGCTCGCGCGCAAATTCGGTTTTCACCAGACCCGGGCAAATCGCGTTGAACCGCAGACCCTTGGGCCCGAATTCTGCCGCGAGATTCCGCACAAGGCCGATCAGCGCCAGCTTGGACATGCCATAGGTGCCCAGCATGACCGACGGTTTGAACGCCCCGATGGACGAGGTGAACGCCATCGAGCCAGACCCTTTTTCGATCATGTCGGGGGCCACCATCTGTGCCAGCCAAAGGTTGGACAGCACATTGGCGTTCATCGTCTTTTCATAGGCATCATCGGGGATCTCGGACGTGGGCCCATAATAGGGGTTCACGCCGGCATTGCCGATCACGATGTCGATTTTGCCCGCCAGCTTGTGGGTCTCGTCCACCAGCGCCTGCAACTGCTCTTTGTAGCCGACATTACACGCGACGCCGAACGCCTTGCCCTTGCCAAGCGCGTTGATCTCGGCGGCGGCGGCATCCAGTTGGTCTTGCTTGCGCGCCGAGATGACGACTGTCGCGCCATGCTCGGCCAGGGCCTTGGCCATCGCCAGCCCCATGCCCTTGGAGGCGCCGGTCAACAGCGCCACCTTTCCGGTCAGATCGAATAGGGTCATACGCCACCCCGCGTGCGACCTGTCGCGATCTCGTCGCGGGCACGCGATGTGCGCAGGTTGGATTCCTGATAATCCTTGACCTCGGCGCGGGCGATCACGTGATGGTGGACTTCATCAGGGCCATCCGCAAAGCGCAGCGTACGCTGGGACGTGTACATGCCCGACAGCGGCGACCACTGCGAGATACCCGTGGCACCATGCACCTGCATCGCTTGGTCAATGATGTTACAGACTTTTTCTGGCACCATCGCCTTGATCATGCTGACCCAGATGCGCGCTTCTTTGTTGCCCAGCACATCCATCGCCTTGGCGGCTTTCAGAACCATCAGGCGCATCGCCTCGATCTCGATCTTGGCACGAGAGATGGTTTCCATGTTCTTGCCCAGATCAATGATCTTCTTCCCAAACGCTTCGCGGCTCAGACCGCGTTCGATCATCAGGTCCAACGCTTTTTCTGCCGACCCGATAGAGCGCATGCAGTGGTGGATACGGCCTGGCCCAAGACGAACTTGGGAAATTTCAAATCCGCGGCCTTCGCCCCACAGAATGTTTTCCTCGGGCACGCGGACGTTGGTGAACTTGATGTGCATGTGACCGTGTGGCGCGTCGTCGTGACCGAATACATGCATCGGGCCGACAATTTCGACACCGGGGGTGTCGATCGGCACAAGGATCTGGGACTGCTGGCGGAAGGGGTCGGCGTCGGGGGACGTTTTGACCATCGTGATCATGATCTTACAGCGTGGATCACCTGCGCCCGAAATGTAGTATTTCTCGCCGTTGATCACCCACTCGCCGTTTTCTAGCACAGCAGAAGTAGAGATGTTCTTGGCATCCGAGGACGCCATATCAGGTTCGGTCATCGCAAAGGCTGACCGGATTTCACCGGCAAGCAGGGGCTTGAGCCACTGTTCTTTTTGCTCGGGCGTGCCGATGCGTTCCAACACTTCCATGTTGCCAGTGTCAGGTGCGTTACAGTTCAGTGTTTCAGGGGCCAGCGGGCTCTTGCCCAACTCGGCTGCGATATAAGCGTAGTCGAGGTTGCTAAGGCCTTCGCCGGTTTCGGCGTTAGGCAGAAAGAAGTTCCACAGACCGGCATCACGCGCCTTTTGCTTGGCTTCTTCCAGCAGTTCCAATTGGCCCGGTGCATAGGACCAGCGGTCGGCGCGGCCTTCGCCAAGACGGAAGAATTCGTCGGTCATCGGGTCGACGTTTTCGCGGATGTGCTTGATCACGGCGGCCAATAGGGGCTTGGCTTTTTCCGACATATCAAGGTTGTTCATTCCGGCCATAGCTTCGTTATGTGACATAGAGTGCCTCCTGGCAGTTAATTTCGGATATTATTTGTTGACCCAGTTGGGTTTGCGTTTTTCGACAAAGGCGTTCACGCCTTCCTTGAAGTCTTCGGTTTTGCTAAGATCCGCGATCACTTCGCGTGAATAGGCAATGCTGTCTTGCATCCCGTCACGGGCGTACATGTCGTTCAGCACGCGTTTCGTGGCCTTGACCGCCGACGGCGATACGCCGCACAGCTCTTCGGCCTTTTCCATCGCTTTCGCCATCAGCTGTTCCGCAGGGTAAACTGCGTTGACACAACCCATCGCCAGCGCTTCGTCGGCCATGATGGTGCGCCCTGTGAACATCAGCTCTTGCGCGGCAAGGCGCCCGATATAGCGCGACAGACGCTGTACGCCCGATGCCGCGGCAAAGAAGCCGACCTTGACTTCGGGCAGGGCGAATTTCGCCTGCTCTGACGCCAGAATAATGTCGCAGGACAATGCTGTTTCAAAACCACCGCCCATGGCGAAACCGTTGACGGCTGCGACGATGGGCTTTTCCAGATCAAAACGCGAGGACAGACCGGCGAAGCCGCTGGCGGGCATTGTCGCCTTGGACCCGCCCGCTGCGGTAGCTTTCAGGTCGTTCCCCGCGGAGAACGCTTTGTCGCCCGCCCCTGTGAGAACGGCGACCCACAGATCCTGATCCGCTGCAAACGCGTCCCAGCAGGCGGCCATTTCATTGTGCATGTCCACATGCACGGCGTTGTAGACTTCGGGCCGGTTCATGGTCACGACCAGGATGTGACCCTTTTTTTCGGTGGTGATATATTGATAGCTCATACCTTCAGCCCTCCGGTGTCGATTTCTGTGAACTTGCCGCCATTTGCGGCCAAATCGCGTAGCAGCTCAGCGGGCGCGAATTCGGGGTCTTGGGCGCCTAGCTTTTCCATCACGTCCAGCACGGCTTGCGCACCGACCATGTCGCCATGGAACATCGGGCCGCCCTTATCGGCAGGCCAGCCATAGCCGTTCAGCCAGACCACATCGATGTCAGACGGGCGCTGCGCCTTGTTCTCTTCGAGGATTTTGACAGCCTCGTTGATCATCGGATAAATGCAGATTTCGATGATCTCGTCTTGCGACATCTGGCTTGTCTCGGCACCTGTGATGTCCTTAATCACTTTCGCCACAACATCGGACGGGATCGGGCGACGCGATTCGTCATAGTCGTAGAAGCCCGCTTGGGTCTTTTGGCCACGGCGGTCCATTTCACACAGCGCATCGCGGATCGGGTTTTCAGTCTTGGCCCCTTTGGACCACCCGATATCCAGACCGGCCAGATCGGACATCTGGAACGGCCCCATCTTGAAGCCAAAGGCGTTCAGCGCGGCATCCACATCCCACGGCATCAAGCCCTGTTGCAGCAGCTTGTTCGCCTGTTTCTGGCGCGCGAACAAAATGCGGTTGCCGACAAAACCGGGGCAAACGCCAACCAGCACGGCAATCTTGTTGATCTTGGCCGCCAAATCCATCGAGGTCGCGACCACGTCATCGGCAGTATGTTTCGCGCGCACAATTTCGAGCAGTTTCATTACGTTGGCAGGCGAGAAAAAGTGCAGTCCGATGACGTCTTCGGGGCGGCTGGTCATCGCTGCGATTTCGTCGATGTTCAACGCCGAGGTGTTCGTCGCAAGGATCGCGCCGGGTTTCATCACGCGGTCCAGCTCGGTGAAGATCTTGCGCTTCAGCTCCATGTCTTCGAACACGGCTTCGATCACCAGATCACAGTCCGCCAAGGCAGCAAGTTCCAGCTTGCCGTCGAAACGGTCCATCCGGGCTTCGACTTCGTCTTGCGGGAAACGGCCCTTGTCACTGCTGCGCTGGTAGTTGCCGCGCACAACCTTCAACCCGCGATCCAGTGCTTCTTGCGTGGTCTCGACGATGGTGACGGGGATGCCCGCGGTGGCAAAGTTCATCGCAATGCCGCCGCCCATCGTGCCCGCGCCGATGATGCCTACGGATTTGATCTCGCGCTGTTTGGTATTGGCGGGCAGGTCCGGGACCTCCCACGCGGCTTTGCCGGCAGCACCGATATAGGCACCAATTTCTGCGTCGGTTGGGGTGTTCATAGTCTTCCTTTCTTCCGGCCCGGTTGGTGGGCCTTATGTGTCCAGACAGGCCGCGCGGATCGCACGGCGGTCAATCTTGTCGGTGGCACCACGGGTCAAAGGACCGTCCTGGCACCACAGTTTTTCGGGTATCTTGAATTTGGCCAGCCGCCCGTCGAGGTGTGCCGCCATATCCGCCTGCGTTAACGGCTTGCCATCGCGGGTCTGCACAGAGGCCCCGACGACTTCGCCCAAACGCGGATCGGGGACAGAGAACGCGCAGGCCTCGATCACATCGGGGTGGGTGTGCAACGCACCTTCCACGTCAAGACAGGCAATGTTTTCACCACCGCGAATGATGATGTTCTTCTTGCGGTCCAGGATCGTGATATAGCCTTCGGCGTCGATCACACCCAGATCACCGGTGCGCAGCCAGCCGTCTTGCATCGTCTCTTCAGTGGCTTCGGGCTTGTTCAGATAGCAGCGCATATTGGCGGGGCTTTTGACGGTAATCTCGCCCAGTTCGCCCTGTGGCACATCGTTGCCCTTGTCATCCAGAAACCGGATATCTTGCAGCGGCGGGTGCAGCTTGCCTGCGGCGTCGGGGCGTTTGTTGTATTCTTCGCCGACCATCCCGATACCAAGGGCGTTGGTCTCGGTCATGCCCCAGCCGGTCGCGATATCAGCGGCGGGGAATTGTCCCTTAAGCTGCGCCACCTGGGCCGCAGGGCGTTTCGCCCCGCCAGCCCCAAGCCAGCTGAGCGTCGGCAGCGTCTCGCCCATGCGTTTCGCGGCCTCAAGCAGGTCAGCAGATTGCGTCGGCACACCTAGAAAACGGGTCACGCCTTCGCGGTTGATCACACGCACCGCTTCTTCGGCATCCCATTTGTGCAGCAGCGAAATCTTGGCACCGGCTGGCAGGCTCAGCAAAAACAGCGGATGCGTCGCAGTGACGTGGAACAGCGGCGTGACGATTAACCCCGACGGGCGCGGCGCGGGCGGCGCACCGGGTTCAGGGGGTGTGACCAGCGGGACGGCGACCGCCTGTAACAGCCAGCTGAACACCGCGCTCAGCGCACCACGGTGGGTTTGGACCACACCTTTCGGCTTGCCCGTCGTGCCAGAGGAATACATCACCGCAAAATCATCGTCGGTGTCCAGGTCGACACCCTCGGGCGCAGTATCGGCCATACCTTGCATCACCGCCGATAGCTTGTGCGGGCCCATGTCTTCGCCATCACGCACGCCGATCAGACGCAGCCCTAGGTCGTCGACCAGCGGCATCATCCGTTCAAAGCGGGGACCATCAGCAAACACCGTCTTGGCACCGCTGTCTTGCAGCGCATAGTCGAGCTCTTCGGTCGTCCACCACGCGTTCACGAACACCACCACCGCACCAGCCGAGGCAACGGCAAGGGTTAACATCAACAGTTCGGGGTAGTTGCGCATCGCGATGCCGACACGGTCGCCGGTCTTGATCCCAAGCGTGTCGCGCAGCCCGTTGGCAATACGATTCACGTCGGCGACAAATTCATCATAGGTCCAGCGTTCGTCCTGATAGACCAGAAACTCCGCCTCCCCGTTATCATGAATCTCGCGGCTCGCCTGAACGAGGCCTCCAAGGGTTTTGGGAATGTTTTTGAATGTCTTATAGGTGACGCCACGAATGTTGCTCTCGGCTACCTCGAACGTCGGGTTTGTCGAAACCACGTGGCGAATGGCTTCCTCGGGGGTCATTGCGGTCATATGCACCGGCCCGCAGACAGCATAGATACAGATAGTGTGGCCATTTCGTCCTCCCTTATCGAGCCTGTTGCCGGACACTCCTCCACGATTGTCCGCGACTCTGATGTCTGCAGCCTAATCGTTAAAATCCAAACTGCAATACCGCATGATGGAACAATGTTCCGCAAACTGACGTTTGACAGGTTTTTACGCGCACCAAGGCCCCCCGCTGACGCGGTGCTGTATCTTGGCGAAAACTGACCATGAATGCACAGGTAAGAAAAGCCTTTCTTTTGGGGAAACCGAAAGAAGGGCGCCAGGGCACCTGCGATGTCATTGAAACATCGCGTCACTTAGGCGCAGCGGTGCGGGTGCTGCGGCTAATATCGCGCGTGGTTACGTCCCGACGCTGCCGCTGATCAGCTCCGGCAGGCGGGTCGCAGGCGGGGTGTTGCGGCTGCGCAAGCTGCGGACCACGCCATCAATCACCGTCATGCCCACACCCGGCAAATTACCCAGCTGGACGGATTCGAGCATGTTCTTGCCGGGCGCATGCTGTGCCTGATCCATCAAGACGAAATCCGCACATTTGCCGACCTCGATCAATCCGGTATCGAGCTTGCGCTGCCGTGCGGTGTTGCCATTGGCAAAGCAGAACGCGATCTCGGCCGGGACATTCCCCAGCGACGACAGCATCGCGACCATCCGCATGATCCCCAAAGGTTGCACGCCGGACCCTGCCGGACCGTCGGTGCCAAGGATCAACTGATCCAACTTGCCAAGCTCGCGCGCGGTATTCAGCGTCAGCAACGCGGCGCGCTCATTTCCGTTATGCACAATCTCGAGCGCGGCTTTGCAGCCTTCGCACAGGCAGATGATCTGGTCGTCGGGCAGGGCGGAGTGTCCGCCATTGATGTGCCCGACCACATCTGTCCCCGTCTCGAGCACCATATCGGCGTCGATCAACCCCGATCCGGGGATCGAGGGGCCGCCGGTGTGGATCGTGCTTTGCATCCCGTATTTGCGCGCCCATCCCACCATTTGTGCCGCCGTTTTGCCGTCCTTGACGGTGCCCAGTCCGACCTCTCCCAGCAAGGTCACGCCGGCCTTTGCCATCTCGGCAAAGTCTTCTTCCACCATGCCGTGCTCAATAACGGGGGCTCCTGCGTGCACCTTGACGCCAGAGGGGCGGAAATTTTCGTACCAGCGCTGCGACGCAATCGCCATCGCCTTGAGGCCGACGATATCCTTGGGGCGGCCCGGCATATGGACCTCGCCGGCCGAAATGAGCGTCGTGACACCGCCGTGTAGCGTTGAATCGATCCATCCCAACTGCTGCTGACGCGGCGTATAATCTCCCACCACCGGATGCACATGGCTGTCGATCAGGCCGGGGGCCAGTGCCGCGCCATGGGCGTCGACCTCTGTCGTAGCCCCCTCGCAATCCATATCCGTGGCATAGCCCCACTGCGTGATCTTGCCGTCAATCGCGATTAGACAATCCCCGTCGGCTATGGGCTCTTCCATCTTGCCGGTCAGGATCATCCCGATGTTTCGGATCACGAGTTTTGCAGAGGTGTCTGACATGAGATCGCCTTTCAAGCCGCATCAGTTTCATTTGAACGCTAACAGAAAAAATCAACCGATCAAGACGAAACGCTTGACAGAATATCATTTGTGCACAAACAATAATGGAGATCTAGCCGATAAGGACAGCCCATGGACACCGCAGCTGCTATACCCCAAACCTATCCGATCCCCGCCGGTGTCTTTGCCGAAACGGTGACGCAAGTGCAGCACTATACTGACAGCCTGTTCCGCTTTCGCATCACCCGCGATCCATCCTTTCGGTTCCGGTCCGGCGAGTTTGTGATGATTGGGTTGCCGAATGCCGAAAAACCGGTGTTCAGAGCCTATTCTATCGCGTCGCCATCATGGGACGAGGGGGTCGAATTCTACTCTATCAAAGTACCTGACGGGCCGCTGACCCAGCATCTGCAAAAGCTCAAGGTCGGCGACACCGTGTTAATGCGGCGCAAGCCGACGGGGACGCTGGTGAATGACGCTTTGCTGCCCGGAAAACGGCTGTGGATGTTTGCGACAGGCACCGGCATCGCGCCGTTCGCTTCGGTCATCCGCGACCCCGAGACATATGAAAAGTTCGACGATCTGATCCTGTGTCACACCTGCCGCACCGCCGGAGAGTTGACCTATGGCCGAGAACTGGTTGCCAGCCTCAAGGCCGATCCGCTGGTCGGCGAATTGGCGCAAAGGCTGACCCTATACGACACGCTGACCCGCGAGCCATGGTCGCGCGAGGGGCGGCAAACCGATCTGATGATGTCGGGCAAGATGTTCCGCGACCTTGGTCTGCCTCCGATCCACCCGGACACCGACCGCGGGATGATCTGCGGGTCGATTGCGATGCTGAACGACACCAAGGTTGCGCTCGAATCCTTTGGCCTGGTCGAGGGGGCCAACAACCGTCCTGCTAGTTTTGTGGTCGAAAAAGCCTTTGTCGGCTGATGGCATGCGAAATGATTTGACAGATGGGCCTTGGCCGAACCTCTATTCGTATACCAACAAGTTTCTCCGAAGCAAAAGGTGACCAAATGAGCTACCTGACCGCGACGACGCTCGATCAAGCACTTAGCGCGCTGGCCGCAGGGCCGGTGTCGATCATCGCGGGGGGCACCGATTGGTTCCCGGCACAGGGCGACCGTCCAGTGACCGGTGACCTGCTGGACATCACCCGCCTGCCAGAACTGCGCGGGATCAGCCAAACCGACATGGGCTGGCGCATCGGGGCGGCCACCACATGGACGGACATCATCCGCGCCGATCTGCCCGCCGCCTTTGACGGGCTGAAACTGGCCGCGCGAGAAGTCGGGTCGATCCAGATCCAGAACGCGGGCACCATCGCGGGCAATCTGTGCAACGCTTCGCCCGCCGCCGACGGCGTGCCGCCGCTGTTGACACTGAATGCCGAGGTAGAGCTTTGCAACGCAAACGGGTCGCGGGTGGTGCCCTTGTGGCGGTTTCTGCAGGGCGTGCGCCAGACAGATCGTGCCCAGAACGAGCTTGTATCGGCGGTGCATATCCCGACCCCGCCCGTCAACAGCTACAGCAGTTTCGTCAAGCTAGGGGCGCGGAAATATCTGGTGATTTCTATCTGCATGGTCGCGGTGCTGGCAGTGGTTGAGGGCGACAGATTGATCGATATCCGCATCGCTATCGGTGCCGCATCGCCGGTCGCACAGCGGCTGACCACGCTCGAAGATCACTTGCGGGACTGCGCGCTTGGCGACGTGCAAAACCGGATGACGGCTGATCTGATACAATCGCTCACGCCAATTACGGATGTGCGCGCCAGTGCCGACTACCGCCTTGCCGCCAGTGCCACATTGATCCGCCGCGCTGTCACGCTTGCTTTCAAAGGGGTCATCTGATGGACAAACCGACCATGACCGAAGTGACGTCGTTTACCTTGAACGGTGCCATAGCGCAGGTCGAACCCCTGCCGGGGGAGCGGCTTTCTTACGCTTTGCGCGAACGACTGGACCGCAAGGATGTCAAGATCGGCTGCAACGCCGGCGACTGCGGGGCCTGCACTGTGCTGGTCGACGGGGCCCCTGTCTGCGCCTGTTTGATGCCCGTGCAACAGGCCGTGGGGCGACACGTCGAGACGCTGGCAGGGCTGGTAAAAACTGACCGTGACGCGCAGGCGTTGATGCAAAGCTTTCAACATCACCAAGCGGCGCAATGCGGTATTTGCACGCCGGGGATGATGGTCTCTGCCGTGGCACTATTGCGCGCGACCCCGCAACCGGATGCCGCGCAGGTGCAAGACGCGCTTGGCGGGGTGCTGTGTCGCTGCACCGGATATCGCAAGATTATCGACGCAGTGGTGGATGCCCACGCCGCCGCCACGCTGACTGTCGCATCAACCGACCTTGGCCAGCCCGCACGGCGGCTGGACGGGGTGGCCAAGGTCGATGGATCAGAGGCGTTCGGCGATGACGTTGCCCCGACAGGTGCGCTGGTCGCGCGAGCCGTCCGCTCGCCCCATCCCTCGGCAACATTTACCTTTGATGACCTCGAGGCTTGGCGCGTGTCCCACCCCGGCCTCCATTGCGTCCTGACCGCAAGTGATGTGCCCGGCCTGAATGCCTTTGGTGTGATCCCCGGTTTCATCGACCAGCCCGTTTTTGCCGTGAACCACGTGCGGTTTCGGGGCGAGGCGGTCGCCTGCATCGTGGGCGAGGCAGAGACGGTGAACGCCCTTGATCTGGCCACCTTCCCGATCAACTGGACCCCGCAGACAGCGCTTTCGGACACGACGGAGGCAACCGCCCCCGACGCGCCGCAACTGTTCGAGGATCGCAAACGCAATATAATGTGCGGCGGTTTCGTGCAGTGCGGCGATGTGGATGCCGCCCTTGATGCTGCCGATGCCACGGTCGAGGCGCAGTACACCACCAGTTTTGTCGAACACGGGTATATCGAACCGGAAGCCGGCTTTGCCGAAGTGGTAGGCGGGCGCATCCATGTTCACGCCTGCACCCAAGCCCCCGGTATGGACCGCGAGGCGCTGGCCGCGATCCTTGACCGTCCGATGGCTGATATTCGCATCGTGCCAACGGCAGTAGGTGGGGGCTTCGGGTCGAAGATTGATCTGTCATTGCAGCCCTTCATCGCCATTGCTGCACTGAAAACGGGTCGCCCCGTACGTATGACCTATAGCCGCGTCGAGACGATGCAATCGACCACCAAACGCCACCCCGCGCAGATCACAATCAAGGTCGGGGCCAAGGCCGATGGGGCGCTTTCGGGGCTACGCTTTGACGGGGATTTCAACACAGGTGCTTATGCCAGTTGGGGCCCGACTGTGGCCAACCGCGTGCCGGTCCATGCCTCTGGCCCTTATTATATCCCCGACTACCGCGCCCGCAGCAGGGCGGTGCACACCCATTGCCCACCCGCAGGCGCCTTTCGCGGGTTTGGCGTGCCGCAATCAGCCATCGCTCAGGAAACCGCCTTTGATCTGCTGGCAGAAAAGCTGGGGCTCGATCCGCTCGATTTTCGCCTGAAGAACGCATTGGCGGATGGGGTGCCCACGGTCTGCGGTCAGGTCTTTGATCAAGGGGTCGGCATCGCCCCCTGTCTTGAAGCGCTGCGCCCTGCGTGGGAGGATGCAAAAGCCGAATGCGCGCAGTTCAACGCGCAGAATGATACGGTGAAACGCGGCGTTGGGATCGCGGGGGCATGGTACGGCTGCGGCAATACCTCACTGCCGAACCCGTCGACGATTCTGGCGGGCGTGCGGGCCGATGGTACAGTCGTTTTACACCAAGGCGCGATGGACATCGGGCAGGGGTCGAACACGGTCATCCCGCAAATCTTTGCCAAAGCACTTGGCCTGTCGGTTGAAGGCATCGAAATCCTCGGCGGCGATACGGATATCACGCCGGACGCAGGCAAGACTTCTGCCTCGCGGCAGACCTTTGTGTCGGGCAATGCCGCGCTAAAAACAGGCGAGGCGCTGCGGGCCGAGATTCTGCGCCAGGTCAACGCGGGTCCCACAGCACAGATTACGGCGCAAGGCGGGCGGGTGACGGTCACCGACGCGGGCCATGTGCAACAGCTTGATCTGTCACGGCTGCCTGCGGACGACGATGGCTATGTGCTGCGCGCCGAAGAAAGCTATGATCCGCCGGTGAAGCCGTTAGATGAAAACGGGCAAGGCGTGCCCTATGCGCAATTCGGTTACGCCGCGCATCTGGTGGTGGTCGAGGTGGATATCGCCCTTGGTCTGTGCCGCCCGCTGCGCTTTGTCGCCGCCCATGACGTGGGCCGTGCGATCAACCCGTTGCTGGTCGAGGGACAGGTGCAGGGTGGCATCGCCCAAGGGCTTGGTATGGCGCTGATGGAAGAGTATATCCCCGGCCGCACCGAAAACCTGCATGACTATCTGATGCCGACCATCGGCGATGTCCCCCCGATCGAAACGCTGATCCTGGAGGTGGCAGATGCCCACGGGCCCTACGGCGCGAAAGGTCTGGGGGAACATGTGCTGATCCCCACCGCCCCCGCGATCCTGAATGCCATATACCATGCCACCGGTGCGCGCGTGACGCAAACGCCGGCCACGCCCACGCGCCTGCGCGCCGCCCTAAAGGAGGCCGGACATGCCTGATGACCTGCGCGACCCCAAGCCCGAAAAAATCCGCTGCGATGCCTGTCCGGTGATGTGTTTCATCGCCGACGGCAAATCCGGTGCCTGCGACCGCTACGCCAATCACGCGGGCGAGCTGGTGCGGCTTGACCCGCTGACCGTAATCCAGTCAGGGGCCAAGGCCGTGGCCTTTCTGGATCAGGGCGACAATGCGCAGGATTGGGACGGCGACGTGATTCAGGGCGGGCGCGATTTCGTGACGGCCGTGGGGGCGGGGACCACCTACCCTGACTATAAACCCGCGCCCTTCATCGTCAGCCAAGAGGTCGAGGGCGTGGACATGATCACTGTCGTGACCGAAGGCATTTTTTCGTACTGCGGGGTCAAGGTGAAGATCGACACCGACCGCCACATCGGCGACGAACGCGCCGTGGTGCGGGCAGGCGGAGAAGCGATCGGCCACGTCATGACCTCGGAATACGGGTCCAAGATGCTTTCTTTGGGCGGGGTCGAACACCTGACCGGCGGCTCCAAGAAAGAAGGCCGCGTCACCTGTGACGCGCTGCTGCGCCTGTGCAACCGTGAACCCGTCGAGGTCACAATCGACGGCGGCGTCACCATGGTGGTTGAGGCGGGCAAAGCGCCAATTATCAACGGCACGCCAGAAAAGCTGATGCGGGTCGGGTGCGGGTCGGCGACCATCGGGATGTTTGCCAAACAATGGTACGGGCATGTGGACGAGGTGGTGGTCGTCGATGATCACATCACAGGCGTGCTGACCGAACACGAGGCCGGCAAGGGGCTGGATATGACCCCCTCTGGCATCCGCGTGAACGGGCGGCGGTCGACGCCGGGGCGGTATTTTCAAGTCGCGGACCCCGGTACCGGGTGGGGTGGCACCGACGTCGAAGACCCGTTGACCATCCTGCGCGACGCCGATCCGAAACGCGCTTGGCCCGGGTTGCGTCTGCTGATGATCTCTACCACGGGCGAGCAATGGGCGTATTTCACGTTGGATGATGCACTTGTCCCTCAACCCGCCGAGATCACGCCTGAGCTGTTGGTCGTCGCCGACCGCATCGCCGAGAATTGCGAACCCTCGCTCTGTTCGGTGCTGTTCATGGGGGGGGCCGGCGGCAGCCTGCGCGCGGGCGTAACGGAAAACCCCGTGCGTCTGACGCGGTCGGTCAAGGAATCCCTGACCCATGTGTCCTGCGGCGGCGCCGAGGCCTATGTCTGGCCGGGAGGCGGCATAACCGTCATGGTGGATGTCATGGATATGCCCACAAACTCCTTTGGCTATGTGCCCACGCCTGCGCTGGTCGCCCCCATCGAATTCACCCTGCGCCGCGAGGATTACGGCACGCTTGGCGGGCATATGGAGCATATCCAGCCCGTGCGTGATGTGGTCACCGATGACGTACGGCGGGTGGCACAACAGCTGTTACAACCAGATCCGAACGCGCGGGAAAACTATGGCTGGTCGAAGGACGAGACATGACGGCACAGGCGGCGTATCTATCCGGCGGCAGGCTGCATCTGTCCCACGGCCCGATTGACCTGATCATCGGGGCAGATGGCGCGCGCGATGTGGCGTTTCAGGCGGCGTTTGATCGCTTTAGCACTGTTCTATCTGAGCTAACCGCAGAGCTGCCCCTGCTGCGCCGCCCTGTCGACAGCAAACCAAAAGGCAAGATCGCCCGCGCGATGTACCGCGCCGCCTTGCCCTATGCCGACGGGCTGACCACGCCGATGATCTGCGTCGCCGGTGCCGTCGCGGCAGAGGTATTGTCGGCCATGGTGGATGCCTCCAATCTGACCCGCGCCTATGTGAACAACGGTGGCGATATCGCGCTGCATCTGACCGAGGGCGCGCGCTTTGACGTGGGTATTGCGGGGCTGGACGGGCGGTCGCTTGGCAGCGTCACGATCCGCAGCAGTGACCCCATTCGCGGCATCGCCACCAGCGGGCAGGGCGGGCGTAGCCAGTCCTTGGGCATCGCCGACAGTGTGACCGTGCTGGCCCGATCCGCCGCGATGGCCGATGCGGCGGCGACGAGGCTGGGAAATGCCGTTGATCTGCCCGCCCATCCCGCGATCCGGCGTAGCCCCGCCAACCAGTTGCACGAAGACAGCGACCTTGGTGCGGCCCCAGTGGTTACCCATGTCGGGCCGCTCTCCCCTGCCGATGCTAACCACGCCCTCAATGCAGGCGCGACAGCGGCGCAGGGTTTGCGCGACCGTGGCCTCATCTCTGCCGCTGCACTGTTCCTGCGCGACCAACATACTGTCATCGGCCTGCCCGAAACTCTGAAATCCCTAACGAAAGCCCCCGAACATGCCTGAGGTTATGACCCGCAAAATCGTCACCAGCGTCGAAGAGATTTTCCACGAAGGCGGCCCCCCCGCCAATACGCCGCTGAAACGCGGGTCGGTCATGGCTGTGATCCAAAACCCCTATGCAGGCTCTTATATCGAGGACATCCAGCCCTTTATGGAAGACCTCAAACCGCTGGGGGTCGCGATGGCGCAAAAGCTGCTGGCGGCGCTCGGGGTCGAGGCCGCACAGATCGAAGGATACGGCAAAGGCAGCATCGTCGGCACGGGCGGAGAGTTGGAGCACGGTGCGCTCTGGCACGCGCCGGGCGGCTATGCGATGCGCGATGTATTGGGCGGATCGAAGGCGATTGTGCCGTCCACGAAAAAGGTCGGCGCGGCGGGGGTCAGGCTCGATGTACCCGTCACCCATGTCGACGCGTCCTATGTCCGCAGCCACTTTGATTCAATCGAGGTCGGCCTGAACGACAGCCCGCGCGCCGATGAAATGGCTGTGATCCTTGTGATGACCACAGGGGCACGTATCCACAACCGCGCGGGCGGGTTGGATGCAAAGGAAATCGAAGGAAAGGATGGCCTGAGATGAGCGCCGAAATCCGCAAGATCGCCGTTTGGGTCGAAGAGACACACCGCGAGATCGGGCGGCAGATATCGCCGCCGACGCGCAAGGCTGTCGCCGTGGCCGTGATCAAAAACCCCTTTGTAGGCTCTTATACCGAAGACCTGACCCCACTGATGGATATCGGTGCAGAGCTCGGGGGACTGCTGGGTGATAAATGTGTCGCGGCACTTGGCATCACCCCCGCGCAGGCCGAAAGCTATGGCAAGGCCGCAATGGTTGGCGAAGGCGGAGAGTTGGAACACGCCGCCGCCATCCTGCACCCGAAACTCGGCGCACCGCTACGGGTTGCGGTAGAAAAGGGGGCAGCACTGGTGCCGTCGTCAAAAAAGATGGGCGGGCCGGGGCAAGTGTTGGACGTGCCGCTGGGGCACAAAGACGCCGCCTATGTGCGCAGTCATTTCGACGGGATAGAGGTCCGGTTGAACGATGCGCCGCGCGCAGGCGAGATACTGGTGGCCGTGGCTGTCACAGATTCTGGGCGCCCCTTGCCCCGTGTCGGTGGGCTGACCCACGCAGACGCCGAAGGCAAAGATGGCCTGCGTTAGAGCCTAGAGTTTTTCGAGCAGGGCCAGCAGTCGGTCGACCTCGCGCGGGGTGAGGTTGCCGACTGTCTCGGCCGAGATTTCCTGCGCCGTGGCAATCGCCTTGGCCGTCACCGCGATCCCCTCGTCGGTCAGCGAAATTTCCAGCCGCCGCATGTCGGTCTTTGACGGGGTGGAATGGACCAAACCCTTTTTACGCAAACGGTCGATCACCCCTTTGGTGGTCGCTGCATCCATCCCGACCAGACGCCCCAAGTGGTTCTGGCTGATCCGCGCCTCGTCGCGCAGTTTGGCCAGCACCGCAAACTGTGTTGGGGTGATGTCGGGCATCCGTCGGTTGAAAATCTCAAGGTGACGCTGGTTCGCAAGGCGCAGCTTGAACCCGATCTGTTGCTCTAGCGCATAGTCCGCGTTCAGGGTCAGGTCTTGTGTGGTTTCAACCAAGGTTCTTATCCAGTGTTCTGGGGGTCAATGCGTATTGATTAGGCACTATCATCCCACGGTTTCCATCTGGGGTCTATATCAGATGGGCGACAAGAATTTGTTTGACAGCTAACAAGTTTCTGGTCCTTCATGAACCTGTGAAAAGCAAGGAGTGAGAAGATGTCCTTTGTCAGAAACGCTTGGTACGTTGCCGGGTGGTCCACCGACTTTGGCGATGATTTGGTGCCGCTGACACTGCTTGCGCAAAACCTTGTAGTCTACCGCACCAGCAAAGGCCAGATCGCCGCGCTCGAAGATCGCTGTCCGCACCGCTTGCTGCCGCTGTCCAAGGGCAAACGCATCGGCGACACCATTCAATGCGGCTATCACGGCATGACCTTTGGCGCGGACGGGGCCTGCGTGCGGGTGCCGGGGCAATCGAACCTGCCCAAATCTGCCTATGTGGAAAGCTACCCGGTGCTGGAACGCCACGGCATCGTGTTTATCTGGATGGGCGACGCCGACAAGGCAGACCCCGCGCTGGCCTTTGACTTGCCCGAGCTGGGTCAGGAGGGGTGGCACATCCACCACGGCGACAAGCTGCATATTCAAGCCAACTACCTGAATGTGGCCGAAAACCTTGTGGACCCTGCGCATGTCAGCTTTGTCCACCCGACGACACTTGGTAACGCCGCCTCTGAAAACGTGCCGGTGCATGTAAAGACCGCTGACGAGGTGATCGTGGCGTGGCGCTGGATCAGAGATGCGGAGCCCATCGGCTTTTTCAAAAAATTCGGCGGCTTTAACGGCAACGTGGACCGCTGGCACTATTACTATCTGCACATGCCTTCGACCGCTGTCATTGACTTTGGGTCGTCCGACGCAAAGCTTGAACTTCCCGAAGATCAGCGCAACAAAGGCGTGCGTATCTTTGCGCTCCATTTCGTCACACCCGTGACAGAGGACTATACGATCGACCACTGGATGCACCTGCGTAACACCGCCCTTGGCGATGACGCCGCGTCGGACCAAATGGACGCGATGTTCCGCGTTGCATTTGCCGAGGACAAGGCGATTTTGGAAGCCGTCCACCAAGAAGAGCAGCGCCCCCAAAAACGCAAACCCATCCGCATCGCTATCGACAAGGCACCCAATGTCTACCGTAAACGCATCCGCGACCGGATCGAGGCAGAGGCGACGGACGATCTGGGCGACCCTGTCGCACCGGTGTTTGTCCAACATGATTGATCTAAAAAACAAAGCCGCAAAAGACGGCACACCCCAACACGAGAGGACCACCAGATGAACAGAAAGACATTCCTGAACAGCGTCATAGGGGCCTTTGCCCTTGGCGTCACCGGCTTCGCTGCGTCAGCGCAATCGGGCGAGCCGATCAAGGTCGGCGAGATCAACCACTACAAACGTCTCGCCGCTTTTGCGGAGCCCTACAAACAGGGCATTGAACTGGCGCTTGAGGAAATCAACGCCGATGGCGGCGTGCTGGACCGCCCGCTTGAATTCATCTTCCGCGACGATCAAGGCGACCCCGGTGAAGCGATCAAAATCGCCGAAGAGCTGATGACCAGCGAAGGCACCGTGATGATCACCGGTTCGATCCTGTCGAATGTCGGCTTGGCGATCTCCTCGGTCGCGGCGGAAAAGGGCTGGGTTTACCTTGCGGCCGAACCGCTGGCTGACGCGCTAACCTGGAGCCAAGGCAACCCCTGGACCTTCCGCCTGCGGACCTCGACCTATATGCAGGCCGCGATGCTGGCGGAACAAGCCGCCAAGACCGATGCCGTGAAATACGCGACCATCGCGCCGAACTATGCCTACGGCAAAGACGCCGTTGCCGCGTTCAAAGAGGTGCTGACCCAGCTGAAACCCGAGGTCGAATTCGTCGGAGAGCAATGGCCCGCGCTGTTCAAGATCGATGCCGGTGCCGAGGTACAAGCGTTGGAGCGGTCCAAACCCGACGCGATCTATAACGTGACCTTCGGCCCTGACCTTGCGAAATTCGTCCGCGAAGGCACCACCCGCGGTCTGTTCGACGGCCGCACCGTCTATGGCCTGCTGTCGGGCGAACCGGAATACCTAGAGCCACTGGCTGATGAAGCCCCCGAAGGCTGGGTCGTGACCGGCTACCCTTGGTACGACTTCACCGAAGAAGACGGCGCGAACAAACTCTTTGTTGACGGCTATCAGGCGAAATTTGACGAAACGCCAAAGCTCGGCTCGCTTGTGGGCTACATGACCGCGCAAAGCATCGCCGCGGCGATCAGCAAAGCCGGTTCAACTGAAAGCGACGCGATCCGTATGGCCTTTGAAGGTTTGGACGTGACGACGCCCGTGGGCGACATCACCTTCCGCGAGATCGACAATCAGGCCACCATGGGGGCCTTTGTTGGGAAAACCATGCTCAAGGATGGGGCAGGCGTTATGACCGACTGGACCTATCTGGACGGTGCCGACTACCTGCCGTCAGACGAAGAAGTGACGAAACTGCGTCCGGCAGAATAACCCGGACCCGCTGCCAAGGGGGGAGGCTCCCTTGGCAGCACTGACCCCCTCCCTAATATCAAGAGGTGCCCATGGGCCTTTTTATCGCACAGATTCTGACTGGGCTTGCCAATGCGGGTGCGCTCTTCATGGTTGCCTCTGGGCTGTCGCTGATCTTTGGCGTCACACGGGTGGTGAATTTTGCCCACGGGTCGTTCTACATGCTGGGCGCCTATGTCGGCTATTCGCTGATGCAGGTGCTGCCGGGCATGGTCGGTTTTTGGGGTGCGATCTTGCTGGCGGGGCTGATCGTCGGCGTCATCGGCGTGATCGTCGAGATCTGCGTGCTGCGACCTGTCTATAGCGCGCCTGAGCTGTTCCAACTGGTCGCGACCTTTGGCGTCATCCTAGTCATACAGGATCTGGCGCTCATGATCTGGGGACCGACCGATCTGCTGGGACCGCGCGCGCCGGGGCTGAAAGGGGTGATCCGCATCATGGGGGAACCCGTGCCGCAATATGACATCGCGTTGATCATCATCACGCCCTTTGTCGCCTTCGCCCTGTGGTACCTGATCACGAAAACCCGCGTCGGCACCTTGGTGCGCGCCGCCACCCAAGACCGCGAGATGGTCGGTGCCCTTGGCGTCAATCAGGCTTGGCTGTTTACGGGCGTCTTCTTTCTGGGCTGTGCGCTTGCAGGGCTTGGCGGCGCGTTGCAACTGCCCAAAGGCGGTGCTGATTTGCTGATGGATTTCAGTATCATCGGGTCGGTCTTTGTGGTCGTGGTCATCGGCGGCATGGGGTCGCTGCCAGGGGCCTATCTGGCGGCAGTGATCATTTCGGTCCTGAACGTCTTTGGCGTGACCTATGCGCCGCAATCGACGCTTGTTCTAATGTTCGTCGTCATGGTGATCGTCCTCATGTTCCGCCCCTTCGGTTTGCTGGGAAAAGAGGAAATCGCAGGCGAGCACGGCCAGACCGGAGAGCCGGAACGCCCGATCAAACCCGCTGGCAACCGCGTACGGATGCTGGTGACTGCCGGGTTAGTCCTTCTTGCGCTGCTGCCGTTCTACAGTGGTAACTTCGCCGTGGTGCTGGTGACGGACATCATGATCTTCTGTCTCTTTGCCGCCTCGCTGCACTTCATGCTCGGGCAGGGCGGATTGGTCAGCTTTGGCCATGCGGCCTTCTTTGGCGGCGGTGCCTATGCCGCGGCGCTATTCGTCACCTATGCCGACACCCCGATGGAGCTGGCGCTGGTGCTGGCCCCCATTTGTGCGGGTCTTGCCGCTGTGGTGATTGGATGGGTCTGCCTGCGGTCGACCGGTGTCTATTTCGCCATGCTCACGCTGGCCTTCGGGCAACTGCTCTGGAGCCTTGCGTTCCAGTGGGGCGATGTGACGGGGGGCGACGACGGGCTGGTCAACATCTGGCCGTCCGATTGGGCGTCGGACAATGACGTGTATTACTACCTCGCTTTCGTCTTTTGCATCGGGGGCATCCTGCTGCTGCGCCAAGCCGCACACGCGCCCTTTGGCTATGCCATGCGCGCAGCACGCGACAGTGCGCGTCAGGCCGAAGCAATGGGGATCAACACCAAGCGCATCCAGTGGGTCGCCTTTACCTTTGCGGGTATCATGGCGGGTCTGGCCGGCGGGTTGTTCGTCTTTTCCAAAGGCAGCATCTTCCCGAACGAGCTTGAGACCGCACGCAGTTTCGATGCGCTGATCGTGGTGTTTCTGGGCGGTGTAAAAACACTGGCGGGGGGCTGGGTTGGTGGTGCGTTCTTTGAAGGCGTCAAAGATTACTTGACCCGTTTCGAATACTGGCGGCTCGCCTTGGGCCTGCTGATCATCTTTGTCGTGATCCTTGGCCCCGAAGGCATCGTCGGATCGCTGCGCAAAGCGGGCGAACGCATCGGCCTGCTGAAAACACCGGAGGACGCGAAATGAGCCCGATCCTGTCTGTGCGCAACCTGTCCCGCAATTTCGGTGCCATCAAGGCGGTGGATGACGTCAGTTTCGACCTTGCCAAGGGCGAGCTGCTGGCGCTGATCGGCCCCAATGGCGCGGGCAAAAGCACGTGTTTCAACATGCTGATGGGGCAGCTGAAACCGTCGTCCGGCACCGTGCAGTTGATGGGCAAGAATATCGCCGGCATGCAACCGCGCAAGATCTGGCGCATGGGGGTGGGGCGGACGTTTCAAATCACTGCGACATATGCCTCGATGACCGTGGTCGAGAACGTGCAGATGGCGCTGATGTCGCACCACAAACGGCTCTATTCGCTGACGAAATTCGCGCATAAGCTTTACCGCGACGAGGCCTTGGCGCTGCTCGATACTGTGGGCATGGCCGATCAGGCCGAACGCCACTGCGCGGTGCTTGCTTATGGTGACCTCAAGCGGCTCGAACTGGCGGTCGCCCTGGCCAATGACCCGATCTTGCTGCTGATGGATGAACCCACCGCTGGCATGGCACCGCGCGAACGGATCGCGCTGATGCAGCTGACCGCCGACATTCTGGATCAACGGGGGATCAGCGTGCTGTTTACAGAACATGATATGGATGTGGTCTTTGCCCATTCGCACCGGATCATGGTGCTCAATCGCGGCCAGTTGATCGCCGATGGCACCGTCGACGAGATCCGCAACAACCCGCAGGTGCAAGAGGTCTATCTGGGCGGCGGCACGCTGTTCAAAGCGCAGGAGAATGCCCATGCTTGAAGTGAACGGCGTAAATTCATTTTATGGCAAGGCGCAGGTCCTGAACGATCTGAACTTTGATGTTGCCCGCAGCACCGTCGTTGCGCTGCTGGGGCGCAACGGGGCCGGCAAGACCACGACAATGAAATCCATCATGCAACTGGTGCGGCCGCGCAGGGGCAAGATCATCTATCAAGGCCAAGACATCACCGGTTGGCCCAGTCACAAAGTCGCGCGCAATGGTCTGGGCTATGTGCCCGAGGAACGCCGGATTTTCACCCAGCTTACCGTGCTTGAAAACCTCGAGGTGGGCCGCCAGCCGCCCCGCGACGGGTGCACCACCTGGACCGAAGACATGGTGTTTGATCTGTTCCCGAACCTCGCCGAACGCTGTCACAACCGTGGCAAGGCGCTGTCGGGGGGTGAACAGCAGATGCTGACCATCGCACGGACCTTAATGGGCAATCCCGCGTTCATCCTGCTAGATGAACCCTCGGAAGGGATCGCGCCGGTGATTGTCGAACAGATGGCCCGTGTCATCCTGCAACTTAAAGACGAAGGATTAACGGTGCTCTTGTCGGAACAGAATTTGCATTTCGCCCAGGCCGTGGCCGATGCGGTGGTGATCATCGAGCACGGCACCCAAAAATTCGCAGGCTCGCTGGCGTCCCTGCAATCACAGCCTGAAATTCGCGATCAATATCTGTCGGTGTAACGGACATTCAGCTTTCTAGGTATCGCAGCCGTGCCGCTGCAATTGCGGACGACTTTGCAAGAAAACCCTTTTGAGCCATGACGGAACATGAAAACGTGTTTTGATGACGGCTGCGGGTCCGAGAGCCGGGAAAGAGGGAGCGCGATATGACGGACACGTCCAGCCTTGATGGCGACTATGATTATATCATCATCGGGGCAGGAACCGCGGGCTGCGTGCTGGCCAACCGGCTGAGCGAAAACCCCAAAACCAAGGTGTTGTTGCTAGAGGCAGGCAAGTCCGACAACTATCACTGGGTGCATATCCCCGTTGGGTATCTTTATTGTATCGGCAATCAGCGCACGGACTGGATGATGCAGACGGCACCCGATCCGGGGCTGAACGGGCGCAGCCTTGTTTACCCGCGGGGCAAGGTGTTGGGCGGCTGCACGTCGGTCAACGGCATGATCTATATGCGCGGGCAGGCCGCCGATTATGACCACTGGCGTCAATTGGGAAATACCGGATGGGGCTGGGACGATGTGCTGCCCTACTTCTTGAAATCCGAAGACCACCACGGCGGCGATACGGAACTACACCGGCAGGGCGGCAACTGGAAGGTCAGTAAACAGCGGCTAAAGTGGGATATTCTCAAGGCCGTTCAAGACGGCGCTCAGGAATTCGGCATTCTGCCGCGTGCCGATTTTAACGATGGGGATAATGCGGGCTCGGGCTTTTTCGAGGTCAATCAGGACAGGGGACGCCGCTGGAGCACGGCACGCGGTTTCCTGCGTCCAGCGATGAAGCGCCCCAATCTGCGGGTCATCACCCAGGCCCATAGCGACAGTCTGATCCTTGACGGTAAAACCGTCCGAGGCGTCAGATTTCGCCGCAAAGGCAAAGTACAAAAAGCGTTCGCGCAGGCCGAAGTGCTGCTTTGCGCCGGTGCGATCAATTCGCCCAAGCTGCTGGAACTGTCAGGCATTGGCCGCGCGAATGTGCTTGCCGATCAAGGCATAGCGCTGCACCACGAATTAAACGGCGTCGGAGAGAACCTACAAGACCACCTGCAAATCCGCACCGTTTATAAGGTCACGGGTGCAAAGACGTTGAATACTATGGTCAACAGCTTTTCAGGCAAGGCGCGCATGGCCCTTGAATACGGGCTCAAGCGGTCTGGCCCCCTCTCGATGGCTCCCAGCCAGTTTGGCATGTTCACGAAATCCGACCCCTCCATGGCGACGCCTGATCTGGAATACCATGTTCAGCCCCTGTCCACCGACCGACTGGGCGATCCGCTACACGCTTATCCGGCGATCACAATGTCAGTGTGCAACCTGCGTCCCGAAAGTATCGGCACCTGTCACATCACCACATCCGACAGTGACACACAGCCCGATATCCGGCTGAATTACCTCAGTTCCGATCATGACAAACGTGTCGCCGTCACATCGCTCAGGCAAGCGCGTGAGATCATGACAGCCAAGGCGCTGCAGCCCTATGCGCCAGAAGAGGTGCTTCCCGGCAGCGCCTACGCCACCGATGAAGAACTGCTGGCCAAAGCGGGCGACATTGCCACAACGATTTTCCATCCGGTGGGCACCTGCAAAATGGGGCAGGATGCGAAGGCCGTGGTTGGGACGGACCTGCGCGTTCACGGGATGCAGGGGCTGCGCGTTGTCGACGCGTCGGTGATGCCGCGCATCGTATCGGGCAACACCGCATCGCCGACGGTAATGATCGCAGAGAAAGCAGCCGATATGATTATGCGGGGGGACCCGCGCGCTGGTGAATAGCGCGGCCCGATTATGGTATAGGCTGGGTGCTATCGTGCGAGGAAAGCGTTGATCCAGTTGCAGATCACGCGAAAGCTCTCGGCTGCGCGGGCGCTGCGGTGGCGGGCCCGCAGGTAGCCGTGGATCAGTTGCGGTTCATTGCGCCATTCTGCATCAATACCTTCGGCCTGTAGCGCTTTTAGATAGGCCGGGCCGTCGTCCCGCAGCGGATCAATATCGGCGGTGACGATGAACGCGGGGGGCAGTCCTGCGAAACTTTGCGCAACCAAAGGCGAGATTTCAGGGTTGCTGCGCCGCAGTTCCATATCGCCGCCTGTCAACATACCAGCATAGGTTTTCAGGTCCTGCGTGCGCAGCATCGGGGCTTCGGCGTTATCGATATAGCTTGGCGCATCCATGTCGCCGCCTAAACCTGGATAGATCAGCACCTGCGCAAGCGGCATCGGCCCACCGGTGCGACGCATCCGGAAACACAGACCCGCAGAAAGATTGCCGCCTGCGCTGTCCCCAATGGCGATACCCTGACGCCCGTCGGCAGCTTCAACGCTCCAGACCGCTGCGACATCATCGATCTGCGCGGGAAACAGGTGTTCCGGCGCGAGCCGATAATCGACAGAGATAACCTCGCATCCGGTCGCAACGGCCAGTTCAGCGCACACATCATCATGGCTATCAAGCCCACCAACAACAAACCCGCCCCCGTGAGAATAAAGCAAAAATGGTCGAGCATGCGCACCTTCAGGCGTGTACCGCCGTACTGGAACGCCTGCGACGCTTTCGTCGCGCACCGGCAGTCCGGCTGGACGCGAGGCACGAAAAACAGCGCACATCGCGTCATACATACGGCGGTTGTCTTGTGCGGTCGCCCCATTGGCTTCGGCGGGGTAGGCGGCTTCGGTATCTGCGATAAAGCGGAGCACCTCGGGATCGGTCACGTGCATGGGTCAGGCTTCCTCTCTGGTCTTGATGGTCCGGTCGAGCCAGTCGGGGTCCATATCGGGCACCGAGCTGAGCAGCAATTTAGTATAGGGATGATGCGGCGGCGTGAACATCTGGCTTTTCGGGCCTTGCTCAACAACCTTCCCGTTTTGCATCACTACCACATAATCCGCGATAGCACGCACTGTGGCAAGGTCATGGGTGATGAACATATAAGCGAGCCCGCGTTCGTCTTGCAGCCGTTTGAGCAGACGCAAGATGCCTTCGGCGACCAGTTGATCCAACGCCGATGTGACCTCGTCACAGATGATGAACTTTGGCTCGGCGGCCAGGGCCCGGGCAATGCCGATACGCTGCTTTTGCCCGCCGGAAAGCGAGCCAGGATAGCGGTCGATAAATTCGTCAGGGTCAAGCTCGATCGCGGTAAGCAGCTCGCGGATTTTGTCTTCCTGTGCCCGACCCCGCAGCCCGAGATAGAACCAGATCGGCCGGCCAAGGATTTCGCGGATGGTCTGTTTGGGGTTCATCGCGGTATCGGCCGATTGATAGATCATCTGCACCTGCTGCAAGTCCCCCTTGCGCCGCTGCGCGAGCCTTGGGGGCAGGGCCGTACCCTCGAGCGCGATCTTACCGGCAGTCGGCGGCAACAATCCCGTAATGACCCGTGCCATGGTCGATTTTCCCGAGCCGCTTTCGCCCACAACGGCCACCGTGCGCCCCGCGTGAATATCAAAGCTGACGTTTTCAAGCACCGGGATGCCCTGCGCATATTCTGCGGTCACATCGTGAACCCGCAGCACCGGCGTTTCATCCGTTGGCACTGGCCGTTCCTCGACTTCGAAACTGCGCACAGCCCAAAGCGACTTGGAATAGGGCTCTTTCGGGTTCGCCAACATCTCGCGCGTGGGCTGCTCTTCGACCTCTTCGCCGCGCAGCAGAATTTTGATGCGATCAGCCATCTGGGCGACCACGGCTAGGTCATGGGTAATATAAATCGCCGCGGTGCCAAGTTCGCGCACCGCATCGCGGATGGCACGCAGCACCTCGATCTGTGTGGTGACATCCAGTGCGGTGGTCGGTTCATCAAAAATAATAAGGTCAGGCTTGCACGACATTGCCATCGCGGTCATTGCGCGCTGCAATTGTCCCCCCGACAGCTGATGCGGATAGCGAAAGCCAAT